>Ga0210384_10002304_pt1 | contig 23538 bp, 24 predicted proteins | sample IncBWH2MmetaG_FD_160574 | JGI IMG/M metagenome (GOLD analysis project Ga0210384, IMG submission 160574) | Forest soil microbial communities from Barre Woods Harvard Forest LTER site, Petersham, Massachusetts, United States - Inc-BW-H-2-M | ecosystem: Environmental > Terrestrial > Soil >...
CGTCATCGTCCGGCGCAAGAAGCCGCTGGCGGCCGCCCATGTCAGCGGCAAGCAGCGTCTCACCCGCGCCCGATTCAACGCCGATCACGCCGCCGACCCCGCGGCGGTGGCGCTGGTCAAACGTTTCGCCAAGGAGTTTGCTCTCAAGGTCGAGGCCCGCACGCCCGCGCCCGGACGCCGCACCATCAAGCTGACCGGCAGCGTTGCCAACATGCAGCGGGCGTTCGGCGTCGCGCTTGCGCACGCCACGATCGAGGGCGAGACCTATCGCGTGCGTGAGGGCAATATCTATCTTCCCGCCGAGCTACAGGGCTACGTCGTCGGCGTGCTCGGCCTCGACAATCGTCCGCAGGCAAGACCGCACTTCCGTATCCTTGGCGAACAGGGCGCGGCCGCGGCCGAAACCGCGCAGGCCGGCGGCTTTGCGCGGGCTCATGCCGCCGGCGGTGCCTCCTTTACGCCGATCCAGGTCGGTCAGCTCTACCAGTTCCCGCAAGGCGCAACCGCATCCGGCCAGACCATCGGCATCGTCGAACTCGGCGGCGGTTTTCGCCCGGCGGATATCGCCGCCTATTTCAAGTGGCTCGGGCAGAAGCCGCCGACCGTGATCGCGGTGCCGGTCGGCAGCGGAAAGAACCATCCGGGCAATCCCAACGGCGCGGACGGCGAGGTCATGCTGGACATCGAGGTCGCAGGCGCCGTGGCGCCGGGCGCGCGCATCGTCGTTTACTTCGCGCCCAACACCGACCAGGGTTTTGTCGACGCGATCGCGCAAGCCGTCCACGATACCAAATACAAGCCGAGCGTGATCTCGATCTCCTGGGGCTCGGCCGAGGTCAACTGGACGGCGCAGGCGATGGCGGCGCTTGACGCGGCCTGCCAGTCCGCGGCCGCGCTCGGCGTCACCATCACGGTCGCGGCGGGCGACAACGGCTCGTCCGACGGCGTCAATGACGGCAAGGATCACGTCGATTTCCCGGCTTCGAGCCCGCACGTGCTGGCCTGCGGCGGCACCAACCTGCAAGGCCGTGGCTCGAGCATCTCGAACGAAGAGGTCTGGAATGGCCAGCCGCAGGGCGGCGCCACCGGCGGCGGCGTCAGCAATTTCTTTCCGTTGCCGACCTGGCAAGCTGGCGCCAACGTTCCGCAACCTTCCGTTCCGAACGGCGGGCGCGGCGTTCCCGATGTCGCCGGTGATGCCGATCCCGCCACCGGCTATGTCATCCGGGTCGACGGCAAGACCTTCGTGATCGGAGGCACCAGCGCGGTCGCGCCGCTGTGGGCCGGGCTGATCGCGGTCGCCAACCAGCAGAACGGTACCTCCGCTGGCTTCATCCAACCCGCGATCTATGCCGCCAGGAACAAGGGCGCCTTCCGCGACACCATCTCGGGAAGCAACGGCAGCTTCCAGGCCGGCCCGGGCTGGGACGCCTGCACGGGTCTGGGCTCGCCGATCGCGTCGCGCCTGATCAGCGCCATCAAGCCCGGTGCCTCCGGCTCGACGCTGAAGATTGCCGCCAGCAGGAAGAAAGCCTTGGTGCGAACGAGCAGCTAGCCCCGGGTCGTTCGCACCGGAAGCGCGACAACGGCGGCGTTGTCCGCGTTGACCTCACCTCCCCTTGAAAAAGGGGAGGTGAGGTGCCTTTCGACGAAGCAACACGTAGCCCGGACCGGCACGCCTGATTTGTCCCACGGGCATTCGCCGCATAACCCCCGAACTTCCGCACTCGCTGCGACCAATGCCACGACGCACGCGGACGTTGGCGGCCGGTTCGCGAGGTGAGACAGCAGCCCGCGGACCAAGGTAGCACTTGATTTCCTGCTCCGACCGGCCACAATAACGCCGTGCCAGCATTCTGGTACCACGCTTTATACAAGACGGGGAAAACTCGCTCGGCGACGGCAACACCAGTGCTGCGCGGGAGGGTATCCGATATGTCTGTATGGACCAAGCGCCGGCCGCAGTGCCTGCTCTGCCAAGAATTCACCCTGTCCCGCACCGCAATCGCCACCTCTTCTGGAAGAGCGGCAACACCAGCAAATAATCGTCAAGACAACGTGCTGCGCACGCGACAACGTGCGCATGCGTTGAACCGCGGAGGCGCGATAGTCTAAACGAGCCTCAGGCCGGCGTCAGATCGGCAGAAGGGCATCACCATCACCAAGGGAGGAATGCATGACGACGGTAACGCGACGTAACGTCCTCAAGGGCGGTACCGCGCTCGTGGGCGGCATGGCCGGCATCCTGGCCACCGGCCGCGCGCCGGCTTTTGCCCAGGGCACGACGGTACACTGGCTGCGCTGGAACGATTTTGTGCCGGCTTCCGATCAGCTGCTGCGCAAGGAGCTGCTGCCTGCCGCCGAGAAAGACCTCGGAATCAAGATCAATCTGGAGACCGTGAACGGCAACGACCTACAGCCGCGCGTGACCGCGTCCGTTCAATCGGGAAGCGGTCCCGATCTCATCATGGTCTTCAACAACCAGTCAGCCCTCTACGCGGAGAGCGTGGTCGACCTCAGCGATCTCGCCGAGGAGGTCTCGAAGAGGGAAGGCGGGCTCTACAAATACTCGCGCGCCGTTACCAGCGACGGCAAGAAATTCAATGCGATGCCATGGACCATCGTCGGTGCCATGAACGCGTACCGCAAGTCCTGGTTCGAGGAAATCGGCGTCACTAAATTCCCCGAGACGTGGGACGCCTACTACGAAGCCGGCAAGAAGCTGAAGGCAAAGGGCCGTCCGCTCGGCCAGGCCGTCAGCCATTCGTTCGGGGATCCGCCGACGTTCGTCTATCCGCTGATGTGGTCGTACGGCGGCAAGGAGGTGGAAGCCGACGGCAAGACGGTGGCCATCAACAGCAAGAATACCATCGACTCCGTCAAGTTCATGAAGAGCTTCTACAAGGATACATGCGACGAGGGTGGCCTGGCGTGGGACGACACCAGCAACAACCGCGCGTTCCTGTCGCAGACCATCTCCTCCACGCTCAATGGCGCGTCGATCTACATCGAGTCGCTGCGCAATCCGGACAAGTACATTACTGAGAAGGGTGCACAGCTGAAGACCGATATCCTGCATGCGCCGCTGCCCAAGGGACCACAGGGGCAGTTCGGTCTGCACACGTTCTTCTCGCACATGCTGATGAGCTACTCGCCGAACCAGAAGGCGGCGAAGGACCTCTTGAGGTGGGTGCATACTCCGGCAAACTACGAGAAGTGGTTCATCTCACAGAAGGGCTTTGCCACGCCGCCGACGGTGCAATGGGAAAGCCACGAGCTGTGGATGGCGGATCCGGTGATGGACCCCTTCAAGGTCGCAGGCAAGCTCGGCCAGGCCCCCGGTTTCGCCGGCCCCGCAGGCAAGCAGGCGGCCGAGGCGCTGACCAAATACGTCATCGTCGATATGTACGCGAAGGCAATCCAGGGCGCCTCTGCCGAGGATGCCGTGAAATGGGCGGAAGACGAACTCAAGAAGATCTATACTTGACGCGCGCAGGCGTGCATGCGGCGGTCAACTGCCTGCCGCATGCCGGGCGCAATGAGGCGAAGCGAAATGGCGATCGCTGAAACCCAAGTTTACCTGCCGGGGGCGCCGCGGCCCAGGCTCCGGCTGCTCGAGGACGAGCGCTGGCTCGCATTCGTGTTGCTGGTGCCGACCTTGGCGCTGCTCGGCATGTTCATCGCCTATCCGTTCGTGCGCGGCATCCTCTTGTCGGTGACCAACTCGCGCGTCGGCGTTCCAGGCGAGTTCGTCGGCCTTGCCAACTTCTACAAGATCTTCAATGACGGGATCTTTCGTACCTCCGTCTACAACACTTTCCTTTATACGGGCGTGACCACCGTCTTCAAGCTGGCGCTCGGACTGTGGCTGGCCATGCTGCTCAACCGCAATTTCCGCGGCAAGGCTTTAACCCGTGCCTTCATCCTGCTGCCCTTCATCATCCCGACCGTGCTCTCGACCTTCGCCTGGAAGTGGATGTTCGACCCGACATTCAGCGTTCTCAATTGGCTGCTCTACCATTTCGGCTTGATCACAGGCCGCATCAACTGGCTGGGCGATCCGGACCTTGCCATGGTCTCGATCATCATCGTCAACATCTGGCGCGGCGTGCCGTTCTACGCCATCAGCCTGCTCGCCGGCCTACAGACCATCAGTCCGGAACTCGGCGAGGCCGCCGCCATCGACGGCGCCAGACCGTGGCAGCGGTTCTGGTACATCACCTGGCCGCTGCTGCTGCCGGTGACCATGGTGGTGGTGTTGTTCTCCGTGATTCAGACCTTCGCCGATTTCCAGATCGTCTATGTGATGACCGGCGGCGGACCAACCAACGCAACCCACCTGTTCGCCACCTACGCCTATCAGATCGGCATCGGCACCGGCCTTTTGAGCGAGGGCGCCGCCATCTCGCTCGCGATGTTTCCGGTGCTGTTTCTGGTCGTCATCATCCAGCTTCTCTATATCCGCCGCGTAGAGGTCCGCTGAGCCATGATCGAAGGCGCAAGGTGGCGAACGTGGGTGTTCTTCTACTGCCCGATGGCGCTGTTCCTGCTATTTCTGCTGTTTCCGTTCTACTGGATGGTGATCACTTCGGTGCGGCCGGACGGCGAGCTTTACCGGCCCTGGAATTCGATCAACTACAATCCGTTCTGGACCTGGAATCCGACCTGGGTCCACGTCAGATATTTGTTCGAAGAGACGCTGTTTGCATCGTGGCTGTGGAACACGACCTTCATCGCGCTCGCGTCGACCGCGATCTCGCTCGTGTGTGGCGTGTTCGCCGGCTATGCCCTGTCGCGGCTGAACTTTCCGTTTGCCGGGAGCCTCGGCACCGGCATCTTCATCACCTATCTGGTGCCCCAGACACTGTTGTTCATTCCGCTGGCTGAGATCATCCGCAACTATCGGCTCGGTGACACGCCGTGGTCGCTGATTCTGACCTATCCGACCTTTCTCATTCCGTTCTGCACCTGGCTGATGATGGGCTACTTCAAGGCGGTGCCCAAGGAGCTCGAGGAATGCGCGCGCATTGACGGCGCCTCGCGCTGGCAGGCGATGCTCTACATCGTCATCCCGGTGGCGATCCCGGGCATTCTCTCGGCCGGCATCTTCGCATTCACGCTGTCATGGAACGAGTTCATCTACGCGCTGGTCTTCCTGTCCTCGCCGGCGCAGAAGACGGTGCCGGTCGGCGTCACATCGGAGCTGATCCGCGGCGACGTCTTCTTCTGGGGACCGCTGATGGCCGGCGCCCTGCTCGGATCGATTCCGGTTGCCATCGCCTATTCGTTTTTCGTCGAGCACTATGTCGCAGGATTGACCGGATCGGTAAAGGGCTGAGAGGCAGGTGAGTTCAATGGGACAGGTCGTCCTCAAGGGGATCAACAAATTCTACGACAGCGTGCACGCTGTCAAAGACGTCAATCTGCAGATCCGCGACAAGGAGTTCGTGGTGTTTGTCGGGCCGTCCGGCTGCGGAAAGACCACGACGCTTCGGATGATCGCCGGGCTTGAGGCGATCTCATCCGGCGATATCTCGATCGACGGCAACGTGATCAATCAACTGGCGCCGATGGACCGCGACATCGCCATGGTGTTCCAGAACTACGCGCTCTACCCGCACATGAGCGTGTACCACAACATGGCGTTCGGCCTGAAGATGCGCAAATTCGACAAACCCGAGATCGACCAGCGCGTGCGGGATGCGGCCGACATCCTCGGCATCGGCGAATTGTTGGAGCGCAAGCCGCGCCAGCTCTCCGGCGGCCAGCGCCAGCGCGTGGCGCTCGGCCGCGCCATCGTGCGCCACCCCCGCGTCTTCCTGTTCGACGAGCCGCTGTCGAACCTAGATGCCAAGCTGCGGGTGCAGATGCGCGTTGAGCTCAAGAAACTTCATCTGCGACTCGGCACCACCGCGATCTACGTGACCCATGATCAGGTCGAGGCCATGACGCTGGGCGACCGGGTCGTGGTCATGAAGGACGGCGTGGTGCAGCAGGTGGGGGAGCCGCTCGAGCTGTACAATCAGCCCGCCAACAAGTTCGTCGCCGGCTTCATCGGCTCGCCGGCGATGAATTTCGCCGCCGTGACCGTGACCGAGGCGAACGGATCGCTGGTCGCCGAAAATTCCGGCTTGCGCATCAAGCTGCCGGACGAGACCGCGCAGCGCCTGCGCGGCCATGTCGGCCGCGAGGTCATGCTCGGCATACGTCCGGAAGATTTGACCGTGGCGGACGCCGCCGCTTCTGACCAGCCGTGCTTCGATGCTGTGATCGAGGTGGTCGAGCAACTCGGCTCGGAAATCCTGCTCGATATGAAGGTCGGCGAGGGTGTCATGGTGGCGTGCGTCGAGCCGACCGTGCGGGTCAAGGTGCGCGACAAGCTGCGCGTGGCCATGCGCCCCTCCAGGCTTCACGTCTTCGACGCGAAGACCGAGGCGGCAATCTAGCGGCGGCACAAAATTCTGCTCGCTCTAAGCGTTGGCTCAAGGCGGCAAAGAGCGAAGTGCGGTGCAGCAGTCGTCGGCTCAGATCGTTCGCATAAACGCTTCTTGCCTAATCGTTATGGTTCCGATCTGTTAGCGATGCCGATCGGCATTTCGCTGTCGGCGGTGGACCGGGGGTGCATGCTATGACGATCAAAACTTTCTTCACAATTATTGCTGTTCTTGCGCTGGTGCACGGTATCGGCTTTGTATTGATTCCAGAACAGGTCGCCGCCAGTTATGGAATGGCGACTTCGCCTTCCGCGGTGCTTACGGGGCGACTGTTCGGCGCGGCGCTCTTGGCATTGGGTTTAATTTTCTGGTTCGCCCGAGACAACTCTTTCGAATCTGTGCGCGGCGTCCTCATCGCCACCGGGATCGCGGACACGGTCGGTTTGGTTGTCGTTGTTATGGGGACCATGGCAGGTACGATGAACTCGATGGGATGGGTTGCTGCCTTCATTTATCTCTTCGGGGCGGCCGGGTGTGGCTACTTTATGATGGCGCGATCGCCTCAGCCAGCCCGTAGCCCGTAGCCGGACTAGCGACTCGTCCGCCGTAGCTAAGCTGCTTGTCCGAGAAAACTGCTCCAAGAACGTAGACGGTCGCCTTACCCAGGGAATTTATCGCCCGATGGACATGCTCGTGAAACTTTACGATCTTCCCGATTCCAGCCAAGCGTTTGAACGGCTGCTTAAGGCGGGAAACGTCCTGCGGCGCGCTCTGGCGCCCGAAAAGCACAAGGTGACCGCGTGGGTACGGAAATCCTTCAGCGAGGCATGGGCGAGCGAAGTCGAAGTCGCGTTCGCCCGCCAACCTGTTTCCTGTTTCATCGTGGTCAAGCAAGGAAACATTTTGGGATTTGCCTGCCACGACGCCACCTGTGCCAATTTCTTCGGGCCCACCGGCGTCGACCCTGCGGCGCGCAATAGCGGCATTGGGGCAGCGCTGCTCTTCGCGTGCCTTGAAGACATGAGGCAACAAGGCTTTGGCTATGCCATCATCGGCGGCGTTGGGCCTGCCGCCTTCTATTCGAAGGTGGTCGGCGCCGTTCCGATCGATGGCTCCGAGCCCGGTATTTATCGAGGCCTGCTCTAGCGTCGCGCGATCCGCGATGTCCGCTCTCGGCTGCACTGCCGACCTCACGGTCAAGAGCGGTGACTTCCGAAAATGACCTAAAGCGCCCCTTGCGATATATAGACCAATTGGTCTATATATATATTGACAATGAGCCACCAAACCCCAGTGCAGTTGCCCCGTGGCCGCCCCCGAAGTTTCGACACGGAAGCCGCCGTCGAACGCGCGATGGGTGTGTTCTGGTCGCGCGGCTATCACGCCACTGCGCTCCCGGACCTTCTTCGTGCGACGAAGCTCTCGCGTGGCAGCCTTTACGCCGCTTTCGGTGACAAGCACTCGCTCTTCTTGCGTGCGCTTGATCGCTACATTGCCGATGCCCTGACACGGATGGATATCGAACTCGACCCCCGCAGAGAGCCGGTCGACGGCCTGCGGGCCTACCTTTCCGGTTACGTTGACCGCACGAGCGGTGCTAATGGTCGGCGTGGATGCCTGCTAGTGGCCACAGCCATGGAACTGGCTGGCCATGATGCTGAAGTTGATCGTCGCATCGGAAGCTTTTTCAAAGCCATGGAGGCCAGGGTGGCTGATGCACTTTCCCGTGCGAAGGCGGCGGGCAAGTTGGCCGATGGTGTTAAGCCTTCAAGTGCCGCCCGAATTCTCGTCTGTTTCGTTGAGGGGCTGCGAGTGGTCGGCAAAACGGCACCGACACGGATCAGATCGCAAGCCACCGCTGACGCTCTTCTCGACCGCTTCCTTAGGTAAATAACCCATCGACGCCTCCGCTATTCGCTCGCCGATATCTAGACTGATTGGTCTTGAAAGGAAGGATGCCATGTCTGCCATCCAGATCGTCTGCGCGGTGGCCGTTCCCTTGCTCTGGGGTTATCAGTTCGTGGCCATCAAAGTGGGCGTTACGGAGTTTCCGCCTCTCTTCTTCCTCGCACTGCGCTTCCTGGCCATCGCTCTGCTGCTTGTTCCGTGCGTCAAAAAGCCCACGCGTCAACAGTTCGGCCCTATCGGAGCTATTTCGATCTTCCTTGGTGGACTGAACTTCGGGCTCTTCTATGTTGGCCTTGGGCTCGGCTCGGGAAGCATGTCGGCCGTCGCATATCAACTCGCCACGCCCTTCACCGTCCTGTTAGCTTGGCCGCTGCTCGCGGAGAGGCCGTCTCTCACCACGTCCGCCGGAGTGGTGCTTGCATTCGTCGGCGTGGTCGTGTTGGCGGCGGGGCCTGGCCTGTCGGCAAACGCGCTTCCGCTGCTGCTTGTGGTCGGGGCAGCCTTCGCGTTTGCGGTGTCCAACGTCTTGACGAAGCACTACGGCCCTTTTGACCCTTTGATGTTGATGGGGTGGTCGTCGCTGCTCACGGTGCCGCAGGTCATGTTGATGTCGTTGCTCCTTGAACATGGACAACTGGCGAGCCTTGTTACGGCGGATGAACGTGGTTGGCTGGCACTCGCCTACACAATTTTCATCGGAGGAATTGTTGGGTTTGGCCTTTGGTTCTGGCTGATCGCCCGTTGCTCCATGGGCCGCGTCGCACCCTTCGGCCTGCTGCTTCCGGTGTTCGCCTTGATTTCGAGCGTATTGTTCCTTGACGACCGTATGACCCCAAAGTTGATTGTCGGTGGGCTGCTCGCGATCTCCGGCGTCGCCATTACACAGGTAAGATCGACCGCTCGAGCAATTTGAACTTAGAATTCGCGTCGTGGCAACTTCCGCTTTTTGACACCAAGCGGACTTGCCGCCACCAGCGCCGCATGTCCGCTGTTGAGGGCTAAACGGCCCTGGCTCAGAACTACCCCAGCTGCGCCCGTGACCCGGACTGCGCGCCACTTTGATCGTCCCTGTCGTTCGCACATTCGGTTCCGGCACGAAGGACACGCGTGCCGGCGGCCGGCGGCGGACGCCCGCGGGTTGCGCGGTTTCGCGCCTTGCCATGATGCTTCGCCTCGGCACATACTGGCCGGCAGCCAACAGGATCCCCCCATGCCGACCGCGGGCTTGGCCCCCCTCGACGAGACCATCACGATCGAGGAGCTCACGCGCGATCCCTATCCGATCTACCGGCGCCTTCGGCGCGAAGCGCCCGTGTTGCGCGTCAAATCCGTGGGCCGCACCTTCCTCACCAAGGCCGCCGACACCAAACACGTCAAGGACAACGCGGCGTTGTTCAGCTCCGACGACCCGAACACGCCGATGAAGCGCGCCTTTCTCGCGCATACGCTGATGCGCAAGGACCACGACGAGCACCGGACCGAGCGCATGGCGATGATGCCGGCGCTGATGCCGAAGACGATCGAATCCGTCTGGGCGCCGCTATACGCGAAACTGGCCGCGGCGTATCTGGACCGGCTGCCGCGCGGCGAGGTGGTCGATCTTTTTCCCGCTCTCGCAGGACCGCTTGCCGCGCGGATTCTGGCGCATGCGATGGGCGTTCCGGACGCGAGCGATGCGGACATGCAGCGATGGTCGCAGACGTTGATCGACGGCGCCGGCAATTTCGGCTGGACGCCGGGGCCTTTCGATGTGACCGACATCGCCAATGCGGAGATGGACAAATGTATCCGCGCCAACGCCGAACGCCTGCGGGCCGAACCGGATTCCTCGGCGCTCTCCTTCATGGTGAACGCGAAGGTTCCGATTCCGGAAAGCCAGATCATCGCCAATGTCAAGATCGCGATCGGCGGCGGCATCAACGAGCCGCGCGACGCCCTGCTGACGATCCTCTACGGCCTGCTCACCAACCCGGATCAGCTTGAAGCCGTGCGCGCAGGCGGCAAATGGCGCTCCGCCTTCGAGGAAGGGGTGCGATGGGTGGCGCCGATCCAGGCGAGTTCACGGCTCGTGATGGAGGACACCGAGATTCGCGGCTGCTTCATCCCGAAGGGCGACACCGTGATGACGATCCAGGCGTCGGCCAACCGCGACGAGGACGTCTTCGAAGATGGCGAGAACTACAACGCCCTGCGCGAACCCAATCCTCACCAAGCCTTTGGCAACGGCCCGCATCATTGCGCGGGCGCGCACCTGTCGCGGCGAACCGTTGGCGGCATCCTGCTGCCCATGCTGTTCGAGCGCTTCCCCAACATGGCCTTACCCGATCCCGCGAGCGTGCGCTGGCACGGATTCGGTTTCCGCGGCCCGCTCAATCTGCCGATTCTCCTGCAATAGGCCGGCACTACGGCGGTGGGTTACGGCGGAGCCTGTCATCGGGCCGCGCCTTGCGCCGACCCGTTGGCCTAGCCCCCTTCTTCTATTCGAAGGTGGTCGGCGCCGTTCCAATCGAGGGGTCCGACCCCGGTATGACCTTCTGCCTGGTCAAGGCTTCGTCGTTCCAGAAGAAGTGATGCACTGTACGCGCGCGCCCGAACGAAGCGTGATCCTCATGGTGGAGACCACCGCGATCGTTCCGACGGGCGATGCTTAATTGCTCGCCCTCGCCGACGAGGTGATCGAATAACGGGCCGGCCATGTCGAAGCACTCGTGCTGAGTTCCGGGGAGCCGTGGCAGACATGGCAGATTACGTCTCCTTAGCCGCCGCCCCACTCGGAGGCGCTCCTTCCGTTCCACATCAATCCGCCGGCGGACACGCCGGTTGGACCGTTTGGATCGCCGTAGTTCGGATGCGAAAAACCTGATCTGACCAGCGGTATACCCCTATGCAAGTGATAGGTCCTGACGCTCGGCTTGTGACGAACCGTGTTTGCAAGCGCGAACGTACTGGAGAGCGCGAAGGCAGAGGCTAATGCTATTGTCGTGAGTTTCATGTTTTCTTCCTCGTGTGGTTTCACGCGCGGGTCAATGTCAGAATGCATTCTTAAATTGCGCGAGATAGTCGGGGCTCCCATAGACCCACATGGGCTCGTCACATTGTTGTGGGCCTTGGTCGTTCATGCAGGCGAAGCTCCAGGGCGGAGCTACGATCTCGCGGCCTTCGATCCTGTATCCCTGCAGCCGACTGCGAACTGCCGGTCGAGTGCCGACATGCGCTCGATCGCTGCTTTTGTTGGCTCGCACAGGAGCCGTGGCTTGGGTCGCGAAAGATGGCACAAGCAGTAGCGCCGCCAGAAGGTATGTGGTCTTCATCGTTCGGTTCCTTGATCGAGGCTCGCGCCAGCGGAGGCATGTCCGTTTCTGAAAGAAAGACCGAGATTGGAGTCTGGATATTTCCCGATCACGCAAATGTTTGGCGGTTTGCCATCTGTCTCGATGAGGCAGACATCGCATGGGTTCACGGCAAGGCCGGGCCACTTCTGTACCGACGGGCCATGCCGTGATTGGAGAGGGGCTATACGGGAAAGTTGAGATTGCGACGGTTAGCAGCAGCGGCAAATATTTCTTACCTTGCGGTCGACATTCGCGTTTTCTTGATCAAGGGTCGGCTGAGATACAGAAGTCGATGCGGGAAAAACCTCACGTGCCGGGTCGCAAGATGTGGGACTGCTGACGTCCGTCTATGGCACCTTTGAGACATGCCGACACTTCTGATGAACGTCAGCTATCAGGGGAAAAGCGGAAGTGACTCGGACATCACCAAACCGACGTGAATGACCCAGCTCGGGCATTGGCGTCCAGTGTCGTCGGGTGATCCAAGAGAAAAGCCGCCCGTGGGCGGCTTGGTATCGCTCTTCCGCGGTGCTGAGCAGATGCGCCTCTAGGGAGTGGTACCTTCGAACGCAAAGATGCGAATCTTTGCATACTTTTCACCGATGTTCTGGGCTTCTACATAGGCCGGAGATGCATACGCCGCTTGCGCCTTGTCCATGCTGTTAAAAATGGAAAGAATGATACGCGATTTTGGCGGATCACCTGCTATCGCCAATGTGCTGCCGGTCAATGCAAGCCGTTTCTGGCCGCTGCCGGCAAGTGCCTTGTTGGCGAGCGGGATGAATTCATTGGCGTAACCATTCTCGTCGAGGACATCGATCTCCGAAATGACATAAGCCGGTGGCGTGTCTTGCGCATGAAGTTCGTGGAGCGCGCCCGCACCAAGTCCGAAGCCAGCGAGCATTGCCAAACCCAATTTGACGACCGTCTTCATCGATTCTCTCCCTAGATATCGGCGTACAAAATTATGACAGATCAGGGCCATACCCCCTAGTGCGTCGTGCACGCGACATTCACACATCCAATGAGTTTTGCGTGCTTAGCCGCTCGCCGATTGTCGCTTAATGGTTGTTACGGCTCTACGGGCCTGCGCAAAAAAGGCGAATTATCGAAGCGGATCAACGTGATTTGGGTCGTCCAGTCCCCTGGCGAAAAATATTTCGCTTAACCCGTCGGGCAAATCAGTGGCTTAACTCCCGCCGTCTCGTCCCACAGAGGGGCGTATCGCGATCGTCACGGACGCGGGACGGGATGCGGTGGACGCGATGGCAGCGCAAGACGGGCGCGGCTTTTAACCGCCTTCGCTGAAGCTTCGGCAGGCTCCAAGCCCGGCGAAGCCTCTTGGCGAAGACGGGAATCGCGGACGGCGAAGTCGTGTGGTCCTGACGCCCCGACGCTGGCGTCAAGTTGGCGGAAGCACTTCCGCAGGCGACGGTGGCAAAAAAGCCCGGTCACCGGGGAGAGCACGAAGTAACCGTTAAAACCATTGCGCAGGGAAGGTCGGCTAGTTCCGGCGAACCTGTGGTGACTATGCTCGTATGCTCTTTATTTTGCATGCGAGGCTACGGGTGCAGCGGGCACCCGGCCTTCCCTGCGCCCTCTATTTTCATGGGCGAACGATTTCTGGCAAAGCTCGGGCGCCTCGCGCCGCGGGAATGCGAGCTCATATCCTGAATCCGTCATCCTGAGGTGCGAGCGAAAGCGAGCCTCGAAGGATGAGCGGCCCGGGGCCGTCGTCCTTCGAGACGGCCGCTTGGCGGCCTCCTCAGGATGACGGGGACGGAGTCTTGGTTGTTTGAAACGTGAAGATCGGCGTAGGCTGGTCTCTCCTGCGAATAGAAAAGAAAGGGAGGCGATCATGACATCACAAAATTCTTCCGACTGGCTTGGCCTGTCAGGCCGCGCCTGCGTGGTGACGGGCGGGGGCGGCGGCATCGGCCGCGCGGTTGCGGTCAATCTGGCGCGGGCCGGCGCCAAGGTGGCCGCCATCGATCGCGACGAGCGCGGCCTCGAGGTGACCTATGCCGGGCTGCGCGAAGTCGGCAGCGGCCACATGGTGACGCGCTGCGACACCACCAGCGCCGAGAGCGTGACGGCTGCGTCCGAGACGATCGCGAAATCGCTCGGACCGTGCAACGTGCTCGTCAACACCGCGGCGGTGCTGCGGCCCGGCGGGCTCGACGAGTTGTCGCTCGCTGAGTGGAACGCGGTTCTCGCCGTCAACCTCACCGGCTATTTCCTCTGCGCGCAGATTTTCGGCACGCCCATGCGCAAGCTCGGCCGCGGCAGCCTGATCCATATCGCCTCGATCGCCGCGAGCCACGCGCAGGGCAAGAGCGGCGCCTACAGCGTCAGCAAGGCCGGCGTCGTGATGCTGTCGCGCCAGCTCGCGAGCGAATGGGGGCCGACGGGAGTCCGCAGCAATGTCGTCAGCCCCGGCATGGTGATCACGCCGATGAGCCAGGCCTTCTACGACACGCCGGGCGTCACCGAACGCCGCACCGCGTTGACGCCGATGCGGCGGATCGGCATGCCGCAGGACATTGCGGAGGCCGTGCTGTTTTTGGCCAGCGACCGCTCATCCTATGTCAACGGCGACGAGATCACCGTCGATGGCGGTTACGTGCGGACCGTGATGAACCTGATCCCGCGGCCGGGGCACGATTGAGAACGTGGCGCGCCCGCGCAGACGGCGGGGATTGCTTCTTCCCTTCTCCCCCTGTGGGAGAAGGTGGCGTAATCGAGCGGAACGAGATGGAGCCGGATGAGGGGTTTCCATCCGCGGAGAGAGACCCCTCACCCGCCTTCGCGTCGCGAAGGCATCCTCTCCCACAAGGGGAGAGGGGAACAGATCTCAGTCGAACAAGCTCGACACCGACTCCTCCGCCGCGGTGCGGCCGATCGCTTCCGCGATCAGGCTCGCGATCGAGAGGGTGCGGATGTTGGGGGCCTTGACGACGGCTTCGGTCGGCTGGATCGAGTCGGTGATGACAAGCTCTTTCAGCTTGGAGGAGGTGATGCGCGCCGCCGCGCCGCCGGACAGCACGCCGTGGGTGATGTAGGCATAGACGTCCTTGGCGCCGTTGGCGAGCAGCGCGTCGGCGGCGTTCACCAGCGTGCCGCCGGAGTCGACAATGTCGTCGACCAGGATGCAGGTGTGGCCTGCGACGTCGCCGATCACGTTCATGACCTCGGATTCGCCGGCGCGTTCGCGGCGCTTGTCGATGATGGCCAGCGGCGTGTTGATGCGCTTGGCAAGCCCGCGGGCGCGCACCACGCCGCCGACGTCGGGCGACACCACCATGACGTTAGAGAGGTCGAAGCGCTCCTTGATGTCGCGAACCATCACCGGCGAGGCGAAGAGATTGTCGGTCGGGATATCGAAGAAGCCCTGGATCTGCATGGCATGCAGGTCGAGCGTCATGACGCGGTCGGCGCCTGCGTTCGTGATCAGGTTCGCGACCAGCTTGGCCGAGATCGGCGTGCGGGAGCCGGATTTGCGATCCTGACGCGCGTAGCCGAAATAGGGCACCACGGCGGTGATGCGGCGCGCCGAGGCCCGGCGCAGCGCGTCGGTGATGATCAGAAGCTCCATCAGGTGGTCGTTGGCCGGATACGAGGTCGATTGCAGGATGTAGACGTCGGAGCCGCGGACGTTTTCCTGGATCTCGACGAAGATCTCCATGTCGGCAAAGCGCCGGACCACGGACTTGGTCAGCGGCAAATCGAGCCCGCTGGCAATCGCCTGCGCCAGCGCCGGATTGGAATTGCCGGCGACAAGCTTGATGGAGCCGTTCTTGGCCGACATCGAGGCTTCTCCCCGCGTCTTGCTGGATACGACGTTCAGCATATCGGGTTTTCCCGGAACCGGCTTAATTCAACGAGCGAGGAGATATCAGGCCGGGGGAGGCGCTGGCAACCCATGGGAACAGGTTTTCCTGCGCAAAATTCCTGAATCCGGCCAGACGTTTGGGGGGTGGTTAGCGGTCGGTGTAACCGAGCGCGCTGACGCGGGTGGCGCCGGAGGCGGGCGAGGCGGCTTCCGTGCTCGCAACCGCGGGGCCGCGCTTGCCTGGGCTTGCGGGCGGGGCCGCATCCGGTGGCGTGCCCCCAATCATGCTGGAAAGGCCGCTCAATCCGGCTTGCGCGATCTTGCGCAGCACGAGGTCGTCGGCTGCGGTCCAGGGATCGCGGCCGGCCTTGCCGGCCGGCTCCTCGCCGGAAAGCCGAAGCGTGCGCTGCTGGTCGCGGTCGTAGACGTCCCAGACCCACGCGATCATGGTGCGGCCGCGAACGACTTGGGCCGAGAGGTAGCTGCGCACGCGGAAAGCTGGCGAGCTTTCGCGCGAGACGACCTGCAAGGAGCGCAATTTGGTCTCGCTGTCGAGCACGCTCACCATGCGGTCGAACACGCCAGGCGGCGGACCGTCGATCGATTCGAATGCGATGGTCGGGCTATCGCCGGCGCCGGCCATGGCAAACGAACCGCTGCTGGTCGGGCCGCCGGAGGCGCAGCCGCCGAGCGCACAAGCCGCCGAAAGCAGCAACGCGCCGGCGCATGCGCGCAGCGCCGTCCGGCTTCTCCGGAGCAAAGTGATTGACGCGTCCCTCATTACATCCTGCGATATCGTTAAAACCGATTAACGTCTAGGGCAGGCAGGACACAATGGAGGCCAGCACGATGGCGGCAGGTGTGACGGCGCGCCTTACTTTATTCCAATTTCAAATGATAGCGCCGCAGCTTCTCGCGCCGGATTGTAGCCGATCGCGCGGTCGGCAAGCCTTTTTTTGGCCGAGCCATATTTGACCACGTGGACCGAGAAGCCGCTGCGCGGCTCGGCGAGAATGGCGATTTCCTCGACGCTCTCGCATCCGGGCCAAAGCCGGATCTGCTGAAGGCAGTCCCGCGTCAAATCGGCCCGGCTAATTCCCACGGTGTGTCTCAAGAAGCCCATGGAGCGTTCCGCTTAGCGGCATATTCGTATCCGCAGAAGCCGCGCATTTTCCAGAGAATTCCGATTATGCAAATGCGTTTCGCCTTACAGACGCGCAATCGCCGCCACCGGGCCGCCGCCCGGCGGTCCCTGATGCTCAGCGCCGCCCGATACATAGACGGCCCCGGTTCCGGCGAGGCCGGAGATCAGTCCGCCGACCGCGGCGCGGGCATGCCGGGTGGCGCCGATATCGGAATCGTCGAGCATGGTGTGGCGGCATCCGCGCACGCTGCCGTCCGGCGACGCCTCGGCCTTGGCGAAAATATTGACCAGACGGCCCGGCACGATCGGGTCGGAGCGGTCTCGGGCCCACAGCCCGACGCTCTCCAGCGCGCCGATCACGGCGGCGGAATCGATGGCATCGCGCATCACGGCATGACCGATCACGAAGGGGCTCGCCGACGAATCCGAATTGCCGAGTACAATCACCACGTTGTGCATGAGCTCGATGCCGGCCGAAGTGGAGGCCACCGACGAAAACAGTTTCCAGTCTTTAAGGATCTGCTCATCACGGACCGGGCCGTCGATCTCGCCGAGCGCACTGGCCACGCCGAGCGCGGAGGTGCCGCGCGAAAAGCCCATCGAGCCATAGGTGCTGGTCGTGACCGTCTTGCGTCCTCGCGCATGGGCCGCCTCGATCCGCTCGCTGGTCAGAAGCGGGCATTTGATCTGCACGAAATGCACGTCCTTGGTATCGTGGATACCGGCATCGCGCATGGCGACACGCACGGCGCTCGCGGTCTGCTCGATTTGCACCGTGCGGCCGATTTCCTCCGGCATGAAATCGCGGGTCTGCGCGATGCCGATGCTCAAACGCTTGCCGGCGATGGGACGGGCGGAATTGCCGCCTTCGACCGCGCTGCGCGCGAACACGGTGATATGCGGGCTGAGCACGCCCTCGGTGCCGCCCGACATCACAAATGCAATCTTCTGTTCGACCTTGTGCGGCGCCAAGTCAACGTGAGGCGCGAGCGCCGCGCTGAGCGCCGACACGGCATATTCCCGGGTGAAATCATTGACGCCGCCGTTACCTTCAGTCTTTCCCAGGATCGCCAGGACCGATGCCGGCGCGATCATGCCCTTGTTGATCAGATTGATCAGGCCCGAGACGTCGCCGGGACCTTTGGTCGGAATCTGGATCACGTCGACGGACGTCGTGCGCATGGTCATTCCATATTGCCGCTGTGCCAGAAGATGACGCGCGCCTCGGTCCAGCCGATGACATAGAACAGGATGATCCCTGCCAACGCGGCGGCGGCGATTGCCGCGAACAAGGTTGCGGTTTCAAGATGCGCCGACGACACCATGATGAGATAGCCGAGCCCCTGCGTGGCGCCGACGAACTCGCCGACGATCGCGCCGACGATAGCGAGCGAGGAGGAGATTTTCAGTGCCGAGAACAAATAAGGCAGGCAATAGGGGATCCGCAGCTTGCGGAATTCCTGCGCACGGCTGGCGCCGAGCGTCTGGAACAGCTCGCGGTATTCGGCGTCGGCGGCCTTGAGACCCTTCACCGCATTCACCAGCACCGGGAAAAAGCAGATCAAGATCACCGCGACGATCTTAGACCACCATCCCGTCCCCAGCCAGATCACCAGCAATGGCGCCACCGCCACGATCGGCGTGGTTTTGACCGCGATCGCGATCGGAAACAGCCCTTCCTCGAGCGTGTGAAAGCGCACGAACATGATGGCGCAGCCGAACGCCAGTGCACTGGCGATCAGGAAACCGATCACGGCTTCGACGAATGTCACCGCGAGCTGGACAGCGAGGGTGCGATCGATCGTGGCAAAGATCGCGCTCGGCGCCGGCAACAGATATTCCGGGATGTTGGCCACCGTCACGATGGCCTGCCAGGCGGCGAGCGTCAGCAGGGCGAACAGCAGCGGGGCTTGAATGCGCCGTCTCATCGGCGGCCTCTGACCATCGATCGGATCCGTTTCATGACAGGAACAGCGTCCGGATCGTCCGGCGTGCGCGGCCGCGGACAATCGACGCTGACCTCCTCGACCAGCCGTGCCGGCCGGTCGGTCAGGACGATGACGCGATCCGACAGCGTGACCGCCTCCGGTATCGAATGGGTGACCATGATGACCGTGTGCAACCGGGTGTCGCTGCTTTGCCAGATGCGGATTAGTTCCTCGTTGAGGACTTCGCGCGTCAGCTCATCAAGCGCCCCGAAGGGTTCGTCGAGCAGGAGGATGTCGGGATCGCTCATCAGCGCGCGCGCCAGCGCCACGCGTTGCTGCATTCCGCCGGATAGCTGGTGTGGGTAGGCGCGTGCGAAATCGCCGAGCCCAACCATCTCGAGCATGCGGCGGGCCCGGCTGTGGTCGGTTGGATCGACCACGCTGCCGCCAAGCTGAATCTCCACTGGCAGCAGCGCGTTGTCGAGCGCCGTTCGCCACGGCAGCAGCAGCGGCTTTTGAAACATGAAACCGATGCGCAGATTGGGGTCGCGCAGCGCGATCCGCCCGCTGGCCAGCGGCACCAATCGGGCGATCGCTTTCAGAAGCGTCGACTTGCCGCAGCCGCTCGGTCCGAGCAGCGAGATGAACTCACCGCGCCCGACCGCAAAACTCAAATTTTCGATGGCGACCACATTGTCGAAGCGAACCTGCAAGCCTTCGATCGCGATCAAAGGCTCAGTCCGTGACAGTGGGGTCGCCTCCAACCGGGACGCCAGTGCAATCGCATTCATTTGAGGAATTCGACGGTAAAGGCCTTGCCGATATCGATCGGCGCCTTCTGGAATCCGCCGTCGACCAGAAGCTTCTGCGTGGCGCTCCAGTTGGCGGCATCCATCCAGCCAACAGGTTGGGCGTCGGGTTGCAGCAAGGGAAGGCTCGCCTTCATCATCGCGAGCTCATGGTCATAGGTCAACTTGGAGCCGTACTTCACCGTGATCTGCGCGGCCTCTTCAGGCGCCGCGATCGCGCTGGACCAGCCCCTCAGCGTCGCGGTGACGAATTTGCGGACCACGTCAGGCTTCTCGCTGAGCATCTTCTCGGTCGTGAACAGAGTATCGGCGTAGAGATCGATGCCAAAATCCGGCGGCGAGACGACGTTGACGTCAAAGCCCTTCTCCTTGGCTGCCAAGACCTCGTTGATGAGGTAACCCGGCCAGACATCGACAGTACCGGCGAGCAACGGCGTGATGTCGAACTTGACGGGGATCTCGTTGAGCTTGGCCTTGTCGATGCCGGCCTTGGCCAAAACGGCGCGGTAGATCAGCTCTTCGTTGCCGCCGATCTTCACCCCGATGTTCTTGCCGACATAGTCGGCCGGTGTCTTGATGCCGGATTTTGCCAGCGAAAACAAAACGAACGGATTGCGGCGGAAGATCACCGCGAGCGCCACTACCGGAACGCCTTTGCTGCGGGCGATCAGGATCTGATCGGCGCCGGTGACGCCGAACTGCTCGTTGCCGCCGGTCACCATCTGGATCGCGGGAAAATCCGGCCCGCCGGGCTGGATGTCGACGTTCAAGCCCGCCGATTTGTAAAAGTCCTTCTCCTTGGCGACGTAGAAGCCGGCAAACTGCGCCTGGTGGAACCATTTCAATCGCAGCGTCACGGCTTCTTCGGCCCGGGCAGCCGTGATCATGCCACTCAAGACCAAAGCGACGATGGACGTAACGAGACGGGTAAACATGATCGCTGCCCTCCGTTGGGATCACCGGCAGCGCGAAACATCGGTCCTTTCCAGCGAGCGCCGCTAGAACCAAAATCAGGCTACAGTGTGCGTAAAAAGAGATCACTATGCGCGTGATGCTGCCTGATCCGGCGGCACGGACCGGCGGAAATCCCGTCGGTTCAACGTTTTTTGCGACGGCACAGAGCTTGCTGTCCTCAGTAGGTAAGCGGACCAGGAGCCGCTGAAAACATGGCAAAAAAGCCCGCAAAAAAACCCGTCAGGCAGATAGCCGCGCGGCGCGCTTCCGCCAAACCGGCATCGCGCAGCCGGCTGCGTCCGCCGCGGCTACTTTCTTACGTCGACGCGGTCGCCCGCTACGGCTCGATCCGCAAAGCCGCCGACGCGCTCAATGTCGCGTCGTCGGCGCTGAACCGCCAGATCCTCGACCTCGAAATGGATCTCGGTGCGCCCTTGTTCGAGCGTCTGCCGCGCGGCGTCCGGGTGACGTCGGCCGGCGAGGCTTTCCTGGTCTATGCGCGCCTGGTGATTTCCGAATTGAAGGCCGTCGAATCGCGGATCGAGCAACTGCGCGGCCTGGTGCGCGGGCAGGTCAGCGTCGCCGCCGCGGAATCGGTTGCCGGTGAATTGCTGCCGTCGGCCATCACGACATTCCAGGCGACCCATCCCTATGTGCGTTTCCATGTCCGGATCGGCGCGCCCGGAGAACTGATCGAGGCACTGGTCGCCGACCAGGTCGATCTTATTCTGACGCACGACGTGCCGCGCAAGAAGGATGTCGCGATCGTCGCCGTCGCGCGCCAGGCGCTCTGCGCGATGGTGGTGCCCGATCACCCGCTCGCCAGCCGCACCGAGTTGCGCTTGCGCGATTGCCTGGCGTTTCCGCTGGCGCTGGCCGACACCACGCTCGCCGGCCGCGGCCTGATCGAGCAGGTACTGGCGCTGGCCTCGTTCGATCTCGATCCGCGCCTGATCTCGAATTCGGTCGAAGCGATGAAGGCGTTCGCGCACATGAACCGCGGCGTCTGCTTTCAGTTCCGCAGTCCGGGCAAGGCGCTGATCCCGCCGGGCGACATGATGGCGCTGCCGCTGGTCGATCCGCCCTTGCTGCAGGCGCGATTGCTGCTCGCAACCCGAAGAAGCCGGGTTTTGCCGGTCGCGGCGGCCGCGTTCGTGGAGCAAATGAAGAGCACGCTCGGATGAGGGGTGATCAGCTAGTCGAGGGTTCCGGCCTCACGCTTCCAGCGCGATGGTGTGAACGTGCCGGCCGTAATCCGGTTCTTTCCGGTGCACCGAGCGGCGGTAGCTGTAAAAACGCTCGTCGGAATAGGTGTCGACGCCGAGATCGTCGATCATCAGGACGCCGGCATTCTCCAGCCGCATCCGGATGTAGCCGGCGAGGTCGAACATCGAATGGCCTTCGCGGGTCGACGGGATGAAGAAGGTGACATTGTCGGCTTCCGCGTCGATGAAGCGCTCGACGAATTCGCTGCCGACCTCATAGCTTTGCTGGCGGATCATGGGACCGATCGCGGCGACCATGCCGCCGCGCTCGGCGCCGAGCTTTTCCATGGCCGCAATGGTGGATTCCAGGATGCCGGTCAGCGCGCCCTTCCAGCCGGCATGCGCAGCGCCGATCACCCGCGCGTTGGGCTCGACCAGCAGGATCGGCCCGCAATCGGCTGCGGTGACGCCGATGGCGATGCCTTCCGTCCGCGTGACGATGGCGTCGGCGCGCGGCCGCGCCGGGCCGTCCCAGGGACCGTTGGCGACCACCGCATCCGGTGAATGAACCTGATGCACGCTCAGGAAACGATCGGGCGCAACGCCCATCTGCTCCGCCATCCGCCGGCGATTCTCCGTGATATGCTTGGGATCATCGTTCGAGCCCAGCCCGCCATTGAGGCCGGCGTAAACGCCGTCGGACACGCCGCCATCGCGCGTGAAGAAGGCGTGGCGAAGGCCGGGAATGGCTGCAAGCAGCGGCGAAAATATCACGGCACCACGTCTCCCGAGGCTGCCGGCTTCTCGTCGCTAAAGCCAGCGAGCAAGATCAGTTGCGGCTCCGAGATCGCCAGCACCTTGAACATCGAGCCCATGCCGCCGCGACCGCTATCGGTCAGCCGCTTCAGCGCGCCGGAGATGTCCTCGGAAACTTCAGGAGTGGCCTTCGCCATCAGGGTCACGGCGCGGGTTTCGATGCCGATCCGTTTCAGGAACTCGCCCTGCGTCACCGGGCCGTGGACCCGCGCGCCCAGATCCTCCGCGGCGCGCGCGAGCGCCTGGAAGTCGACATGGGCGGTGACGTCGGCCTGGCCGGGTGCTTTCAACGGATCGGTGAAACTGTGGCGGGCGATGGCCTGGAAAGTATCGCCGGCGTCGCTGCGCATATGGCCGTAGTCGATGATCAGCGCCGCGCCGTCCTGGTCGCGCACGCGACTTGCGATCTTCATGATCTCGGCATCGGGCCTCCACTCGAACACCGCACCGACCGGTGCCGCGCGCACCAGCGGCGGCAGCAGCACGTCGAAACGCGGGATCGGCTCCGCCGCGGCGTCAAAGATCAGCTCGCCGTCATCGTCGAGGTCGACCACGCGCTCGTGCCAGCCGTTCTCCCGTCGCACCACCTGGTGGATCGGCAGCACGTCGAAATATTCGTTGGCGAGAATCACGGCAGGTCCCTCGGGTATCCCGTCGATCGTGTCATGCCAGGCGATATTGCGCACGCCCGACAGTATCGACGCCTGCTTGTCGCGCAACACGGAATTGATCTCCACCAGATGAATGCTGAGCGACTGATAGAGCGGCGGCAGCACGCGCAGCGCGCGCAGCACGTCCGCCATCATGGTGCCGCGGCCGGGCCCGAGCTCGACCAGGCGCAGCACCGGCGGCGAGCCGATCGCCTTCCATACCGATGCGGCCCAGAGCCCCAACAGTTCGCCGAACATCTGGCTCACTTCCGGTGCGGTGGTGAAATCACCCTCGCGTCCGAGTGGATCGCGCGACACGTAATAGCCGTGCTTGGGATGCATCAGGCACAGCTCCATATATCGCCACACCGGCATCGGGCCGGACGATTTGATCAGCTTCTTGATCTCCGACTGCAGCGGCGAATAATCAGACACGACCTGCCTTGAACCAACTAAGCTATCTGCAATTGACTTAACTATCCGCAACTGACTTGACGATCTACGCCGGCGCCTGCCGCCGACATGC
>Ga0210384_10002305_pt1 | contig 23535 bp, 17 predicted proteins | sample IncBWH2MmetaG_FD_160574 | JGI IMG/M metagenome (GOLD analysis project Ga0210384, IMG submission 160574) | Forest soil microbial communities from Barre Woods Harvard Forest LTER site, Petersham, Massachusetts, United States - Inc-BW-H-2-M | ecosystem: Environmental > Terrestrial > Soil >...
TTCGCCGATGCGCTGGCGAAGTTGACGGTTGACGGTGGAAACGCTAGCTTCGCCGTCCAACTCGAGGAAATTATTTTTCTTGGCCATGATTTCGAACTCGCGCTTAATCATGGTCTGGTAGCGCACAAAAGACCAGTAGAGGTCATGAGAGAGCGACATGTCTCGCCCGGCTTCCCAATAGCTGATGGCCTGAGCTTTCTTGAATTCGCGTGCGAAGGCGGTCTCCGGCCGAACATTCAACCAGAACGTCAGATTTGGGCGAAGAGCCATCGCGTATAAGCCTGCGAGGTAATCACGATTGATGCCACGAACGACGCCCCGGGCAATCAGCGTAAAGATGAAGCGATCGGCCAGCACTACTGCGCCGGAACGCAGGGCCGGAACAATGCGGTGCTCCAACTGATCGAAGAAATCGGTGGCGTACATAAGGGCCAGCGTGAGTCGGGTGACTGCGTTTTTGGCGAGAAGCTGATCGATATCGCGGCCGACAAGATTTGAGCGCCGGAGACCGCTGGTTTGCACCGAGAAGCCTTCGGACTCAAGCCATTCCTGCAAAAGTGCAATTTGCGTGGAGCGACCGGAACCGTCCATGCCTTCAATGACAATAAGATTGCCATTCAATTCGGTGGGATCGAGCCCGACGAGCGGTTCGCCATAGAAGTGTTGCGACTCTTCCGGCTCCGAGCCGGATTTCGGCACGGGAGTGCCGTCGCTCTGCAACAGTACTGGTGTCGGCTTTTCTTTTTCCTGGTCGGGCACGGCTACTCGACTTCCGGGGCGCCGGGAGCGAAGCGCTTGAGATCGATTTTGGAGGCCACGATGTCACGCATCTGTTTCTGCAATTTGTTGACAGGCAGCGTGCCGTCGAGAACGACGAAATTGTCGGAGTCCACCATCTTGTCGTATTCCTCGAGGATGCGGCCCTGGAACAGACGGAAGCTTTCCGGGCGCTCGTAGGACAAACCCAGGTCCATGCCCGCTTCATAATATTTCAACTTGGGTCGTCCGCTGAGGATGCGATTTACAGCGACATCGAGAGGCGCACGAAAGTAAAAGGTAATGTCCGGTACCGGCGCGAACCGATAGAGATTGCGGAGCCAACGATGCGAGCAGCCCCGAGCAGCGTCGCGTGCGAACGCGGTGTAGACGTAGCGGTCGGCAAGCACCAGGTAGTCGCCTTGAAGCAACGGCATGATCTGGCGCTCGCAGCGGTCGGCAAAGTCGGAGGCATGAAGCAGCGAAAAGGTAGTGGGGGTTAGGAGGCGCTTCTGCTTGCCGCGACGTGTTGCCGATTTCACCAGGGGCGAAGAATTCCATTCGGTGAAGTGCAAGCGATAACCGCCGATTTCCAGCCAACGCTTCAGCAAATAGAGCTGCGTGCTTTTGCCCGAGCCATCGGTACCTTCGACGACGATTAACGCGCCCGGGTAGGCGCGGCTAGGGACGGGCCTGCCGGGCTGCGGCAAGGTAGTCTTGCCAGCCTCAACACGAGGTGATTTGAGGATAGGTTCCTGGGTTTCCACGGAATCGACGACTGGATTTACATCCAGGTTGTGAGCGTAGTTGGTCATTGTTACGGTTTCATTACAACACACCCGCCCTTTGCGGGGCAAAGACCTCCGGTCAAATCGGCGGTCAAAGTCCACTCAGTACTCATGGCGAATTGAAGAATGCAGCGAAGGCTATTCAGAGCGGACTTTGTTTTGGAGCTAGATAAGCCGTACGCGATTCAACCCTATAGGGGGCGACCTTCAGTTTCACCCGCAACTGGTGGATTACACCTAGCGGCGGCGTTCGAGCGATCGTCCTGAAGTCGCCGATAAAGAGTGCAAGAACGACTAACAGGGCGCGCCTGGCGGCACGAGCACGAACTAGAGCGCGACTAAGGCACATCAGAAGAACGTAAGTTTGAGGGTGAGGTATTTTTTAGGGTTCTTCCTGAATTCAACCAGGAATTGGCGTAGGTCGGCGGATGCGCTGGTCAGATTGTCGTAGAGGGCCGGGTCAGAAAAGATCTTACCGGCGGTATTGTCATTCTGATTCAGCTTGGAGGTTGCGGTGGCCACATTGGTGCTAGTGTCGCGAAGTTTGTTGTAGAGCACGTCGTCGGTAGCCAGTTTGCCGAGGGTGCCTTTGCCATTGCGGATGTCGCCCATAATGGCGTTGCCGTTCGTGATGGCTTCCTTGGCCTGGTCGTAAAGCGTCGGGTCATACAAGAATTTGCCGATGGTGCCCTTTTGCGCCCGCACATCGCCGAGAATGGTGTTTACGCTGTCCACACCGGTGTTGACTTTGCTGTACAGCTCATCGGTCATCAGCAATTTGCCGACGGTTCCCTTCCCAGCTTGCACGTTGCTGACAATCTGATCGGTCTTCACCAAAACACCGTTGAGGCGATTGTAAGCTCGCTCGTCGGTAAGTAATTTGCCGATGGTACCTTTGCCGGCTCGTACGTCTCCAAGAATTCCCTGCACCTGCCCGGTGACGACTTTCAGGTTCGCGAGTACATCGGAACTTTCTTCCATCACCGCTTGAATAGCCTTTTCCTGTCCTCCGGGGATAGCCTGGCCTTCCTTGAGGGGAATTCCGGTGTAGCCACGCTCAATATTCACGTAACGATTGCCCAGCAAACCCTCGGTCACGAGCGTGGCGGTGGAATCGGTGAGGATATCGTCCTCATATCTGCGATCGATGCGCATGTCCACTTCTACGTTGTGCCGACGGTCGGGTGGTTTGCCCTTTTCACGCGGCACAATACGAATTTTTCCCACATTTCCGATTTCCACTCCATCCAGCCGTACAGGCGCGCCCGGAGCGAGGCCGGAAACTTCCGGTAGATACGTTTTTAAGTTGTATTTGGGACCGAAGACGCCGGCTCCGGTGACGTAGAAAATTCCGACGCCCAGCACACCGAGACCGACTAGAACGAATAGGCCCACGCGCAACTCTGACCAGCTGACCTGTCCGCGCTGTGGCATTCGCGCTTTCCTCCGTGACGCACGCCAAACGACTCAAGTAACTATACAGGAATCAAATCAAAAATCGCTGAAGATACGGGTCCTTGGAATGCAAGAGTTCTTCCGGGCTGCCTTCGAAATAAATCTTTCCGTTTTTGAGAACCAGGAAACGCGTCAGAGCCGCCGCAGCAGCAGACTTTCCCGGAGTGACGCGGCGGACTTTTCGGGCGGCTGGGTCGAAAAGAAAATTCGCCAGAGCAAATCCGTCCTGAAGGCGATGCGTGGCGAGCACCGCAGTTACGCCGTAAACGTCACGCAACCGCAGGATCAGAGTGATGATGGTTTGACACGTGATGGGATCCAATCCGGCAGTCGGCGAATCGTATAAAACGATCGGCGGGTGGGTAATCAGCGCTCTTGCGATCGACACGCGGCGGCGCATGCCGCCTGAAAGTTCGCTGGGCAGCATGTCTATGGTGTGTTCCAGTTCCACGAATTTGAGCACCTCGCGGACACGCGGCTCGATTTCTTCTTCCGGAACCTCATCCTCGTACAGGCGATACGCAACGTTTTCGCCAACGGTGAGCGAGTCGAAAAGGGCGCCTTCCTGAAAAACAAAGCCGATCTGGCGGCGGAACTCCAGCAACTCACTCTCTTGCATGGCGGAGACTTGCTTGCCCAAGACCACGATGTTTCCGGAATCCGGGCGCAGAAGGCCCACGGCAAGCTTTAACGCGAGGGTTTTGCCGGTGCCGGTCTCTCCAAGAAGGATGATGGTTTCGCGGGGTTGCGCGGAAAACGAGAGGTTGCGCAGAACTTCGCCCTCGGCAAATCCTATCCGCACACTGTCAAATTGAATTACCGCCTCTTCAGAGGATTGCAGGACCGCGGCGGAAGAGCTGGGAGCTGCAGCCATAGGGGGTTTCAAACGAACTTGTCCGCCAGGAAGAGAGCGAGTTTGGTCAGGAAAGTATCGGCGACAATGATCATGACGGAAGACACAACGACCGCCTGCGTGGTGGCGCGCCCCACTCCTTGCGTGCCACCTCTCACATTCAGCCCTTGATAGCAGCCGACCGTGGCGAGAATAAAACCGTAGACCACGGACTTGGTGAAGCCCTGCATCAAGTCGGAAAACTGCAGAATGGCGATGGCTCTTTGCCAAAATGTGAAGGCGTTCAGACGCAGCGAAAATACACTGGCGACCATGCCGCCGATCAGCCCCACAAATACAGAGATGGTGGTTAGAAGCGGGAGCGTGAGGAGTGTTGCCAGCACCCGAGGAGTGACCAGCTTGCGGCTGGGATCGGTGCCCATGGCGCGCATGGCGTCAACCTGCTCGGTGACTTGCATCGAGCCGAGCTCCGATGCGATTCCCGAGGCGCAGCGTCCGGCGACCAGCAAACCGGTGATGGACGGGCCCAACTCGCGTACCAATGCGAGGGAAACGACGTCGCCGGTAAGCGAGCTCTGGCCGAAACGTTCAAACTGCGCGCCTGTTTGCAAAACCATGACCGCGCCGATGAAGAAGCCGGAGAGCAGAACGATGGGCAAAGAGCCGACGCCGATGTCGTCCATCTGCACGACGGTATCCCCCCAATAGCGCGGACCGGTAGCCAGATTGGTAAGCGATTGCCAGGAAAGCTTCGAGTATTCCTGAACCTTGTAGACCGATTGTTTGCTGGCGTCGACGAGCACCTCGTAGACGCTGGGCGTCTCGGCGGGGCGGACAGGCTGCTCGACAACCTGGGAAGGCGTTTCGTTCACGTGGCTCTCAAAATTCGCGACGTGGAAAGCGTAACTGCGCATCGGGCGACCGTCAAGACGTGGGGCTTAGCCTCGAGGAGATGCGGGCGGCGAGCCTTCAAGTCTCGTTGCCGGAGAGTTGGAAAGCGTACTAATCCATGCATAGGCTTTAGCGACGCTGCCGCCGCTCCGAGCGCCCGCGGCCAACTAACCTAAACCGCCGTAACTCGCTCTCAACTAGCTCTTCCAATTCGCCTGCGCTGGACGGAACTTGGCGACGCCGCTACACTGAATAGTTTATGCTTCGCTTCTATAGTGCAGGGGAATCGCACGGACAGGCGCTCCTGGCGTTTTTGTCCGGATTGCCGGCGGGTTTGCCGGTGGACCTAGAATTCGTAAATCACGAATTGCATCGCCGGCAGCTCGGGTATGGGCGCGGTGGAAGGCAGAAGATCGAGAAGGACCGCGCGGACGTTTTTGCCGGTGTACGTCACGGACAAACTATTGGCGCGCCGATCGCCCTGCGTATCGAGAATCGCGACTGGTCCAACTGGGAAAAAATTCTTCCGGTGGAAGCCTCGGACGCGCCGGAAGCGTCTTCGCGGAAGCTTACCGCGCCACGTCCTGGGCACGCGGACCTTGCGGGCTCGCAGAAATTCAATTTTCACGACGCGCGCTATATTTTGGAACGCGCTTCGGCGCGTGAAACGGCCGCACGCGTGGCGGCAGGCGCCCTCGCAAGGCTTTTGTTGAAGGAGTTTGGCATTCAGATCGGCAGCCACGTGATTCAGGTGGGTCACGTGCAGCTGGAACGTACCGCGGCGTGGGAACAGATTCGCGCGGTCTGTGACGATCTGGAATCGCCGCTGCGCTGCGTGGACTCCGCAACGCAAGACAAAATGAAGGCGGAAGTGGATGCCGCGCTGAAGGCCGGCGACACCGTCGGGGGCATTTTTGAGATTGTGGCGCACAACGTTCCCGTGGGCCTTGGTTCCCACGCACAGTGGGACGAAAAACTGGACGGAAAATTAGCGCAGGCTTTGATGAGCGTGCAGGCCGTAAAAGCCGTGGAGATCGGCTCCGGCGTTCTTGCGGCGCGCTCCTACGGCAGTGAAGTGCAGGACGAGATTTCCTACGACAAGAAAGCGAAACGCTTCCGGCGAAGCTCCAATCGCGCCGGCGGCCTGGAAGGCGGAATCACCAACGGCGAAGATTTGGTGATTCGCGGTTACCTGAAACCGATCTCCACGCTGCGAAAGGCTCTGGGTAGCGCGGACATGGTGAGTAAGGAACCGGTGCAAGCCGCCTACGAACGTTCCGACTGGTGCGTCGTTCCCGCCGGAGGCGTGGCTGGCGAAGCCATGGTCGGACTTGTGCTGGCGGATGCTTTTCTGCAAAAATTTGGTGGAGACTCTCTCGCCGAAACGCGGCGGAATTTCGAAGGCTATGCCAAACAAATCGACGAGTTCTGAACCCATCGCCGCGGCGGCGCCTACAGTGGAAGCGCCTGCGCGTAAGATTTACCCCATTGTGAAATATGGCGATCCCGTTTTGGAGAAGTCGGCCGCAAGCATCAAGAAATTTGACGCCGACCTTGCGGAGCTGGTGGACGACATGTTCGCGTCCATGTACGCAGCCAACGGCGTGGGCCTGGCCGCCCCGCAAATTGGAAAGAGTATCCGCCTTACCGTGATCGATGTGACCGCGGGAAAAAATCCCGAAGCGAAAATCGTTCTGGTGAATCCGGAGATCATTCACGCCGAGGGCGAAGTTCGTGAAGAAGAGGGTTGCCTTTCCATTCCCGGCTTCCGCGGGTATGTGATTCGCCCGCAATTTGTGACCGTGAAAGCGCAGGACGCAAAAGGCGAAACGTTTGAACTGCGTGGCGAGAATTTGTTGGCGCGGGCGTTCTGCCACGAAATCGATCACCTGAACGGTATTTTGTTTCTGCAACACCTGGGCATGCTTAAGCGCGACATCATTAAGCGCAAGATCAAGAAACTACGGAAAGAAGGCGAGTGGTAGACGCGGGCGGCGGCATCGGCAGCAAGCAGCGCCTGCGCCTGGTTTTCTGCGGCACTCCGAAATTTGCAGTTCCCTCCCTGAAGCTGCTCCTGGAACAATCGGATTTCGAAATCGTCGCGGTGTTCACGCAACCGGACCGGCCCAGCGGACGCGGGCAAGAAATCAGTATTTCTCCGGTAAAGGAAGTGGCGCTGGCCGCGAATATTCCGGCTCACCAACCGGCGAGGATTCGTGCTCCTGAAACCGAAGCCCAACTTCGCGAAATCGCGCCGACCGCAATCGTGATCATCGCTTACGGGCAGATTATTCCGGCGCGGCTGCTTACTATTCCACGTCTCGGCTGGATCAATCTCCACGCTTCCCTTTTGCCGAAATACCGCGGCGCAGCGCCGATTCACTGGGCGATTGCCAACGGCGAAACGCGCACGGGCAACACCACCATGCAGATCGACGCTGGGATGGACACAGGCGAGATGCTGCTGCAGCAGGAGCTGGCCATTGCGCCCGACGAGACGACTCCAGAACTCGCGGCGCGGTTGTCGCAAGCCGGAGGGCCACTGATGCTGGAGACGCTGCGCGGCTTGCGCGATGGTACAGTTCAAGGCAGGCCGCAGAATCACGTGGAGGCAAGCCTTGCGCCGATGCTCAAACGAGCGGACGGCCGGGTGGATTGGCGTCGCGGCAGCAGCGAAATTTACAATCGCATGCGCGGTTTCACGCCATGGCCCGGCTCTTACACCGAGTTTCGCGGACAGACCTGCCACATCCTTGGCAACCCGGTGTCTAAAGATTTGAAAGGCACGCAAAAGGATTTGGAACCTGGGACCCTGCTGGCTACATCAAATGAGTTGAACGTCGTCTGCGGGGCAGGCAGCGTTTTCGGCGTAGCGTCCGTCAAACTGGAAGGGCGCAAGCAAGTCCCCGTGGCGGAATTTGTGCGTGGAGCACGTTTACAATCTGGCGAACGCTTCGTTTGATGTATTTGCACAAGGTATTCTGCTCAGGCATACTCGCGATTTGAACCCCAAAGCCCTACGACCCTGCATGATCCGGAGTTGCAACTCATGAAAAGTACGATGTCGAGGCCGAGCAAGCGGCAGGCCCTCCCCATTGCAGCCGAAAAATTAAAGTGCGCCGTGAGTTGTTTGCTGGCCGTTCAACTGGCGTGGCTTGTCCCGATGGCCACGGTCGCCGCGAACGATAAGCCCGAGGCGAAAGCGGCAAACGATCCACTGCTGCAATCCATGCAGGCAGAACTTGCGCGCGCGAAGGAATCGTTGTTGAAGAGCGATCCTGCTCCGTACTACATGAGCTACACTGTGTATGACCAGGATCTGACAGTCATCGCCGGCGCGTACGGCGGATTGCTAGCAAACTCCACCTCCAAATGGCGCTCCGCGGACGTAACCATGCGCGTGGGAACGCCAGAGATGGACAATACCCACGGGCAAAGCCGCCAGAGCGGCATGGTTTCCGGCACCTTGCCCCTTGGCAACGACCCAGATGCCACCGCTCGCCTGCTTTGGGAGCTTACCGATCGCGCGTACAAGCGCGCTGCGCCTTCCTATCTGAATGTGAAGACAAATACGGCGGTCCGCGCGGAAGAAGAAGACAAGTCACCGGATTTTTCGCACGAAACTCCCAAGATTTATTTGGGTGCGAAGCTGGCGCCTTCGGTTCTGGATCGGCCCGCGTGGGAAGGTGAAATTCGGCGCGTGTCCAGTGCTTTCCGGAAATACCCGGACGTTTATTTCGCTACCGTGTTGCTGCAAGTTTCGGACGCAAATGGGCGTATGGTCGCCAGCGACGGCGCCAGCGTGACAACCCCGAGCGCCTCTGCCCGGCTTGTGATTGAGGCGCAGACTCGCGCCGATGATGGAATGGATTTGCTGCGTGTGGAAACGTTTCAAGCGCCTTCAGCGGCCGGGTTGCCGAACGAAACGGAATTGCTGGCCAAGATCGACAAGATGGCCGTCGATCTGGCAGCGCTGCGTAAGGCGCCAGTAGCGGAGCCGTACGCCGGACCCGCGATGTTGAGTGGGCGGGCGGCTGCGGTATTTTTCCACGAAGTGCTAGGACATCGACTAGAAGGTCACCGGCAGCGCGATGAAGACGAAGGGCAAACATTTACGAAAAAAGTCGGCCAGGAAGTACTGCCGAAATTTCTAAGCGTGACCGACGATCCGACGCTCCGGGAACTCGATGGCGTGAAATTGGCGGGAACCTATTCCTTCGACAACGAAGGCGTGCCTGCGCAGCGTGTCGAAGTAATCAAAGACGGCGTGCTGAAGAATTTCCTGCTGTCGCGCATGCCGATTAAGGGCTTTGAGCAATCCAACGGACACGGACGCAACCAGCCCGGGCTTATGCCGACCGGGCGCCAGGGGAACCTCATCGTATCCTCCACGCAAACCGTTCCGGAATCGCAAATTCGCGAAAAACTGCTCGAAGAGATCAAGAAACAGGGCAAGCCCTACGGCTTGTACTTTGACGATATTCAGGGCGGGTTCACGCTTACTACCCGCTCGTTGCCGCAATCGTTCCAAGTGCTCCCGGTGATTGTGTATAAAGTCTATGCGGATGGCAGGCCTGACGAACTAGTGCGCGGCGTGGATATCGTGGGGACGCCTTTGGCTGCGCTTACGCGCATCATCACCACCGGGGACAAACAACACGTATTTAATGGCGTGTGTGGCGCGGAAAGCGGAAGCGTTCCAGTTTCCGCCGCCGCTCCCGCCATGTTGTTCAGTGAGATGGAAGTGCAGAAGCGTGCTCACGGGAGAGACCGGCCGCCCATTTTGCCAGCGCCCGGACAGGAAAACATGGCCGTGAAAGATCCCATTACCAAGGCGTCGAACACGCAGCCGGAGGTGCATCCATGAGCCGGCGCATCCTGCAAACGACCTTATTCGCTGCGCTTGCAATTCTGCCAGCGCGGATGAACGCCACGGAAGCGGCCGCGCCTGAGGGTGCGACTGCCGCTGCTCACGAAGCTGCAAAGGGTGATCCGCTACTCGAAGCACTGCTTACGGAACTAGATCGGTCCACTGCGCAACTGAAAATGGACAAGGTCCAGGCGCCGTATTACATAGAGTACCGGGTGAACGACCTGGACGATTTCAGCGCGGAAGCTGCGTTCGGGGCGCTGCGCGAAAATCAGCGCAGCCGGCGCCGCGTGTTACGCGTGGTCGTGCGCATCGGCGACTACAAGCAGGACAGCTATTACAACCAGGGCCTCGGTACCGCGACGATCCTGCCGCTCGATAATGACCCAATCGCGCTTCGTCGGCAGATTTGGCTTCTAACGGATGAGGCATACAAAGCGGCCGCGGATGCGTATGCCGAAAAGCTTTCGGCGCTAAAGCAATTTTCAGCCGAAACGAATCCGGTGGATGATTTCGCTCGAGCGCCAGTCATTTCCGCGGTCGGTGATGTCGTCAGCATGAAGGTGGACGAGGCTGCGTGGGACAAAACCTTGCAGGACGTCACACAGCTGTATCGCGAATATCCGAATATTCAGGCGTTGACGGCGTCGGCGCGCTTCACGGCGATCAACGATTACTTCGTGAACTCCGAAGGCACGATTTATCGCGACGGGAAAACGACCGCGACCGTCTCGCTCAATGGTTCGACACAAGCCGATGACGGCATGCGGCTGAGCCGCAACCCGTTCTGGAGTGAATCGCGCGCGGAACAATTGCCGAACCACGAGGAGTTGCTGAAAGAAGCCACCAAGATGCTGGACACGCTGAAGGCACTTCGTGAAGCACCCATTGTGGAGGAATCCTATCGCGGACCGGTGGTGTTTGCGCCGGACGCAGCCGACGACATCATGGCCGGCATGATTGGCGGAAACGTTCTCGGCAGAAAACCCCAACTGGGAAAACCAAATCGCACTGTGGGAGCCTTTGGCACCAGCTACAAAACCCGTGTGCTACCGAAATTTGTGACCGTTGTGGACGATCCAACCATCGCAAACTTTCAGGGCAAAACACTGCTCGGCAATTACGTGGTCGATAGCGAAGGGGTAAAAGCACAGGCGGTTACATTGATCGAGGATGGCACGCTGCAGAATTACCTGGTAGGGCGCCAGCCGATCCGCGACTTCACCACTTCCAACGGGCACGGACGCGCGGCGCCTGGCACCATCGCGGCACCTGGACTCGGCACGCTGATTGTGAAGAGTTCGGAGCCGGAATCCTCCACAGACATAAAGCAAAAGCTTCTGCAAATGGCGAAGGAGCAAAACAAGCCTTACGCGTACCGCGTGGACACGCTGGGGCCAGGCAATTCACCACGCCTGCTGTATCGCGTGTACACCAACGATGGACATGAAGAACTTGTGCGCGGAGCGGTCTTCAACGAGCTGGACATTCGCGCTTTGCGCAACGATCTGATCGCACTCGGCGACGACCCGCTAGTGAGCAACCGGATGGGCGGCATTCCGCAGACGGTGATCTGCCCGTCGCTGCTCTTCGACGAACTGGAAGTGAAGCGCGCGGATACCAGCAAAGAAAAATTGCCGGAATATCCGGCGCCGGCGCTGAAGAACCCATAAGCAATTTGCAAACCGAGAATTCTTACCATGAACCTGCGCGAGCGCATTGAATGGGTCGGGCGAATGGCCTTTCTGGTGTTCATCCTGGCCTCCGCCGCGTTCTTGAGCGCGATCACGGCCATGCGCATCGCCATCCACGGGCGCGAAGTGGCGATGCCCAATCTTGTGGGCCGCAATGTGGGCGAGGCCAGCCAGGCGTTGCGCGCGAAGGGGCTCAATCTGAACGTGGCGGATCGCGTGTACAGCGACCTACCCATCAATCAGGTGGTCCGCCAGACACCGTCGCCCGGCATGCAGATGAAAGTGTCGCAGCAAGCCCACGTAGTTCTCAGCCTGGGCCAGCGTCAATTGGAGATTCCGGCGCTCGAAGGCAACAGCCTGCGCGTGTCTCGAATCCAGTTGCTGCGCGACGGTTTGCAGCTCGGAGAGGTTTCGAACTACACCGTTCTCGGAGAGCCGCCCGACACGGTAGTGATACAGAATCCAAAACCCGGAAAGGGTGGGGCTACGCCCCGTGTGGATGTGCTGGTTTCGAATGGCTTGAAAGACCCGGCGTACGTGATGCCGCACCTGCTCGGTGTGAATGAAATTGAAGCGCAACGCCGGCTGGATCAGGCCCACCTTCACCGAAAAATCAATTACGTGAACCTCCAGCAATCGGAACACGGCACGGTGGTGGACCAGTCGCCGGTAGGTGGGGCGCGCATTGCCTCGACCACGGAAATCGAACTGACCGTCGCGAACTGAGTGTAGAGGACTTCCGCGCGATTTATAGTCAATTAGCGTTGGTGCGTTATACTGCCCGCATCCATGTTCCTGAAGCTCACCCCTAAAGGCGTGCTCCTTCTCCTGCTTCTGCTAGTTGTGACGATTCCGCTCACCTGGAAGGCAAAATCGCTCGAAAAGAGACTTTTTGGCCGCACCGATGACAACGCGTTGCTGAACAAGCCCGCACCGGCCCTGGCGCTCAAAACGCTTTCGGGAGAGCCGGTTTCGTTAGCGGATTTTCGCGGAAAAAAGAAAGTGGTAGTCAGCTTCTGGGCCAGTTGGTGCGGGCCATGCCGCCTGGAGCTTCCGGAGCTGCAGGCGTTTTACGAAAAATATCACCCAAAGAACGACAGCTTCGAAGTCCTGGCCATCAGTACCGATGAATATCCGCAAGCCGCGGCGCAATTTGTTCGCGAAGCAAAACTGACATTTCCTGTTTTGTTGGATTCCGAGAGCAAGGCCAGCGACGCGTTTGGCGTTGAAGGAATTCCGGTGCTCTTTGTGATCGACGAGAACGGCAGAATTAACATGGTTCAGAGCGGCTACGGCTATGGATTGGAGTTTCGCCTGGTGTCGGCCCTGGCCCTGAAGAAAGACTCCGCGCCCGGCGAGGAATAAGGATTCGGATGACGACTCCAGCAATTGAATTCCGCGAAGTAACCAAGGTGTACCGGAAGCGGTGGCGCGGAGTGGAAGTAGCGGCGTTAACCGACGCGACGTTTTCGGTTTTCCCCGGAGAAGTTTGCGCTTTTCTCGGCCCTAACGGCGCCGGCAAAACCACCAGCATCAGCATGCTCATGGGATTCTTTTTCGCCGATTCCGGAGACATCCGCGTTCTGGGTTATACGCCGGGGGACGTCCGTGCCAAATCCGAAATTGGCTTTTTGCCCGAGAATTTTGCGTTCTACAAATACCTGACCGCTCGCCGTCTGCTCCGCTTCCATTACGCACTGACCGGCCGCAGCCAGGAAAATGCAGAGCAAGTGATCTCCGAACAACTTTCCAAGGTGCAGTTGACTGAATTCGAAAAACTGAAGATCGGCAAATATTCGCGTGGAATGATGCAGCGGCTGGGTGTGGCGCAGGCGCTTATTCACGATCCGAAGCTGTTGGTTCTGGATGAACCCACTTCCGGCCTCGATCCCACAGGACGCAAGGATGTGCGGGACTTAATCTCTTCGTTACGCGCTGCCGGCAAAACGGTGTTCCTCAGTTCCCATCTACTTTCCGAAGTCGAACAGGTTTGCGACCGCGTGATCATCATCAGCAAGGGGCGGGTGGTACAGAGCGGCCGCATGGAGGAGCTACTTGGTGCGGCGGACCGCGTGGAAATTATGGCGTCCGCCCTAACCGAAGATCTCGCGGGGCGAATCGCCGGATGGGGAGGCGTAATCACCAACCACGAGCACAGCGTTACCGTTGTGGTTCCGGTTCACCGGAAACGTGAACTCGCTGAATCGCTGTGGCAAAGCGGCGAGGATGTCATCCACATTGTACCTCTTCGCGGTTCGCTCGAGGATTTGTACATGCGAACGGTCGGGAACGAAGGCGGCCGGTCGTGAAGATCAGGACCCTCGCGTTCAGCACGTTCGAAAGCTTTCTGCACAACCGGCTGTTACTGCTTGTTCTTATCCTTGCCATCTGCCTACTGACGCTTACGCTCTACCCGCTTCTTCAGGCCAGGTCGCACACAACCGGGCAGAATCAGCAGGCCATGACATCCATGGTCCTGGAATTGATCTCCCAGGTTATGGCGTTTGCCAGCGGGCTCGGCACCTTACTCGCAGCTTGGGGTGCCGCGGACGCGCTAAATAGTGAGCTGAAATCTGGCACGGTGCTGGCGGTGATGGCACGGCCCGTGAAACGCTGGGAATTCTTGCTGGGCAAGTACCTTGGCGTGATGCTGTTCATGGGTTGCTACGTCATGGTGATGCTGGCGCTCAGCTACGCGATGGCCGGACTTGCCGGGGTGCACCTGCTGACGTCACCGCTGGTGCTGATTCTTTATCCGCTGGTGCGTTACGCGATTTACGCCGCACTCGCCATGTTTTTCGCCACGTTGACGAATACCATGGCGACGATGGGCGCGATCTTCGTGATCGCCATGGGAATCGAATTTGTGACACCGCGTTCGCCAGCGTGGATACCGAAACTAGCGTGGCTGAAAACCGCGTTGTATTACATTTTGCCTTCCACGAATCTACTCAGCGAAGATCGCTTCCTGAGTTTGCGTCAAGCGGCCATTCGACAGGCCACGTGGCAGGATCATGCCATTTCGCTGGCCTACGGCCTGGACTTCGCGCTTATTGTTGTGCTGTTTGCGATGTGGTCCTTCCACTACCGCACGCTCCGGAAAGACTAGCGACATAAATCGCCGCACAAATCTGCATTCTCTTGTTGTCGATAACTTTCGCCCTCTTCCTCGGGATTGATTCCATTGCACTTCACCGATAGTTAGAAATCCGCCAGCTGCGCGGGCTTATGAAGTGGCTACAGGCAGGCTGAAGCATCCCTTAAATTCCCCGAAAGGACTTTCTTTTCCCCGAGGTGAAACCCGCCCTTACCGCAGGTAGCCCCAGTTGTGGAGCTTGTCGGAATCTTCACCCCAGCGGTCGCCGACATCGGTGCGGTAGTACATGTTGGGGATGAGAATGTTCTTGATGCGCGAGTAGGCCTGCGCTTGGGCTTGCCTCATCGTTTGGCCCAGACCAACGACAATCAAGACCACACCAGAAGTCCCCGCAACCAGCCACTGTTGGTTGACGCTCTTTACATCTTCTATGTGAATGCCTTCCGTTGTCGGGCGCTTGAAGACGATCGCGGCGTTCTTTGAGAAAGATTCAAAGGTAGCCTCATCATCGAAGGGAAACGGCGGCACTACTATGCGTACGCCAACTTGAAAGCCGCTGCGGGTGCGCCACTTCGGTTCCAGGCCATTCGCGAGTTCCCAGAAAAAGTCGCTGATCGGCGTCAGAATTCCTTCCTGCTGGATGCTGATGGTCGGATATCCAAATCGCGAGGTAAATTCCAGCGGGTAGATGCCATTGTTGTTCACGATGCAATTCACATCGATGTAGCCAACGTAGCCTTCCTCGGCAAGCTTTGGCTCCATCTTCAATAAGGTACGGTTGAAAAGCGCGTTGGGCTCGCTCCAGAACATAGCCGTGCCCATTTCGCCTGTCGGAGGACCCACTTCGCCGGGAAACAATTTCTTGTGTTCGAAATTAATATTGATGGGGGTGATGAATTTCTTGCCGTTAAAGAATGCGCCTACGGCAACCTCCACGCCATTCACGCGCCGTTGCAACTGGAAGACTTTAATCTCATCCGCAAATGCCTTCTTGTAAGCCTCCAGCATCCCAACGACATCGTCGCCGTCTTCTTCCTCGCCAACGAATAGCCTGCGCTTCACGTTCTGCGCTTCGCCGCTGGGCTTGATCACGTAGCGGTCCGGATTCTTTTTCACGAATTCAATGGCGGGATCGAAGGAGTCAAACTCCTGATACGGAATGATGGTCACGCCGGCCTTCTTCAACTCTTCCTGGCCGAAGGAGCGATCATCCTCGAGATTGTCGGTGTAGGGTGTTCCCCCTATCACCGGTTTGCCCGTAGTGCGCAGCGCCTGGGCTTTCGCTCCCTGCCCCAGGGTATCGTCGAATACCACGATATCCGCCCACTTCACATCTTTGTCGTAATCGCCAGACTTGGGCACAAACCCGTCGGCGATATCGCGTTCCTTCTCGTTCTCGACGTAATAGCGAACCTCGTGGCCCTCCTTCACCACTTGCCAGGCAATGTCACCGATCAAGCTGGAGAGAGAAGCAAAGAGAAATTTTCGTTTTTCCATGAACCGGCGGTGCGCCCCCTGAAGCGCGCTTAGACAGCAACCGTGCTGCAAGCATTGTAGTTAGGCAGCGGCCGGACGAATATTACAAAATGCATAAATTCGACAGAGGCAGTTGCGTCGCCCTCCTCCCGCATCCAGGAAAACCCCACCGTAGCCAATGGCATCCCACCCCAGACGGCGGTTGACCTGTACTTGTGGGCAAACTTAGGAATCGACTGTCCTTCCGTTCAGGTTATACTGCTGGTATCCGAGCCGCGGGGGCGTTTCCCAGATCAGCCACCGACCCAGGCCGGGTTTGAATTAACCTATGTGAGGTGGGGATTGCGGCGAATTCCGCTTGTATTCTTGGGCGCGCTTCTTCTGTTTGACGCCAGTCTTTGCAGCGCGCAGATTCTTCATCGCAAAAAGAAAGTCGACAAGTCCACTGCGGCTGCCAATACGGCTGAGCCGGATAAACAGCTGTATGACCGAGCCATGGATGACGTCAAGCGTGGCCGGCATGAACAGGGGCGCCTGGCTCTGCAGACGCTGATCAACACCTACCCGGACAGCGAATACCTCGCCAAAGCCAAGCTAGCCATCGCCGACTCTTACTTCAAGGAGGGCGGTACTTCAAATACGATGCTGGCCATCGCCGCGTATAAGGACTTCGGGGTGTTCTTCCCCTTCCTGCCGGAAGCGGCGTACGCACAACTGCAGGTCGCCAAGGCTCACTACAACGAAATGCCCAAGCCGGACCGGGATAACACCCAGGCGAAGCAGGCTGAAGAAGAGTTCCAAACCTTCTTGCAGAAGTATCCCAACGATCCGCTCGCTCCAGAAGCTCAACAACGTTTACGCGAGGTCCAGGAAGTTCTGGCCGAAGGACAGTTTCGCGTTGGCTACTACTACTATTTGAAGGGCGATAAGCGCGCTGCCGCAGGACGCCTCGCACCGTTGGTCCGGCGTTATCCGCTTTACAGCAAGGCAGATGAAGCTCTCTGGATGCTCGGGGACGTTTTCGAGAAGAGTGAGCGGAAGGAAATCGCCAGCACTTTCTACGGAATGATTGTTCGCAACTATCCGCTTTCAAATCACGTGGGCGACGCTACTGCGAAACTAAAAGCCTTCAAGGTCCCGGTGCCCCAGCCTGATCCAAAGGCTGTGGCTTGGATGACCGCGGAACAAAATGCGCCTCGCCCCAAGGAAACGATAGTTCACCGCTCCTTCGGAATGTTGCATTCCTCCCCCGACGTGCACATGGCTGCTCGGAATGGCGCTCCTAACATGGAGCCCGAACCGGACAACCTGTCCGGTTCGGACATCTTAAGCGGCGGCGCTAAGGGCACGAGTCTCGCGATGAGTTCGGGTTCTAGTAGTAATCAGGTCGTTGAAAAAGTGCGGCCCGGCGACCCGGCTCCCGCAGGAAGCGGCACCGCGGAAGACGTCAATACCAGTTCCAGCGATGGTACTGGCAAAACGGACGCGACTGCCACAACCGATCCAGCAACCGCAGCTGATCCAGCCGCAACAAATGCTCCGGCGCCTACCGACCCACCGACAGCGAATGCGACGAGCGCAAGTTCTGTAGCCACTCCGGACACGCCCATGGACAAGACTGCCGCTGCCGCAGCTCCTGCGACCGATACAAGCAGTACCGGCAAAGCCGCGGACGGCAGCGCTACCGCCCCAACGAACCAAAAGGAGTCCAGCAGCAAGAAGAAGGGGATTAAGAAGTTGATTCCCTGGTAAGCGACCGGTGGACCCCACGAACCTGATATTTGCCAAGGGGTGCGGACGTTTTCGCACCCCTTGTACTTTGGTACAGGTTGTCCAACTAGAATCGCGCATGTCTACTTCCGACACATATCGCTGCTCCGCACATTGACGCCGCCAAGCGCTGGTGCTCCAATACACTTTGGAAAGTGCTGTCGACAGTTAGTGTGGGTCCTTTGGAGGAAGTTCGGTGGCCAAAATCCTCGTCGCGGACGATAACAGTAACATCCAGAAGATGGTGGGCTTAGCTCTGAAGGACCAGGGCATCGACGTGGTCGCCGTGGGCAACGGCGAGGCTGCTGTGCGCAAAATTTCCGACATCCGTCCGGACCTGGTTTTGGCTGACGTGTTCATGCCGGTGCGAAATGGCTACGAAGTTTGCAAGTACGTAAAAGACGATGCCACACTTTCCCATATCCCAGTAATTTTGTTGGTGGGTGCATTTGATCCCCTGGATGAGCAAGAGGCGCAGCGAGTAGGCGCGGATGGCGTGCTGAAGAAGCCCTTTGTTCCGCCCGATCCACTGATTTCGATGGTGAAATCCGCCCTGATTCGCGCTGGCGTTCCGCTGGGACCGCCGCCGGCTTCGCAGGAAAAAGCTCCGCCGCCTCCGCCGTCTCCGCGTATTCCTGCAGAGCAGATTGCGCCTAAGCTGGCGGCACTCTCTCCGGAAAATTTACCTGAAATCGAAGGCGCCTTGCCGGATGAAGAATTTCCAGTCGCTTCGAAACCCGTCAGCATTGGCTCCGGCCAGAGTCCTGTCGCGTTCGGTAGCCTCTTGGAAACGCCCGAAGCGGAAGAAGCGGCATTCCTTCCGAAAGCAGGAGTGGAATCTCCAGCTGATCGAAATTGGGGAGCCGACGAGGAAATCGAAGAGGAAGAGGAAATCGAAGAAGACTCGCCGCGGCCATCATGGAGACCAAGCGCACTGGAAAGCGTCCCAGACGAAGAAGCCGCTTCGCCGTCGCGAGGCGTTCCGGACTGGCGCGAAGCGGCTTTTCACGGCAATTCGCCGGCTAAGACGACCCAGGATTGGAACGATGCGAAGCCTTCGACGGAACTGGTAGAAGCAGCGGAAGTGAAATCCGTCGGCGTATCGACGCTGGAGCATAAGCCGGAAGAACCTGCAGTGCCCTTTTCAAGTGATGCCTGGGCGGCCGCGATGTCCGCGGGAGTCGAAGAGAAGGTTTCGCAAGCGCAGGCCGAGATCGAAGCTGCCGCGACAGAAGTGCCCATGGAAGAGATCGACCACGCCACGGTTGAGAAATTGATCCGCGAGAGTCGCGATCATGCGGCTTCGGTGGTCGAACAACAGAGCGTACAGGCAGAGACTTTTGTTGAGACTGCTGCGGGTGAGCCGGCAAGGGAACCTGCCAACAGCTGGTTTTCGAATCACACCACACCGTGGGAAATTGACGCGCAAAAAGCTACGGCGCTTGCTTCCACTTGGGATACGCCGCCGGTGCCCGAACCCGTTGTGGCCGAGAGCGCGCCGGTATCGTTTGTGAGCAGCGATGTAGCGCTTCCGACTCCTACTGAGGGCCTGGAAACGGTTGAATCTTCCGTCGCGCATGTGCACGAGACACAGGAGGTTCCTGTGCAACACGAACTCGAGAGGGGCTGGCCGTCGGCCATCGCAGAGCCGGAAGCAGCACCCTCAATCGAAGAACCGAACGTGGATGAACTGGTGGCGCGTGTGCTCGCTAAAATGAGTCCCGATGTCTTACAAAAGGTAACCCGCGAGCTCTTGAAACCGATGATCGAAACCATCGTTCGCGATGAAATTAGCGGCAAGAAGTAGTTTCACTTCCGCTCCAACGGGTCTAGCCAGCCAGACGACCTCCTGACAACCAACCGAGAAGTTGGACAAACCTGAGTCAATTCCGTTGCCAAATAGATCCGCGCCTCGATGCGGTGAGCCGCCAGCATCGCCACGGAAGAGACAAAGCTCACGTGACCCGCGAACGTTGCAAACGAATGGTCCTGGAAACGCTTCGGCGAGCCAACGAAATCATGCCCGTGCAAGCCGCCGAGCTGCAAAAGCCGCGTTGACGGTTCCCGAGCGGCCCAGCCCACAGTTGCTGTCCAAAACAGCTACTTTAGTTGGCACGACAATTCCGGCGGACAATTTCGCTATAACACTGGGCCTCGCGCCGCGCCGAATTGACGGCGCTTGTAGCATCCCTTTATATTCAAAGATTACCCCTTGCTGAGCGGCGCTCTCTGTGCGCGCTCGTGCGGGCGGCCCAGGAGAATCGCGCCGGATGCCTCGAGAGATCGCCAAAGCGTACGAACCGCAGCAAATCGAGCCGCGCTGGGCTGCTCATTGGGTCGACGAGGCGCTTTTCCGGGCCGATCCCGCCGTGTCCGGGCCAGCCTTTTCCATCGTCATTCCGCCGCCAAACGTGACCGGATCGCTGCACATCGGCCACATGCTGGATCACACCGAGATCGACATTCTCACGCGTTGGCATCGCATGCGCGGCTTCAACACGCTGTACCTGCCGGGCACGGACCACGCCGGAATTTCCACGCAACGCGTGGTTGTGAAGCAGTTAACGGACCAGGGCATCGATTACCGCAAGCTCGGTCGCGAAGAGTTCATCAAGCGCGTATGGAAATGGAAAGAAGAAAGCGGCGGCACGATTCAGCGGCAGATGAAGCAGATTGGCGAGTCTTGCGACTGGTCGCGGGAAAGATTCACGCTGTCGCCGGAACTTTCGCGCGTGGTTCGCGAAGTTTTCGTCCGTTTGTACGAAGAGGGCTTGATCTACCGCGATACGCGCCTGGTCAATTGGTGCCCCGACTGCCTGACAGTTCTGAGCGACCTGGAAGTCGTACATGAAGAACGCCACGGCCATCTTTGGTACATCAAGTATCCGGTGGTGGGCTCACAAGGATTTTTGGTAGTCGCCACTACGCGACCGGAGACCATGCTCGGCGACAGCGCGGTTGCCGTGCATCCGGAAGACGAGCGCTATCGCCATCTGATCGGCAAGAATGTCGTTCTGCCGTTGATGAACCGCGAGATTCCCATCATCGGCGATGAGATGGTGGACCGCGAATTCGGGACCGGCGTTGTAAAAATCACTCCGGCACACGATCCGAACGACTTCGAAGTGGGCCGCCGCCACAACCTGCCGCAGATTGACGTGATGACTGATGACGGTCACATGAGTGCAAAGGCGGGGCGGTACGCGGGCCTGGACCGTTTCGCGGCACGCAAAAAGATCGTTGAGGATTTGAAAGCACAGGGATTGATCGAAAAAGTTATCGAGCACATCAACTCCATCGGCTTGTGCGAGCGCAGTAAGACCGTAGTCGAGCCGCGTGTTTCCACGCAGTGGTTCTGCCGCATGAAACCGCTGGCGGAACCCGCGATTGCCGCGGTAGAGAGCGGCAAAATCCAGATCATTCCCGACAATCGCCGCGAAGAATATTTCAACTGGATGCGTAATATCCGCGATTGGACGCTTTCGCGCCAGTTGTGGTGGGGCCATCGAATCCCGGCGTGGTATTGCGGTAAGTGCGGCGCGGTGCTGGTGACCCGCGAAGATCCTACGAAATGTACGACCTGCGGCTCGAGCGAGCTGAAGCAGGATCCGGATGTACTGGATACGTGGTTCAGCTCCGGATTGTGGCCCTTTTCCACGCTAGGCTGGCCCGAACAAACTGCCGATTTCCAGCGCTACTACCCAACCAGCGTTTTGATCACCGGCTACGACATCCTGTTTTTCTGGGTCGCGCGGATGATCATGCTGGGAATTCACTTTACCGGCGAAGTTCCCTTTCACGCGGTCTATTTGCACTCGCTGGTGCGCACCGGCAGCGGCGAGAAAATGTCCAAGTCCAAAGGGACCGGCCTTGATCCAGTCGCGCTGAACGAAAAGTACGGCACGGACGCCATGCGTTTCTGCCTGGCTTCGATGGCCGCGCCGGGAACCGATATCGTGTTATCCGACGACCGCTTGCTCGGGGCCCGTGCCTTTGCCAACAAAATCTGGAACGCCGCACGATTCTTGTTTCTGAACCTTTCGAAATTTGAAGAAGGCGGCAGTTCGCTGGAGGATCTTGCAGCGCCTGCTATTCGGAAAAAAGCTCCGTATGCGTACGCCGGAGAAATCCCGGTCGTAGATCGCTGGCTATTTGCGCGGCTGGCGCAGACTGTGGAGATCGTTGACGATGCCTTGAGCAACTATCGTTTTCACGAGTCGGCGCAGAGTGTCTATCAATTTTTCTGGGGCGATTTTTGCGACTGGTACATTGAATGGGTCAAGCCCGACTTGCAGAACGCGGATCGCGAGCGCGCCACGGTTGCGTGGAAGAATCTTTTCGCCGGTTTTGATGCGGCACTGCGCCTGTTGCACCCCTTCATGCCTTTTCTTACGGAAGAGCTTTGGCACCAACTGCCGCAAGAGGTTGGGGCAAAGTCCATCGCGCTCGATTCTTACCCGGAGGCAAAGCCGGCGTGGAAGGATCAAGCAGCGCTTCGCGAGTTCGGCCTGGCGCAAGAGGTTATTCAAGCTCTCCGCGGCATCCGGGCGGACATGAAGCTCGATGCAAAGAAAAAGGTGCCTGCTGAATTTTCGAGTTCCGATGCGGCGATTCGAGCAATTGTTGAAGCCAACCGAGAAGGCATCACGCGGCTTGGCTTGTTGACCGAATTCGTGATTGGCCAGAACAAACTAGCCGAAGGCGGCGGTGCGCGCTCCACCTCCCAATTCGATCTGCGCATTCCGTATCTCGAAGAAACAGTGGATGCTGCGGCGGAAATCGCGCGCATCACTAAGGAGATCGACGGCCTGCAAAAGGCGATCGCGTCCAAGGAAAAGCAACTGGGCAACCAGACGTTTCGCAGCCGCGCTCCGGAAAACATCATCAAGCAGATGGAAGAGACCCTCGCAGGGCAGCGCGTGGAATTACAGAAACTGCAAGCGCGGTTCGATCAATTGGGAGGTCGTGCCTAAGCGCCGTGCTTTTGTAGCGGCCGCCTTCCGAGGTGGGCGATTCCTATCTCGGCGGCCAAAAAGCACCATGCACTCCGCATTTCCACCGCCCGAATCATAGGCTAAACTCGACACGCAGCAAAGCGAACCCAGATGGCACAACCACCTTCAATACCTGGACCAACCGACAAACGCCTCGCCGCGCTACTTACGCTGCTCGCGGAAAACGCCACCATCGTCATCAGCGGAGCTCGTATTGCGCGCGAAATCGGCGTGTCGCGCTCCACGGTCTGGCGCTGGGTGGAGCGTCTTCGCGAACTGGATGTAAAGGTGAAAGGCCAGCCCCGTACCGGATATTTTCTCGAAAAAGTTCACGACATCCTGACTCCGGACCTGCTTCACAAGCGGCTCAAGGGCCGGCTCTTCGGCAAACGCATCCTGCATTTCTTCAAGACCGACTCCACGAATCGTGTCGCGATGGAATTGGGTTACGCTGGCGAACCAGAGGGCGCCGTTGTGCTGGCCGAAGAACAGACCGCAGGACGCGGCCGCGCCGGACGGGCCTGGCATTCGGAGCGCGGCACCGGACTGTACTTCACTTTGCTACTCCGCCCCAAGCTCTCTCCTGTTCAAGCTCCGATACTCACCATGCTGGCGGGCATTGCGGCGCATTCTGCCATCACGGCGCAGACCGGCGTCAGCCCGGACCTCAAATGGCCCAACGATTTGCTGCTGAACGACAAGAAAATCGGTGGAACCCTTACGGAGATGCACGCAGAGCCTAGCCAGGTCCGATTCGTGATCATCGGTTGCGGCATCAACGTAAATCAGGAAACGTTTCCGGAGGAACTCACCGGCGTCGCAACCTCCCTTCGCCGCGAAACAGGCCACTCACATTCGCGGCTGGAATTGCTCGTGCGGTTGCTCAGCGAA
>Ga0210384_10002308_pt1 | contig 23504 bp, 21 predicted proteins | sample IncBWH2MmetaG_FD_160574 | JGI IMG/M metagenome (GOLD analysis project Ga0210384, IMG submission 160574) | Forest soil microbial communities from Barre Woods Harvard Forest LTER site, Petersham, Massachusetts, United States - Inc-BW-H-2-M | ecosystem: Environmental > Terrestrial > Soil >...
GCGGTCGATCGCATAGGCAAAGCCGTTGCGGTCAGCCTCGAGTGCGATCTTGGTCGTCGAGCCGTTGGCACCGGGCACATCGGCCAGCACGTTCTCCGCCACGCTATCGTAATCGTAGGGATCGTTGGGCGTGTGCTGATAGTGCCACTGGATCTTGCCGGTATCGGCATCGAGCGCCAGCGAGCTGTCGGTATAGAGGTTGTCGCCGGGCCGATAGGCGTTGTCCCAGTCCGGGCCGGGGTTGCCGACACCCCAGATCAAGGTGTTGGTCGCGGGATCATAGCTGCCGGTCACCCAGGTCGAACCGCCGCCTGTCGCCGAAGCGTTCTGGGAATCCTTCCAGGTGTCGCTGCCGGGCTCGCCCTTGTCGGGAATGGTGTAGGTGCGCCAGACTTCCTTCTGGGAGTTGAGATCGGTCGCCGCGATCCAGCCGCGGATGCCGTATTCGGCGCCGGCCACGCCGCTGATGGCCATATTCTTCACGATCAGCGGTGCGCCGGTGATCACCTCGCCCTTGTTGGGATCGGCGACCTGACGTTGCCAAGCGACCTGACCGGTGTCCTTGTTGGTCGCGATCAAGCGGCCGTCCAGCGTGTGCGAGACGACGAGATTACCCCACAGCGCCACGCCGCGATTGTCAACGCCGCAGCAGGCCACCGCGCCCGCCCAGTCATGATCCGTCTTCGGATCCATCTTCCAGAGCAGCAGGCCTTTGCCACCGTGGGCGTCGATCTTGTAGACCGAGCCCCATCCGTCGGTGACATACATCATGCCGTTTTCGACGATCGGCGTGCCTTCAAGGCCGCCATGCGTCCAGATGCCGCCACCCTCGACGCCGCCGAGTTGCATGGTCCACGCGACCTTGAGGTTCTTCACATTGCCCTTGTTGATGTCAGACAGCGTGGAGAAACGGGTCGCGGAGTAATTCTGGTGGTGCAGAAGCCAGTTGCCCGGTTCTTTGGCCGAATCGAGCAGCCGCTCGGGAGTAACGTCGTCCGCCTTCGCCGGCGCCGACGCAAGCATGGCGGCGGCGGTGAAAGAGGCAAGCATTGCGACGTGCAGCGATAATCTACTTCTCGCGAATGTCTTCATGTTGTTTCCACCTATGGGTTGGCTTTGTTCATTGATCGCTCGCCGACTTCTTTGACCGGTCGGCGATCGCATTTTTTCAGGGAAGGCTTCGTACATTCACCTCCGTTTCGATGGTTCCCGCCTTCTGGAAATCAATGGCGCATGTGAACTTGTCGCCGGCCGCGAGCGGCTGACGGGTTTGCAGCAGCATGATGTGAAAGCCGTCAGCCTTCAGCACCGTGGCGCCGGAAGCGGCAACCGGGATTGAGCGAACGGATCGCATCGCCGGCGCGCCTTCGCCGCGATCGACGGTGTGTCTCTCGGAGAAATTCGCGACCGGACATCGCACGCGCAACAGCGTGTCCTCAGCTCCGGATTCATTTTGAATGGTCAGTGATAGAGGAACGTCCGCGCCGACCTTTTCGGTCGTTGACACCCAGGCGTCGGCGACCTTCAGCGCCGCTTCGCCGCCATGCGCCATCGAGCCGGTCGCCATCGCGATTACGGCAACGATGACCCCGCAGGTTTTCCCCCGCATCGGGACTTCCTTCCGACTTCACCTTATGGGAATCGAGTTGAAGCCGCAATTGCGGCGGCACGTCGGCGACGCGACATAGCGCGCGAAGCGGCGAGAAAAATCCTGCTGCGCTCTCACTCAACGCGCGGATGATCATCCGTAGCTAGTAAACGCAATGCCGCAGTCCGGAATATTGCGTTTGGCTCCGATGGAGGTGCGAATTATCCGTGCGCGTTCGCCACGCACGTTTCACTTGCGTGAAATCCACGAAAGTCGGCAAGATGTATGTTCCGGGAAGGTGCAACGCTTCTACCAACCAATAATAAAATGACAACGCCGGCCGGAGACGCGTCAACTTGAGTGTCCAAAACGGCTACCACTAGGGAGGATACCGATGAACCGCTTCGCATTAGCGGCGTGCGCAACCTTGCTCACACCGCTCGGCGCCCATGCACAATCCGCTGATCAATTGATCAAGGGCGCGACCGACACGTCCAACGTTCTCAACTACGGCATGGGGTACAATCTCCAGCGTTTCAGTCCGCTGACCCAGATCAACCGCGATAACGCCAAGGACCTGGTCCCGCTGTGGAACTACAGCTTCGCCGATGATCGCAGCGAGGAATCCCAACCGCTGGTGTACCAGGGCGTGGTCTACGTCACCACGCACAATGCCACCATGGCGATCGACGCCAAGACCGGCAAGCAGATCTGGAAGAGCAAGATCGAATATCCGGCGGAGACCCCACGCATTGTGTGCTGCGGCATCATCAACCGCGGTGCGGCGATCCAGGACGGCAAGCTGTTCCGCACCACGCTCGACGCCAATGTTATCGCGATCGACATGAAGACGGGCAAGGAGCTGTGGCGGCAGAAGGCAGCCGACATCAAGGAAGGCTATTCGATGACGGTCGCCCCGCTCATTGCCGATGGCGTCGTGCTGACTGGCATCTCGGGCGCCGAGTTCGGTACCCGCGGCTTCATCGACGGCTGGGATCCTGAAACCGGCAAGCATCTCTGGCGCACTCACAGCATTCCGACCCCGGATGAGCCAGGCGGCGACACCTGGAAGGGCGACACCTGGAAGCTTGGCGGCGGATCGACCTGGATCACGGGCTCTTATGATCCCGAGCTGAACACGGTCTATTGGGGCATCGGCAACCCCGGCCCGTTCAATTCGGCGGTGCGCCCAGGCGACAATCTCTTCACCTGCTCGGTGCTCGCACTGGAACCGAAGACCGGCAAGATCAAATGGCACTACCAGTTCTCGCCGAACAACCCGTTCGACTATGACTCGGTCGCCGAGATGGTGCTCGCCGACATGAACGTCGAGGGCAAGCCAACCAAGGTGTTGATGGATGCGAACCGCAACGGCTTCTTCTACGTGCTGGATCGCACCAACGGAAAGCTGCTCTCGGCCAATCCCTATGTGAAGGTGAACTGGGCCACCGGCGTCGACCTGAAGACTGGCCGTCCGATCGAGACCGACGTCACCAAGGACGCTCGCGAGGGCAAGAAGGTCACGGTCTATCCGTCGATCCTCGGCGGCAAGAACTGGGAGCCGATGTCGTTCAACCCGCAGACCGGTCTTGCCTATGCCAACACGCTGTTGTTTGGCGGCCATTACAAGACCGAGCCCGCCACCTACAAGGCCGGCGAATGGTATCTCGGCATGGACCTGACCGATCTCTGGGACTGGGGTGATGGCCCGCGTGGCGCGCTCCGGGCGATCGATCCCATGACGGGCAAAGCCAAGTGGGAAGCACCGAGCGACATTCCGCGCTTCTCGGGCGTGCTGTCGACCGCAGGCGGCGTCGTGTTCTCCGGGCAATTAACCGGCGAGTTCGAAGCGTTTGATGCCGACAGCGGCAAGAAGCTCTGGCAGTTCCAGACCGGCTCGGGCATCGAGGGACAGCCGGTGACCTGGCAGCAAGACGGCGTGCAATATGTCGCCGTGGCTAGCGGCTATGGCGGCGTCTACTCGCTGTTCTCCGGCGACGAGCGGCTGGCGAAAGTGCCCGCCGGCGGATCGCTGTGGGTGTTCGCGGTGAAGTCCAAGTAAGGTAGTTCATACGTGATACGACGAAGTTTCGGCTGGGCGGCGGCTTTCGCCGCCCTTGCCATCCCGGCGATGGCGTTTTCGACTGCGCAACCGGCGACAGCACAGCAGGCTGCTTCCGAGCCAACCAAGACCGAGCCGGCGAACGCCGACTTGGCAAAGGTCGACTTGGCAAAGGTCGATTTGGGCAAGGCGGTCTTTGCCGAGAAATGCTCGCACTGCCACGGCCCCAACATGGTCAATTCCGGCACGGTCACGCCTGACCTGCGCCGGTTTCCCGATGATAATTCGCGTTTCGTTACGACCGTGAAGCAGGGCAAGAACAACAAGATGCCGCCCTGGGGCGACATTTTGAACGACGACGATATCGCTAACCTTTGGGCCTATGTGTCGAGCCGGAGAAGCCAATGATGAATGCGGTGAAGGCGATCGGTGCGGCTGCACTGCTGGCAACGGCATTCGCGGCCGTTCCGGCGATATCGCCTGCCTCCGCCGACGAAACGCTGAAGGTTTGCCTCGACGAAGACCTGCCGCCGCTATCGGTACATCACCGCGGCAAGCCCGGTGCGGGCTTCGACGTCGCGCTGGCGGAAGCGGTGGCGAAACAGCTCGACAGGCCGCTTCAGATCCAATGGTTCGAAAGCAAGCTCGACGAGGATTCCAGCCCTGCGCTGGAGGCCAATGCCCTCCTCTCGGACGGCCGCTGCGCGCTGATCGGCAGCTATGCCCTGACCAGGGATTCGCTGGTCGTGCCCGGCATCAAGACGGCCAAGCTGCCTGATTTCGACGGCGCAACCCGGGATGACCGCAGGCGGCGCGTCGAGCTCGGTGTGCTGACGCCAAGCCAGCCTTATGTGTATTCCGCGCTCACCATCGTGCTCGGCGCCAAGGGGCACGACCGCCAAATCGGCGCTATCGGCGACCTCGACGGGCTTAGCCTCGGTATCGAGAGCGGCACGCTGGCGGATGCCATCCTGATGAACTTCCACGGCGGCCAGTTGATCAACCAGATCACGCATGTGGTTCCGGGGCGACAGGACCTGCTCGGCGCGCTCGAACGCGGCGAATTCGACGCCACGCTGCTGGACCTGCGCCGCTTCGACGCCTATCGCGCCACGCATCCGGATACCAAGCTTGTGGCCTCCGGCTATTACTATCCGATCGGTGCCAACCGCGGCTATGTCGCGTTGTCGAGCGACGCAGCGCTTCTCGCCGCGGTCAACAAGGCGCTTGCTGACCTGCAGGCCAAGGGCACCATCGCCGAACTCGCCCGCAACGCCGGGCTGACATATCTCCCGCCGCGTGAGCCGATGATACTTGGCGACGTGCTGCAGCAAATATTGCAGAAGTGAGGCGCCGCAAGCCTTGCTCGGGTCGCTCGAGCTGGCTAATGCCCCTCGAAACTCATCAACGTGCGCACGGGCACGTCCATCGCGCGCAATTTTGCAGCACCGCCGAGATCCGGCAGGTCGATGATGAAACAGGCGGCTACTACATTGGCGCCGATCTGGCGTAAGAGCTTCACCGCGCCTTCGGCGGTGCCGCCGGTGGCGATGAGGTCGTCGACCAGGATCACGCGCTCGCCCGGATGCACGGCATCGGCATGCATCTCCATCTCGTCGATGCCGTATTCCAGCGAATAGGCGATGCGCACGGTGGTGTGCGGCAATTTTCCTTTCTTGCGGATCGGCACGAAGCCGGCCGAAACCTGGTGTGCTACGGCGCCGCCGAGGATGAAGCCCCGCGCCTCGATGCCGGCGACCTTGTCGATCTTCGATCCGGCCCAGGGATGCACCAGCTCGTCGACCGCGCGGCGGAAGGCGCGCGCATCCGCCAGCAGCGTGGTGATGTCGCGAAACAGGATGCCCTTCTTCGGATAATCCGGGATGGTGCGGACGGTGCCCTTCAGATCGAGATCAAAAGTCATTGGCTCTCTCTTTTTAACTGTCGTTCCGGGGCGCACGAAGTGCGAACCCGGAATCTCGAGATTCCGGGTCTGGTGCTTGCGCACCATCCCGGAATGACGAGTGTGTAAAACGATTGCATCAATTCATTCCTGCATCCAGCCGGAACGCATTCTCGACAATGCGCAGGCCCACTTCGCCGCCGAGCGACATCAGCGATTCCGGGTGAAACTGCACGCCGCCGACCGGCAAGGTCTTGTGCTCGATTGCCATCGCAACACCGTCCTCGGTCGAAGCGGTAACGTTTAGCACCTCGGGCATGCTATCGCGTTCGACAAAGAGCGAATGGTAGCGGCCGATCACGATCTCGTTCGGCAGGCTCCGCATCAACCGCCCGCCCCTCACCTGCACGCGCGAGGGCCGGCCATGCGCGGGATTGCCAAGCTGACCGAGCTTGCCGCCGAAATATTCGCCGATCGCCTGCACGCCGAGGCAGACGCCGAAGATTGGAAGTTTTTTCGCGATCGCCGTGTCGATGGTCGAGGCGATCTTGAAATCCTCGGGGCGGCCTGGACCCGGCGACAGCACGAGCAGATCCCACTGCCTCTGCTTCAGCATGTCCTGGGCGTGCACATAGCGCACCACGGTGACGCTGGCGCCGACCTGGCGGAAGTAATCCGCCAGCATGTGCACGAAGCTGTCGTCGTGATCGATCAACAGCACCCGCTTGCCCGAGCCGGTGGCATCGGGCGCGAACGCCGACAGCGGCTTTGGTGGATCGCCGCGCAGCGCCTGGAACAGCGCCGCCGCCTTGACCTGGCATTCGCGATCTTCCGCCGCGGGATCGGAGTCGAACAGACACGTCGCGCCGACGCGCACCTCGGCCAATCCATCCTTCATGCGGATGGTGCGGATGGTGAGGCCGGTGTTGATGCTGCCGTCAAAATTGACACAGCCGATTGCGCCGGCATACCAGCGCCGCGGCGAGCGCTCGTGGTCCTCGACGAACTGCATCGCCCATAATTTCGGCGCGCCGGTCACCGTCACCGCCCAGCAGTGCGTCAGGAAGGCGTCGATCGCGTCGAAACCTGGCCGCAGCATGCCCTCGACATGATCGACGGTGTGAAACAGTTTCGAATATGTCTCGATCTGTCGCCGCGCCAGCACCTTGATGGTGCCGGGCACGCAGACGCGTGCCTTGTCGTTGCGGTCGACGTCGGTGCACATGTTCAATTCGAACTCGTCCTTCTCCGAGTTCAGGAGCTGACGGATCTGTTCGGCGTCGCCGATCGCATCCGTGCCGCGCGCGATGGTGCCCGAGATCGGACAGGTTTCGACGCGGCGGCCGTCGGAGCGCACGAACATCTCGGGCGAAGCCGATACCAGGAATTCGCCATCGCCGAGATTCATCAGCGCGCCATAGGGCGACGGATTGATGCGGCACAGCCGTTGAAATACTTCCGCCGGCGAGCGCTCGCAGGGCTCGCCGAACAGCTGCCCCGGCACCGCTTCAAAGAGATCGCCGCGGGCAAAGGCCGCGCGCGCGGTCTCGACCGTCGCCTGATATTCGCCGGGCGCGTGATCGGCAAAGCCCTGCCGCGGCGTTTTCGCGTAGATGCTTTCCGCGGTCTCGTGCGAGGTGCCTGCCGTCGACTTGCCCTTCCAGGCAAACTCATAGCTCAGCATCGCGCCGCGCGAGGTGGCACGGTCATAAGCTAGCAAGCGATCGGGCACGTAAAGCACGATGTCGCGCTGGTCCTGCTCGCGCGCGCGCTTCTGCAGGAGGTCCTCGATCTGGAACACGAGGTCATAGGCGAAAGCGCCGAACAGGCCGAGCATCGCGTCGTCATTCGCCGAAAACGCCGCGATCATGTCACGTACCAGGCTCATCACGCTGGCGCGGCGGGTGCGCTGGTCTTCTTCCACCGGCGCGGCCCCGCGCAGGATGTGGCCGGCGAGCCGCGTGGCGCTCTTTTCTGAGATGACGACACAGGGCTCGCGCAAGGTATCGCCGAGGAAGGCGATCAGGACCTCGCCGCGCGCATTCAGCGCCTTGAGCGCGAAATTGACGCCGGAGGTCTCCAGCACCAGCGGCGGATCGGAGAAGCCGAGGTCAAAACTCTCATAGCGGCCGGGCACGGTGGTCCCCGAGGACAGCACCACGCCGCGACGGCGATCGAGCAGGTCGATCAGCGCGTCGAGCCGGTTGGCGCCGCCGGAAAAATGCTCCACCACGCGCTGCACGGCGAGCCCGCCGCGGGTCACATATTCGCTGCGCCCGGGAAGGGAGAAGACTGTCCTGTTCATGTGTTCCTCTTACGAGACTTGCCGAGGGAACGCCACACAGGACACATCAAGACCGCCTGCGATGGCGGCCCCAGAACGATGAAAGTTTGAACAAATCGCACCGGCCACCTTTTTAGGAGGTGGGCCACCAACGACGAGAGGGGCGGACGACGGTGCTCATGGCACTGGTAAACACCACCGCCATGGGGGCCGTCAAGGAGCCCGTATGGTGGACGTGCTCAAAAAAGGGCGTAGCATGCCGTCCTAAGGCCGCCCGGGGTTAACATCGGATATTGCAGGAGACGCGCCATGATCACGGGATTGGGATATGCCGGGTTCGGATCATCGGCGCTGGAGGACTGGCGGCAGTTCGGCACCAATCTGGTGGGATTCCAGGCCATTGAGCGCGGCAATTCGCTGCTCGCTTTCCGCATGGACGACCGCAAGCAGCGCGTCGTGATCGACCGCGCGCTTGGTGACGGCGCGCGCTTCTTCGGCTGGGAGGTGGCGGACGGCCCGGCGCTCGATGCGCTGGCAGCGCGGCTGGAAGGCGCCAGCGTTACCGTCACCGCCGAACCGCAGACGCTGGCCGACGCCCGGCGCGTGCGCACGCTGATCTCGTTCGGCGATCCCGCGGGCAACCGGCTCGAGGCCTTTCACGGCGCCGAGATTGACAACACCCCGTTCTCACCGGGCCGCTCGATCTCGGGCTTCCGCACCGGGCCGCTCGGCCTCGGGCATGCCGTGCTGACGGTCGAGAATATCGAGCCGGTGATGGCGTTCTACACCAAGGTGCTTGGCTTCGGCCTTTCCGACTACATCGAAAAGCCGTTCCGCGCCTATTTCTTCCACGTCAATCCGCGCCATCACTCGCTGGCGCTGATCGAGACCGGAAAGCATGGCATGCACCATCTGATGGTGGAACTGTTCTCGCTCGACGATGTCGGGCAGGCCTATGACGTCGCGCTGAGCGAGCCCGACCGGATCGGGGTGACGCTCGGCCGTCATACCAATGATTTCATGACCTCGTTCTACGCCAAGACGCCGTCATCCTTCATGATCGAATGCGGCTGGGGCGGCCGCGAAATCGATCCCCAAAACTGGCAGCCGGTCGAGATGCACCATGGTCCGAGCATCTGGGGCCATGAGCGCGTCTGGCTCAAGGAGAAAGACCGCAACATCGCCCGCGACATGCGCATGAATGCCGCCCGCGAGGGCCTGCGCGCCCCCGTGCAGGTGATGGAAGGCAATTACCAGCTGATGTCGGGCACCTGCGCGTGGTGGGATGGGGTTAAGCGCGACAGCTGAAACGCGCTTACGCTGCGTGGATGCGGCTGACAAAACCTTCCACCGCATCGGTCAGATGGGTGAATTGCTGACCCAGTGTCGATGATGCATCGCGTGCCACGCCGGCCGCAACGGTCGACTGGCGCACGGCTTCGCCGACATCGGCGATGTTGGCGGAGACCTCCTGGGTCACGGTGGCAGCCGCCTGCACGCTGCGGGCGATGTCGCGGGTCGCGGAGGTCTGCGCCTCGACCGAAGCTGCGATGTCGGCGGCAATCTTGTCGATCTGCGAGATGGTGCGGCCGATGCCTTGAATGGCAGCAACCGAGCCGCCGGTGGCGTTTTGGATCGCTGCGATCTGGACCGTGATGTCTTCCGTCGCCTTCGCGGTCTGGTTCGCCAGTTCCTTGACCTCGCTGGCGACCACCGCAAAGCCCTTGCCGGCCTCGCCGGCACGCGCCGCCTCGATGGTGGCGTTGAGCGCCAGCAGATTGGTCTGCCTGGCGATGGCCTTGATCAGCTCCAGGATGTCGTTGATGCTCTGGGCGTTGCTGGCCAATCCCTCGACCGAGCTGTTGGCCCGCTCGGCTTCCTTGACCGCCTGCATCGAGATCGCGGCGGAGCGCGCCACCTGCTCCGATATCCCTGATATCGAGGCCGATAATTCCTCGGCCGCGGTGGCTGCGGACTGCACGTTGACGGAGGCCTGATCCGACGCCTGCACGATGGTCGAGACCCGGCTGCGCACCTGCTCGGCATTGCTGGCCATCTGGGCGCCGGTACGCTCCAGCTCCCTGCCGACCGACGAGGTGGTTTGCACCACCGACTTGACGGTGCCCTCGAACACGTTCGCGAGATTGACCATCGAGGCACGGCGTTCGGTCTCGCTGCGCTGCTTGAGCTCGACCTGCTCGGCCTCGAGCCGGATCCGTTCCAGCTCGTTGTTGCGGAAGATGCCGACCGCGCCGGCCATGGCGCCGATCTCGTCGCGGCGGCCGACCGCGGGGATCTCGATGTCGGTCTGACCGTCGGACAGCTTGCTCATCGCATCGGTCATGCGGCGCAGTGGCGTCGTGATCAGGCGAAGTGCTGCTTCCATCGCGGCCATGATGATGGCAAGCGTCAGCACGACCTTGCCGAGGCCGAACAGGAATTGCGAGTAATCGGCGGCTTCGAGATTGGCGGTTGAAAGCCGCAGCACCAGGCTGCCCAACAACTGGCGCTTGCCGCCCTCGACATGGGTGATCTCGGCCTTGCGTTCGATGTATCCGCCGGCGGCCTCCACCTTGCCGTTGGCCGCGATCCGCTTGCCCTTGGGGTCGACGACTTCGGCGGACATGAAGTCCGGGTCTCGCGCCAGCGCAGCGAGCATCGCTTCGATCTGGCCGTTGGCGAGATCCCACAGCAACTGCACCAGAGCGTCGGCCTGAATTGCCACCGCAACCGCGGCGCGGGTATCCAACTGTGCCGCGCGTTCCGCCGAATTGCGCCGAAGCTCGATCTCGTCGGAAGCACCGACAATCACCACCATGATCACCGCGATCGCCAGCAGAGCCTTGGTTTTGACGCTTCGCAGCCAACCCACGCGGGCGACACTACGTTCAGACTTCACGGACCTGACCTCGATTTGATGGCAAATGTGCTGGGGCGTCTTACACCGCGATATCCGGGAGAGAGCGGCGGCGGCCGGAGCCCCCGCCGCCTGCTTTTTACATTCCGAGATTGAGCGAGGAGATGCCGGCGCTCAGCTTGGCGATGGTGGCGTCGTCGACCGACTTGCTGCACATGAAGTGCCGCTGCGCACCCTGCGGAATATCGGGGAATGCGATCTGCGCGAGGTCAGCGGCGTTGGCGCCGGACTGCTTCACCGCGATCGCGAACTCCTCGGGCGCAGCCAGCATGTAGGAGTCCCGGCCAGCGGCGACCTTGGCGACGATCTTGTCGGGCGTCACCACCGCGAGATCGACCTTGTCGCTCATGGTCTTGATTTGCACATCGATCTCGCGGCCATAGGAGAAGCCCTCGATCGCGCCGAGTTTCTGGTTGGCGTCGGCCATCAGATCCATCAGGCCCTTGTGCGCCTTGATCTCGGCTTCCTTCGCCGTGGTGCTGACGACGACGAACGGCTTGTCGCGGTAGAATGCTGCGCTGAATTTCGCGAAGGCTTCACGCTCGGGCGTCTTGTAGATACCGACCGCGCAATAGTTCGCGGTGTCCTGCGCCACCTGCTCGATCAACCGCTTTTGCGGCAGCGCCTGCCAGGTCACTTCGACGCCGGCCTTGGCGACTGCGTCGGCCGCGATCGGAAGAAACGCACCGGCCGGTTTGCCATCGACCATTTCAGCAAAGCCGGGGCGGCTGAGATAGCCGAGCGTCAGAGGTTCTGCAGCGGCGCCATGGATGGCGCCCAGCGTTGCAAACGCGGTGAGAGTGCAAAGGAGCGATTTTGATGCCGTCACGGATGATGCCTCCATTCCACGATTTTGGTTTTACGAAATCGTTCAGGTGGTATCGTTATGCGGCGCAATCGTTTAGATTTCTTTGCGGTCGCAGCGCTCGAAATCGCTCACACGCGAACTTTTTGCGCGAGAATGGCCAATGCATCTCATCCAGTGAAATACGTGGCGTGTTTTTTCCGGCGCGCTGAAAATTAGTTCGTCGCACGCAAGGCATCGTTGACGCTGATTGCGATTTGCGTAACGCGCATCATCATCTCAACCGATGAGATGCGATCCCAACCGATGAGATGAGATGCACCGCGGTTGTACGATGAATTTACGCAACCGCGCCAGCCGCGCGGACCGACATCGCGAAACGCGCGTCATGCCGTCTCCAGCAAAGTCAGCCGAGTGATCCGCCGACGCTTCACGCGCAACAAAAAAGCCCCCGATCGGGGGCTCTTCCGTTTGGCTGAAATGTCCGCGCGATCAGTGCGCGTCGGCCCAGACCTTCTTCTTCGTGAAATACATCAGGAAGGCGAAGATGATCAGGACGACGAAGACCTGCATGCCGAGGTGCTTGCGCGCTTCCATCTTCGGCTCCGCCGCCCACATCAGGAAGGTGGTGACGTCGTGCGCGTATTGCGGCAGCGTCGCCGGCGCGCCGTCGTCGAAGGTGACCTGGCCGTCAGACAGCGGCTTCGGCATCTTGATGGCGTGGCCGGGGAAGTACTTGTTGTAGTAGGAGCCGTCGGGAATGCTGACGCCGGCCGGCGGCTTGTCCTCAAAACCCTGCAGGATCGCGGACACGTAATTCGGGCCCTGCTCCTGGAACTGGGTGAAGAAGTCCCAGATGAAGTACGGGAAGCCGCGCTCATAGGAACGCGCCTTGGTGATCAGCGACAGGTCCGGCGGCAGGCCGCCGCCATTGGCTGCACGGGCCGCCTGCTCGTTCGGGAACGGCGCCGGGAAGTAGTCCGCCGGCCGGCCGGGCCGCTCGAACATCTCGCCCTGGTCGTTGGGGCCGTCCTTGATCTTGTACTCCGACGCCAGCGCCGCGACCTGCGCCTCGGAATAGCCGGGGCCGCCGGCATCGGCGAGGTTGCGGAACGCGATGTAGTTCAGCGAGTGGCAGTTGGAGCAGACTTCCTTGTAGATCTTCAGGCCGCGCTGCAGCGAGCCGCGGTCGTAGGTGCCGAGCGGACCGGAGAACGACCACTTCTGCATCGGCGGCGTGTCGTCCTCGGCGCGAGCGCTCGAGGCGCTGCCAAGGAAGAGACCGCCGGCAATCACGAACGCGACCAGCACCGCCGCGACCTTGCCGCTCTTGGCGAGCACGGCGTCCGCAATCGAGTTCGGCGTCGCCCGCGGCGTCTCGATGACGCTGAGCAGCGGCAGCACGATCAGGAAGTAGGCGAAATAGCACACGGTCAGGATGCGGCCGGCGATCACATAGATGCCTTCCGGCGGCTGCGAGCCGAGATAGCCGAGCAGGATGCAGACGATCACGAACATCCAGAAGAACTGCTTGGCCAGCGGACGGTACTTGCAGGAGCGGGTCTTGGCGGCGTCGAGCCAGGGCAGGAACACCAGGATCAGGATCGACGAGAACATCACCAGCACGCCCGCGAGCTTGTTCGGGATAGAGCGAAGCATCGCGTAGAACGGCAGGTAGTACCATTCCGGCACGATGTGCTGCGGCGTCACGCCGGGATTGGCCGGGATGTAGTTGTCGGCGTCGCCGAGATAGTTCGGCATGTAGAAGATGAAGTAGGCGAACAGCAGCAGGAACACCGAGACGCCGAACATGTCCTTGATGGTCGCGTGCGGCGTGAATGGCACCGAGTCCTTGTCGGTCTTGATATCGAGACCGTCAGGATTGTTCTGGCCGGCAACATGCAGCGCCCAGACGTGCAGCACGACCACGCCCGCGATCAGGAACGGCAGCAGATAGTGCAGCGAGAAGAAGCGGTTCAGCGTCGGGTTGCCGACCGAATAGCCGCCCCAGAGCAGCGTCACGATGGTGTCGCCGACATAGGGAAAGGCCGAGAACAGGTTGGTGATGACGGTCGCACCCCAGAAGCTCATCTGGCCCCAGGGCAGCACGTAGCCCATGAAGCCGGTCGCCATCATCAACAGGTAGATGATGACGCCGAGGATCCAGAGCACCTCGCGCGGCTCCTTGTACGACCCGTAATAGAGGCCGCGGAACATGTGGACGTAGACGGCGAAGAAGAACATCGAGGCGCCGACGGCGTGCATGTTGCGCAGCAGCCAGCCGAAGTTCACGTCGCGCACGATCAGCTCGACCGAGCGGAAGGCGAGATCGGCGTTCGGCGTGTAGTGCATCGCCAGGATCACGCCGGTCAGGATCTGCAGCCCCAGCATGAAGGAGAGGATGGCACCGAAGGTCCACCAGTAGTTCAGGTTACGCGGCGTCGGATAGGCCACGAAGGACGAATGCATAAGGCTCAAAATCGGCAGTCGCCGTTCGAACCACTGCAACGCTGGATGGCTCGGCTTGTAGTCGGAGGGTCCGCTCATGATGCGATCCTGGAAGTAAAACGACGTGACGGCTTGGAAAGTCCCGGAATGGCTCCGGGGCTTTAGCCGATCTGGATTTTGGTATCGGAAAGAAAAGCGTAGGGCGGGACGGGCAGGTTGAGCGGCGCCGGTCCCTGGCGGATACGACCGGAGGAGTCGTATTGCGAGCCATGGCAGGGGCAGAAGAAGCCGTCGTAATTGCCCTCGTGGGCGATCGGGATGCAGCCCAGATGGGTGCAGATGCCGATCACGACCAGCCACTGGTCGTGGCCGTCCTTGACGCGGGATTGATCGGTGGCGGGGTCCTTGAGGTCGCTAAGCGGGACCTTCTGGGCCTCCTCGATCTGCTTCTTGGTCCGGTGCATGATGTAGATCGGCTTGCCGCGCCAGAACACCTTGATGTCCTGACCGTCAGCGATCGGGGACAGATCGACCTCGATCGGCGCGCCGGCCGCGATGGTCGAGGCGTCCGGGTTCATCTGGGAAACGAAGGGCCAGAGCGCGACCACGCCGCTCACGGCCGCCAACGCCCCGGTGGCAACGAAGAGGAAATCACGGCGTGTCGGATGGTCATCCGAAGTCGCTGTCGTCACGATTCCAAACCCTTTCCTAAAGCTCGCAGCCGGTGGAACCGCCCAGGAAACGTCCAAGGCAAACGCCCAAAACGTGACCAGGTTAGGCTGCCGGCGCCCGCGACCCCCGCGGCGGCAGAAAGACTTGCTTTATCGGCCTGGCGGCCAACCAAGCAGTCCAGAATCGTTCTATTGGCACCCTTGCCGAAAGAGCGCAAGCCCACTCACCGCCTGCAAGCGTGCAATGCACTAAATCAGCGACAGACCGTTGTTTTATTCATACATTCGTGAGACGCCGCCGAGATGGAAATCGCTCTCTTCCAACCCGACATTCCCCAGAATACCGGGACGATTCTCCGTCTATGCGCGTGCCTGGACGTGGGCGCCCATATCATCGAGCCGGCAGGCTTTCCGGTCTCCGATCGGGCGTTCCGCCGGGCCGGCATGGATTATCTCGACCGAGTGCGGCTGACGCGCCACATTTCCTGGACGAAATTCGAGGAATGGCGGCGCGAGAAGGGCTTCCGGCTGGTCCTGTTCACGACCAAGGGAGCCACTTCCTATCTTGATTTCCGGTATGACGCGTCGGACATCCTGCTATTCGGGCGCGAGACCATCGGCGTGACGGACGAGGTGGTGGCCGCCGCCGATATCGGGCTCAAAATCCCGATCAAGGAGGGTTTGCGCTCGCTCAATGTCGCCATGGCGGCAGCCATGGCAGTCGGTGAAGCGCTCCGGCAGACCCGATCCGGTACGTAAAAAGGAGTTTTGGTGAGCTACGCGGTGAAGGAAATCTTTCTGACCCTGCAGGGCGAAGGCGCCCATGCCGGCCGCGCTGCCGTGTTTTGCCGCTTCGCCGGCTGCAACCTCTGGAGCGGCCGCGAGCAGGATCGCGCCGGGGCCATATGTCAATTCTGTGATACGGATTTTGTCGGAACCGACGGCACGCTCGGCGGGCGCTATGCGTCGGCGGATGAGCTCGCCGACATCATCGCGGCGCAATGGACGGGCAAGGACACCAACGAGAATGCCAACCGTTACGCGGTGCTGACCGGTGGCGAGCCCATGCTGCAGCTGGATGGCCCCCTGGTCGACGCCCTTCACGCGCGCGACTTTGCCATCGGTGTCGAGACCAACGGCACCATCCTTCCGCCCGAAGGGCTCGACTGGATCTGCGTCAGCCCCAAAGCCGGCGCCGATCTCGTCCTGCGGCAGGGCCACGAGCTGAAGCTGGTGTTTCCGCAACAGGCGGCGATGCCGGAGGCATTTGCGGGCCTTGCCTTCGAACGGTTCTCGCTACAGCCGATGGACGGCCCAGACGTGATCGAAAACACCGCACGCGCCGTCGACTATTGCCTGAAGCATCCGCAATGGCGGCTCAGCGTGCAGACGCACAAGACACTCGGTATCAGATAGAGCTTTCCTTGATCATGTGGGAATTGACCAAATCATTCCGCTTCGAAGCGGCGCACGCGTTATCAGGCACGACCCTCAATGAGGCCAGCGAGGAGATTCATGGCCATTCGTTCCGCACCGAGGTCACTGTGCGCGGCACGCCCGATCCCGAAACCGGCATGGTGCTCGACCTCGGCCTGCTCGAGCAGCGCATGGCCGAGGTGCAGAAGGCGCTCGACCACAAGCTCCTGAACAGGATCGTGGCGCTCGGCCAGCCGACGTTGGAAAACCTGTCGCGCTTCATCTTCGACCGGGTGCAGCACGCGGGGCGGGTGACACGCGTCAGCGTCCATCGCGACAGTTGCAACGAGAGCTGCACCTATTTCGGACCGCAGGGGTAGACATGCATCCGTCATTGCGAGCGAAGCGAAGCAATCCAGACAGTTTCCGCGGGAACCGTCTGGATTGCTTCGTCGCGTTGCTCCTCGCAATGACGGGAAGACGTTAGGAGCAGGAGCTCGCAATGGACCAATCCCCCGTCGAGACCCGGAAAGAACGCGCGCGCATCTGGTTCGAGGCGCTGCGCGACGACATCTGCACTGCCTTCGAGCGGCTGGAGGACGAGGCGCTCGCCTCGCTCTATCCCGGCTCGGCCGGCCGCTTCGTGCGCACGCCCTGGCAGCGCACCGATGCCAGCGGTGCGCCCGGCGGCGGCGGCGTGATGTCGATCATGCATGGCCGATTGTTCGAGAAGGTCGGCGTGCACTGCTCGACGGTCTCGGGCGAATTCGCCCCCGAATTCCGCGCGCAGGTCCAGGGCGCCTCCGATGATCCCCGCTTCTGGGCTTCGGGCATCTCGCTGATTGCGCATATGAAGAGCCCGCATGTGCCGGCCGTGCACATGAACACACGTTTCATCGTGACGACGAAGTCGTGGTTCGGCGGCGGCGCCGATTTGACGCCGGTGCTGGATCGCCGCCGCACCCAGGACGATCCGGACACGGTCGCCTTTCACGCCGCGATGAAGTCCGCCTGTGATGCCCATGCGAATGTGGCGCCCTATGAAAAGTACAAGAAATGGTGCGACGAATATTTCTACCTGCCGCACCGCAAGGAGCCGCGCGGCATCGGCGGCATCTTCTATGATCATCACGATTCCGGCGACTGGGATGCCGATTTCGGCTTCACGCAGGATGTCGGCCGCGCATTCGCGAAAATCTATCCCGAGCTTATCCGGCGGAATTTTGCGTTAAGCTGGACGGCGGCCGAGCGCGAGGAGCAATTGATCCGGCGCGGACGCTACGTCGAGTTCAACCTGCTCTACGATCGCGGCACGCTGTTCGGCCTGAAGACCGGCGGCAATATCGACGCCATCCTCTCCTCGATGCCGCCGGAAGTGAAATGGCCGTGAGCGTGACGACCGAACTTCCCCGCGCCATGCTGATCGACATGGATGACACCATCCTGTCGGCCTATGGCAGGCCCGAGATTGCGTGGAACACGATTGCGAACGAGTTCGCCGATGAGCTCGCGCCGTTAGCGCCACAGGAGGTCGCGACCACCGTCCTCGCCTATGCGCGGCAATTCTGGGCGAGCGCGGAACCGGTCTGGCGGCTGAAACTCGGCGAAGCGCGGCGGCTGACGGTCAAGGGCGGCTTCGATGCGCTCGCCGCGCGCGGCCACCGGGCGTTGCCGGATGATCTCGCCAACCGCCTCGCCGATCGTTTTACCGTCTATCGCGAGGAGGAGATGTTCGTCTTTCCCGGCGCGCATGAGGCGATCGACAGATTGAAGACGCTTGGCGTCAAGCTCGCGCTCGTCACCAATGGCGCGGCCGACACCCAGCGCGCCAAGGTCGAACGCTTCGAGCTCGCGCACCGCTTCGATCACATCCAGATCGAGGGCGAGCACGGCTTTGGCAAGCCCGACGAGCAGGCCTATCTGCATGCGATGGCCGCGCTCGGCGTCACCGCGCCGGATACCTGGATGATCGGCGACAATCTGGAATGGGAAGTCGAGGCGCCGCAGCGGCTCGGCATCTACGCGATCTGGATGGATGTGCACGGCGACGGCCTGCCCGAAGGCTCGACCGTCAAGCCCGACCGCATCATCCGCTCGCTCAGCGAATTGCTGCCGACGCGATCATGATCGCGTCATAGTACCGTCGCTGGATCGCAATCGAAGATTGCGTTAAGGTCATCGTGCTGACGGGAGCACGGCGATGGCGGCATCAAATGACGAGCATCAAGCTGGCGGTCCTCCCGGGAGCGATCCTTCGAACGGAAATTCGCGGCGCGGTTTCTGGAAAGGCTTACTGGGTTTCGATTCATGGCTGCATTCGGCTGCGAGCCTGTCCATCGTCACCCTGCTCGCCGGCTGGGTTGGAACCTACATCCAGTACCTCAACGCCTATGAGCAGAAGGTCAGCACGCAGGCGCAAGCGGACATGCAGGACGCGACCAAGGCCTTCGTCGACATCTCGGACGCCTACGCGGAAGCGCAGATGCAGCAGCAGGTGCTTTATTTCAACTTCTCGGCGACCGAGGACGATACGGCTGATGCCGGCAACAAGGCGCTGACCACGGCAGCGGCGAAGGACGCCTACCCTGCCTACGTCAAGTCCCGAGACGCACTCAGGCAAAACAGCAATATCGTTGCCCGCAAGGCGGAGCTCTACATCGATTGGGCGGCCAACCTCGAGCGCGATGCGGCGGACACCCTTGCCATCGACGGCGATCCGCTAAAGGAATCGCTGCTGGGCGATTACAACTTCAACTGCGACGCCAACGACAATTTCGCCCACTTTGAATTGCCCGTTGCAGGCGAGAAGCCGGACAAAGCGGGCGAGGCGAAAAATTACGAGGAACGCAAGAAATTCAAGGAAGACTTCTGCCTGGCCCCGAACGAAACGAAGACTGAGGCTTCCGTCGGGTCGGAGACGGTGTTCTGCGCCGCGGACGACAACAGAAAGATCGACCATTCGAAGCGCTCCCTCCAGATCAACTGGCTCAGCGCAAAGCACCATGTGATGGTGATGCATTATTGCTTCGAAGCCACCCATGGTTTGCTGCTGCCCGCGCGGATCTGGGCGTCCGGCAGTCCGGTCAGCGACACGCTGATGGCCAAATTCGTCGACTACCGGAAAAAGGGAATCTACCAGGACGGCCTCGACCACGAAGTCATCCGCCTTGACGACTTCCTCAGCCTGGTGATGTCAGAGCTTGAACGCATCCGGGTAAAATACCGGCCGTCGAGCTTCTACTGCAACCTGCCGCTGCTCAATCATCTCGTCAGCGATCCCTGTACGCCCGTCAGAATCGCGAAAGCGCGGCCGAAGGGTTAGCGCGCCTACGCCACGAGCTGCCGCACCGCCGCCGATATCATGACAACGCCGCCGATGATGACGGCGGCATCCAGGATCGCGGTGTGGATGTGGACCGGCATGCGCTCGACAAAGGCCCGGGCTAGGAACGCGCCCGGCAACGCGATGGCGCCGATCAGGAGCGCAAAGGCCAGGACCTGCGCGGTAAGGACGCCCGAGAGCCCGAACACCGAAATCTTGATCACGGAGGTAACGACCGAGATCGCCGCATCGGTGGCGATCACATGCGCGCCTTCGAGGCCTGCGGCCATCAGCAGCGACAGCAGGATCACGCCCGAGCCCGAGGTCCCGCCAACCACAACGCCATAACCGATCGCGCCCGCAGCGAGCCCGGTATCGCCGATCCGGACCTCCTTCCGGCGCAACATGCGGCGCAGCGGCACGCTCAGGATCAGCATGCTGCCGATCACGAGCGCCGCGCCGGCGTTAGTGAGTTTGGTGTAGCCGTAAGCGCCGAGCGCCGTGGTGAGCGCCGCGCAGGCGATCACGATCAGCGCGCGGCGGCCGTCGACATAGCGGAAATACGCGGTGCCGCGGCTGACATTGGAGAAGATCGCGGAGATCGCGATGATCGGCACCACCGGCTCGGCGCCGACCAGGGGCACCAGCACCATCGGCATCAAGGCGCCGGTGCCATAACCGGCAAGTCCGCCGACAAGGGAAGCAAACAGCGCCACGACTGCGACCAGCAGGAGCTGCCAAAAGGAGATGTCGGCGAAACCGGAGAGGATGCTCAATTCTTGTTTTTAGTCTCTGATTTTTGGTCGCAGGCGAGCCTTGCGACCGCCTGATCGGCGATCGAGGCGAGCACAGCGGGCTCTAACGGAAAATCCGCTACAAGCCAAGCATCTTTGGCAAGGGATCAACAAGCGAACACGCTGCATCCCTTGGCGATGCCGCGCGATCAATCGGCCGCGTTCTCAAATCCTGCGCGAGGCTATGCTGCCGCCGGCCGCCAGACGGCATAGGTCAGCCATCCGATCCCGTGAGACAACAGGTCGATGCCCAGCAGGAGTCCGAGCACCCACATGCCGGTGGCAGGAAAGCCGGTCAGAATGATCAGACCTGCCAGAATGCCGAACAGACCCGAGCATACCATGACCCAGCCAAGCTCCCGCCAATGGCCGATGCCGACGAGGATGCGGACGAATCCTGAAATCAGGAGCACGAGGCCAAGAACGTAAGTCAGGATCAAGGCGCTGGTCAGCGGCTGGCTCACCAGCATGAAGCCGAAGACGAGGTAGAGAATGCCGAGCAGCACCTGCCAGGCGAAGCCGCCCCATCCTTTGGTCCAGAAGGCGTGGATGATCTCGAACGCGCCGGTAAAAATGGCCATCCAGCCGATGAAGAGCGTGCTGATCAGGGTGAAAAAGACGACATCACCGAGCACGAGAAAGCCGGCTACGATCATGAAGATTCCAAGCAGGATGCATAGCCATAGCGGCGGCGAAGGCAGTCGTGTGAGAGGCATCGAAGTGCTGTGTTGATACGTGCTCATGTGTCACCCTCATTTTCCGGTGGTTGACGGAACGCAAACGGCCACCGCGGGCGACGGCGCCCGACGGGGCTTTCGTTGGAATCGGATTTGAAGTTGCCGACAGGCGCCCGCCTCTGCGCCATCTCATGCACGGGCAGATGTCCCGCGGAGATGTAAGGCCGTTCTGCACCCTCTGCGACCGACGGTAAGTCCATTGGACCTCCTGTCTGGCCGGCGATCCGGTTCGGCGAACCGCAGGCGGTTCAGCAACATGTGCTGAAAAGCGACCACATCAGGTCGCGCTAGACTGTTCTAGTCGGCTGGGTCGAGTTAACGCCCGAGTATTCACGGTGTCAATCATACAACCCGACCACGTCTGCGAAGGTTTTACGAAAATCCTTTGCAAGAAATACTGTCGGGTGCTTTCAGGCGCATATACCATGCACAGGGCATATCGATCGAGCGCAGCGATGGGCGAGGCTCGGTGCCGCGCGATTGTCCCGCGTCTGCACGCCCCCTATCCTGTGGCGGATGAGGCAACGGGCTTCGGGTCATGACGCAGTCGACATCGGCGGACGAAACAGGGCCGGCTCAAGGGCGGGCGTGGCTCGATCCGCGCCGTGGCGATGTCGAGGACGATGCCGCCAGCCCCAAGCAGCGCTCGCTGCTCGCCATCGCCGGCAGCCTGCTCGTCGAGATCAGTCTGCTGAAGCTCCTGTTCGCCTGGACAGTTTTGCTGCTGCTGCCCGCGGTGCTGCTCGGCCTTGCCCCGCTGGTGGCGTCGGCATGGTTCTCCACCCTTTCCGAGCACATTGTCGCACTCACGGAAATCGGCGCTGCGCTGATGCTGGTCGCGATTGCTGCGCTGGGATGGATCGGATGGCGGCCGTTGCTGCGGCTGGTGGAAATGAATTTCTGGTCGCTCAACGCGCTCGCGATCCAGCCGAGCTATGCATTCGGCCGCGAGGCGCTACAGCACCTGGCGGAGCAGGCGTGGCGGAAGGACCTTACCCCTGCCTTTCGGGCAAGACTGCGCCGCACATGTTCACTCGGCGCGGGCATCCTGCTCAGCGCCGCCGCGGTGTCGATCGCAATCCTGGTCTGGCCTTTCACGCAATGGACGGCGGTGTTGCACGAACTCCCGGTGATGCATGTTCTGATCAAGGCGACGCTTGCCAACGCCACGGTCCTGGTATGCTGCTATCTGGCCGCCGCCTCGCTGGTGTGGGGTGTTGCCGATGCCAGGATGGACCAGCCGGTCCATCTTGCCGCGTTCGACGCTCCTGCGTCCGCCTCCGGAATCTGGCGCGTTGCCCACCTGTCCGATCTGCACGTCGTCGGCGAACGATATGGTTTCCGGATCGAAAGCGGGCGCGCCGGCCCGCGCGGCAACGAACGTCTTGGCCGCGTGCTGGCGCAGCTCGCCGCCATTCATGCCGCCGATCCGCTTGATCATGTGCTGATCACCGGCGACATGACCGACGCCGGGCGGGCCAGCGAATGGGCCGAGTTCCTTGACGCGCTGTTGGCATATCCGCAGCTGGCGGCCCGCACGATCATGCTGCCGGGAAATCACGACGTGAACATCGTCGACCGTGCCAATCCTGCCCGGCTCGACCTGCCGCTCAGTCCCGGCAAACGGTTGCGGCAGATGCGCACGCTGTCGGCGATCGCGGCCGTGCAGGGCAACCGCGCGCACCCCGTCGATGCTTCGGGCAACATCACGGCCACGCTGGACGAGGCGCTGGCACCGCATCAGGCGCAGATCGCCGATTTCGCGGAGCACGGCGGCGTGCGTCGCGCCGTGGCCTTACGCGGAATTTTTGACGCCCAGTTCCCGATGATCCTGCCACCCGACCGCAAGGACGGCATCGGGGTAGCCATCCTCGATTCCAATGCCGCGGCCCACTTCTCCTTCACCAATGCGCTCGGCTTCATCGCGCTCGAACAGGCGCGCCGATTCGAGGCGGCCATCAGCCGTTTTCCGGAGGCGATATGGATCATCGCGTTGCACCATCACCTCGTCGAGTATCCGATGCCGGTGAAGGCATTCTCCGAACGCGTTGGAACGGCGTTGATCAACGGCAGCTGGTTCGTGCGCAGCATCGAGAGGTTTGCCGACCGCGCGATCGTGATGCACGGTCACCGCCATATCGACTGGATCGGAGCGTGCGGCGACCTCAAGATCGTGTCGGCGCCCTCGCCGGTGATGAGCGCCGACGGTTACTTTTACGTCCACCGGCTCATGCGCGGTACGAATGGAGGCCTTTGCCTGGCCCAGCCTGAACGGGTCGAGATCGCCCGCGAGTTCTAGCAGGCTGTTGAAAAAGGTGCTCGCCGCCGATCGGCGACCGTGATTCATTGGCTCCGACGAGATTCGGAGAGGGTGCGTGCGCGGCGGCGACAATAGAACGGGCGAGCTGTTCAGCTACGTTGACCTGGAGGCGCGGGTGCGGCGAGATCATCCGCTGCGAGCGATCCAGACGATTGTGAACGAGGCGCTGTCGGCGCTGGAGCGCGAGTTTGCCGGGCTCTATTCGCCGATTGGGCGGCCGTCGATCCCGCCGGAGAA
>Ga0210384_10002309_pt1 | contig 23502 bp, 34 predicted proteins | sample IncBWH2MmetaG_FD_160574 | JGI IMG/M metagenome (GOLD analysis project Ga0210384, IMG submission 160574) | Forest soil microbial communities from Barre Woods Harvard Forest LTER site, Petersham, Massachusetts, United States - Inc-BW-H-2-M | ecosystem: Environmental > Terrestrial > Soil >...
CGCAGCCATGTTCGGGCGCTTGCTCACGGCCCCTCAACTTCACCGTCAGGCATCACGTAGGAGTTACAACCCGATGCGATGTTTCTGCCCGCTCGTGATGTCTGCCCTGGGGTTGGCGTCTTGCTCGGTACTGCCGCCGTTCGATCCAATGACATCGGAGAGTTTCATCGTTCAACCCGCAACTGACACAACCAAGACACTCACTGTTAAGGGCGGCATGGTTTTCTACAGCGATCCCTCGCAATCCCAGGGCATTCGTTTTCCCCCGGGCACATATGCGCTTGAGGCCGAAGACAACGACTATTGGTATTTTAGGTCGCCGAGTCCACTTGAGTTTCGAGACTCAAAAAATGGCGCGGTGACGAGCGCAAAGGGTGTGCCCGGCGGAATTATGATTCCGCGCAGTTTCACGAAGTCACTGCAAAATTTGGTTGCGGGCGCCGGTTACACGGATGGGGGAAGTCCGACGACGAGGAATATGGTCTGGAAATTGGGCGTGGAGTTTCGTCACTTAGAAGGCACGGAATGGACGAAGTCCTTTTAGGTGGCGTGATGCCTAACCAGCGCTTGGAGCGGGCCGTGATGACTAGGCTGGTAGGCGCCGCGAGCGCTGAGGACTATTGTGCGCTCGCGTCGCCTCGGACACACTGGCCGGCGGCCCCTCAACTTCACCGTTAGATCTCGATATGCGCTTCACGCCGGACATCCCAGCACTTCGAAGGTGGCGCCTCTGGGTCGGTGCGGTCGTCGTTGCAGAGATCTGTTGGTTCGCACTCCTGCATCCGCGGATCGCTGGAGACTTTCATGCGGTTCTTGCGTTGGCGCTGCCTCCTCTGACGGTTGTTGGATACGTGTACCTGATGGCAGCCGTTTCCGCGTACCTTGCGAACCTACAGTGGGATTTTCGATTTCGCCAGATGATCGTCGTTATGCTCGGGCTCAGCGTTGGGTGCTTCGTATTCGCGGTACTGTGGCTCGCGAAGGTGCATTTTGAAGGGGCGCTCGGCTGAAGGTATGCGGCATTAGATCTAACAATCGTTGGAGGGGGCGTCACGCTCGGTAGTGTCGCTAGGGTGCCGGGAGCCAGTGTGCACCCGCGATTCTGATCCAGCGCCTGTGCGCGGCCTCTCAACTTCACCGTTAGACGGCGGACGCGCCACTCTCGGTTCTTTGCCGATTTCGGAGGTCGAAATGCGGAGAGTCACGGGCACAGGCGGCACCTTCTTCAACGCCAAGGATCCGAAGGCGCTGTGTGCCTGGTACAAGAAGCACCTGGGGATTGACGTCCAGGACTGGGGCGGACTCTATGCTAAAGCCAGTGCTCGCGCCCTCTAACCCTCGGTTGGAGCGGGCCACGGCGCTTATCCCGCGGCATCGTGCGGCCGCTCAAGCTCAGCGTTAGACGGATGAGCACAGGTACGCACCGTGCAGTTGAGCTCCTGATCGGATTCGCTCTGGTTGGCTACTGCGCGTACGCCATATACACGGGCAACATCCTGGGAAGGTTTCGTCCGTACAGTCGCACCGAGCACCCATGGTCGTTCTGGGCATCGGTGCTGATCACGTTCGGCATCGGCCTGGCATTCCTCTTTGGAGCTGTTTCATGGCGCAATTGACTCATTGGTGCCGGCGCACGACATCGCAATTACCAGCGCAACGTCTCCGGAAGGTGGTGAGGCGATGAACGCACAACTGCTAAACAGATCGCCACGGACGCAAGCCAGGATTGCCGGCGCCTTCTACTTGCTCACGATACTGACCGGTGCTTCCGCGCTCCTCGAGACCGGGCGGCTCCTTTCCACGCTGCTCGTCGGCTCGACCCTGTGCTATATCGCCGTAACCATTCTCTTCTATAAGCTGTTTCGAGCGGTCAACCGCAACATCTCAGCTCTCGCGGCGGTCTTCAGCCTGGTGGGGTGTGCCCTGTCGATCCTCGGCCTATTTCACCTCGGTCCGTTCCGTGTGAACCCGCTGGTGTTCTTTGGATGCTATTGTTTGCTGATCGGCTACCTTATTTTAAGGTCGAACTTTCTTCCTCGAATCCTGGGTGCCTTGATGGCATTCGGTGGTCTAGGCTGGCTTACTTTCTTGTCGCCGCCACTCTCCAACTATCTATCGCCATACAACATGGCGCCGGGAATTCTGGGTGAAGCGGCGCTTACAGTGTGGCTGCTCGCCGTCGGCGTGAATGCACAACGATGGAATGAGCAGGCAAACACAGCCGCATAACAATCGCGGGAGCTGACCGTGACACGCAAGTGGCGCTTATCCGACCCTTCCAGGCGGCCGCTCAAGCTCACCACGGGAAGATCATGACCTGGGCCACAATCATTGGCGGCTTACTATTCGTCTCTGGTGTGATGACTCCGTTGTTTGGCCGCATGTTTAACCGGGACTTTCACGCCGCAGCGGCAATACTCTGCATGCTGGGGCTGCTGGCTATGAGCGTTGGCTACCGCGGTCGTGGGGGCAATGCCAGGCGTGGGGTCGGTAACGATGGCCACTAACCCAGGTGGTAATGGAGCCGCATAACAAGGAGATCCAGGCGACCGGGCCCGTTCATCTTCACCGTCAGGCATCGTCAATCCCGTAACTATCCTCATCGTTAGACAAGGGGACAACGTGACAAAACGACTTTCGCGCATAGCTCCGTGGCAGGCCGGCAAGCTCTTTGCGCTCATCTACTTCTTCTTGAGCTTGCTGTTTGTGATTCCGATGCTGCTTGTGAGCACGCTTGTACCGATGCCTGCCGGCCCTGGGCCCAGGCTAAGCCCGGCAGTGCTCGTGTTCTTTCCATTTCTGTATGCCTTGGCCGGGCTGATATTCGTTCCCCTGGGTTGCTGGATATTCAACATCGCCGCGGGCCTTGTTGGCGGCCTACAGATATCGGTTGCGGACGATGCCGATGCCTGACAATCGTTCAGGGAGATCCGCATGAAAGCTCCACTCTTATTGCGCATCGCATCGATCATCACCTTGCTCCTTGCCGTGGGACACACCTCCGGCGGGCTCAGCTTCTGGTCACCTGCAGGGGAGACCGAGGTGCTGCGCGCGATGAGGTCCTTTCACTTTGATGCCGGAGGCGTCAGCCGAACCTACCTGGACTTCTATCTGGGCTTCGGCTTCATCATTGGCGTCTACCTGCTTGCACAGGCGGTCGTCCTGTGGCAGTTGGCGTCGATGACAAAGGCTGACCCAATTCGAGCTCGTCCGCTGGTCGGCTCGTTCTTGTTAGCGTCCGTCGTGTCCATATTCCTATCCTGGAGGTTCATATTTCTGCTGCCGGTAGTCTCGTTCACCGCTGTTGCGGTTTGTCTTGGGCTCGCGTTTTATGCTGCGGGGAAACGGCAGGAGGACAGACCGTGATTTGTCGCATGTGGCACGGACGTACCCCGCGCTCAAAGGCTGATGCTTACACGCGCTTTCTCGAGCAGCGGGCGATTCCGGACTACCGGTCAGTCCCAGGAAACCTCAGCGTTGCAGTGCTGCGGCGAGACGAGGACGCCGTAACCCACTTTCTGACCGTAACGCACTGGGACTCTGAGAGCAGCATTCGCGCTTTCGCTGGCAATGAAGCGCTGAAAGCCAAGTACTACCCCGAAGACGCCGGCTACCTGCTGGAGTTCGAGCCGCTGGTCCAGCACTACACCGTAATGGCCAGTGCCAATGCCGTCTAACCCGGGGTTGGAGCGGGCGTGGCGATGACGTTTCTACTGCGCAACTTTGAAGGCAGCTGTCATTGCGGGGCACTTGGTTTTTCTTTCCAAACAGAATTGCCGGTGGCTAAGTGGAGCGTCCGCGCCTGTCAGTGTCGTTTTTGTCGCGCCCATGGCGCGCTCACCACCTCCGATCCTCGCGGACGGCTCAGGTTTCACGTCAGCGACAACGAATTGCCCGAGCATTATCGGTTCGGCCTGAAGACTGCTGACTTCCTGTTGTGCAAGCGCTGCGGGGTTTACGTGGGCGCGCAAATTGCGACCACTCACGGTGCGTTTGGCATCATCAATGCGTTGACGACGACGCCGGTCCCCCAGGGGCTGCCTGCCGCAGCACCGGCAGACTACGGATCTGAGAGTCCCGATGAACGTGTTGCGAGACGCGAGAAACAGTGGACGCCGCTTGAGTCGGTCGTCTGACAATCATTGCAGCGGCTGTGACGCGTGAGTGGTTGCTGGTCAGACCGCAGTGGGCGGTCCCTCAATTCACCGCCAGGCCGCAAGGAGAGATTCTGTGCCGCTGGTTACCCTTACCATCCGCGACGTCAAGTCCCGGGAATTCAAGTCCGCGGTGTTCAGTGCGGTTCATAGCGCGCTGATCGCTTCCGGAGTGCCCGAGAAGGACCGGTTTCAACGGGTCCTGGAGCTCAGCTCGGATGACTTCCGTTTTGATCCGGAATACCCTGATCTCAGCGCTCGTCGGACCGACGATTTCGTCCTGATTGAAATACTTCTCTCGGTCGGCCGCAGTGTCAAAGTGAAGAAGAAGATCCTGGCCGACATCCTCAGCGGCTTGTCGAAGGATCCCGGTTTGAATCCCGAAAACGTCATGGTCTGTTTCAAGGAAACACTGTGGGAGAACTGGTCGTTTGGGGGCGGGCGGCTTATTCACACTTGAAAAGCGGTCTTGGCTCCTGGGGCCGCCCTCAAACAGCTCCCTTGAAGGAGGCACCTATGAAGCGTCTCTTGTTCTTGCCACTGCTTTTGAATGTGGCTCTTTCTCTTCCTTGCCAGGCGGAGCAGATCAGGTTCACCAACTTCGACCAGAATCACTCCACCATCGGGTTCGCCATCCCAATCTCGGGCGGCATGTCAGAGGTCGACGGCAAGTTCACTTCGTTTACGGTAGATTTTCTGTATGACACTCAAGATGTCACCAACTCAACCGTCGAGGTCGTGATCCAGGCAGCGAGTATCAACACCGGATTGTCAGATCGTGACGAGGATCTTCGATCCGACAGTTTCTTTGATGTCGCCAAATACCCGCAGATTCGCTTTACGAGTTCGCGGTTCACAAGGCGTGCGGGCGCCTTGGTCGTGGTGGGGGTGCTCGAGATGAGAGGCACTCGCAAGGAGATCGAGCTGCGCTGCGAGATTAAGGGTCCTCAGGCCGGCGAAAAGACCGACAGGATTTTCATCGGAGCCGCTGCAACTACAACACTTAACAGGCGCGATTTTGGTATGACGTGGGAGCATACTGTGGCGAACTTTGTCGGCGACGACGTCGCGGTTTCAATTCACCTGATATCCAAGCTCACGCCTCGTGTGCGTCCTGCGCAGACTTCGCCGTGAACAGCGCGGACTGGTACGAGCTGACCCACTGTGGGTTCCCGGAGGAGGCATCGAGGAGAAGACACGAAGCTGCCTGGCCGAAGGTGCTCGAGCATCTTGGTGCCGTCCTCCATGCAACGTGACGCGCGATGCTTAGGCCACGACCAAAATGACCCCGCCGGCACAGGTGCTGAAGACCGAGAGACTCGTACTGCGGCAGCTTGGTTCCGATGACGCACTGTTTATCCTGCGACTCCTGAACGAGCCGTCCTGGCTGGAGAATATCGGGGACAAGGGCGTGCGCACGGCAGCCGACGCGCAGCGCTACATCGAGACGGGGCCCGTTGAGATGTATGGGCGTCTGGGTTTTGGTTTGTATCAGGTCCGCTTGACGCTGAGTGACGTGCCAATCGGATTATGCGGCCTTTTGAAGCGTGAGACGCTGAAAGACGTGGATCTCGGATTTGCGTTTTTTCCGGAATTCTGGGGTAACGGATATGCCCGCGAAGCCGCGGCGGCGGTTTTGTCCTACGCACGGAACACGCTCGGCCTGGCCCGAATCGTCGCCATCACGGCGCCCAACAATGACCCGTCGCGCAAAGTTCTCGAGAAGCTTGGATTTGAACTTGAACGTTCAGTTCAACTCGAGGCGGACGGCGAACACCTGCTCCTGTATGCAAACGCGGCTTATCGCCAGGTGCCAGGAAAGTGAGTCGCTCCGTACAAGGGCGCGTGCCGCCTGACTTGCTGTGGAGCGGGCTGTGAGGCGTGGGTGGTTTCACGCCGCGCGTCAGACCCTGCCCTGGATCCTGATTTTGTACGCCGCGGCGACCCTGCTGCACTTCGCACACAACGCCGAGTACCTGGCTCAGTATCCGAACCTGCCGGCCTCCTGGTCGCGCGTCGATGTGTATGCCGCCTGGTCCTTTCTTACGGCGCTGGGCGTCGCCGGCTATGTGCTATATCTTCGCGACCACCGGGTTTCAGGCCTGACGTTCCTGGCCGCATATGCAGGCCTCGGTTTTGGCGGCCTCCTTCACTACACTCGGGCATCGATGGCGCACCACTCGGCGATAATGAATGTAACGATTTGGGCAGAGACTGCCGCTGCGGCGTTGCTCTTAGTGAATGTGGCGGGGTTGCGGCCGGGTACGCCAGGGTCGATGCCGCCTGCTTAACGGTTAGCTCCTCATTCCTCCCTCCTGCTCAAATGCATACCGTCACCATCAACGCTCTCAAGGCTTTTCCTCAGCAGCTCGAAGCGCACTACGGCGCCGTTCCGGCGCAGTTCACGCATTGGGCACCACCCTCATGGGACGGCATCCCCAGCGAGCCGCTCACCGCCCTCGAACAGGTCTGCCACGTTCGCGATATCGAAGTCGACGGGTATCACGTGCGGCTCCAGCGCACGCTGAGTGAGGTAAATCCCACGCTGGTATCCATTGACACCGAGGCCCTGGCCAGGGAACGCTCCTACGGAACCGCGGATGCGGCCGCGGCCCTGGGCGCATTTCGCGCCGCACGGGAGAAGACTGTCGAGCTGATCACCCGCCTGACGCCCGAGCAGTTCACGCGCAGCGCGGTCTTCGAGGGGTACGGACCGGTGACACTGCTGAGCCTGGTGCACTATCTGTGCAGCCACGACCAACAGCATCTCGCGGGCCTGCAATGGCTGCTGGGAAAGATCGCAGCGTCGCGTAGCCTTGCGCGGAGCTCAACGGCGCCGTTGCGGCGCGGCGCTTGAGCCTCATCGTCAGGAGGCAGTGGAGCCCTGCGCGTCCGCACGTGGTCCGACTATGAAACAACACTTCGCGATGATGGCCGACTATAACCGCTGGGCCAACGCACGCATCTACAACGCGACGGCAGGCCTTGCTGACGAACTGTTCAAAAGACCGGTGGGAGTTTATTTCAAGACTCTCCACGGCACACTCAATCACCTGCTGGCAGCAGACCGGATATGGATGCACCGGCTGGACGGGACCGGCACGCATCCTGACAGGCTGGACGCCATACTTTTTGAGGAATTTGGCCCGTTGCGGGCGGCGCGCGAAATCGAAGATCTGCGCATCATTCAATATGTCCGTGGCCTGGCGGGCAGTGACCTGGAGAGGCTGTGGGAGTACCGCACTTTAGAGGGTGCACGTAAGCAACAACGGCTGCGGGACATCCTCGCCCACGTCTTCAATCACCAGACACACCATCGGGGACAGGCACACGCGGCGCTTACCGCACTTGGCGTCAGCGAGCCGGAGTCGCTTGATCTGGTGCTCATGCAGAGGCAGCTGCAGTGAATTACGGCGTGTCCTCAATCGCTGCGCTCGCGCTGCGCGCCTGAGCGCCAGACCTCAGGCGCCAGGACCTTCATCATGAACGCCATCGAACTTGAGCGGTACCTCCACGAACACATCCCGCTGTCGAAGGCGATGCAGGTCGCAGTCGTCAGCGTTGACGCTGATGGCGTCACGCTGCGGGCGCCGCTGGCGCCGAACATCAATCACCAGGACACGGTTTTCGGCGGCAGCGCCTCGGCGGTAGCGATACTTGCGGGTTGGTCGCTCCTGCACACACGCCTCACGGGAGCGGGCCTCACCAGCCGGCTTGTCATTCATCGCAACACCGTGAACTACGACCTGCCGATCGCGGGCCCGTTCACGGCCCGAGCGTTCATTCGAACAGCGGCTGCCTGGGAGGCATTCGTTGTAACGCTCGGGCGCAAGGGTCGGGCGCGACTCAGCGTCGCGTGCGTCCTCGAGTACGATGGGCGGCCCGCCGGGCGCTTCGAGGGCGGGTTTGTGGCGCTGGGTGCCGGACCACGGGAAACGTAATGTCGAAACTGCGCGTCCAGTGCTTCGCGATCTCCCTCGACGGCTACGGTGCCGGGCCGGACCAGGATCTGCAGAATCCGCTCGGCGTCCGGGGCCCGGAGCTGATGGAGTGGTTCTTCAGTACCCGCATGTGGAACCGGGCGCACGGCAGCGACGGCGGGGAGAGCGGAGTCGACAACGGCATTGCCGAGCAGGGGTTTGCCGGAATCGGCGCCTGGATTCTGGGGCGCAACATGTTCGGTCCCATTCGCGGCCCGTGGCCGGACGACAGCTGGAAGGGCTGGTGGGGCGAAGAGCCGCCGTATCACACGCCCGTCTTTGTGCTGACGCATCACCCGCGGGCGCCGCTTCGCATGGCGGGAGGTACGGAGTTTCGCTTTGTCACCGGCGGGATTCACGCCGCTTTGGAACAGGCGACCGCGGCGGCCGGCGGCCTCGACGTGCGCGTGGGTGGCGGCGTCGCCACCATCCGGCAGTATCTGCGCGAGGGCCTCATTGACGAGCTGCATCTCGCCCTGCGACCTGTGCTGCTGGGTTCCGGGGAGCATCTGCTGGGCGGCATCGACATGCGCGCCCTGGGCTATGAATGCACCCGGCACGTCGCCGGCGAGCGTGCGACCCACGTATTCCTGAGTAAGCGCGCGTAACCCGTCCAAGCGATCGTGAGTTCAGCCCGCCGGCTTCTTCAGTTCACCGTCACGCTGACCGGGACCGAAGGGATGCCATTGGCCACCACCTCCAGCGAGCTCGCGCCGGTCTCGGTGCCCGCCGCAACGCTGAACAGGGTGGAAACGATGGCGCTGCCGGTCGCCACGCCCATGCTGCTGTGGTCGTGGGTGCGTGCATAGAAGACATGGCCCGACGCCGTGTTGGTAATGCGCACCAGCGGATAGTTGGTGGCCGCGTTGAATTCATCACCGACAGCGGCGGCCTGCGACAGGCCATTGAACTGCGTGCCCGAGACGGTGTACGTCGAGCCGCGTGTCACCAGCGCCGGGGCGGCGGTGATGGTGGGCGCCCAGGCGGGACTCGCGCTGCCGCCGCCGCTGTAAACCTGCGTGATGTTGCCGGTGACCAGGGCCTGACCATTGGGGAGCGGCAGAATGAGTGCAGCGCCGAGGTTGCTCACAGCTGCGGTGACCGACAAGGTGACGCCGTCATATTCGTAGAAGCGGCCCGAGGCCGTGGCGATGAGCACGTGACCGGAGGGCAGCAAAGCGGCGCTGGCGTCACCGGCGTTATCGCCGTTGGCAAAATCCGGTCCCGCCGTGAAGCTGCCGGGATCGGCAGGCGTCGGGCCCGGGATGTAGATCGCCGTGTGGGCCACGCCGCCGCCGACCGCGGACCCGGTCGCGAACACCCTGCCGTCGGGCAGCAGCAGCGCCGGACCGACTTCGCCAGGCGGGAAGTACGTGCCCGCCGGTCCCGGACCGTAACTGATTCCGCCGACAACCTCGACCGGCGCCGGGCCATAGGTCCAGCCCGCGGGGTTGTCGGTGGGCGAGGTCAGTCCAACGGGGGTATTGCCGTCGCCGTACCACTGCGCAGCGAGCGGGTCGTAATGCTCCGCATGGCGCGGGTTGCCGACGTCGATGGTGAAGAGGTCCCCATTGGGCAACAGCGTCCAACCCTCTTCGGCGAAATTGTCCGCCTTGCCGGTTGCGGGCACGGAAGTCCAGGTGAGGCTGAGCGGATCGAGGCGCCACATGTCCCGTCCGAGCTTGTCGCCGAAGACGAAGTTGCCGTCGGGCAGGATGACTGAAGGCACATCGCCGATATAAGCGACGCCCGGCGGCGGCGGAATCATGGTCCAGCCATCGCTGACCGGGTCGTACACCGCGGACATGTTGGTCAGCCCGCTGGGGGCGAACGGCAGGCCGTACTGGTTCTGGTTATATTCGCCGCCGACGAACAGGACCCGCCCGTCGGCCAGTACCACCTGCGATCCGGTGTTGGGCGCGTAACCGGCCGGCGGGCTTGCAAGCCTGCGCCAGGTGCCGTTCACGTAAGCGCCGTTGGAGTCCGGAGTCAGGGCGTAAAACACGCCGGCGTCGTTGATCGACTGCATCATGACCCTGCCATCGGTCAGGAGCAGGCTCAGGTTGCAGGCTTGCGGCGGCTGGTTGGCGAGTGCAGTGAAGGGCACCGGCGTAGGCGGTGTCGGGGAAGCGCCGCCGGCACCGCATGCGGCGAGCAGCAGCACCGGCAGCGTCGCGGCGATGACTGTAGCGAAAGGTGCCAGGATTCTCATGGTGCGCCATGCGCGGCTTGAAGCTGATGCTGCCCGTCTCGTCTATGCAGCTGCGCTGCGCAGGCGCATTCTGCAATAGTAATCACGGCGTCGGCATTGCAGGAACGCGCTCCGTGGCGAAGATCGATGATCTGGATCAGACTTCGCGCTCCTCAGGCGGCGCGGGGCCACATTGAACACGGCGACGCTTCTGTGGGGTCTGCTGTTCGGTTCAATTGGACTTGGTTTTTTTGTGTACGGCAGAAGGCAGAAGGCGGTCGTGCCGCTGCTCGCGGGTCTGGCGCTGATGATCTTTCCGTATTTCATTGCGAACACCATTGCACTGGTCACACTGGGAATCGCACTCATCGCGATTCCGTACTTCATCAGACTGTGAGCCCGTGCGAACCACACGAGCTTAAGGGGGTACCATGAAAGCGAGTATTTTGGCCAGCGGCGCGGTTTTACTGTTCGGCCTTGGCGTCGCCACCGGGCAACTTGCCAAGCCTGCCACCGACTCACCGCAGCGCGTGGAACAGAAGCGCACTGACCTGACGGGCGCGCCCGGCATGGAAGTCATTGCCTCGGTCGCGGAATACAAGCCGGGCGATACCATCCGCGCGCATACCCACCACGGGGTCGAGACGGCGTACGTCCTGCAGGGCGCGCGCGTGCAACTCCCGGGCAAGGAGCCCACGGCGCTGCTTACCGGCACTACGCTTCTGAACCTGCGCGACGTGAAGCATGCCGGCTTCACGATCCTCGGCGACACGCCGCTGAAACTGTTCACGGTTCACATCGTCGACAAGGACAAGCCGCTGTATGACTACGTGCAATAGCCCGCTGCACGCGGGGGAGCTGCAGCAATGAAGGCACACCTGGCAACACCACTGGTGCTCGGCGCGCTGCTGCTGGCCGCGCCGCTCGCCGCCCGCGCGGACACTTACCAAGTCGACGGCATGCACAGCATGCCGGCATTCACGTTCCGGCATCTGAACCTGTCCGCATTCCGCGGCCGCTTTGACAAGCTCAGCGGCACCATCGTGTTTAATGCCGCCCAACACAGTGGCAGCGCGGACATTGTCATCGACATCGATTCGGTCAGCACCGGCGTGCCGATGCTCGATCAGTTTCTCAAAGGGCCGAAGTTCTTCGACACCGCGCGCTTTCCCACCGCCACCTTCAAGTCGAGCAGCTTCAAATTCTCCGGCAGCCAGCTGGTAGCGGTGAGCGGCGAGCTGAATCTGCACGGCGTCACCAAAGCCGTGGTGCTCGAGGTTGGCTACTTTTCCTGCCACGAGCATCCGCTGCTGAAGGTTGCCTCGTGCGGCGCGGATGCCAGCGCCACCATCAGGCGCTCCGAGTTTGGGCTCGATATTTTCATCGGCAACGACAGCGACGACGTCAAGCTCGACATCGCGGTGGAGGCTTTGAAAGTACCGTAACCGCGGCGCCATATTGGAATAGGAGAACAGCACATGAAACCTTTCACTACGGCGGCCAGCGTTGTGTTCACCCTCGTCGCCCTGGCGCAACTGCTGCGCGTCGCGCTCGGCTGGGAAGTCAGCGTTGGGGGACTGCTGATTCCGTTGTGGGCGAGCGCCATCGCGTGCCTGATTGCAGCTACGCTCGCGGTTATGGTGTGGCGCGAGAACCGCGCCTGAGGGGTGCGCGCGCGCCAGCCATGATGCGCATTCGGGAAATCGATCACCTGGTCCTGCGGGTGAGCGACCTTGAAAAGATGCTGCAGTTCTACTGCCAGGGGCTCGGTTGCAGCGTGGAGCGCAGGCAGGACGCCATGGGCCTGGTGCAACTGCGCGCCGGCCGCAGCCTCATCGACCTCGTGAGCGTTGACGGCACCATCGGCCGCGCCGGCGGCAAGGCGCCGGGCGCCGGCGGGCGCAACCTCGATCACCTGTGCCTGCGCGTCGAACCCTTCGATGCCGTCGCTATCAGAGCCCACCTGCGCAGACACGGGGCGTCACCGGGCGAGGTGGAGCAGCGCTACGGCGCCGAAGGCACGGGCCCTTCCATCTACGTCGCAGACCCCGAAGGCAACACGGTCGAGCTGAAGGGACCGCCGGCGGCCTGAGCCTTTCAGGCACGCGCACGATACAGCCATGCTCATTCGCGGTAGCTGCCACTGTGGGAACATCACCTTCGAGCTGACGTGGGAGCCGCAGCCGACGCAGATCGTGGCGCGCGCCTGCGATTGCACCTTCTGCACCAAACACGGGGGTGTGTGGACCTCCAACCCCGCGGGTTCCTTAAGAGTCGCGTTTCAGGAGCGTTCACTGGTGTCGCAGTACTCCTTCGGCACGCGCACCGCCGTATTTCACGTGTGCAGCCGTTGCGGCGTCACGCCGGTGGTGACGAGCCTGATCGCTGATCGGCTCTACGCCGTGGTGAGTGTCAACGCCTTCACCAACGTGCCGCCAGCACTGCTGCGCCGCGCGCCCGCTTCCTTCGAAGCAGAAGACCTCGAGTCCCGCCTGGCCCGCCGCCAGCGCAACTGGATCGCCGCGGTGACTTTCGAAGCGCGGGATGGCTCATAGCAGCAGCCACGCCAGCAACGCCACGCCTTAAGCGGTTTCCGCCTTGATGGGCCGGCTCATGAGCGCCTGCACCGCATCCCTGGCGGGGAGCTTCTCGTACAGCACGCGGTAGACCATGTCGCACAATGGCATCTCGACCGCGGCGCGGGCGGCGACCTCGCGGATGGCGCACGCCGCCGCGTAGCCCTCCACCGCCTGGGCGATTTCCGCCAGCGCCACCGCGGGCGACTTGCCGGCCGCGAGCAGGAGGCCGAAGCGGCGGTTGCGCGACTGATCGTCGGTGCAGCTCAGCACCAGATCGCCCAGGCCCGCAAGTCCCATGAAGGTGTCGGGCTGCGCACCGCGGGCGACGCCCAGGCGCGTCATCTCCTTCAGGCCCCGCGTGATGAGCGCCACACGCGTGTTGGCGCCGAAGCCCAAGCCATCGGACAGCCCCGCCCCGACGGCGAGCGCGTTCTTCACCGCGCCGCCGATTTCCACGCCGACGATGTCGGTGGAGGTGTAGGCGCGGAATTTCGCCGATGACAGCTCGCGGGCGAGTGAGCTCGCGTAGGCAGGATCGGCAGCCGCGATGGTCATCGCGGTCGGCAGCCCCGCGCCGACCTCGCGCGCGAACGTCGGCCCCGAGAGCACCGCGACGGCACGCGCTGCACCCAACTCCTCGCGCGCCACCTCGTGCGGCAGCTTGCCGCTGCCCTGCTCGAAGCCTTTGGTGGCCCAGGCGACGTGCATGTCGTTGCCCAGGAGCGGCGCCAGCTCCCGCAGCACCGTGCGCAGTGCGTGGCTCGGCACGACAATGAGCACGTCGCGGGCGGCGGTCAGTGCCGCGGGCAGCTCCGCGAGCACCTGCAGCGAGGCGGGAAATTCCGCCGTGGGCAGATAGCGCTCGTTGCGCCGGGCGCGCGCCATGGCGGCGAGCGCTGCGCGGTCACGGCCCCACAGGCGCACCTGGCGGCCACTGCGTGCAAACTGGATTGCGAGCGCCGTGCCCCACGAACCCGCGCCGAGCACGGCGATGGGCGTGTGACTGCTCATGGCTGCTTGAGTTCGCTGTCAGTTGGTGGTGGTGGGCGGCGCCTGATTGGCGGCGTACAAGGCGTCGAAGTTCACCGGCGGCAGCAGAAACTGCGGGAATCCCCCCTGCGACACCAGCTGCGACACGACCGCGCGCGCGTACGGAAACAGCACCCCGGGGCACACGGTGCTGATGGCGCGCTTCAGATCGTTCTCCGGCAGATTGCGGATCACGAAGGTCCCGGCCTGCTTGACCTCGACCAGGAAAATGGTCGCGTCGTTCTGCTTGGCCGACACGGTGACGGTGAGCACCACCTCGCGCACCTCCGCGTTCACCGCCGCGCTGCCGGTCTGCAGGTCGAGATTGATCTGCGGGTTCCAGTTACCGTCCAGGCGCGGCCCGTGCGGGGCCTCGTAGGAACAATCCTTCAGGTAGACGTTCTGCAGCACCAGCATCGGCGCTGAGTCTGCCGGCATCTCCGCTGCGCCCGTCATTTCGTTCGCCATGGTTGTTATGCTCCCGTCAACATTGAATCGAGGCTGCCCGCGGATTCGAGCGCGTACAGCTCGTCGCTGCCGCCCACGTGGGTCTCGCCGATGAAAATCTGCGGCACGGTGTCGCCGCCGCCCTTGCTTATCATGTCAGCGCGCGCCTGCGGGTCCGCGTCGATGTCGATCTCCTCGAAGGCCACGCCCTTTTTCTCCAGGAGATTCCGCGCCCGCGCGCAGTAAGGGCACCATTCAGTGCTGTACATCACGACCTTCGGTGCGGGCATGCGCGCTAAATTCCGCACTCAAGCGCGCGTCAGCGGCAGGTTGTCGGCGCGCCAGGCGGCCAGCCCGCCGCGCAGCGTGAGCGCGCGGGAAAAGCCCTGCGCGATGAGCTGGCGCACCGCCGCCGGCCCGAGCGCACCGCTGCCGTCGTACACCACGATGGGCTTTTCCTTGTACTTTTTCAGCGCCTCGGCGGCCTTCAGGATCTGATCGCCGGACATCTGCCGCGCCCCGGAGAGGTGGCCGAGCGCAAACTCCTCCTGCGGTCGCAGGTCAAGCAGCAGTACCCCCTGGTTCATGAGCCGGATCAGCTCCTGCGGGGATACCGAGACGAGACTTTCCGAGCGCGCGCGTATCTCGTATACAACAATGAGCGCGGCGACTACGGCGGTGGCGGTGGTGAGCCACGGGTGGTGGCTGAGGTATTCGAGGAAGCGGTCCATGAGGGAGGCTGGCATGCCGGGGGCGAAAAAGGGCGCGCATTATAGCGGCTTGGGCCTCACGGTGCTGTGGGCGCTCGCCGCCCTGGCGGCGCACGGCGCGCCGCAGCACCCGGAAGCTGACGCCAGGAAGGCCGAGGCCGACCTCAGGGAGGTTAAATCGGAGATCGAGCGCATCACGCGCCAGGTGAGCGAAGAGCAGGTGGAGCGCGACCGCCTCACACGCGAGCTGCGCAGCGCGGAACTCTCGGTCGGCAAGGCGCGCATAACCTTGACGGATGTGCGCCACGAACGCGCCGAAACCGCGGCCCGCCGCGCAGCCCTCGCCACCGAAAAACACACCCGCGAGAGCGAACTTGGCGCCAACCGCGAGGCGCTCGCGGGCCAGATGCGGGCCGCTTACCTGATCGGCCGCCAGGAGCCGCTGAAGCTGCTGCTCAACCAGCGCGACCCGCAGGTCGCCGGCCGCATGTTCGCCTATTACAGCTACTTCGGGCACGCGCGCGCCGGGCAGATCAAGCTGATCGAGGACGACGTGCAGCGGATCGCGGAGCTGCAGGTGCAGCTCGAAGCCGAGGACGCGCGGCTGGCGGAGCTGGAACGACAGCAGCGCACCCAGCTCGGGGCGCTCGAGCAGGCGCGCGCCACGCGCACGCACGTGCTCGCGGATCTCGACGCCCGCTCGCGCAGCCGCGCGCAGAATCTCGAGCGGCTGCGCAGCCAGCAGGCGGGCCTGGAGAAACTGGTGCGCGAACTGCGCACCGCCATGGAGCGCTTCCCGGTCGAGGGTAACGATGCCTTCGCGCGGCTGCGCGGCAAGCTCGCCTGGCCGGTGAGCGGCAGGATCGTGGCGCGTTTCGGCGATGCGCGCGCGGGCGGGGTGCACTGGGACGGGCTCGTGGTGGCGACCGAACGCGGCACGCCGGTGAAGGCCGTGTGCGCCGGAAGGGTGATTTACGCCGACTGGCTGCCGGGCTTAGGGCTCCTCGCCATCGTCGACCACGGCGACGGCTACTTGAGTCTTTACGGTCACAACGATCGACTTTACAAGGCGGCGGGCGAACACGTGGCTGCCGGGGACACCATTGCAGCGGCGGGCGACAGCGGCGGCAGCAGCCGACCGGAGCTGTACTTCGAGATTCGCAAGGGCGGGAAACCGGTGGATCCGCGGCCCTGGTTCCGCGCCAGCGACCCGTAGAGGCCTTCGGCGCGCGCCCCTCCGGGCACGCGGCTTAAAAAGGGGCCGCGGCGAGCCTGCGTCCCAAGGTGTGACCGCGGTCAACTTTTGCGCAGCCGGGCGGGGGTTGCGCGCTGATTCGCCAACTCCAGCAAGGTTCCCTTTGCACATAAGAGCAATGGTGTCCCAAGCCATGGAGCCGTCCCTGCAAACCGATCTGCCGGTCGGGCAGCCCGAAGCGCGGTTCGACCCCTACGTGCGGTTGCTGCGCTCGCTGCTGCCGCGCGCCTCGTGCGTGGCGCTCTTTGGTGCCGGCGGCGAGCTCATGTGGTCGACCGAGCAGACGCTCGGACCGGACCTGCTGAACGCGGTGGATGATGCGCTCCTCGGCGCGCGTGCCGGCACCAGCGGCACCGGTCAGCTGCGCACCCTCGAAGGCAACACCCCGGTGTACCTGTGCCCGCTGCGCGCGGATGCCGGACAGCTGCTGGCCCTCAGTGCGGTCATGTGCAAGCCGCACGATACCCGCGAGAAGCGCAACCTGGATTTCGTCTTCGCCTATTCGCTCATCGCGCCGGCGCTCGAGTGCCTGCGGCGCGAACTGATCACGCGCGTCACCATCGAGGAACTCAACGCCACGGTGAGCGCGCTCGACAAGGATCTGAACCTGCTGCTGCTGACGCGCGGCGCGCTCGAGTCGTCCGCCGCGACGCCCGATGGCGTCAATGATCTGCAGTTGCTCGTGCAGCAGACCATTGAACACCTGCATGCCTGTGCCGGGGCGCTGCTGGTGCCGGAAAAGAACGTCACGCTCGCGCGCTCCGCCGGCGGTTCGCCCCCCGACACGCAGTTTCTCATGCGCGCGCACAAGCGCCTGCTCGCGATCGCGCAGCAGAATCCGCAGCCGTTCATCTGCAACGACGTCCTGTCGGCGGCCACCCCGGATGCCTTCCCCTATCGGGTGCTGTGCTGCTCCTTGCGCTCGCGCGCCGGGCGCTCGATGGGTGTGCTGGCGCTCTTGCGCGAGGCGACCGCCGAGCCCTTCAGCGAGCGCGACGCGCAGGTTACCGAGATCCTGGCGCGCAAGGCCACCAGCGTCATCGAGAGCAACTACGATTCCCTGAGCGGCCTGTACACGCGCGCCGCCTTCGAACGGCGCGTGCGCGCGGTGGTCACGGACAAGAAAGTGGCGCGGCAGTGGAGCGCGCTGTACGTCGACGTCGACCAGCTGCACCTGATCAACGAAAAGTCCGGCATGCACGTCGGTGATGCGGTGCTCGCCGAGCTCGGTGAGCTGCTGCGGCAACGGCTGCCGCCCGGCGCCTTCGGCGCGCGCATTTCCGGGGATCGCTTCGCGGTGCTGCTGCCGGCGCAGGCCAAGGACGCGGAAAAGTTCGCCGAGGCGCTGCGCGCGGGGGCTGAGCTTACCGGCGCCGCGCAAGGCGACACCCGCCTGCCGGTGTCGATCAGCGTGGGCGTCGCGCCGCTTGAGGGCAGTGGCGAGGAGCTGGCGCACGTGCTGGCGGCCGCCGAAACGGCCTGCAAGGCCGCCAAGGACCGCGGGCGCAATCGCGTCGAGGTCTACAGCCAGAGCGATGTCAGCATCGCGCGCCGTTACGCCGACATCGGCATCGCCGGGCAGTTGCGCGAAGCCATTGACGCCGGCCGGCTGCATCTTGATGCGCAGTTGATCCTGCCGTTCGCCGGCACCGAGACCGCCAGGCCGCAATTTGAGCTGCTGTTGCGCATGACCAACGAGGCCGGCAAGACCATGGGACCGGACAGCTTCCTGTCGGCCGCCACGCGTTACCAGCTGATGCCGGTGATCGACCGCTGGGTGGTCAACCACGTCCTCGAGGCGCTGCGGCCGCGCGCCAGTGTGCTGGAAGGCAAGGCGCTCGGCTTCTCCATCAACTTCTCCGGCCAGTCGCTCAACGATGATGCGTTCTCCGACATGCTCATCGAGCGCCTCGACACCTCGGGCCTGGATCCGGAGCTGTTCTGCTTCGAGCTGACCGAAAACGCCACGGTGCAGGCGCTGCCGCGCGCCCGGGCCCTGATGCAGTGCCTGCGGCGCCTCGGGTGCGGGGTGGCGCTCGATGACTTCGGCACCGGCCTGTCCTCGCTCTCCTGCCTGCGGGAACTGCCCGTGACCATGCTGAAAATCGACGGCAGCTTCGTGCGCGATGTGCTCCGGGACGCGCGCGCCGAATCCATGGTGCGCGCCATCGCGCAGCTCGCCCGCAGCATGTCCATCATCACGGTCGCCGAGTACGTTGAAACCCCGGAGATCGGCGCGCGCGTGGCGTCACTCGGGGTGGACTACGGCCAGGGATTCGCCATCGGGCGGCCGATTCCCTTCGTCGACCTGCTCGCCGAATTGCCGCTGCCGGCGCCGAAGGACAGCGCGCCGTTCGCGGACGACCGCACGACCCAAGTGGCGCAGGTGATCCGCGCCGCCGACACGCACACGGATGAGGTGATCCTGACGGCTGAGCCGCGGCCCGCCGAGCAGTCCGACCCGACGATTGAGGAACCCGCCCCGGTAGCCTGGTTTGCCGGCCGGACGCACTGAGCACCCGATGACCACACGCTCACGCACCCTCGGCACCCTCGCGGCTGGCGCAGTGCTGGGATTCTGCGGCGCCCTGGCAGGCGGCGCACTCGCCGAGCGCGCCCCCGTCAGCGCTCACCCGGCGAGCCCCGGGGCGCTGCCGTGGGAAGAAGCCAGCCTGTTCGCGGAAGTCTATGCGCGCATCAAGCGCGACTACGTCGATGACATTGACGATCACGCGCTCATGCAGAAGGCGGTGCGCGGCATGGTGGCGGCGCTCGACCCGCACTCGGCGTACCTCGACAGTTCCGAGTACGAGGAGATCCGCCTGAGCACCATGGGCTCCTACCCCGGCGTCGGCATCGAAGTCGCGGCCGAGGACGGGGTAGTCAGAATCCTGAAACCCATCGAGGGGTCGCCTGCGCAACTGGCGGGACTGAAGGCCGGGGACGCGATCGTGCGCATCGACAGCCACGACATCGGCCCGGATCTCGCCGGCGCCATCGCGCACATGCGCGGCCCTGCCGGGAGCCGGGTGCGGCTCGCAATCCGGCGCGAGGGCACCCCGGGACTCATCGAATTCGACCTGCGGCGCGTGCAGGTGGAGGTCCACAGCGTGGCCGAGCAGACCCTCGAGCCCGGCTACGGCTATGTCCGGATCACGACCTTCACCGAGACGACGGCCACAGAGCTCAAGCATGCCATTATCCTGCTTAAACGCGACAATGATGAGAGTCTGAAGGGTCTTATACTGGATTTAAGAAACAATCCAGGCGGAGTTCTCGAAGCCGGGGTTGCGGTGGCGGAGGATTTCCTGCAGGGCGGGGTCATCGTCACGGCTGACGGGCGCACCCCCGCAAGCCGCTTCCGGATGGATGCCACATCCGGGGACCTGCTGGGCGGCGCGCCGCTCGTGGTGCTCGTCAACGGCGGCTCGGCGTCCGCCTCGGAGATCGTCGCCGGGGCGCTCAAGGATCACGGGCGGGCGCTGCTCATTGGCCATCGCACCTACGGCAAGGGCTCCGTCCAGACGGTCATGCCCCTCTCCCATGGCGGCGCGATCAAGCTCACCACCTCGCGATATTTCACTCCCTCCGGCGCCTCGATTCAGGGTAAGGGCCTCGTGCCTGACGTGCTGGAAAGTGGCGCCGATGTCCCCCCGGCGCAGATCCTGAGCGGGCGCGGATCCGTGCCGCTCACGGCGCGCGACCGCGAGGTACGCGCCGCGCTGCAAGCCCTCAAGGGCGAAGGCCCGCACGCACACCCGTCCGCGCCGGCGCTCACGGCGCGCAACGCTATCCCTTAGCTTCTTCGCTCCTTCCTTCGTATCCTCGCCGCCATGCTGGCATGGCTCATGGACTGGGTGCTGCACCTGGATCGTCACCTGGTCGAGGTGCTGACGGACTATCACGCCTGGATATATCCGTTGCTGTTCGCGGTGATATTCGCCGAGACGGGACTCGTGGTGACGCCGTTTCTCCCGGGGGACTCGCTGCTGTTCGCGGTGGGCGCACTCGCCGCGGTTGATTCCAGCGGTACCTTGAGCGCGCCGCTTGCGTGTGTGGTGCTGGCGGTGGCGGCGGTACTCGGCAACGTGCTCAATTACAGCATCGGCCGCGCCATCGGCCCGCCGGCCTTCAGCGGCCGCTACCGCCTGCTGCGGGTGGAATACCTGCAGCGCACCGAGGAGTTTTTCCGCCGCCACGGCGGGATGGCGATCTTCCTGTCGCGCTTCATGCCCATCATCCGCACCTGCGCGCCGTTCGTCGCCGGCGTCGGACGGATGCCCTACCGCCGCTTCTTCGCCTACAACCTCGCGGGCGGGTGTGCGTGGGTGGGCCTGTTCATCTTCGGCGGCTACCTCTTTGGCAACGTGCCGCTGGTGAAGCAGCACTTCGGGCTCGTCACCATCGGCATTATCGTGGCCTCGCTCGTGCCCGTGGCCACAGCCCTGCTGCGCCGCGCTAGTCCATAGGCGAAAATCGCTTCGAAGCGATTTTCGCGGACATCAGCTTCGTTTCCGCCGGCCAAAGGCGGGGCTCGATGCGCATCTGCCGCGATCACCTCAGCAGCCGAGCACTCCATGGCAAGGCTGGCGCATGGACTTTGGCCGGCTGCGGCGGTGCCATCCTTAGGGGCCGTGCTGGATGAGGGCACGGATGGCGCCCAGCAGGGCGCCGATGAGCAGCGCCAGGTTCGGCACCGAACTTAAGAGGAACCCCGTGTGACGCCGCTCCGGGGCGCGCGTGTAGCCGTAGAAGTAGAGTGCCCGGCCGATGATGAACAGCGCGCCGAGAGCTGCGGCCACGAGCGGACCCCAGTAGTGGGCGAACATCACGAGCGAGGGCACGAAGATCACCAGCTGCTCGAGGGTGTTCATCTGCACGCGGAAGTAGCACTCGAACGCCGTGTTGCCGGTGGTCGCGGGAGCGGGCACTTCATAGCGCTCGCGTGCCCGGCCCACGGCCCAGCAGAACCAGAAAAACTCCACGAGCGCGAGCGCCAGTACCAGGTGCACCAGTGACATGAGACCTCCGGATCCTGCGGTCACAATGGCACAATGCGCTCATGAGCGACAAGGCCTTGGGCTATGCGCACCGCGTCGACATCGCCGCCGGCGCGCCGCACGTGTGGCGGGCGCTGACGGACAGTGAGCAGCTGCGGCTGTGGTGCTCGCCGGCTGCGGAAATTCGCGCCCGTCCCGGCGGCCTGTTCCGCGCCAGCGTCGACCGCGTGACCGAGTTCGAGGCGCACATCGATGTGTGCGAACCGCAGCGGCGCCTGAAGCTCATCTACCTGCCCACCCCCGGGGTGCCGCCGGCGGATCGCGCGATGAGCGATGACTTCATCCTCGATGCCGTCGCGGAAGGCACCATCGTGCGCCTCCTGGGCTCGGGCTTTCCCTCGAGTGATGAGTGGGAGACGCAGTTTCTGCGCCTGCGCACCGGCTGGAGCCAGGCGCTGGCGCGGCTGAAGGTGTTGGTCGAGCAACAACTCAAACAAGGAGTCGATTCATGACCGGGTTTCTCTTGCGCGCGGTGATCGCCGCGATTGGATTGTGGCTGGCGACGGTGTGGGTGCCGGGCGTGCACATCGACGGCGTCGGCACCCTGCTGTTAGCCGGGGTGCTCTTGGGTGTCGTGAATGCCATCGTCAGACCGATCGCCTTCATCCTTACCCTGCCGATTACCATTCTTACTCTCGGGCTGTTCCTGCTGGTCTTGAATGCGGCCATGGTGGGCCTCGTGGCCTGGATCCTGCCCGGCTTCCACATCACCGGGGGCTTTAAGGCGGCGCTCCTGACCGCGATCATCGTGTGGCTGACGGGGTGGGTCGGCTCCTGGTTCATCGGCCACCGCGGCATCGAACGCTTCGCGCGGCGCTGACTTAAGGCGGCCGTGGCGGCTGTGAACGCGACGGGCGGCGGGATTCTCGCCGCGATCGGCAATACGCCGCTCGTGGCGCTCAAGCGCGTGGTGCCGCCGGGGCACGCGCGCGTGGTGGTGAAACTCGAGTCCGCAAACCCCACCGGCAGCATGAAGGATCGGGTGGCGCTGGCGATGATCGGCGGCGCCGCGGCCGCGGGCACCCTGGCAACAGGTGACACGGTGGTCGAATACACCGCGGGCACGACCGGCATTTCACTCGCCCTGGTGTGCGCGGCGCTCGGCTACCGCGCGCATTTCGTGTTCTCCGACGCCTTCAGCCAGGACAAGCTGCACACCATGCGCGCCTACGGCGCCGAGATCACCAGCGTGCCGAGCGCGGCGGGCGGCATCACCGCGAGCCTGATCAAGTCCCTCATCGCGACGGCCGCCGAGATCAGCCGCCGCCCCCGTCACTGGTACTGCGATCAGCTCAACAACCGCGACGGCGAAGCGGGCTACCACGCGCTGGGGGATGAGCTGTGGGAGCAGTCCGGCGCCCGCGTGGATGCCCTCGTGCACTGCGTCGGCACCGCGCATTCGATCCACGGCACCTCAGGCGCATTGCGTCGCCATAACCCGGGACTGCGGGTCGTGGCGGTCGAGCCTGCCGAGACGCCGGTGCTGTCCGGCGGCGCCGCCGGCGCCCACAACATCGATGGCATCGGCATCGGCTTCGTTCCACCCTTGTGGCGGCCGGGCGAGGTGAACGAGATCCTCACCGTTTCCACGACGGAAGCGAAGTGGATGGCGCGGCGACTCGCCCGCGAGGAAGGCGTTTTCGCGGGCACCTCGACCGGCGCCAACGTGGTCGCGGCGCTCAAAGTCGCCCAGCGCCTGGGTAGCGAGGCCACCGTGGCGACGCTTGCGGTGGATTCGGGCCTGCGCTACCTCAGTACCGACCTGTACCGCACCTAAGCGCGCGAGCTAGCCGAGCGCCCGACCTATGCGGCGGTAGAGCAGGTAGACCACCAGCGCGAACGCGCCGCCCCCGAGCCACTCCGAAGCGGTAGTGAACGAGTCTCCCACGAGACCAATGGGAAATTGGCTGCCGGTGAAGACCACCAGGGCCGTGAAGACTACCGCCAGCACGCTCTCGCCCACGATCAGGCCGGAAGCGAGCAGCACACCCAGTTGCTTCGTGGCGTCGGGTTTCGCGGTCCTGTCGGCGCGTCGGTCAAACCACCAGCCCACCACCGCACCCACGGTGACCATCAGCGTGGATGCCGTGGGCAGAT
>Ga0210384_10002311_pt1 | contig 23501 bp, 19 predicted proteins | sample IncBWH2MmetaG_FD_160574 | JGI IMG/M metagenome (GOLD analysis project Ga0210384, IMG submission 160574) | Forest soil microbial communities from Barre Woods Harvard Forest LTER site, Petersham, Massachusetts, United States - Inc-BW-H-2-M | ecosystem: Environmental > Terrestrial > Soil >...
TCAAAACTGACGACGCGGCGCAATTCACCGGCAAACAACTTCTCGAAGGATGCGCAATCACGAAACCCAGCAATTGTGGCCGTTGCGCGCAGCAGCGCCTCATAGCGCTCTGGTGATTTAATCGCCGCAAATTGCGTCGAAGCGCCCATTAATCCCCCGGGGTACACCTACCCCCCTACATATATACGTATGAGATTCCGCAGGGTTACGGAGAGATTCAGGCCAACCTTCCACTTTTGAAATTCATCACGCAATACGTGGTGTGCGTGACGAGCGAGAACCAGGCAGTCCCGGCGAGTGCTGCGGTTTGCTTGGTTCACCACCGGCGCTCTTTTCGGTGGGTGGCGATGCAAACGATGAGCGTACCCGTACTCATGATGTCCTTGTTTGGTTCCGTACGTCTTTCTGGATCGCTGGCGTTACTTCGACTGTGGGCGGCGCAAGGGCCGGCGCAGAAGCTACTCGGCGTTCGCACCCGACGCCAAGGGTCGCCACGAGCGCAAGCGCGATCAACCCAGCAACAAGGTTCGAACTAGCTCGTTTTCTTCCGACGTTCCGATGTTCAATGAGGTGCCTGGTGCCAATCCCGCTGGCGGGGAATTGCGCTCCATCTCCGGCCAGCATGCAGAAGAGCCGCCCCTTGCGATTGTCGATGAAGGTGATTTCGTTCAGGTCCACGGTGCACGCGCGTGCCGCATCCGTGCCGTGGTTCACCTTCCAACGTTTCCTGAGCTCGTGTACCCAGGGGCCGGCAAGGCGGTCGTGCAGATTCCATGTCTCTTCCGTAGGCGTTTTACTGAAACTGATCTTCAAGTTGCTACTTCGCTCGGAGTTTGTCGGTAGAACTGGCAAGCACAATCGTAGTGATATGGATGTCATTTCCTTTTCGAACCCCCATTACTGCTCTTGGTGTACTTTTCCAGGAGCTCGCGTTCCGCCTGCATCCAGTCATCTAGGTCGCAACCGTGAATTCCGCCACGTTCGATGTGAATCTCAAATGCTCGCCGACGGATTTCTGTTGGGGATGGCCCTTGGTTGCCTCGTTCTTCTGTGACGTCCGGCTGAACGCCTCGCGTCATGTTTCGAACATCGGTCGTTAGATTTCGCGATTTCATAATGATTCCTCCTTTCAAAAAGTTTCCTTTGACTCGACTGGCCGTCCTCCGGACGCGGATTTCCATCGGTCGTGCCTACTGGGCTGAAGGCCTGACCCGCAAGAAAACGACTCAGTAGCGACGGTTGATGCGCGAGAACGCGGTGTCGAGAAAAGCCAGAATCGTTGCGACAATCAAGAGAAACGCGATCATGAGAGCCTCCTTTTGTGCGAGTCCTAGTTCCAGGCGCAGCTCAGGCGATTTTGCGAGATGCCCCTGGCGTTCTTGGCGACAGCCGAAATGCTGTCTCCCCACATTCGACGTGACCTCATGTTGCGTCTCAGTGCTTCGCCCAGCTTCTTTCTCGCGTGGAACACCCGACTTTTGACTGCGGCAGCAGAAATCCCCATGTGTCGACCCGCCTCCAACATCGATAACTCCCGCAGTCCCGTCAGCACGACCGCTGTTCGCATTGCTGGTCTTAGCTGCCCGATTGCCTCCGCCAAGACTCGGGCCTCTTCTTGCTCTAAGTAGCTGCTTTCGGGATCTGGACTTGAATCAGCCATCTCGAGGGCGGGTGTGGTTCTCTCGTCGTTGCTCGGATCATCGATCGGCACTTCGCGCAACGCCTTGCGTCTGCGTAGCAACATCAGGGCTTGGTTGATAACAATGCTCGTCAACCACGTAGAGAATGAGGATCTCCCTTCGAAGCCCTGCAAGTGGCTGAATGCTCTCTGGAAAGTCTGCTGGACAATGTCTTCGGCATCTTCCCGACTCCGTGTATAGCGAAGCGCAACCGCAGAAATCCTTTGCCGGTGGCGTTTGACGATGGTTTCAAATGCCAGTTCATCTCCACCCTTGGCGGCAGCGACGAGTTCTTCGTCCCGAGCTGAGTCTAGGGAGGAAGCGATGGTCACGCCTAGTTCGTCAATCGTCTTCAGTGGTTGACTGTCCATGGTGCTTCTCCTCGTACCGTTCGAATCCGCCCCCGAGGCATCCAACATTGCCTGTCTGCACACTCGCTTGGACTGAGGGCAAGGACTAGACCAAATCTGCGGAGCCGTAAGTCGTGGAATTTCAGAGGAACACTGATCAGCAGTTGAATCTGTCGAACCTAAGCAGCGTTGAAACTGTTGAAGACGTCGAAGATGTCGAAGTGCCCGAAAGGGTGATGATAGGAAGCTGCTATTAATGCGTACTAGTGGTTATTCGACCTCGGAATTTCGAGAGGAACTGAAAGATGAATCCCTCAAGTCCGAATGCGGGCGCCGCTTACGCGTCGATATAAACATGCATCCGCAACAAACGTGGATGGTTTAGTACCGACAAACGCGCTGCTGGTCAGGAAATCGAGCACAGAATAATGCTTTCGCCACGGCAATTGGAGGCCGCATTCCATGGCGAAAAGCAAACACAAACGAACCCCTAAAACCGTCCTGAAGCTGCCGGATCTTGAACAATCGAAATCTGCGGTTATGAACAGCCTGACGTCGGCGAGTTCAAAGCGCTCCTACGATCATGCGATTCGCGAATTCATCGACTGGTACTGCTCAGAGCCTCGACTCGCCTTCAACAGGACGGTGGTCACACGATACCGCATTGCCCTCGAACAGCACCCATATGCTCCGTCGACAATCAATCTGAGGTTGGCGGCGATACGCCGGCTGGCATATGAAGCGTCGGATTGCGGACTTCTCAGCCCTGACCTCGCCGCAGGCATACGTCGCGTGAAGGGTGTCCGAAGGCTGGGAGTACGTGTAGGAAACTGGCTGACCGCAGAAGAAGGCAAGAAGTTGTTGGGCGCGGAAAGCGCTGACACTCTCCGCAGCCGACGCAATCGTGCTTTGCTCTTCGCTTCTCATCGGCTGCGGTCTCCGGAGGGCCGAAGTGACGACCTTACAGTTCGAGGATTTTCTGGATCGGCCGAAGCGACCCAAAACGCCAATCGCTTAAGGCGCTGCAGGGTCCGCACTCGACGGGCTACGGTATCAAGGCTCGAAAATAGTTCGGCCACGCCCAGGCAATCAGCCACAGGTGATCAAGAAACTCCAAGAAGGCTGCTCTACGGATGGTTTGGATTCACGCGTAGGTAGGCAAATAATAACTGCTTGCCGCTGGGATGGTGGCTCCCGCCGTGGGGCTCGACCGTTACGAATACTGCGTCGATGTTCGCCAGAGTTTTGGGATCGTCAAATTTTAGAACCCATCGCTTCTTGCTCGTGTTGTCTTCGTAGAAGACTCCCAGACTGAGGGCTTGCTGCTTGTCGATGCCACGACTTCCCCACGCCTGGAACGTGCTGGCGGTTTTCAAATCTGTTTCTTGGTCCAAGTCATAGGCGTAGAAAATGAGTGACTTCCCTTTCGTGTAGAAAACACGTCCGTAGGTTTTGTCTGTCTCTCCGGTTCCCGCGACATCGTGAACCTCGGCAATGTATAAGTCGCGCGCGCCCATCAGTTCGCGGATATCCCGATCGTGATCGAGCAACACCTGATGTTTTGCGTTTACCACTTGCTGTTGATCGAGCGCTTGCTCTCGCTCGTGCGCAAGTTGAGTGAACTCATCCACCTTCGCTTGAAGCGCCTGAGCCTGCTTCGCCGTGTCCTCGCGCTGCTGGTTGAGCGTGTCGGCCTACGCGCATTGACTGGGCCGGCTTGTGCGACGCCGGCCCTCGGACCGGCGGCGACGGCGTCGCAACGCTTCTGATTTATGCATCCCGTTTGTAATCGGTCGCTTTATCGTTTTGCCGCGGCGGCCTTCGACCCTTTCAGCGCTTGGCCGACGAGCCGCGCGACCTCCAAAGTCGACTCCATGCACCGCTTTGAATGTCGCGTCATCTGAATGAAGCCGTGCGGCAAATCGTCGTAGTGCACGTAGGTCAGGTCGTTGCCAGCCGCGGCGAGTTTTAACCCGTACGCATGGGCCACGTCGCGGAGCATATCGAATCCGCAGGTGACCAGCAGCGTCTTGGGCAGGTTGGCGTGGCTGGGTGCGTTTAGCGGCGTGATGTACGGCTGCGAATAGTCGACGCCTTGCGGAATGTAACACCAGGCGAAGAGCAGCACGCCGGCGGTATCGACGTAGGAGCCGCTGCGGTTCTCAATACCGGCACGAGTGTTGAACGGCAGCGCGGCCTCGGGGTAGATCGGCATCTGCAGCGCGAGTTTGGGACCGCCCTCGTCGCGGAGTTTGAGAGCCACGACGCAGGTCTGGTTGCCGCCCGCCGAATCCCCACCGAGCGCGATGCGTGCGGGGTCGACGCCGCGCTCCTTGGCGTGTTCGTGGAGCCAGCGCACGACGAACTCATCTTCTTCGATCTGAACCGGAAACTTGTATTCCGGCGCGAGCTTGTAGTCGACGGCGTACACTTGCGCGCCGCTGTTTTCGGCGAAGAGCCGCATCGCGGTGTCGAACTGATCGAGCGAGCCGACGATATAACCGCCGCCGTGCAGGTAGACGAGTGCGGCGCCGTCGGCCAGGCCGGGCTTCGACGGATGATAGCAGCGGACCGGAATGGTGCCGTGCGGACCGGCGAGGCCTAGATGTTCGACCTTCCCGATGGGCGGTTTGTCGGCGTCGATAAAGCGGTCGTGCGCCGCACGCTGCGCGGCTATCGGTTCATGCGAGCCCAGGACCGGGCCGTCTTTGAGCCAATTCTTGACCTCAAGATCCATTGTCGTACGACCTACTTCCTTGGGCATGTCCTTACCAGAGTAAATGGCCCATGTTTACTCCTTTTTAAATTTACTTACGTGTCAAAACATTTGCAGAATCCAGACTATTTTGCGGACGTGCGCGCAGCGCTTTCGATCACCGCGGCGACTTCCTTGGGATGGGAGATGAAGACGCAGTGGCTGGCGCCGGGGACTTCGGTGGTGTGGCTGTTGGCGCGCTTGGCGTACCAGCGTTCCAGGTCCGGGTTGATGGTGCGATCACTTCCGGCCACCACCATCCAGCTCGGTTTGGTTCTCCAGGCCGCGGCGGTGATCGTCCCGGAAAAATTTGGTCCATAGTTGAAGACCTGCGAGCGCGCCATGAACGCGGCCTGATCGGCGGGCAGGTCGGCCGAGAACAATTCATGAAAGCGCGCCGGGTCGATGTAGGTGAAACCGTCCGGCGTGGACTTGGTGGCTCCGGATTTGGCCAAGTCGCTGGGAAAGCGCTTGCCGTCTTCGGATTCTTTCTCGCCGGCGTCGGGCATGTGTGCCGCGACATAGACCAGGCCGACGACTGATGGATCCACGCCAGCTTCGGTAATTACCGCGCCGCCATAACTGTGCGCGACTAAAATGGTCGGTCCATCCTGCAGCGCGAGAATCCGCTTGGTGGCGGTCACATCGTCGTTGAAGGTCGTCTCCGGCTCCTGCACCATGCTGACGTTGTAGCCGTCCTTGACCAGCATGTCGTAGACGCCGCGCCAGCCGGAACCATCGGCCCAGGCGCCATGGACTAGAACAATATTTTTGACGCCCTGCGGCCGGTTCTGCGCGGAGAGCACGCTGCCGGCCAACAGCAATAGACCAACGCAAACGGACCGAAAACATTTTTGTACGACTCCGACAAACCTCATCGAATTACTCATCTGTTTCTCCTTTTGACACTTCTCTTCGCGGCGGTCGGTTTCATGTCCTGATCGCTGGCGTGACTGACAAACCATGAGTTTTTTTGTCGAGTGTGACGTCTAGATCGCGGCTCGCGAGGTCTTGTTCGCCGCGGGCAGCGGATTTTCCTGAAAGAGTTTCGCGACGAGAGCCGAATCGAGGTAGGCACGAACCTCCACGATCTTGCCGGCAGCGAAACGGCAGACCCAGCAATAGCGATTGTCAAACCTGAATCCGTTTTTGGCGGTAGCGAGAGAGTGCAATTCGACCACCGCCCAATCGCCACTCACCAAGACGTGCTCCACGTTAAGCTCTGTGCCCTGCGGGAGAATCTGATTCAGTTTGGTGAATGTGCCATCGATGAAAGCTTCCTTGCTGAGATAGTGGCCGGCCAGCGGGTGAGTGCCTTCGACAATCCAGTCCACGTTGTCGGCCACATAGGCAAAGAATGCGGCGCCATCGCCGGTCTCGAGTCCCTCGAAGATTTCACGAACCTGCTTTTCGGTAATCGCCATGGGTATTCTCCTTTTTGTTTTGTAACGATTCGTTTGCGGTGACCTCAGCGGGCGCCCGATGACGCGGCGGTGCTCTGGCCGGCCTTGACGCCGGCGAGGAGTTTCATCAGATCCCGGACTTGAATGTTTTCAATGGAACGTACGGCGTCTTTAATTTCCGCGGACAACGCTTGATCAGCGCGGCCCGTTACCAGCCTGTCGAACTTCTCGACCGATTCATCCCAGGTGAACGGACGGGAGGCGAGACCCGGGTAATCCTGAACTTCGTGCTCGATCACTTTTCCGTCTTGCAGCCGGACGGTGATCCTGGCGGGCATTTTCGCGGGATACTCTTCGGTGAATTCGTGATTGGGCCGGACCGAAACTTTCTTCAGCAAGTTCTGGACGTCCGCTCGCGCGATGCGATCCGGCTGGAATTGCGCCGGCATCACATCGCCGTCGAGAAGGGCCACCGCCAGCAAGTAGGGCAAGCTGTGATCGGCCTGTTCCTTGATGCGGATGACTTTGTCCATGCCGTAGAGGCCGCCGCCGGCAAAGTCGTAGGCCAGTTGGAAGACCTCCGCTTCGATTGAGACAACCTTGCTGGGATCGATTTTGTTCTGGCGCGCGATTTCGACCATGCAATGGACCGAGGACTGGGTGTGGATCATGGAGTTGTATTTTTTGATGGTGCTGCCCACGACACCTTCGTAGCCTTCTTTGTCCCAGTCGATGTCGATCTGCATTCGCAAGAGATGGTCAATGCCCAGCGGGCCTTCGATCACTTGCAGCGGTCCCTGGACGCCGCGGCGCGCGAGGAAGAGGGTATTCATCGCGCCGAGCGCCGACTGCGATGAAGCCAGGCCTTTCCACTGCGAGAGCGGCTTGGCGCGAACCACGGCGAAGGACGCATCGCTGACCGCGGCCATGGCGATGGCGCTCGCGATCTGCGGCTCGGCCAGGCCGAGCAGGCGGCCGGCGGCGGCATTCAGCGAAAAGGCCAATTGCGAAGTGTGGTCGAAGCCGCTGGTCATGAAGTTGGCGTGATCGACGAAGCGGGACTGCACGGTGTAGCCCACTGCCACGCCGAGCATCAGGTCGCGTCCGCTGCCGCCGATGTAGTCGGCGATGGTGAGCGCAACGCCGAAATTGTCGGCGGTGTGGCAGGTTTCGGTTTGCGCCAGGAAGTTGTCCATGAAATCGACGTAGCGTACGAGTGCGGTGTGCCAGAACGCGGCGTAGATCGGGTTGGCCTGGCCCCCGCCGATTAATGAACACGAGGAGCCCGCGTCGCCCGAGGAGGTCGAGGTGCTCGGGCCGGCGGCGCCGAATTCCGCGACCTGTTCGCGACAGGCCTGCACTGGACCAGCGCCGAGGGCCGCAATGCAGCAGCCCAGCGAATCCAGAATGTGGACGGGCAATTGGCGGCGCGATTCGGCCGAGAGATCGGCGTAGGAAGCGCGGGCGGCGTACTTAGCAAGTGCTTCGACTTGAGTCATTATCGGAATCCTCCTTTGCTATCGAGTGAATTCGTAATTTCATTTGGTGAGCGCGATGAAAATTCCCATGGAAACGACCGAGCCCACCACGCTGAGGAACACGGCGGAAGCCGCCTCGCCCTCTTCAATGCGATATTGCATAGCGAACATGATCACCAGCGGCATGGTGGGAATGGCCGTGGTGAGCACTGCCTCGCTGACGATGGGATCCCCAGAACCGATCCAGCGCAAAGCAATCAGGACGAGAGCGGGCTGCAGAATATTTTTGAGCAAGACAAGCGACAAAACGGTTTTGTTGATTTCGATTTTCCCGGCGGCCAGCACAATGCCGCAGGCGAACATGGCCACGCCTCCGGACGCACTTCCTAGCATGGCCATCGAATGGATGAGGAGTTTCGGAATGTGCAATCCACACAGGACGACGACGAACGCCAGAACCGGCGCCCAAACGATCGGCTCTTTCACCGTGTCCCCGAGCTTGGACGCGAGAAGCGAGAGCTGAGACGCGGCGGATGACGCGGGCTGCTTTTCGCCTGGCGCGGCTGAAGCAGTCTCCGCCGTGTTGTTTTTCGCCGTCGCACCCAAAGCCAGAATCAGCAGCGTGACCGGCACCACGGTAAGGTTAATGACCAGGCTGGATATCGCGATCGGAATGGCGCTCGACCGTCCAAACAGATCGCCGAGAACCGCGGGACCTACGAAGGGCACCGCCGGCGCGGAAGCTGTCAACGCCGCCAGCGCACTCCGGCCTGGTTGAAAATGAAAAACAAAACGGCACAAGAGAAACACCGCGCCATACAGGCTAACGATGGCGGCGCACAACGCAATCACCAGCGAAACGTCTTGCACCAGCGCGGCCCGCGAGGTGGTGACAGTTCCGGCAAAAAGCGCGAGAGGCACGGCGTAAACCAGCACCATCCGGTTCAGGGTCGAGGCGTCCTTCGGTCCAAAATCCCGGCGCCAGGCGGCGAAGAACCCCAGCAGGAAAGTGACCAGCATGGGAAGAAGCGCGCCTAAAATGGTGCTGACCATCGCCGTTCAATCGCCTCCCCCCTTCGATTCATCGAAAGGGAATAAAGGTTTATAAAGAAGTCAGCATGAGCTCGGAAAGTTAAATAAATTCATGTGCTCTACCCCTTTCTCGCAGGGAAGCTTTGCACCCAAGAAAAGCCGTTCAGCGAATCCGGGATTCTCGTCTCGTTCCGGGATTTGAGCTGGTTTGCCAGTGCATTGTTCTTATTCGCAAGGAACGTCGCAATTCCACGCGCGCCCGAAACAGGCGCGATTTGACTGCCGTGGTAGAAATACCGAGGGTCTTGGCCGTTTGGTGAAGCGATTCTCGTCCGAGTTGGTGAACTTCGTAAATCTCTCGCAGCTTGGGTTGCAAGCGGACGACGGCGTCGTTCAGGATCCGGAGGTGTTCGTTCGCCACGCAGCACTCCTCAGGGTTCGGAACGTCCGCCCGCAATTCGTAATGCTCCAGCATCCCGCCGTTTTCGGACTGTTCCGCGATCGACACCTCGCGCGATTGGCGGTTCTTTCGCAGACTGCCTAACGCGGCGTTAATTGCAATGCGGGTTAGCCACGTCGAAAAACGAGCTCTTCCATCGAAGCTCGCGAGGTGAACGAATGCGCGCGTTAAGGATTCCTGAACCGCGTCCTCCGCATCTTCGCGGTTTTTCGTGATGCGAAGCGTGGTTCGCAAAAGCTTTGCCGTATGACACGCGGTGAGTTGCCCGAAGGCCTGCTGATCGCCTCGCTTGGCGGCCGCCACCAGGAGTTCTTCGTTTAGGGCCTGCTCGGTTGCAGGAGGCGAAATATTGTTGCCTGTCGAATAACGCGGAAAGCGCGGACCAAACGACATCGGGTTCTCCTTTTTGGGCGGTGTGCTCCAACAAGATAGGCGTGCCGGCAAATTGGCGACACCTCAGGAACCACAGAATTCGTACTGGATTTTTCTGCAGGTGTTAGTGGCGGGTAGCAGCGTATGGCGAAAAGTTCAGTCCAGATCGGACGATCGGCGCTTACCGCTCAGGAGCTTTCTTAATTTGCGGAGCGGAGTGGCTGCGGTTTTGCGAAAGATGATTCCCCCGGGAACGACCAGGGTAATCGTTGTTCCGGAAGTCGGTGAGGTTTCCAAAGTCAGTTTTCCGGCGATGCGGGCGGCCCGCTCCCGCATTCCCTGCAACCCGAAATGCCCTTCTTTTCCTTTGGCAGTAACTTGTGCGTCAATTCCTTTACCGTTGTCGGCGACTCGGACGGTGAGGTCCTCAGCGTACAGGAGTTCAACTTCCAAGTGGTCCGCGCCGGAATGCACGCACGCGTTGCGAATCGCTTCGTAACCGATGCGGTAGACTTCATCCCGGACGATGGGGTGCATCTCGCGGGGGCCGCCGATCGCCGAAAACGCGACCTTCATGGACGCGTACAAAATGCAATCCTCCGTCGCGCGCTGTAAGCCTTCGACGAGATCGTTACCTTGGGTAGTTGACGCACGGAGAGAGTTTAGAACCGCCCGCCCTTCCTGGTTTGCCTGTGCGAGCCACTCGGACAGGCGGCCGATCGCTTTATGCATGCGAACGGAATCGGACGGATGTTCCAAAGCATCTTCCGCAATCAGCTTGCTGCCCTGGATGGTCTGCAAGAATGTGTCATGGAGTTCCCGGGCCAGGCGGGTACGTTCCGCCAATCGTTCATCGAAACGGGCATTCATCCCTCGGGCCATTTGCATCACGCGCAACCGATAGAGCATCCACAGGAGGAGTGCAGCAGTGACGACACACAGAAGTCTGAACCAGTTGCTCTGGTACCAGGCAGGCGCAACGCTAAAATTCAGAATTGCTCCCTGCTCATTCCAGACGTCGTCGTTATTTGAGGCTATTACGCGAAACTGGTACCGCCCCGGACGAAGATCGCTGTAGAAGGCCTGCCGCCGAGTTCCAGGATCCTGCCAGTTCGCGTCGTGCCCTTCGAGTTTGTAGCGGAAGCGCACTTTCTGGGGAACCACGAAGCTGAGCGCCGTGTAGTCAATTTGCAAATCGCGGTTTAAAGCAGGAAGGCCAAGACCGTCATGCGGCTGGTAAACTTTCCGATCGGCAACCACTTCCTCGATATGCACGGGCGGAGGTCTGCTGTTGCGATACAGGTGGCCTGGATCAACCATTTGCAACAGGCTTCCGTTCACGAACCAGAGTCTTCCATCCGGAGACCTGGAGGCTTGGGGCTGGGCGTACGCGGATCCGGGCTGAGCAGCATCGAATCGGTCGAAGATTCGCACGGCGACTTCACTGTCGGGTTGTTGCCGCCACTTGGCCAGTTCCGATCCAGCAATCTGCAGAATGCCGCATTGGGCGTTCAGCCACAAAGAGTCGGAATTGTCTTTGATCAGGGAGAAAATTGATGCGCAGGGCAATCCATTCTGACGACCGAAGAGAGTAAAACTGCCAGCGTTCCAGCGGATGACGCCGTCACTGGTCGCCACTAACAGCGAATTATCGGAATCGCGAAGAATGCTTTGGATTCGCAATGAACTTGCTCCCGGCAAGGACACGACCTCCAGCTGGCCATCGCGATAATGAGCCAATTGGTTGGTGGAAGAGGCGATCCAAACGCCAACTTCGTTATCTGCCGCCAGCCATTCAGCGTAAGGGATGCTGCCAATCGGAATTTCTTCCCGGACGCGCCGGTCCCGGATGCGAAACAGATGGTGGGTGCTTCCGTCGGTGGCGACCCAAATGTTGTTGTCGCCATCTTCCACGATCGCAGGCACTCCACCATGTTCTGCCAGGGCGGTGCCGTCTGGTTTCGTGATCTCCGAGAAGCGACCGTTCTGGTAGAGGAATAGTCGGTGATCCACTCCAACCCACAATTGACCCAAGTGATCTTCAAACAGCGCGTCGACGCTTTCGCCTGGCAAGCCTTGGTCGCGGGTAATTGCTGAAAATTTATTGTCACGCAGAATATCCAAGGTTTCCCGACTCGCAACCCATACCGAACCATCCTGGCGGGCGACAACGGAGATGGTTGCGTTGGCGGATAATCCCTCGCGCATAGAGAAATTCACGACCCGACTGTCTCTAAAGAAATCGAGTCCGCCGTCCGTGGCAACCCATAAGTTCCCTTCGCGGTCCTGGTAGAACCCATTCACATTGTCGCCCGACAAACCATTAACGGCGCGATAGCTCTCCGCGACGCCATCATGAATGCGATAGATCCCCTGTTTTTCGGTTCCGGCCCAAAGGGAGCCATCACGATCGAACAACAACGAGTGCGCTTCAGCAGAAGCGCCATCGAATCCCGGCACGACGTAACTGGACCATTGGCCGTCAGCGTAGTGCTGCAGCCCGAGTTTTGGCCCAACTCCTTCCAGTGCCGCCCAGACCGAGCCGGCCGGGCCAGCCGCAATGTCCGTGACCCCGGGGTTTCCTTCGAAACTCTTCAGTTCCTTTTCAAAATAAGGTTGGAAGGAGCCCGGCCGGCCGCGGAAAAGCACCGGAGAGCCAACCCACAATTTTCCCAAACTATCCTCGGCGAGACCGACCGCGTAGATGGCGGCAAGACCGTCAGACTTGCCGTAGCACTGCAGCGAATTGCCCGCAACCCGACACAGCGGACCTTTTTCGTCCCGGATTCGGTAGCGCGTGACCCAGATGGTTCCGGTGTGATCTTCGATAATGCTGCTGATGCCGACTGCTATGGGTGAATAGTTGATTAGCTGGCCGTCCTGGAAGTGACTTAGCCCGCTTGGGGTCCCAATCCAGAGGCTGCCGTCGCTCGCGCCCAGCAGCGCATTAATTCTTGTATCCTGCGGAGATTGACCGTTGGGAGCCTTCCATACGACAAATCTGGCTCCATCAAAGCGCAGTAAGCCAGCGGTTGTTCCAATCCACAGGTATCCGTCGGTGGTTTGGGTGATTACGTTGGGGACGCCGTCAAAAGCTCCGTCCTGCATTCTCCAAGCGGTGTGTCCGTATTGCGAGATGTGCTGGTGCGGGTCGAGAGCGAAAATCGGGCGGAAAGCGGAAATGGATAAGAGAACGCACAGCAAGACTGGCCGCGCAACATTCACGTTCTGCATCCTCGTGACCATTACTCGTGCGTGACTGTCCAGTCCATGCAGAGAGTCGAGTTGTACCGAAGAAGTCACGCTAACTAAAGATGTGAATCACTCGGATCAATACCCGACCCCAAAAAGATGTAAGGACACCGGGGCTTCTCACAATATTGGGCTGGTTGCTTTTATGGAACCTGAAATACTCCAGTCACTAGCCTGCAGTTTCCTACAGGTGGCTACAGAGTTCAGATTTGCAGCAACCCTCGCCGGAGCGCAATCGTCACGGCGTGAGTTCGATCATTGGCTCCCAGCTTGTCGACGAGATTTTTAATATGGAAGTTAACTGTCGTCTCTGCGATGGCTAGCCGATCGGCAATTTGCTTGTTGCGGTAGCCATCTCGAATCAGCCGGAGCACTTCCAATTCCCGGGTCGTGAGATCATCCTCTCCCAGATGCTCGGCAAGGCGCGCGGCTACTTCCGGTGGCACGTGCCGCTTGCCAGAGTGAACCGATCGGATCACCGCTAACAATTCGCTTTTTGGCATGCTCTTTAAGATATAAGCAGCCGCGCCCGCCCGCAGGGCCCCATTGATCTCACCATCCCCGTCCGAAGTGGTCAGCATAATGATGCGTGCGCGGGGGAACTCTCCCCGAATCGCAATTAGAGCTTCGGTGCCGTTGGTTCCAGGAAGGCGCAAGTCCATCAGCGTGATGTCTGGTCGATGACGACGAAATTCTGCAATCGCTTCCACTGTGTTACTGGCCTGGGCCACCAAAACCATATCTTTCTGGGAAGCGATGATCGTAGCCAAGCCTTCGCGAAAGACCGGATGATCTTCGACGCTTAGGATGCCAATGGGTTTGACCTGAGCCATCGGTGCCTCATTGCGCCAATTGTAGTCGCAATCTGGCTGTGAACCAAGGTTCGACCCCGCGCCCGAAACACTACAGATCCGACGCTTGCTCACCCGAGGCCTGGCGATTTCTACGCTCATGCCTTTCTGATTCGTCAGCCAGCGAAAGGGTGTTTCCATTTGCGCGAGCTTACGGTGTTGGTCGATTCAAGCCCTCCGATATTTCGTACCAGAAATCGGGAGCCCGACAACAAGCGAGGCGAAATAACTCAGGTTCCCCATCACCTATAGAAAAGCACAGCGCAATTACTGTCGCTCTCGGGGTGGCAGTCAACCCTATTCCCATCCACTATCGTGATCGGGGAAATCGTAAATCAGTGTTAAGGAGGAACGGCCATGAGCAATACAACAACCCGCGTAGAGTCAGACTCCCTTGGTAACGTGCAGGTCCTCGCCGCCAAACTTTGGGGCGCGCAGACGCAACGCTCCCTCGAACACTTCAGCATCGGCAGGGATTTGATCCCCCGGGAAATGATCACCGCCTATGCCATCCTGAAGAAAGGTGCGGCCAATGCGAACTATGCCGGCAAACGGCTGGATCAAAAGCGCCACGACCTGATCGTTCAAGCGTGCGATGAAATCCTCGCCGGCCAGCATCACGACATGTTTCCGCTGCACGTGTGGATGACCGGCAGCGGCACGCAGTTCAACATGAACGTGAATGAAGTGATTTCCAACCGATGTTCCCAGATTGCCGGCACGCCGCTCGGGAGCAAAAGGCCGGTACACCCCAACGATCACGTGAATATGTCGCAGTCGTCGAACGATTCATTTCCATCGGCGATGTATATCGCCGCGGCGGTCAACGTGAAGCAGCGGTTGATTCCAGCGGTGAAGGAATTGCACGATGCGATCGCGGCGAAGGCCAAGGAGTGGGACGATATTGTCAAGATCGGGCGAACGCACATGCAAGACGCAACTCCGATCACGCTGGGGCAAGAGTGGTCCGGCTATGAAGGCGTGCTGGCGGACGATCTGGATCGAATCGAAGATGCGCTAAAGGGCGTCTACCGACTGGCGTTGGGTGGAACGGCGGTCGGGACCGGAATCAATTCAGCGCCGGGATTTGCGGAGGCCGCGGCCGCAGAGATCGCGAAGCTGGCAAAGCTGCCGTTTGTGACCGCGCCAAATAAATTTACGGTACAGGGCGCGCACGACGCGCTGGTACAGCTCTCCGGCACATTCCGCACGCTGGCGGTATCGCTTTACAAGATAGCCAATGACATTCGGCTGATGTCCTGCGGGCCGCGGGCGGGTTTCGCGGAGCTGAAGATTCCGGAAAACGAACCAGGGTCGTCGATCATGCCGGGAAAGGTAAATCCGACCCAGGCCGAAGCGCTCACGATGGTGGCGGTACAGGTGATGGCGAACGACGTGGCCGTAGGCTTCGGCGGCGCCGGTGGCTACCTGGAGATGAACGTCTACAAACCTCTGATCATTTTCAACATCACCCACTCCATCACCATCATGACCGATTCGTGCACGAACTTCCGGACGTTTCTGGTGGAAGGAACCAAGCCCAATCTGAAGAAGATCAACCAGTATGTGGAAGAGTCGCTGATGCTCGTGACGGCGCTTTCGCCGGTGATCGGTTACGACAAGGCTTCCAAGATCGCACACTACGCGAATGACAACGAGCTGACGCTGAAGGCCGCAGCGCTCAAGCTGGGCTTTGTCACGGAAGCCGAATTCGACAGCGTTGTCGATCCCAAGAAAATGGTCAGACCCTACGTGGCGACTGCCACTGCTGGACGATGAACGACTATCGGTGTTGGTTACTCAAATAAAAGAGGAGGACGATTAGCATGGCAACAGCAAACAGCAAACGGGGAATTGACGTACTTTACGACCCGGCTCTAAACAAATCTACTGCCTTTAGTGAGGCTGAAAAGCAGGCTCTCGGTATCATTGGTCTGGTACCCGATGTAACCGAGACGGAAGACCAGCAATTGCAAAGAGTGAATTTGCAGCTCGCTCAAAAACCCACCGACCTGGAACGCTACATCTATTTGATTAATTTACTCGACCACAACGAAACGCTCTTCTACCGCACCGTTATGTCGGACCCGGCGCGCTTTCTGCCCATCGTATACGATCCAACAATCGGAGAAGCGTGTCTCAAGTTCGGACACATCTATCGCCAACCGCGTGGCATGTATCTTTCAATTACCCGCCGCGGCGAAGTAAAGAACGTCCTGAAGAACTGGCCGCAAAAAGACGTTCGGTTCATCTGTGTCACTGACGCCGGCCGGATTCTCGGACTCGGCGACTTGGGAGCGAATGGGATGGGAATCCCGATCGGCAAGCTGCAGTTGTACACGGCTTGTGCCGGAGTTCCTCCACAGTATTTGCTGCCAATGTATCTCGACGCAGGCACGAATAACGAACAATACCGGAACGATCCTCTCTATCTGGGCATGCGGAAAACGCGCCCCTCCACCGACGAGCTCTACTCGTTCGTGGATGAGTTCGTCCAAGCGGTCCAGGCGCTATACCCGAAGTGTTGCATTCACTTCGAGGATTGGACGGGTGTGGACGCCGTGCATCTGCTCAAGCGCTATCGCGACAAGTATTGTGTGTACAACGATGATGTTCAGGGTACGGCCGGAATCACTCTTGCAGGGATGATCAACGCGACCAAGCTGAAAGGCACGAACCTGAAGGACGAAAAGTACCTGTTCCTCGGCGCCGGTTCGGCCGCCATCGGCTTGGCCGATTTGCTCTGTTCTGCCCTGGTTGCGCAAGGCATGACGCTTAAGGAGGCACAGTCACGCGTCTACATGTTCGACATCAACGGGCTGCTGGAAGATACCCGCACTGACCTGGTTGATTTCCAGAAGCCATACTCTCACAAACACGCGCCAACCCGAGACTTCGCCTCTGCGATTGAGAGCATCAAACCGACGACGATCATCGGCGTCAGCACCGTCGGTGGTAGCTTCACGCAGAAGGTCATCGAGGCAATGTCACGCATCAACGAACGCCCAGTGATCCTCGCGCTTTCAAACCCGACGGAGCACGCTGAGTGCACGCCCGAACAGGCTTATACCTGGTCAAAAGGCACGGCAATCTACGCCGCCGGAGTGCAGTTTCCACCGGTTCACTTCGGTGGTCACACGTTCTTGCCCGGGCAAGCCAACAACTTCTACATCTTTCCCGCGATCGGGATGGCTGTTTTTGCGACACAGGCAGCCCGAGTTCCGGATGAGCTGTTCATCGAGGCCGCGCGTGCAGTGGCCGATCAGGTGCCTCCCGGTCTGCTGAAGCAGGGCCTGCTCTACCCGTTGCAATCGAACATTCTCGAAACCGAAGTTCAGACCGCGGCTCGTGTTGCGAAGCTCGTCTTCGACTTAGGACTCGCCCGGGTGAAACAACCGACCGACATTGTGGCGTTCATCCGCCAGCTTGTTTACAAACCGGAATACAGAGAAGAGACGGCCGCAAGCACCACAGCCTAGAGCGAGATCTTAGGAGGAAGGGCCCGGCGAGAAAATTCGGGCCCCTCTCTCTAAGAAGTCAGGGCAGATCCCGTCCGAGTCTGTAGAGCAACGGTTCCGATGCGGAAGCTCCAAGTGTGCGCAATGGATTCGGCACAAGAGTAAGTTTCAGACGAGCGTAGGAGAGACCTATCATGAACATCGCAGGACTCGTAGGGGCACTGCTTCCAGTATTTTTTGTGCTCGCGCTCGGCTACGCTGCGGGGAAACGCAACGCCTTTGATGCCGACCAAGCGGCGGGCTTAAGCAAGCTCGCACTCACCTTCGCGTTGCCAGCTTCCTTGTTTGTCAGCATGACGGATATCCGAAAGGATCTCCTTCTTCAGCAGGGGCGTCTTGTTCTGGCCTTGATTCTCTCTCATACCGGACTTTTTGTGGCCGCGTGGCTAGCGCTTGGGCTTGTTAAGTCTCTGCGCGGAACCACAGCGATCATCTATGCGCTGGTGCTGTCAACATCTGCTACGCCCGTCTTTGGGCTAGCCGTTCTCGGACCTATTCTGGGCCCCACAAGTGCGGGAACAGTAGGACTCGTGGCCTTGGCAATCAATCTAGTGGTGCCTCCTGCGGTCGTCCTGCTGGAGATGGACGCGGCGACAAAACACCAACAAGTTGCGATCGCTCCTTCGAAAACTAACCCTATCCTGACGGGGCTTAATGCAGGCCTGCAATCGCCGCTGCTATGGGCACCCCTCCTTGGAATCGCCGTAGTCCTCGCGGGCATTCGATTTGCCGGCTGTTGTAGCAAGCTGCTTCGAGCTGATCGGCTCCGCCACTTCGGGGGTAGCGGTTTTTGCGGTGGGTCTCATCTTGGCGGCTCATACCGTTCGCCTTTCGCCTGCCGTCTTGGGGGGATCACTTGCACGAATCACAGTCCAATCCGCTTTTCTCTTCGCCCTACTGCATCTGTTGGATGTCATTAGTCCATTCGCGCGCGAGTCGCTTGTGTGCTGCAGTTTTCCCCTGGCAACCACAGCCGTGCTCTTTGCGGCGCGATACAAGGCCGCGGAATCTGAAACTGCATCCATGCTGTTGCTCTCCACGCTAGCTTTGGCTATCACGGTACCGACGATCCTTTGGCTGAGCAGGTAAGAGAAACATCTTGTCAGACGTTGCTTGATCCGATTAGAGGTCTGTGAGGTCAATCATGACGATGTGCAGCGAATTGGCGAAGGCTGAAACGCGGCAGACTGACGCGTGGCTTCCTTTGGGGCTTGCTTTTGTCGGCGGATACGGCGACGCGGCTAGTTTCGTTCTGGCAAAGACTTTCACTGGTCACGTAACCGGCAATCTCGTATTGGGGGCAATCAGTGTCGCCGCCCGCGATTGGCGATCCGCTTTCGGACATGTTTCCGGAATAATCGCTTTTCTGGCGGGGATTTCGCTCAGTGTACTGGTCGCCCGCCCACTAACTGCGTGGACATCGCGGCCGCCGCTTTCTTCGATTATGGGGATAGAGGTGATTTTGATTACAGCGGCATCTCTAGCATCGGCGTCTCCGCTCGCCGCGCGGACGGAAATATTTGTGGTCTGCGTATCTTTGGCGCTTGGGCTGCAAAATGGAGCCTTTCGGCGTGCAGGCGGGATCAGCGTTCACACGACATATCTTACCGGAATGATTACAAGCTTCATTACAACACAGGCCGGGAATTTCGCTTCTCCAGTGGCTTCTCAACCGGTAAGGCCCCTGGATCCAAAAATCTCCCTTCTCCTCTCAATGTGGACCGCCTTTGTCTTGGGAGCCGGGATCGGAGCCGCTCTGGTCTTTCAGTTTAAGGCAATCGGGATGCTGGGAGCCGCCTTGGTCATGATCACACTCGTACTCTTCAATTCGAGGAAGTTAGACCGCCAAATTGAAATTAGTCCGCGATGAATGCACCGTCTCCAGACGGTGAAACGCAAACCTGAGTTGTGCTATGCCAACCTTAGCCACAGACTTCCGCACAATGCAAAAGCTAAGCAACAGGGCTTGGAGTACGCCCGTCTCTCTGTCGCTACGACTCCGCATACACGATCAAACGCTGCGATTTCTATTTTTAATGTTGTGCGCTCTCTTCATATTTGCATTTCCGGCCCGTTCTCAAGATGCGCAGAACGAACCGGTGCCCGGCCCAGACAGTCACGAAACGGGACAGGGACCGCACGGCCATTTATTCGGAGATTGGGGCGGCGAACGCACACGCCTGGAAAAGCACGGCGTGAAATTCGATTTTCAATACGTCAGCGACTCGTTGTTCAACATTGAAAGCGAACAGAAGGAACGATTTGCAAGTTGGAACAGATTTCGCGGAACAGTGGATATTGATTTTGGTCAATTGATTGGCCAGGAGGGTTTGTATTTCCACGCGACCGGGCTGTGGCAGGGTGGCGGCAATCTGGGAACCTACCTGGGCCTGCTGACCAGTCCCAGCGGGATGTCGAGTGGCAATACCTGCCGCCTCGATTCCTGGTGGCTCGAAAAACGATGGTTGGATGAGCGCTTGGTGGCGCGCATCGGTCAATTCGCCGGGCAAGACTTTTACGGCGCGCAACATGACGCGTCTTCGTTCATATTCGAACCCATGGGCTACGCGCTCGGGAATCTTTTCACGGATTTCGAGTCGTTCGACCCGCCCTCGACGCCCGCGATGGAACTCCGGGTCATTCCGGTTCATTACATGTACGTCAAATCCATGGTGGAGGCCGAAGATCGCGAGCCCTTTGCGCACAATACAACCGGGTTCGTTCCACAGTTTCGCGGAGGGCCGGTGAGCATTTCGGAAATTGGATTCACTCCTGGGAAGAATGCGGCGTCGATGCGCGCGTTTGACAATGTCGAAGGACGGAAAGGATACTCCGGCTTGTATCAGTTCGGTGCTTCGTATAATCCTGGAAAGTTCGAGCCGGCGAAAAGTACGGCGTTGAAGTCCGGCAACTACCTGTTGTATTGGATGGCCAGCCAGGCGCTATGGCGATTGCACCCGAAAGAATCCAAGGGCTTGGATGCGACTTTTGCATACGACTGGAGCCCGCCGAATCTTAATCGCAACAATACGATGCTCACCGTGGGGTCGCGTTTTAACGAGCCACTTCCGCTGCCGATCCACAACACCATATCGCTGGGCTACGTGCGAAATAGCCTGAGTTCCCAATTTCTTCCGCCCGGAAAGCCGAGCAGGCCGGAGCAAGGCGTGGAAGTAAACGCGCTGCTCGATCCCGTCCCAATGCTTCTGCTCCAGCCGGTCATTCAATACTACGCGAACGCGGGCGGAGGAACGCACCGCGAAGTCGTGTTTGGTTTCAGAACAAAGGTGGAGTTTTAGGGGCGTAAAGCCTGGTTAGTTTGAATGTATAGGTCAAAGGAGGAGCGCTTGGTGTAGAAGAGCTGAACTCAGCGACAAGCTGATTCAGAAAACACCAAGGAGGCTCCCCCATGCAACCTATGTATTACATCGGACTGGATGTACACAAGCGAACCATCAGCTACTGCGTGAAGGACGCGAGTGGCGCGATTCAGGGTGAAGGCTCACTGCCAGCAACGCGCGCAGAGCTGGACCGCTGGATGAACAGTCTGCCCCAACCGTGGACCGCGGCGATGGAAGCCACCGTTTTTACCGGATGGATCTACGATCACCTCAAGCCACATGCCGCCGCGCTGAAGGTAGCGCATCCCTTGATGCTGCGAGCCATCGCGGCCTCAAAAAAGAAGAACGATCGCATCGACGCAAAGAAGATTTGCGACTGTCTGCGGTGCGATTTTTTGCCCGAGTGCTACATGGCTTCGACAGCAATTCGCGAGCGGCGGCGCACGCTGCGCTATCGCCATCTGCTGGTGCGGCAGATGGTGCAGATCAAAAACAAGACCAGCACGCTGCTGATGGAAGCTGGGGTGAGCTATAACAAGCAGCGGCTACACAAAGCCGGCTACTTCCGGGAGCTCATGGCCACCAACCCTGATATTAATGATGGGCTGCGTTCGCTGCTGCGGATTTGCCGCGAAACCGTGGTGCGGTTGAGCAAGACCGAGAGTGCCCTGGTACGTTCGCTGGAACGAGATCCGCAACTTTTAGAGCGAGTGGAAAGGTTGATGACGATTCCTGCCGTTGGGCCGATCACGGCACTGACCTGGGCGTTGGAAGTGGGAGAGGCCATGCGCTTTTCTTCGATCAAAAAAGCGATCAGCTACTGTGGGCTGTGTGGCGCCCAGAAGAGTTCGGGCAACACGACAGTGCGCACGCCCCTGTCCAAGCAGCGCAACAAACATTTACAGACGACGTTGATCGAGGCGGCCAAGATGGCGCCGCGCTACTCTCCGACGCTGGCGCTTCTCTATGACCAGGAAAAGCAGAAGGGCGATGCGAATCGCGCTACGCTCGCGGTGGCTCGAAAGCTGGCGGCCTATCTGATGGCGGTGGACCGTGGGCAGCGACACTTCCGGATCTTGGAGACCAGCGACTCGATCGCTGCATAGCGGGCAGCGGTGAAGATAGGAATTCTTCGACGCGTCGCCTGCCAGGTCTTGCCGGTAACGCGACTGGGTGAAGGAGCGCAAGCTCTGGATACTCCCACTGATTAGTTTCGAGACTGGCAGGAGAACACAAACTCAATCTTCTGGTCAGCTGCTAAGCTGAGCCAGCAGATGGAAGTCTGGTTCTTCATCGACGAAGGAACCACGGGGCGAGAGCCCCAGACACGCGGCGAAGAAACCTAAAGAATTTACATCCGCGCTCCTCCCAAGCGCGTCGGGAGAGCTCTTGCCCTCTTGACAAAGACCTATCATGGAAGTCGCGTTACCGGACATTGAGAAGTTGGCGTTTCGGTCCGCCGACGCGAAGTTCGCACATACGCGTTGTTAAACGCTCATCTGAATCGATTCGCGGCGATCGCTGTACCAAAACTGTACCAAAACCCTATCTATTTGACGCCTTGGGGCTTACTTTGAGCGAGAAGCAGATTCCCCTAAATTGTTGAAAACACTGAAAACCGAGGGCAAAGGATGGAGTCTTTGGAGTGCCCGAACGCGCTTGCAAAGCAGGTGCTCTCCAGTTGAAGAACCAGAAACGTGCAGCAAAAAACGATCAAATCAGCGGAACATGCAGCGAATCTGCAACGGACTGAACCTATAGTCTGAGTCACAAGACAGCAACATGTGCAGACTCAATGGATTAGATGGTGGGCCTGGGGAGAGTCGAACTCCCGACCAACGGTTTAGGAATTGGGCAGTTATTCCTCAACATGTATGTTTTCAGTGTCTTCAGTTCGGTCAATTTCGTGCTGTTCTGGGCTTAGTCGGGAGCAGAACATGCAGCAGATCTTGCAACGCTGGCTGAGGCTGGCCCTCGTCATCTCAGACTGAGATAGCTAGTGATAATCCCTGTTCGCGACAGTTATCGCGAACAGTTGCCAGTTGACTGTCTGGCAGGAATTGGCTCACTTCGGCTTGTCCAACAGGGCGCCCTTTTTATAATGCGTTAATCAGCCGACAACCGCCCCCGAGGCAGGTACTTAGTGTTGCGATGCCGAACGCCTAGGGCGATTCGGTGTGACCTTCGAAAAAACGAACTCTTGAAGGACACCCGCGAGAGACGTCTCACCAAGTCTGATTAGCGCCGACGAAACCACGAACCCGGAGCCGCGGCGATCGTTCGCGGGAAGGTAGAGAGCTCCCAGTCCGGCACCAGCAAAACTTCCGATGATATTCGAGTAATTCGGCTGCCAGTGCCCATTGTCCCCTTTGCACTTAACCGAGCTCGCCACAGCATAGAGAATCCTGGATCGCTTGCTACCGCTCCCTTTGTAAAAGTAGCGTGGATCCTGCTTGAGAATCGAAGGCATTACCGCGCCTCCGATAAACGTTGCGGCAAAAACATCGGCGTAACTTGCGCCGTAGCGCTTCGCATATCCTTGCGCTCCCTGTCCGTACCCGCCCCAACGATCTGCGGCCTGGCTAATCCCCGCCAGTACCCCAACCCCGACAAGCGTCACTGGGTCGCTCGCCGATTTCCATGCAAGCCCAAACTTGTGTTTCGCCGTGAGAGGAGCAGCATTCGGTTCGTAGCTGACATAGAAGTTCGGGATCACCCCGAACACCCGCTGCTTTTCTTGTTCCTTGATCTGCACGTCTGCCAGTTCCTCCGGCGTGAGTCCCTCAACGTGCACCTCGGTCACCTGAGTGGGGATGACCAACATAAACACCGGAGTGACGTAGGCTTCCCCAGATTCCATAGTCCCGGAGAAGTCCTGCGACGCGAGTTCCGGCGATGAAATTGTGAGATGGAAGGGGCCCGCGGCGACATTGGAAAACGAGAATAGCCCATCCTCGTCCGAGGTTACCTCCAAGCCCGGAGATTGGCCTTCACGCGTAAGCTTCACTAC
>Ga0210384_10002312_pt1 | contig 23478 bp, 20 predicted proteins | sample IncBWH2MmetaG_FD_160574 | JGI IMG/M metagenome (GOLD analysis project Ga0210384, IMG submission 160574) | Forest soil microbial communities from Barre Woods Harvard Forest LTER site, Petersham, Massachusetts, United States - Inc-BW-H-2-M | ecosystem: Environmental > Terrestrial > Soil >...
AAATATAAACGCCGACTTGACAGATTCACGTTTGCTCGAGATCACGGCCCAATCTGACGGCACCGAGAATTGAACACGATCAAAGATTGTGAGAACGGTTCTATCCTCAGCAATTAAAGATAACGCCGTAAGGAATATGAAAACGATGGCGACGCCAACAGAGAGGTTTAGGCCCCGTTGACCCCTCACCCGTCGCATGTTCGAAGGATACAGCATGCCGTCCATATTGATTAGGTAGTTTTTTATCTTGCAAGCGTTGCTCGGACTCCATTGTTTACCATACGGTTACGTAGAGCCCCGCCGAAGCCTTGCTTCAATTTACTCCTTGACTTGGCGATGGCCTGGCGATAGAAGAAGTGGGCAATTGCCGGTTTTGGTGTGGACCGGTTACACTGGTGTGTACCCAAGCAGTTCAACTCAACAACCAACGGGGAACGGGGGTGAAATACGCGTGGCAGAAGTTGTCATTCAAGAGGGCGAATCCTTGGAAAATGCCCTCCGGCGATTCAAGCGCAAGGTCCAGTCGGAGGACATCATCAAGGAGATCAAGAAGCACAGTTACTACATGAAGCCCGGTGAGAAGAGACGCGCCAAGGAAGCCCTCTCGCGTAAGCGCCTCCGCAAGAAGCAACGGCGTGAGCAGGATTAGGCGACCAATTTACTTGGGCCCATTCGAGCAGTTTCGTGCCAGCCGGCTGAGGGGAACCGCAGCTTACTTCCGCGTATCCCTATTCTCGTCTGACGTGAACTGCGCCGCTGCCAGCCCTCTCCCAGCAAGGTCTCGGAGCAGCGCATGGAATACCATGACAAGGTACTGAAGTGTGCCGAATGTGGTGCGGAATTCGTTTTCACCGGCGGCGAACAGATGTTTTTCGCCGACAAGGGCTTTAAGAACGAGCCCAAGCGGTGCAAAGCGTGCAAGGCCAGCCGCGCTCAAGGCAACGGTTCGGGTTCGGGCGGCGTTCAGCGCGTCGAAACCAAGACGGTCTGCTCACAGTGCGGTAAGGAAACCACGGTTCCGTTCAAGCCTACACAAGGGCGCCCGGTGTATTGCCGCGAATGTTTTCAGCAGCGGCGGACCGTCAGCGCGCCGAGCGTAACTGCGTAGCAACATCGCTCGTTGCAACGCAGGCTTGAACTGAGCGGGCTGGCGCCACCGGATTCGCAATTGTGCCTGAGAGAAACCAGGCCGGCGTGTAGCGTCGCCAACCTTGCCGGATTTGTATTTTCAAAGCCCTTCTCAACGCCACAATCCATGGCGCGGAGAGGGGCTTTTGGTTTTGGGCTCGCTCACTAAGCGGCTTTCGCAACTCGCGCCGGCGCGATCTCGCGCAATTCGCCCACGAACGCTTCCATCTCCGCTTGTGTGCCAATGGTGACCCGAAGGAAATTGTTCATCGAAGGGAATCGCCGCCCGACAAGAATATTGCGCGCCGCGAATTGCTCGATGATCGGCCGCACGTCCGTCCCCATATCAATCATCATGAAATTGGCATCCGAGGGGATGAAGGTGCGACCGTCTTTTGTGAGCTCATCCGCGAGCCAGCTGCGCGTGGCGTTCATGCGCGCCCGGCTTGTCGCCACGTACTCCTTGTCGCCAAGGCTTGCGATGGCTGCCGAAAGCACCGCGGCGTTGCCATTGTCTTTCAATATCTGGTCCTCCATCGCTTTGATCGTTTCCTTCGAGCCGATTCCGTAACCCAGGCGCATCCCCGCCATGCCGTAAATCTTTGAAAAAGTCCGCGCCACCAGCAGGTTCGGATGTTTCTCGATCCAGTCAATCACGGTCCCATATCCTTGATTCTCGGCGAAATGGAAATAGGCTTCGTCCACCAGGATGAGCGTCGTCGAAGGCACGCGCGGAATAAAATCCGCCAATTCGTGGAGCGTAACGATCGTGCCGGTAGGATTATTTGGATTACACACATACACCAGCCCTGTTTTTGAGGTGCACGCGGCGGCCATCGCGGGCAAATTGTGGCGATGGTCCGCTGTCAGCGGAATTTTCACCGGTGTTGCACGCGCCACGCGCGCCACATCCAGCACCGCTTCAAACGTGGGTTCGGCCGCCACCACGCTCTGCCCGGGCCCGAGAAATGTCATATCCGCCGCGCGGAGAATCTCCGTCGAGCCGCAGCCAAGCAGAATATTTTCGCGTTTCACTCCGTGCGTCGCAGCCAGCGCGTCGCGCACCTGTTCGTATGCCCCATCGGGGTATCGCGCGGCCGCCGACCCGCAGCTCGAAAGCGCTTCGAGCGCCTTGGGAGTGGGCCCGTAGGGATTCTCGTTAAAGTTGAGGTGAATTTTTGCGGGCAGCGCCGGCGCAGTGGGTTTTGCCGCGGACCCCATGCCACGTATCGCGCGAAGTGCCGGAGCAGCAAATGCAAATGCCAGCGATTGACCTATGACGCGCGAAAATGCACGCCGCGAATATTGTGCGAATGGCATGGGCAACTCCTCCGTGAAATTCGTTCGGATGATACGCTCTGGCGCTCACATGGACAAGGTTTGCAGCCACCGACCGCCCGCGATCTCAGCCCTGCCCGCGCTCTGCGCTGAATCGAGCTCTCTCGCCCCCGCATCTATACTGGACGGCGCCGAAAAGTCGTTGCGCGCCGCATGCAAATATTTTCCAAACCATCCGGTGGAGGCTTTCCATGGACGAAAAAATCCTGCGCGAGCATCTGGCAAGAGCATTGGATTGGAACGAAGGCCACGTGGATTGGAAAACGGCCCTCGCGGACTTCCCGGCGAAGCATCGCGGCACGCGGCCGCCCGGCGCGTCTCATTCCGCATGGGAGCTGCTCGAACACGCGCGCATCGCGCAGTGGGACATCTTGGAATTCAGCCGCAATCCCAAACATGTCTCGCCGGATTTCCCCGCCGGCTACTGGCCCAAGACTCCCGCCCCACCCGATGCCGCTGCCTGGGACAAGAGCGTGAAGGATTTCCACCGCGACTCGCAGGAAATGCAGAAACTCGTCACCGACCCGAGGACAGATCTGGCAACGCCTCTTCCTCACGGCTCCGGCCAGACCATCCTCCGCGAAGCTTTGTTAATCGCCGACCACAACTCCTATCATCTGGGCCAAATTGTCTTGTTGCGCCGCCTCCTCGGCGCCTGGCACGCGAAATAAGTGCCTGCTCCATCACCGCCCAAACAACCCGGGGAACTTCCCGCCCCGTCCAATCGTATCTCTCAACTGAATCGCATCGCGCGTCTCAGGAACGCAGCTTCGCCGGGAGGTCATGCAAATGGGAACGTTTGGCAGCCAGCTTCGGCAGGTCCTGCGACGACTTCGCCGCGCCCCGCTCTTCACTGCCATTACGCTGATCACTCTGGCGGTCGGCGTCGGCGCAAACACGGTGATTTTCAGCGTTCTCGAAGGCGTTCTGCTGAAGCCCCTGCCTTACCCCAATTCCGAACAGCTTCTCGGCGTCGGCCTTACCGCTCCCGGCATAAACATTAAAGACCTCACGCTCTCTCCCTCCACCTACTTCATCCTCCGCGAGCAGAACCAGTCCTTCCAGGACATTGGTGTGTATGCGAATGACTCCGTCAGCGTCACCGGTATCTCTGAACCCGAACAGGTGGACGCGCTGGACGTCACCGATGGCGTGCTTCCAATCCTCGGCGTGCTGCCCGCGCTCGGCCGCTTGTTCAGCCACGACGATGATCTCGCGGGCCACCCCGAAACCGTCATGCTCTCCTACGGCTATTGGGGCCACAAATTCGGCGGCGATCCTTCGGCTGTCGGCCGCACCATCATGGTGGACGGCAAGCCGCGCCAAATCATCGGCGTGCTGCCGCAGAAATTCACCTTTCGCGACGAGCAGCAACCCGCCATGCTCCTGCCCTTCCAATTCGATCGCGCAAAAATGAAACTCGGCAACTACAGTTATCGCGGCCTCGCACGGCTCAAGCCCGGCGTCACCATTGCCCAAGCCAGTGCGGACGCTTCTCGCCTGCTTCCTGTGGTCCTCAGAAGCTTTCCGGCGCCCGAGGGTTTCAGCCTGCAGCTATTTGAAGACGCCCACATTTCGCCCCGCATTCAACCCTTGAAGCAAGACGTGGTCGGCGATGTCGGCACAGCCCTGTGGGTGCTGATGGCTTCGATTGGTATGGTGCTGCTGATTGCCTGCGCGAATGTGGCAAATCTGCTTCTGGTGCGCGTGGAAGGACGGCGGCAGGAGCTGGCAGTGCGCGCAGCTCTCGGCGCAAGCTGGGGCCGCATCGCCGCGGACTTGCTGTTCGAAAGCGTCATCCTCGGTTTGCTCGGCAGCATTCTCGGCCTCGGGTTCGCCTACGCCGCGCTGCGTCTCCTGATCGCGCTGGTGCCGGCGGGTCTGCCGCGCGTGGCCGAAATCGGCATGGATGGCCCCGTGCTGCTCTTCACTTTGGCGATCGCGCTCTTTTCAAGCCTGCTCTTCGCGGCCATTCCGATCTTCAAGTATGCCGGAGCTCATCTCAACACTGGCCTCCGCGAAGGCGGACGCGCGCTCAGCCAGAGTCGCGAGCAGCACCGCGCGCGCAACGTGCTCGTAGTCTTGCAGGTTTCGCTCGCGCTTGTCTTGCTCATCTGCTCCGGCCTGATGATCCGCACATTCCGCGCGCTGATGCACGTGAATCCCGGGTTCCGCGAGCCTGCCGGGGTTGAGACTTTCGGCATTTCCATTCCGGAAGCGCAAATTCCCGAGGGCCAGGAAGAACGCGTCGTTCGCATGGAGGAAGAAATTTCACGCAGGATCGCAGCCATTCCGGGCGTAGTCACTGTCGGCATCGGGACCAACCTGCCTCTGACCAATCGCAACAACAACGATCCGATTTTTGCGCAGGACCGCTCCTACAAAGAGGGCGAACTGCCTCCACTTCGCCACTTCCATTTCATGGCCCCCGGATATTTTGCGGCCATGGGCACTCCCCTGGTCGCCGGGCGTGACATCACCTGGACCGAGCTTTACCAGAAGCTGCCCGTTGCAGTCATCTCTGAAAATCTCGCCCGCGAATATTGGCGCGACCCATCCGCCGCGCTCGGCAAGCGCATCCGCGTGGCCAGCACCGACGATTGGCGCGAGGTCGTCGGCGTAGTCTCCGACATCCACGACAACGGCATGAACGAAGCAGCGCCCGCCTCGGTCTATTGGCCGCTCCTGATGGACCGTTACGAGGCCAGAAAACAATCGTACGCCGCGATGTCGTCTATGTGATTCGAAGCTCGCGCGCCGGCTCGGAAGCCTTTATGAAGGATGTACGCCAGGCAGTGTGGTCCGTGAATGCCAATCTCCCGCTTGCGGACGTTCACACGCTCAATTATTACTACACCAAGTCCATGGCGCGCACTTCCTTCACTCTGGTGATGCTGCGAGTTGCGGGAGGCATGGCCTTGCTGCTCGGCACGGTGGGAATTTATGGCGTGATTGCTTACTCCGTTTCGCAGCGCACCCGCGAGATCGGCATCCGCATGGCCCTCGGCGCGCAGCAGCAAATGCTCACCGGCATGTTCGTGCGCCACGGATTAGTGCTCGCAGGCGTCGGTGTCGTCTGCGGACTCATCACCGCTGCCGTCGTGATGCGCCTGATGGCCTCGCTCCTGTTCGGCGTGAGCCCCATGGACCCCATCACTTACAGTGCCGCGGCCCTCAGCGTCGTTGCCGTCGCCTGGTTCGCGAGTTATCTCCCTTCGCGCCGCGCCGCCACAGTAGATCCCGTCGAAGCCCTCCGCGCGGAGTAAGAACTTTCGGCGCGCCCGTCCTCAAACGCGATTCTGCTGTGGCTATGATTTTTCCCCGCTGCTTGGCTCCTGCGCTGGAGGCGGCGCCGGCGGCCTATAAACGTTCGCCGGCCTGAATGGGTTGTTCGCCGGCGTGATTTCCTTTTTCTTCGGCTTCTTTTTCTCTCTGCCTCTTTTATCCCGGTTGCCCATCGCCTTGCCCTCCGCTCCAAACTCAATGAATCAACAGCCCAGTCACTGCAATCACCGTCCCCGCCGCGCCAAGCACCATCCCAAAAATCCAAAAGGCTTTCTTGCGCGTCAGCAGCGTGATCGAGCAAATCACCAGCCCGGCCTCCAGCAGCACCTCGCCCAGGTCAAACCGATCCGCCCGCCGCCCCTCCACCACCACTTCATTCTCGGCGTTTTTTGCCTCCGCCTGAATATCCTTTTCCTCCCCGCGGTAGCGCTCCACTTCCTTCGCGTACTTTTCCTTGATCTTCTGTGTCTGCTCCGAATTCTGTAGCGTGAACACCGACAACTCGTCGATAAACAGCTCGTAATTCTTCCGCCGAATATCCTTCGCCTGGTAAAAAGCCCACTGGTCCGTGGCCTTGGTTTGGTGCAGCATCTCTTCCGTGTGCGCGCGATGTCCCGCGAGCCCCGTCGCCGCCACCAGCACCGCGAACACCGCCATGGTCATCGTCACCGGAGCCAGGCTCGGCTCGTTCGCCCCGTGTTCCGCATTCTCTTGCAACTCCCGGATATCTTCGGCCATCCCGTCACCGCCAACCAGATTTGGTTTCGCGCGGCAACGAGAATACCAGAACCCCTCCGCTCCAGGCCACGCTTCTGCATGTGCAAAGCACGGCGCCCAAAGGAAAGCATCGATGATCAGGGAACTTAGCTGCTGAGGTTAGTGGAATAGATAGACGAGGAAGTTACAGACTGCACGCGCGCGCGGCCATCCAGCCCTATCGCTTGTAAATCACTCTTCCGTGTGCCAACGGGAAATCTCTTCCAAACGCGCCGCCGATAATCGCGCCGATTCCTCCGAGGAGCAGCGCGCCACCCCCGCGCGTAATCGTCCCGTTTCCTCCGGCGGCGGCCCCTACAATTGCCCCTGCGCCTCCTCCTATGGCGGCTCCCAAGGCAGTATCGGCGGCCTCGCTGTACTCCAGGCGCACCTCGCGAACCCTGCGCCGGTCGTATCGTCTGTCGCTCGAAGACGTCGGAATCGGCCCACGCCGGTGAATGCTGCAGACCAACTCGTCGTCCGTGGCGCTCTCGAAGAAGCACATCAGCGGCACCAACGTTTTCACGGATATGCGCGTCCCCGGCTGTAAGTTCTGCACCGCGTGCCAGTCGCCCTTCTGTGCTCGCGCAGCCGGAACGCCGAAAAGTATTGCCAACAACGGAACGACCAATTGAAGTCTTCTCATGCCGGGATTCTAGTGCCGCCGTTGCAGTGGCTGGACAGGATGTGTGACACTTTCGTGAGTGTCACATCCCGCGACAGGGGCGGCGGGTTCATGTCTGCCGGCTCTCGAACTCGGCGAGGATCTCTCTAGCGGTTCCCGCGCCGATGTGAGCAGCGCATCGGCATCGGGGAACGCGCAATGCGATTCTGGTTTGCTCGCGATGGCGGAGTGCCCATTCGCGAACAACTCGTCACCCAAATCGTCCTCGGCATCGTCTGCGGCGACCTGGCACCCGGCCAGCGCCTGCCCAGCACACGGGAACTCGCGCGGCGATTCCGCCTTCATCCCAACACCGTCAGCGCCGCCTACCGCCAGTTACAGCATGATGGCTGGGTTGAATTTCGCCGTGGCAGTGGAGTCTTCATTCGCAGCCAGAGACCCGCAGCAGCACTCTCACCCGCGCTGGCTCTCGATCAGCTAATCGCCAATTTTTTCCGCTCCGCGCGTGAGCTCGGTGCTCCCTTCTCCGAAGTGCAAGCGCGCCTCCGCCGCTGGCTTGCGACGCAGCCACCCAACCATTTCCTGCTCCTCGAACCCGATGAGGACCTTCGGCGAATCGTGGTCGGGGAGATGCAGCGCGCTCTCGAGTTTCCTGTTGTGGGTGCCGGTATCGAAGCTTGTAACGATCCTCGCGCGCTCGATGGCGCGGCCTTGGTCGCGCTCGCGGGAAAGGTGGAAAAAATAAATCAGGTCCTGCTGCCGGGGACCGAACTCCTCGAATTGCACTATCGATCGGTTCCCACCTCGCTTGACAAGTGGCTACCCGCCCCCTCGAACGCCATGATCGGAGTGGCTTCTGTTTGGCCGGGCTTTCTGAAGTTGGCTCGCACCATGCTCATTGCCTCCGGTTTTCATCCCGACAGCCTGGTTTTCAGTGATGCCAGGAAACCAGGTTGGCAGCGCGGCCTGAAGCACATGACCGCCGTCGTCTGCGATTCCTTCACCGCCCAGAAAATGCCAAAAGCCTGTCGCCTCATCCCCTTCGACTTGATCTCCGAATCCTCCCTCGGCGACCTGCAGCGCTACCAGCAGTACCTCCCGGCCCACTTCAGCGAAGGGGATCGTCGCACCGACATGTTGAAACTTATTCCGACCGGCAGGCAGAATCCGTGACGCGATTTTTTCAACTTATTGAGCCAATGTGAGTTCGAGTCTTACTCATCCATTTCGCAGACTGAAAAACCTTGTCAATCCGTATTTCTACGAATATGAATCCACCCCCGACTTGTGCTACCGTCCTCCGTGGCTAAGTTTGAACCATTCCGATTTCAAGCTGATCCGCTCTCGAGCGGCCATCGGGCTTCTTCCTGCACCTCTCTCCTAGATTTATCGCCTTCCATCCTCCAGTCTCAAGCCTCCATCTTCCAGAACGCGGAGAAAAAGCTAATCGCAACACCCCCGAAATTAGAAATTGCCACAAGCCGCTCAAAACACACGAGATCACATTTTCTAATCGCAACAAAAAAAACCTTTTCGGAAATGACGCCTATTGCTTATGACGGAAATCGCTCCCCTGAATCACTCCGTGTTACTGCTTCCAAATTCCTCCCTTGCCGCTCACCCATCGACACTTCCCACCCCCTCACTCGATCATCAAACCTCGCTATAATGGTTCCCTCAATTCAGGGGAATAAGATGGCCAGGCAACAAGCAGCCGTGGATTCAGTGGCTTCGAAAGTGGTGCAGGAACGCATCTGGGACGCCTTTCGGCGCTGGGGATTTTTGCAAGCGAACCTCGACCCGCTCGGCGATCTCGAGCGCGTTCCCATGCCCGAGCTCGACGCCACCGGACCCGAAGCACCTGAGGCAAATGCTGCGCGGCGATTCTACTGCGGCACCATCGGCGCGGAATTCATGCACATTCCCGATCGCGACCGGCGCGAGTGGATTCAGCAACGCATGGAATCGGAAGCGCCAAAGCCCGATCAGAAGAAAATTCTCGAGCGCTTGGTCCGCGCGGAAATTTTCGAGCAGGTACTTCAGACTCGCTACCTGGGCACCAAGCGCTACTCGCTCGAAGGTGAAGCAGCGCTGATTCCTCTGCTCGATTCAATTCTCAACGCCGCGTCACAGCAGGGAGCAGAACAAGCGGTGCTGGCGATGAGCCATCGTGGACGGCTCAACGTGATGGTCCACATCGTCGGCCGCGCAGCCGCCGAAGTTTTCGCGCGCTTTGAAGACGTGGACCCGCGCAGCGTTCTCGGCGGCGGCGACGTGAAATATCACATGGGCGCAACCGGAGATTTTCCCGCAGCCGACGGACACAAGTTGGAAATTCATCTGGTCTCGAACCCGAGCCACCTCGAAGCCGTCGATCCCGTCGCCGTCGGACGTGTCCGCGCCAAGCAGGCTCGTTACGGCAAAGACGGCCGCCGCCAAGTTGTTCCGGTGATCATGCACGGCGACGCCGCATTTGCCGGACAGGGTGTTTGGGCCGAGACGCTGAATATGGCGGGCGTCGAGGGATTCACGGTCGGCGGCTCCGTGCACATCATCGTCAACAATTTGATCGGATTCACCACCGTGCCTCGCGAGGCGCACTCCTCACGCTTCGCATCCGACCTCGCCAAACGCTTGCCGATTCCAATTTTCCATGTGAATGCGGAAGATCCCGACGCGGTCGTGCGCGTCGGACGCATGGCTCTCGAATACCGCTACGCGTTCGGCTCGCCCGTCGTTGTGGACTTGATTGGCTATCGCCGACACGGTCACAGCGAAGTGGACGATCCCACCATCACGCAGCCCCGCCGCTACAGAAAAATCGAAGCGCACCAGCCGCTCTGGAAAATCTACGCCGCTGAAATCGGCGCGAACGGGGACCCAGTCGTCGAGCAAGTCCGCGGAGAACTCGATGCCGCACAGAAGGAAGCACTCGAACTCGAGAAAAATCCGCCGATGCGCAAGATGCCTGCGTATTGGAATGCCTACCGCGGCGGCCGCTACAACGCATCACTGGAAGTGGACACCGCCGTCGCGCAGCAGGAATTGACGGCCATCGGCGAAAAGGTCGCGAGTTACCCCGACGGCTTTCACATCCATCCGAAAGTAAAAAAGCTGCTCGAGCAACGCTTGGAAATGGCTCGCGGCAAACGCGCACTCGATTTTGGAATGGCGGAGGCGCTGGCCTTCGGCTCGCTGCTGAAGCAGGGAACTCCCGTGCGCCTGAGCGGGCAGGACACCGTGCGCGGCACTTTCAATCAGCGGCACGCAGCGCTGATTGATGTCGAGAATGAAACTGAATTTATGCCCCTGCAACATCTCGCGGCAGACCAGGCCCGCTTCGAGGCTTACAATTCAACTCTTTCGGAGGCTTCTGTCCTCGGCTTCGAGTACGGTTTCAGCCGCGATTTTCCCGAAGCGCTCGTTCTATGGGAAGCGCAGTTCGGTGATTTCGCAAACGGCGCGCAAATCATCATCGATCAATTCGTCGCAGCCGGTGAAGACAAATGGAACTTACTCTCGGGACTCGTGCTGCTGCTGCCGCATGGGTACGAAGGACAAGGTCCGGAACATTCAAGCGCGCGCATCGAACGGTTGCTTCAACTCGCCGCGCGCGACAATATTCAAATCTGCCAGCCATCCACCGCTGCCCAATATTTTCATCTGCTGCGGCGCCAGGCCCTGCGCGCATGGCGCAAACCGCTGGTAGTATTCACGCCGAAAAGCATGCTGCGAAATCCGGCGGCCTCTTCAGCACTCGCGGAACTTGCAACAGGACGATTTCAAAATGTAATTCCCGATCGCGGCAATGGCACAGCCGAGCGCGTCCTGCTATGCACCGGAAAAATTGGCCACGAACTCGTTGCCGAACGGAAGCGCCGCAAGGATGATTCCACCGCTATCGTTTTTCTCGAGCAACTCTACCCGTTTCCGGAAGGAGAGCTGGCGGCGGAAACGGATCGCCACGCAAACGCGCGCGAATTCGTCTGGGTGCAGGAAGAGCCCGCCAACATGGGAGCGCTCGCGTTTCTCTTGCCGCGGCTTGAACGTCTCGCTCGCGGCCGCGCCGTGCTCTCCGTAAAACGTTCGGCCAGCGCCAGCCCCGCCACCGGCTCGCACAAGGCGCACGAAATGGAGCAGCACACACTTCTCGCGTTGGCCTTCGGTGGCGCAGCCCAGAAGTGAGGCGACTGAATTATTTTCGCGAAACGATCACCGTCTGCGGCATTCCGGTCAGCGGAAATTTTTCGCTGGTGGAGAAACCGGAATCGCTGAATATTCTTTCGTATTCGGAGAAGGTGTAGGCGTCGCCCTCTGGCGTTGTCGCCAGCATTACCAGCGCGAACGAAGCTGGAGTGGGCGGTGAAACGCGATCTTCGTGGGGCACGAATTCCAGAGTAACCGCGCGGCCATTCGGTGCAAGCGACGCTCTCACTTTTCGCAGCAGCAGTTCAATCATCACCGGATCGAAATGGTGAAGAATGTTCGTGAGCAGGATCACGTCGTACCCTGATCCGAAATCCACATCGAATGCGCTGCCGGGCAATTTGTGGAACCGCGCGGCAACGCCCGCCTTCGCCGCGTTTTCCGCGGCCACTCCCAGCACGTTCGGCCAGTCGAGCGCGAAAATTTCAGCGTTGGGATTGTGCTTCGCGAGGGTGATGCCGAACATTCCGTGTCCCGCGGCGATGTCGAGCACTTTCCATTTCTCGCCCGCGTCCGCCTTCACAATTCCCGCGATGGCTTCCGCCGCAGGAATCATCATGGGCGCCATGGATCGCGCGAATTCCACCCATTTGGGATCACTCGGCGCGATCGTGCCGTGGTCGTCGGTAAGGGTGCCGCCCTTGCGCACCACGGCGGTCAAGTCTTTGGATTTCTCCACCAGTTCGGGCATGGTGAGAAATCCAGCAACCGTGCCGATGTACGCCGGCGAGTGGCGATCGAGAAAAACTGAGGAATCACTCGTCAGGCCGTAGTGCGGGCCTGTCTTGGTCAAGAAGCCGATGACGACGAGAAAATCGCAGAGAATGCGCATTCCGCGTTCCGCAGCTTGGCATCGGATCGCAAGCGCCGCAGGCGTCTTTGCGCCCTCGCCGATCGCGGTGAAGACATCGAGTTCGATGGCAGCCTTGAGCGCAGCGGTTCGCTGGTAGGCGTTGAGTGTTTCAAAAATTAGTGCGGGGTTCGGCTGTGATTGCCCGGTCGGTGAAGCCATGAATGATTCCTCCAGTAAAAGCCTGCGGTTTATTTTGCCAGTGAATTGCGGTCAAAGCACCAATGAATGAATTCGGACTTGTAGCGCTGCACGACGGAAGCAGGCACGTCGGGCTCGTTCACGTGTTGAAACGTGAAATGGATTTCGCCATTCGGATTTACTTTGCCGAGCAGGAACCCGTACACATTTGTTTCGGCTGTGTGGGCATTCGATGACTCCGGAGGCAAAGGGTAGCGCACCGCGCCCGCAGTGCCGACGATCCAGCCCGGGAGAACTCCACCATTTGCGCGCCAATATTCGGTGTTGAAGATCCCGTCCATGAAGTAGTGCGAGTGAGTGGCCAGGACGTAAACGCGCTTGTGGGCGTCGTTTTGGGCTTTCAGCAGATCCGCATACACGCGGCGGCCGCTATCTGTTCCGGCAGAAAATTGATTCATGCTGTGATCCCTGGAAATGCTTTCCGGTAGCGCTTCGTGCATGCCGACGACAATCGTTTTGATTTGAGGATTGGTTGAATCGGCAAGAAGAATATTTTCGAACCACATGAGCTGGCCGGAATCGAATTGATCTTCAGTTGCGTTGTCGAGATTGATGAAGTCCGCGCCGCTGGTGATCCAGTGGTAATAGGTTTTCAGTTTGTGATCGTTGGGGTTGTCGAGAAGCCGCTGCTTTCGCAGTGGTTCCTGTTCAAGCCAATCGGCAAACTGGATGATGTATTGCTCGCGAGATTTCGGGGGAATTGTTTCATGATTTCCAATGCCGAGAAATACGGGAAACGACCCAAAGGGAGCAATTTGATTCTGCAGGAAGTCGTTCCAGGCGCTTTGTTCGTACTCGCTGATGCTGATGGGCACTGCAAGATGTTCAGGTTGGTGTTGGATGTCTTCGTCGAAATTATAAATGGCTCGGAAATCGCCCAGATGCCAGTAAAACGAGGCGCCGGATTGCAGCACGCGAGGCGCTATGGCAGGCATCACAATATCGCCGCAATTTCTGGAATCGCCGGAAACAGCAAAACTGAATGGACCAGACTTCTCTTTCGCGACGGGTGGATTCCCTTCAGCGGCGGTCTGCGCGAGTGCGATTTCATTTGCCGTAGAGAAAAATGCGAGCGCAAGAAATGCCCAAGGAAAAATGCTTCGCCATCCCATCCATGCACCTCGCGATCCGTCGCTCTTGGCACGCTATTGGCTCGCGAGCAAGCGCGCAAACGCAATAATCATGCCGCTGGAAAAGTTTTGATATGGGGGCGAATTCGCTTACATTTCATGGGCGCAACGAGCGCACACTGCGCAGATCTCCATCGAGGTTGACCAAATGCAAGTGGAACCATTCGAACTCGAACGCTGGCAATCCATCTGGGAAAACAAAGTCGAGCTGAATATATCCGAGAGCGGCGTCCACCCGCTGACCACGGCAGAGTTGGTGCCGGATATGGATATGCTGCGAGAAGTGTTGGAGGTGCGGCAGGGATATCCGCAGTCGAATGGGAGCGAAGAGCTGCGCGCAAAAATCGCGAACACGTATCCGGACGCTGGTATGGAGAACGTCCTGGTCACCTGCGGTGGATCGGAGGCGAACTTCGTTTCCACCTGGGCGCTCGTTGAGCCCGGCGATGAAGTGGTGTTCATGCTCCCGAATTACATGCAAATTGCGGGTTTGGCACGAGCTTTCGGCGCAACTGTGAAGCCGCTGTGGTTGCGCGAGAAACTTGAGTGGGGAATCGATCTCGACGAACTGCCGCGGCTCATCACACAGAAGACGCGGCTGGTGGCAATCTGCAATCCCAATAATCCCACTGGCTCGGTATTGAGCAAAGCGGAACGCGAGGCCATCGTAGCTGCTGCCGCGAAGGTGGGCGCATGGGTGCTTGCAGATGAAATCTATCGCGGAGCGGAAATGGATGGGCCGATCACGCCGACTGTCTGGGGCAGCTATGAACGAATCATCTGCACCGCAGGGCTTTCGAAAGCGTACAGCTTGCCGGGATTGAGGACCGGGTGGGTCGTAGGGCCGGCCGATATGGTCGAGCGCTTGTGGGGATATCACGACTATACGAGCATTGGACCTTCCATGATGACGGACCGGCTCGCGTCGATAGCACTCGAGCCCAGACGGCGCGAATGGATTCTGAACCGTACACGGAAATACATGAATCGAAACTACCCCGGCCTGTGCAACTGGCTGGACGTGAACGCAGACACGTTCACTCACATTCCGCCGCGTGCCGGTGCCATCGCGTGGGCTGGACTACGCGAGGGATGGGACTCGGTGCAAATGGCCGAAGAGCTCCGTGCGCAGAAGGATGTGCTAATCGTGCCTGGCGAGCAACTGGGCATGGAATCGCACATAAGAATCGGATTCGGCGGCAGCCAGGAAATTCTGCATCAGGCGCTGGTGCGCATCAGCGAATGGATTGAAGCGAAGCGCGGCGGGTAAAGCCCGAGCGAAGAGATTACCTCACGTTGACTTGCCAAACGCCTAGGTCATAAGATGCCCGGCAGCCGGGTCTTCCTCCCGCCTACCATGAGTGCACCCTTACCCCCGAACGAAGCTGCGCGACTCGAGACTCTGCGGCGGTACGCCGTTCTGGATACATTGCCGGAGCAGGAATTCGATGATCTGACGCGGCTGGCGGCAATCATCTGCGGCACACCGATCGCGCTGGTAAGTCTAGTGGATGCAGATCGTCAATGGTTCAAGTCGCGCGTGGGTATTGAAGATTCTGAGACACCACGCGAAGTCGCATTTTGCGCGCATGCCATCCTGCAGCCAGATGTATTGGTGGTGCCGGACGCGCTGATGGACGAGCGGTTTCGCGCCAACCCGCTTGTACTTGGCGAGCCGAATGTTCGTTTTTATGCCGGCGCCCCGCTGCTGACTCAGGAGGGCCACGCGTTGGGAACACTGTGTGTAATTGATCGCACCCCGCGTGAACTTTCCCCGGAACAACGCGAAGCGCTGAGATCGCTGAGCCGGCTGGTGGTGGCGCAGTTGGAACTTCGCCGCAGTGTTTCGGATTTGTCCCAGGCAATCCGCGAGCAGCGGCGGGCGGAAACTGAACTCGACCAACTCTTCACGCTTTCGCTCGACATGCTGTGCATCGCAGGGTTCGATGGATATTTCAAGCGCATCAATCCGTCCTGGGAAAAAGTGCTGGGAATTCCAATGCAGGAGCTTCTCTTGCGACCGTTCCTGGATTTCGTACACCCCGACGACCGTAATGCGACAATCGAAGAAATGAAACAGATGGGGCGGGGACGGGTGACATTTTCATTCGAGAACCGCTACCGCTGCGCCGACGGCACTTACATTTGGTTGTTATGGAATGCAACGCCAAGCGTCGATCAGAAGCGCATATTCGCGGTGGGGCGGGATATCACGTTGCGCAAGCGAGCCGAACGCCGCCTGGCAGCAGGCTATGCGATCACGCGCGTGCTGGCGGACGCGGAAACGCTGGATCAGGCGTCCCCCTTGATATTGAGGTCCATTTGCGAGGGGTTGGGCTGGGAACTAGGGGCAGTGTGGCGCCTTGATGAGACCGGAAGGGCATTGCGCTGCGTGGAAATGTGGCACCCGCCTGCGCTTCAGTTTCCCAGCTTCGAGTGGGCAACGCGGGAATTCGGATACCAGCGGGGAGTGGGGCTTCCGGGACGAGTTTGGGAAACAGGCGAGCCTGTCTGGCTGCCAGACATTCCCAACGAAGGAAATTTTCCGCGCGCATCATTCGCGAAAGAAGAAGGACTCCACTCTGGATTTGGATTTCCGATCCGGATCGCTGAAAACATTGTGGGAGTAATCGAATTCTACAGTCGCGAAATCCGCAAACCCGAAGACGAGCTGATGGAGATGTTTGATTCCATCGGCAGCCAGATTGGGCAATTCATGGAGCGCCGGCGGGCGGAAGCAGAACTGAAACTCTACGCAGACTATTTGGAGGCGGCGCGTCATGCCCAGGAGGATGACGCGAAGAGGCTGGCGCAACTGGTGAAGGAATTAGAGGTGGCGAAGGGTAAAGCGGAGGAGGCCACGCGCTCGAAGAGCGAATTTCTGGCCAACATGAGTCATGAAATTCGCACGCCGATGAATGCGATCATCGGAATGACGGAACTAGCGCTGGATACAAAAATGACAAGAGAGCAGCGCGAGTTTTTGAGCACGGTGAAAAGTTCTGCGGGATCGTTGCTGACCCTGATCAACGACATTCTCGATTTCTCGAAGGGTGAAGCCAGAAAAATTGAGCTCGACCATACAAATTTCGCGCTGCGGAAGTTGCTCGAGGAAACGGTAAAGGTATTAGCCGTGCGAGCGGAACAAAAAAAGGTTGAGCTAGCGTACCGCGTGGCGCCGAAAGTTCCCAACGCGCTGGTGGGGGATGCGGAACGGCTGAAGCGCATCATTGTGAATCTAGTGGGCAATGCCATTAAATTTACCGAGAGAGGCGATGTGGTTCTGTCTGCGGCCATTGAATCGCAAACCGCGACTAGAGTAGTGCTGCATTTTTCCGTGGCGGACACGGGCATCGGAATCCCCGCAGAAAAGCAACGACGCATTTTTGAGGCCTTCGGGCAGGCCGACACTTCAACCACGCGAAAGTACGGGGGAACAGGACTGGGGCTTTCGATTTCGAAGCAACTTGTGGAGTTGATGGGCGGGCGAATCTGGGTGGAGAGCGAACTGGGAAGAGGCAGCACATTTCATTTCACTGCGCAATTTGATCTGGACGAGAGGCGGCGGGAAAAAATCCAGGCAACGCCCGCAAAAAAACGTGCTTCTGCGCCACGCAAGGGATCACGTCACGTCAAACATCCGCTGCGCGTGCTGGTGGCGGAAGACAATCCAGTGAATCAGCAGCTTGTGGTGCAATTGCTCTCGCGGCGGGGACACACGGTAGTTGTGGCGGAAAACGGGCTGGAGGCGATTGCGTCGCTTGAACGGCATTCGTTCGACCTGGTGCTGATGGATGTGCAGATGCCGGAGATGGGAGGACTGGAGGCCACGCAGGCGATACGCGAGAAGGAAAAATCGACTGGGAGACATATTCCCATATTCGCGATGACGGCCCACGCCATGCAAGGCGATCGCGAACGTTGCGAGGCCTCGGGAATGGACGGGTACCTGACCAAGCCGATCGAGCCGAAGACATTCGTGGAGACAATCGAAGCTGCGGCCGCGCCCACCAAGATTGCGGACAAGCACGATGCGGACGGGAGGGCGGAAGCGATTCTTGACGAACGCGCCTTGCTCGCGCGATTCAGTGGGAACCGAAAGCTGGTACGCACTTTAGTGGAAACATTTCGTAACGATTGTCCTAGAATGATGGCGCAAATCCGCAGCGCACTAGGAGCCCGTGACGCGAAGACGCTCGCTGATGCGTCGCATGGACTGAAGGGATCCGTGGGGAACTTTGGGCCTTCGGGCGCGCTCGACACAGCCCGGAAAATGGAAACTGCCGCGCGCCAGGACAAACTGGAAGGCGCCTGGGAAATTTACGCAACTTTGGAAGATGAGATTGCGCGGTTGTTGCCGGCGCTTCACAAGATCGGCAATTCGAAAAGCAAGTCAGGGAAGCGAAACCGTGTACATAAATCTTTGCGGAGGAAAAGATGACGCGCATTCTTGTCGCTGATGACGATCACACTACTCGACTTCTGCTTTCGGAAACCCTACGGGGAGCGAAGTACCTGGTTACAGAAGCTGCAGACGGCGCGGCGGCCCTGAAGAAATTGAAGGCAGAAAAATTTGATCTCGTTTTGCTGGATGTGTGGATGCCAAGGAAGAATGGACTGGAAGTGCTCGCGGCGATGCGCAAGACGAAGAAACGGCCAAAAGTGGTGGTGATGACTTCCGACGATACGCCTGAGACGCTTCTGAGTGCCATTCGGGAGGAGGCCTACCAATACCTGGCGAAACCAATAGAGCCGAAATCGCTGCTGACGTTAGTACGCGAAACACTGGCGAGAAAATCGGAATCGCTGCCGATCGAGGTGATATCGGCACGGCCCACGTGGGTAGAGTTGGCGGTGCCGTGTACACTCGAAGCAGCGGAACGGATCGAAGGCTTTATGGCGCATTTGAAGGGCGGACTTTCGGAAGATATTCGGCGATCCGTGGGCCAGGCTTTCCATGAGCTGCTGTTGAATGCGGTGGAATGGGGCGGAAAACTCGATCCGAAAAGAAAAGTTCGCATTTCCTACCTGCGGGCCAAGCGCATGCTGCTCTACCGCATTGCTGATCCGGGCCCAGGATTCAAATTTGCCGACCTGGAACACGCGGCGATTTCACACGATCCAGACGATCCCACGAAACACGATCAGATTCGCCAGCAGAAGGGTCTGCGTCCCGGAGGATTCGGATTGGTGTTGACGCAGGCGAATGTGGACGAACTGTTGTACAACGAGTCGCAGAATGAAGTGGTTTTTGTGAAATATCTCCAGGAGTGAGGCGCGCAAAAGAAAAACCGATTTGTGAGAGGGACGCCTTCAAGGACAACGGCTGTCGCCTGCGGCATTCGAGGCGTTGCCCAGAACAATGGCGCGGAAGCACCCGCCAATGGCGCTATACTCACACAGATTAGGAGCGGGAGAAAAAACCATGCTCTCAAGGAGACAGCAAACATGAGAAAAAAGGACGGGCTGAGCCGTGCGGCAGCAAAAGTGGGAGCTGTGGTAGGGAAAGCTGAAGGAACGGCGCGCAAGATTGCAAAGGCAGGCGTGCTGGCGAAAAAGGAACTTGATCAGATTTCGAAGCAGATCGAGGATTTGAAGAACCAACTTCAGAAGACCACAAAGCGTTTGAAACACGCTCTTCGTTAAACGGGGACTCCGCGTGATGCAAGCGCTTAATTGCCGAGCGTGAGTTAGCCAGTCGTCGAAAAGATTGTCTCAACTTCCGGAGCGGTGGCGAGGCGCTTGCAAAGGAGAAATATCCCTCCGAGCGCACCTCGATACGAGCGGGGATTTCAAAATCAATGGTGGGCCCGCAAGGATTCGAACCTTGGACCAACGGATTATGAGTCCGCTGCTCTAACCAGCTGAGCTACGGGCCCCCGCTGTAACTATAAGCGATACCATGCTTTATTGCACCAGCCTCGATTCAATCCTTTCGCCGTTAATCGTCGGTGTCAGTTTAGTGCCAGTTCTTGGCTCCGGAAATGGACTCGCCATGCGCTCAACGGCGGCGAGTTTGTGATCAGGCGCGAGGTAGGGATCGCGGTCAGGGCAATACGCGGCAGTTTTCCTCCAGCATTCAATGGAACAGTTCTCAGCCGAGAATCGAATTTGACTTGAGCCGGATCAACGGTCCCGCAGACCTCCTCTACTGGGGTGAAGCGTACTGTGCTATGAACTCCTCCACGACCCCCGGCCGTTCGTCCGCCACATAGTGACTGCTTCCATTAATCACTACGGTTTTGACGTTGGTGCACCCGTGAGCTCGTAGCGCTTCGGCAATGATCGGCAGGTCCTTACAAGAAAGGAGATTCGCTCCCTACTGCCAACACCAGGGGCACCCCAATCCTGCTCTGTTGCGCGGCGTTGAACTTCTCGTCGGCCGGAAAGGCGCGGTAAATCTCGAACGCCGCGTGCAGGTGTTCGGGTGCCGAGTAGGATTCTGCATACCGAGCCACGTCGGCGTCGCTAAAATACGCGGGGCCGAGAAAGTATCGGAAGTAAAGCGCCTGGCGCCCCGCCACGAGTTTTTCGTGGAGGTCAGGCACCTGCTGAAAATTGATGTGCCAGACGAAGAGACTGGCTGTTATTTCCTTTTGTAATACTCGTACCAGTCCTCGGGAAACGCATGAAGCAGCATAACGACCGGACCCGTTCCACCGCGATCGTAGTGCAGCGTGATTCCATTCACCGGATCCGTGGCGGAGACAAAACCGGGTCCAAGTTCAGTAAGCGACGGATTAGTTACTTGCTTTTGCGAAGATCGGCCAAGCGCGCTGCACGGGCCAGCCAGCAGAAAAATTGCGAGGGTCTTTAAGAATTGGAATCGGAGGGTCGCAACCGCCACACCCGTTTTCATTGTGGCGTCCTACATTGCCGGAGCAGGTGTTCCGTCCGACCACTTGCCAACTGGAACCATGAAGATGGTTTCCGGCTCCGGAACGAAGCGGGGATCCAGCACGACCGGGGAGTCGTCAAGGTTCGCACCCCAACTCGCGCCGTCTGTCTTGGGAAGGTGAAACATCAAATGGGGATACCAGTGCCCGACTTCATCGCTCAAGTACGATTCCTTCGACAACATGTAGGACATCGCGCCAGGTTCCGGTGTTGGCAGTTCCTTCTTGGCAACCGCAGCCTTAATGCGGTCGAGCATCTGAGGTTTGGATAATCCGGCCAACACCAGCTCTGTCCTCTTAAAAGTGTACGGCAGGATGGATCGCGCAGCGGCTGGGTTGTAGCAGATGGGACTCCGATTCTTGGGATTCCAAAACCCCGGGTGGTCGAATGGCGACATCCACGCTCGTTCCACGATGCACACGAAGCCGTTCTTGCCTTCAACGGCAGTTTCGTAGCCATGCCGGCCGAGAACCCCGACCGTGGCGTCGGCGGAAATGGATTTCGGGGCGGCGCTGCGTGCCAATGCGATCTCGGCATCGCGGTCGGCCATCATGTATTGCTCGATCGGGGCCATGCTGGGATATGCTGTTTTGGCGTCCTGGGCTTGAATCCGCCCCGCAGCGCTCAGCACAGCAACCAACACGAAGTATCCCCACGCGATCGCCTTGACTATCTCTCGGTTCATTGGCTTTCTCCTGTTGATATTATGTCGTCCCATCAATGGAGCTTGGCAAAAAATACTCGAATGTCTTGTACCAGCAGATCAGGCTGTTCAAGGGCGGCGAAGTGACCACCCCTCGGCATTTCAGTCCTTTGCACGACGTTGTAGGTCTGATCGAGCCAACGCTGGGGCGCAGCGGCGACTTCCTTCGGAAATACGGCATAGGCGACCGGAGTCATCATCCGGGACGGAGCTTCGTCACTATCGGAGAGCCGGTGCTCGCGGTAGATGCGCATGGAGGAGCCAACCGTTCCGGTAACCCAAAAGAGAGTCACATCGGTGAGAAACGTGTCACGATCCACTGTGTGCAGAAAGTCTCCGTCATTGTCGGTGAGATCCTGGAATTTCACTGCCAGCCAGGCCAGCCATCCCACCGGTGAATCAGTCAGCGCATAGGCGGCCGTCTGCGGCTCGATCGACTGAAGGTTAAAGAACGCGCTTCTCCCTTCGTCCCACCACTGCGAATAGCGGCGATGCTCCTCAGGGCTCATCTGCGCGAGCGCATCCGGGCTGGGAGGTGGAACGGAGATAAGGTTCAAATGGAGTCCCATAACACGGGTAGGAGCCTGGCGGGCCATCTGTCGCGAAATCGCGGAACCCCAATCACCGCCCTGAATCCCGTATCTGGAGTAGCCCAGACGATCCATCAGGACGATGAGCGCTTTGGCCATCCGCCGTGTGTCCCAGCCACGACTCTTCGTTGGCCCCGAAAATCCAAAACCGGGAAGTGAAGGGATAATGACATCAAAAGCGGGCCCACTACTGTCGTTCGGATGCGTGAGTGGCTCGATCAACGCAAGGAACTCGACGATCGAACCGGGCCATCCGTGAATCAACATCAAGGGAATTGCATCGGCTCGCGGCGATCGTTGGTGAATGAAGTGAATCGTCTGTCCGTCGATCTCAGTTGTGAACTGTTCGAATTGGTTGATCCGGGCCTCTTGGGCGCGCCAGTCATAATCCTTCTCCCAATAGCTTGCGAGTTCGCGGACTTTGCTGATGTCGGCGCCGTATTCCCATGTCGTGCCTGGCAGTTGATCGGGCCACTTGGTCTCTGCCAGGCGACGTCGAAGGTCCATCAGCACGCTATCTGAAATATGAGCCTTGAAGGGCTTAACCACCGCAGGCTTCGCGCTTTCAGCCTGGCCGTGACTTGGCCCGGCGGTAACGAAGACAAATAATGCCGCAACAAATGCGGAAACGGTCCGACGTTTCAGGGTCATGGGATCCCTTCTCAGGATCGCTAAACAACTTCACATCAATCCTGGTGCAGTTAGACGCAAAATGATAACGGAAAGCTTATCAATGAATGACGGGTAAAGGCGATGGCACTAGATGTAGTCACAGCGGAGTGTCTACCCTTATCCGTTGCACATCAGCAGCGAGTCGATTTCACATTCTTGGTCACTCTTCTAAGTCCAATAAGCGGGATTACGAAAGAAAAGCAGGGGGAGCGCCAGGCGCTCCCCCGTGGTTAACTTCGTTCGCCTCTTAGAATTCGAGGCGGGCGAAGATTCTGGCGTTGAACGGCGCCTGAATTCCGTCAGCGTTTAGTCCTATCGTCTGCACTGTGGGCTTCAAGAAGTCAGCGTTTGGCACGCCGAATTGCAAAGAGTCCAACTGGTTGAAGAGGAGGATTCGCTTCGTGTTGGCGACATTGAACAAATCGGTGCCAAACCGAAACTTGAATCGTTCCGTCATGTTCCAGAGATAGTCCGCATGGAAACTGACACTCCCGGTCGTGGGCGTACGGCCAAGGGCGCCGCGGCCTCCGATCGGAATTTCGCCGCCGTTGGAGTAAATAGGGTGTGCGCCGAGCTCGGTGACTGGAGTGCCAGTCGAGACGGTCACGCCTGTTCCCAGCGTCAGGTTCTTCATCTTGCCATGATCGAACACGTAGCTGAAGTAGCCGTTCGCCACTTGCGTGCGGTCCTGGTTCAAAACGCCGGGCGTGAACTGACCGCCTAGTTGACCGAAGAGCCCGCTCGTGAAATCGAACAGCGAACTGATGCCGGGGTCGGACTGGCCGTTGTCGTTGCGGAATGCACCCTCGAAGTTTCCAAACACCTTCGAGACGGTGTAATTCGCGCGCAACTGCCAGTTGTGCGAGAACGACTTGTTGACCTCGAAAACCACCGCCCAGTACTTGTGAATCGGGTCCGCAAAGCCGTCCGGAATTCCGTCCGGGACGACTGAGCCGGCTGTGACGCAGGCCGTGGGTGCTGGAGGGCACCCATTGACGCCAACTGGAACGATACTGCCAAGCGGATTGGTGGGTGAGACCGTGGAACCATCACGACCCTCTGCAAAGCACGCTGAGTCGTTCCCGCTGGCGTCGTGG
>Ga0210384_10002313_pt1 | contig 23470 bp, 16 predicted proteins | sample IncBWH2MmetaG_FD_160574 | JGI IMG/M metagenome (GOLD analysis project Ga0210384, IMG submission 160574) | Forest soil microbial communities from Barre Woods Harvard Forest LTER site, Petersham, Massachusetts, United States - Inc-BW-H-2-M | ecosystem: Environmental > Terrestrial > Soil >...
TCCGGAAGGATCAGCGTTACCGCTTTATAGAGAACCGGGGGGAACATTGCTTCATATTTGCCCAAGAACAGAGCTGGACATTTAATGAGTGGGAAAGCGACGCCGAGTTTTTGTACTACGGTAGCGCTCACGGAAAGTTGAATCTTCTGGCCTTCTGCAATGCTACCTATTTGCTGTTTCGCGAGCACAAGATCTTTTCTTCACCCAAACGTGCGCGCCGCTCGGAAATCATCTATTCCCAGAGCCGCTCCGAGGTAATATGTCCGGAAGGCGATTTCCTCGTTTCGCAAGACGAGCTGAGCAAGTCCTTTGCAGCTCGAGAGACGGTTCCCCGGAAGAGCGACGAGGCGGGCCGGTAACTATGTGCGGGATCTGCGGCATCCTCTATCCCGGCGCGAGTCAAAATGTGGACCGAAGTATTCTCGCGACCATGAATCGCGAGATCCTGCATCGCGGCCCCGATGACGACGGGTTTTTCCTGGATGGGAACGTCGGTCTGGCCATACGGCGGCTCAGCATCATCGATTTAAAGACTGGCCACCAACCCATCTCGAACGAAGACGAAAGCCTCTGGATCGTCTTCAACGGCGAAATCTATAACCATACCGAGTTGCGAGCGGACCTCGAGCTCGGCGGCCATCGCTATCGCACGCGAAGCGATACGGAAACGATTGTCCACTTATACGAAGAGTACGGCCGTGACAGCGTGAAGCACTTGCGCGGGATGTTCGCTTTCGCGATTTGGGATCGTCGCCGCAAGATCCTGTTTGCAGCGCGGGATCGTCTGGGAATTAAACCCCTCTATTATCGCCACGACGGTAACAAGTTTCTGTTCGGATCCGAAATCAAGGCCATCCTTTCATACCCGGGCATTCGAGCCGAGCTGAACGCCGGAGTTCTGGCGGAATATCTGGCCTTTGGCTATCTAGCGGGCTCACAGACCATGTTCCGGGGCATCGATAAACTTCCACCGGGTCACACACTCGAGGTCGATGCCGCTGGGCGCCTCAAGACGGAATGTTACTGGGACCCGACCGTGCCCGTGGACGAAGAGGTTCGTCCGCAGAAATATTACGTCGAGACTTATCGCCAGCTGCTCGAGGCGAGCGTGTCGAGCCACCTGATGAGCGATGTCCCTTTGGGTGTGTTTCTCAGTGGAGGGTTAGACTCGAGCGCGGTCGCTAGTTTGACTACCAAAATCCGGGGGGAACCGATTGAGACTTTTTCCGTAGGCTACGAGGAAGAAGCCTTCAGTGAACTGCCCTACGCGCGCCAGGTGGCCAACCATATCGGTTCCCGGCACCATGAAGTGCGCCTAAGCCGGAAGGAATTCTTCCGCTCGCTGCCAGCTTTGATTTGGCATGAGGACGAGCCGATCGTTTGGCCTTCGAGTTTGTCGCTCTATGCTGTGGCCAGGCTAGCGCGGGAACATGTCACCGTCGTCCTTACGGGGGAGGGCAGCGATGAAACCTTGGGAGGATATTTTCGTTACGCCTGGACTCTGGCCAATTCCCGCTTGGACCGGGTATACCGTTCGCTCACGCCCGCTCTCGTCCGCCGGTGGATACGAGATGGAATCGGGAGCGGAGTACTGGCTTCCGGTCTGCGGCGCAGGCTCGAACACACCTTTGTGGGCAGGGATGGCACGTCCTGGGCATCATTTTATTTCGATAATTTCTATTCCGCATTCTCTGCCTCGGAACAAGCGGAACTGCTCACCCCAAAAGCGCGCGAACTGAGCGGCAACGCTTATGCCGGCACCACGGCCACGTGGGACAAGTCCTCGGGCGATCTTCTCCACCGGCTTTTGCGTACCGACATTCGCACTTACCTGGTCGAATTGCTCATGAAACAGGATCAGATGAGCATGGCCGCGTCCGTCGAGAGTCGGGTTCCTTTTCTTGATCATGTACTGGTCGAGTTCACTTCACGCATTCCCGCAAGTTATTTGATCCAGGGGCTTTCCGGAAAGCATGTTTTGAAATTGGCAGTAGAGGATTTACTTCCCCGTTCCATCCTGCACCGCCGGAAAATGGGGTTCCCTACGCCTTGGGCTCATTGGCTGGCCGGACCGCAACTGGACGAGCTAGAGAGATTGCTTCTGGAATCGCGCACGCTCGAGCGTGGGTTGATCGAGCGCGATGCCACTCGAAAGTTATTTGCAGAACATCGCGCGGGGCGGAGAGACAATGGCAATCGAATTTGGCGCCTCCTGAACCTCGAAACCTGGCAGCGCGTTTTCATTGATGGCGAGCTGCCCGCCACGAAATCAAATTCACCGCAAGTCGTGGCCACTTGGACGGACCCGCGAGCAAGCGGGACCTAAGCACGCCATTCTTTTTCCCCATGAGTACAAGACAAGTCCGGCTCGCAGCTCGAAAAATACTCAAACCCTCGGTGCGGTCACTTGACGTTTGGTTGCCGCGCGACACCGGCTTGCCGTACCCCCTTCTCGCGAAGCAAATCCAGGTAAAGCTGCTCGAACCGCTCGCGGGCTTGTTCAAGAGTGAAATTCGCTTGGGCAATCCGTCGAGCATTTCGACCCCAGTCCCGTGCAAGTCGAGGGGAGGCAAGCACAGTCTCTAGTGCAGCTGCCAGAGCGCCTTCATCTTCAGGAGCGACGAGCAAGCCAGTTTCTCGATCGCGCACAAGCTCTGGATTGCCGCCCACGCGCGTCGCGACGACCGGGCGGCCAGCGGCCATCGCTTCGAGGATGGCATTAGAAAGGCTCTCGGAGCATGAAGCGCTGACGACCAAATCGAGTGCTGCCAGCACGGAGGGGATGTCATGCCGTTCCCCTAAGAAGCGCGTCCTCGGCCCGATGCCGAGTTGCCCGGCCAGCTGCTCCCATTCCTTACGAAAGGGACCGTCACCTACGAGCACGAATTCGGCATGCGGGAACCGACCGGCGACCCCCGCAGCCGCGCGTAGGAAGAGTGCTTGATTTTTTGCGCGATCGTTCATTCTTGCAATCATCCCGATGCGCATGACCCCTGGCTCGGGTGGGAAGGCCGGCACCGCTTCTTTAAAGGCTTCAGGTGGAAGGCCATTTGAGATCACAACTAGCTTCGTTTGGGGCACTCCTTCGCTAGCGAGTTGGTCCGCAGCTGCCAATGAATTGCAGACAACGCGGTCGGCCAAGCGAAATACAAAGTTTTGGGTGCGACGCTTGGTCGGTGTGAGAAGGTCACCGAACTGCCTCTGACTGGCTACCGCGACAGGTACGCCCGCCAGGCGCGCCGCCGGGATCAACAGTAGATTGGTGTAAAAATCGAACGACTGTACGACTTCCATCTGAGTTCGACGGAGAAACCCGGCAAGCCTACTGAAGGAGTGCAGTGCGCGCGGAGTCAGAAAGCTGCCGCCAAGTGGGTATTCCTCAATCTCTCCGACATCTTCTAAGAATTTCCCACAACGTTGAATGCAACCAAGAGAGAGGTCAATCGGGCCCCGCCGAAAAGCACCCGCCAGCAAAGCGAACTGTCGCTCGCTTCCGCCTGTCCCTAGACTGTCCATCATCATGAAGAGCCGCAGGTTCCCAGCAGCATTCTCGAACCGGGCTGCTTTGTTAGGAGCGTGCGTCATGGCATGCAGCCCGGGAGGCGCCGTTGCGGAGTTTTGTCGCGCACCGAAAAAGAACCTTCGAAGGCCGCCAGAGAACACCCCGCCGGTTCACCATGACAGAGTGCCCTTAACAGGCGATTGATAATGATCGTTGGGGGATCAATTTCGTGCAATGACACTGAGTTTACTACTCTTCCTGTCGGGTGCGAGGCCCAGTGTTCTAAAGAGGATGAGCTTCGAGCGGAAGGTAGTTTCCAAGGCCAGTCCTGCCGACGGGATGATAGGATTCCGAGAACCATGTGCGGGATCGCGGGATTCTTGCTCCGGGATGGCAAAGCGCAGGACGCCCGTGTGCGCGCCATGTGCGATCTCATCCGCCACCGTGGACCCGATGACGAAGGAATCTACACTGAGGGCGGTTGCGGCATCGGCGTGCGCCGCCTCAGCATCATCGATCTCCACACCGGCCACCAGCCCATCTCGAACGAAGACGGATCGGTTTGGGTGGTCTTTAACGGCGAAATTTACAACTACCAGCAGTTGCGCCAGCACTTGATCCAGTGCGGCCACCATTTCTCGACCACCAGCGACACGGAAACTCTCGTCCACCTGTATGAAGAGGAGGGCACCCAAGGCTTCTACCGATTGCGAGGAATGTTTGCCTACTGCATCTGGGATTCGCGCAAGCGCACCATCTTGCTGGTACGCGATCGTTTCGGAAAGAAGCCGCTGTATTACTCCCAGACGCCGTCCGGCTTTTATTTCGCTAGCGAGTTGAAGTGTTTAGGGCGAGCAGGCGTGCCTCTAGATCTCGACCGCGACGCGCTGCGCCTGTATTTCCAATTTGGCTATATTGCCGATCCCTACAGCCCCTTCCGCTCAATCCGCAAGCTGATGCCGGGATGCTGGATCGAGTGTTCGGCCGAGGGTGATATAAGAGGAGGCCGTTACTGGCGGCTGCCCCCGTTTTCGGAAGACAATCAAACCGGACTCACCGAGGCCGAAGCCCGTGAACGGGTCGGGGAACTTTTCGATGAGTCGGTTCGCGTTCGCATGATCTCTGATGTACCGCTGGGCGCATTTCTCAGCGGTGGCATCGATTCCAGCCTGGTTGTCGCCTCCATGGCTCTGCAGTCACCGGAACCGATCAAAACCTTCTCCATCGGTTTCGAGCAGGCCGCCTACAACGAGCTGCCCTATGCCGCCTTGGTGGCCAAGAAATATAAGACCGATCATCATGAGATCGTAGTGCGCCCGGATTCTGTCTCGCTCATCAACAAGCTGGTACACCACTACGACGAACCGTTCGCCGATTCATCGGCCATCCCCACCTATATCGTTTCGGAATTTACTGCCCGGCACGTGAAGGTCGCCCTCAGCGGCGATGGCGGCGACGAATTCTTCGCGGGTTATCCGATAATCAACCTGGCGCGCAAATACCAGTTCCTCGATCGCGTCCCCCTGCCGTTTCGCAAACTCATGTCGTTCGCGGCCGACGTGCTTCCTTATTCCGCTTACGGCAAGAATTACCTTCATGCCGTGGGCTGTCCCACGGCGCTGGACCGCTATTTCAACCAGAACTACGTCCCGTACTTCTTGCGCAAGCGCATCCTGAATCCGGAATGGATGCTGCCGGCAGACGCGGCTTTTCTCGAGCGGCTGCTACCTGACAATTTCGCTTCGCGGGATGCCGACATCGTCTCGCAACTGATGTACTTTGAGGCGACGAACTTATTGACCGGGGATTTTCTCGTGAAGGTGGACCGGGCGTCCATGGCCGCTTCGCTCGAGGTGCGCTGCCCGTTTTTGGATCACCATCTCGCTGAGTTTGCCACCAAGATTCCAACCGCCTGGAAGTGGCGGAACGGAATGGGTAAGCGAATTCTTATCGAGGCCCTCGGTGAGCGCCTGCCACCCGAGTTACTGAAGCGCCCGAAAATGGGATTTGGTGTTCCGATTGACCACTGGTTCCGGGGTCCCCTACGGGACTTGGTTCACGAGAGTCTTCTAGGTAAGACTTTCCTCGAACGTGGCATTGTCTCGCCGGATTTTGCACGCTATCTGGTGGAAGAGCACGAGTGTGGACGTCGCAACAACCATCACCAGATTTATGCGTTGCTGATGCTGGAATTGTGGTTCGAAAGCCTGGAACCCGTTTCGGCGAACGTTCCATCCGGATCCTACGCGGCACTCGGCAATTGAGTTCGTTTGGGCTAGACCGGTCGCTGTTCAAACTCGCCCGGGGAATTTAGTTGCTTGAGGAGTCGGGCTCGGGATCCGCAGAGGACGCTTTTCTGCGACGGATGACCCGTGCCGGGCTCCGAACTGCGACGGCGTCCGTCGGGATGGTGCGCGTGACAATCGATCCGGCTTCGATCGAACTGTCAAGGTCAATGCTCACCGTCGCAAACTCGCCTGCGTGCTGAAGAAAACGCTTGCCGATCAATCCTCATTCCGGGCTCGATTTCTCGCGATTTCCCTCCGTTATCGATTAAGATTTGGTGAAAGATGAGCCCTTCGAGAAGAATCGCCTATCTTGTCAGCCACTACCCTGCGGTCAATCATACCTACATTCTTAGAGAGATCCGTGAGCTCCGGAGAATGGGTTGGGACATTCAGGTGGCATCCATCAGACCCGACAAACGACCCCCGTCTCAGCTCACAGCAGAAGAGCGAGAAGAACTCGCTCACACCTGGTGTGTCATAGCGCAGGGTATGAGGGGGGCACTGCGCGCCCACCTTGTCCGCTTGACCACAGAAACCCGCTCCTACCTCCGTGGCATCGGGAGTGCCCTTCGCCTGGGAGGAGTTGACTTCCGCAAGGCCTTTCGTAATTTTTTGTATTTCACCGAAGCATTGATCGTTGGCCGCTGGATGCAGAGTCGCGGCCTCACACATATTCATATTCACTATTCCTCGACCGTTGGATTGCTCATAGCCAAGACATTTCCGGTGACTATTTCGATCACCATCCATGGATCTGGGGAATTCGAGGAGCCAGCAAGCTTTCATTTGCGCGAGAAAATCGAAGCGGCGACATTCATTTGTGCGATTAGCAACTATGGTCGGAGCCAACTGATGAAGGTCTCCCCTCCCGACCAATGGGGAAAGTTAGAGTCGGTGCCTCTCGGGATAGACCCTCAAGCGTTTATGCCCGATTCGACAGACTCCTTCGAGCGCACTAGCTTTGATGTAATTTCGGTCGGGCGACTGTCCCCGGAAAAAGCTCAGCGGATTCTTATTGATGCGATTGCCAAGCTCGTGAAGGAGGGCCGTCGAGTTCGCTTGCGTTTGGTTGGAGAAGGTCCCGATCGAAGCTCTCTTGAGAGACACATTGCCGCCCGCGGCCTTTCGGGAACGATAAGCCTCGAAGGGGCCGTCAACCAGGAGCAGTTGAAAACCCTGTATCGAGCGAGCGATGCTTTCGCGCTGGCAAGCTTCGCCGAGGGCGTGCCAGTCGTTTTGATGGAGGCCATGGCGATGGAAATTCCATGCGTGGCCACGGGTATCACGGGTGTGCCCGAATTGATCGAGGACGGTCTGGACGGTTTGTTGGTTGCGCCGTCAAATGTCACTCAACTTTCCGCGGCGATTGCTCGACTGATGGACCATCCCGATCTTCGCAAGCGGATCGCTAAGGCTGGAAGATGCAAGATCATCCAACAATATGATCTGTCGAAAAATGCGGCGTTGCTTGCCAAGGTATTCGAAACACGAATCCCGAACCTTGTGGCTCGACAAGGCCCGAAATCTCAAAAGCAGTAGGAACAGGAAATTCAGTCGTGGCACGATCGGAGGCGGTGATCTCTCGCTCAGTCAGACACGAGTGATCTGCGCTTGTATAAGACTGAATTACGTGCCAAGCGCATGGCTCGGGAACCCTTGTCGTGTTGGATACGTTCGTAGGTGTCTTGCTTCCTAGAGCTTGGTCACTGAACCGAGAACTGAATTTGTCTTGAGGAATCCTTTCGAAGCCTGGACGGCTGAACGAGTTCATGAAGAAGAATGTAGGCACAATTGCAGGTGCGAAATCGCGGTCCTCGCTTCTAGTAGCCTTGCTGTACGCCTCGATCCTTTCTGTTACTCATTATGCATACTTTGGTGACACAACCGGTTATGTCCGGAATATCTTGCTTTTTGACCACAATCCCGCGACTGGGCGAAGCGCGTTCTGGGACTTCGGCCATTTGTTGTGGCGACCATTGGGTTGGCTGCTATTTCGAAATTTCGGAGGCTTGCTCCCCTACGCCAGGACGGGGGAAAGCAATCTTACGATTGCAGCGTTTCTGATTGCAGTCAGCGTAATCAGTGGGTTGATTACGATTCTGCTGTTTAAATCACTGGCCGCGCGCCTCCTCGGTCAAGAGTGGGCGGCCGTGTTTCTTGCCACTGCGTTTCTTTGCTTTCATGCCTTCCTGAACTACGTTCAGACTGGGACTTCCTACATCTTGGGCCTCCTGTGCCTGACACTATCTCTCTGGTTCACGGTCCGTATGACGGAGACGGACGCGAGCGACTCGCGATACGCACTGTCGAGTGGCATCGCGGCCGCGCTCGCCGTTCTCTTCTGGTTTCCATATATCGTCGCAATACCGGGAGTTATAGCCGTCTGCTTTCTGTGGCCTACCGAGATTTCACCGCCGAGTCTGCGCCGCCGCGCAAGACTGGCGGGCTTGACACTGACGTCCGCTAGCCTGGTCATCTGCGCAGGATATTTCGTGCCCTTGATCCAACTGCACATACATACGCTTGGGGATTTACGCGATTGGATGATCGCATCCAGTCACGACTGGGCCCAGAATCGGCGCGCATTTCGGATTTTCACGGGCTTGCCACGATCATTTGTGTGGATCGGCGATGAAGGCATGCTCATCAAACGTTACCTTCTCGGCGATCCCTACGCACATGTGACTATTTGGCAGGTGATTTCAGAGCAGTTCTGGCTGATGGTCTGGTTCTATGCTTTTGGCGTAAGTCTTCTCTGGATTCTGACTCGCTCGGGAAGTGGTCGGCGCGTCCTTCAAATCCTCGCAGCCGCAAGTGTACCCGTCGTGATTTTTGCAGTTGTGATCTTCGAGCCGGGCTCGCTTGAGCGCTACTTGCCTGTGTATCCATTCCTGTGCCTAGCCGTCGCGTTTTCTCTCTCGCGCTACAAGCAGAACCGTATTGCCATTGTTATTTGCGCTGCGTTCCTGTCCATCGCGACCATCGTAAACGTAGCTGCCTTATGGAAAGGTTCCGTACTGAAGCGACACCAGCAGACTGTAGATCGCGCCCTTAGCATCGCGGACAGGGTTGGGCCGAGCGGCGTCGTTGCTCTCTTCTCACAGAACGATGATTTGTACATGCTCGAGTCTTCATTTCCGTTTGATCCGATAGTTCGACAAGCACCCTTGCCCATTTACGACGTCATAGCCCTGGCCACGTCAGGCGTCGTTGAGTGGAGACAGCACTTCGCCCGGCGAGCATTGCAGGCGCTCGGACAGCACCAAAGCGTGTGGGTCTCAAAGCGCCTACTGGCTGCGGAGCCGGATCCTGATTGGGGCTGGAACGAAGGCGATGATCCTAACATCTCATGGAAGGAGCTCCGCCCGTTCTTTCTCGCTCTCGATTATTCGGCTGACGTGGGCGGGGCCGACGGTTTTTTGGAGGTCGCGGGCTCCGCCCAAACCAGCGCATTTCTCGAACGAGTACTTTCTAGCCGAACCTCAAGTAACGCGGTCAACCGATTTCATCCGTCTCTTAGGGCCTCACCGAACGTCCCCGAGCGAGTCGCCGATGGTCGGAGTTTAATAAGCCATCGAGAATACTTGGTGGCTTGCTTCCTCACAAGTGGGATTCCACAGGTTTTGTAGCATTCATCAGTGAGACGCCCCCCGAACCCTTAGTACGTGCTGAATCAAGAACTATTGTTCCTGAGGCGTGTAAGAAGCAGAGAGCAGGCTGTGTTCACCACACGTTGCTACTAGATTGTGCGTGTTCAGCACCGGAGTCGATTCCCGCAGCTTCAAAACCATAGACCAGGTTTGCTATTCGAAATGAACTCGATAAGCGCGGATAGGGCCTTCAAAATAGTTTCGGGACAGTACACCGATTACGGAACAAACGAAGAATACGGCAGCGAAGTGCAGCCAATAGGCCAAACTGGCACTGTGGAAAACTCCGCCAACATACGGGCGATTAAACACAGTGTCCGTGAAACGATAGAAGCCAAGGATCACAAACGTATGGATCAAGTATAGGCAGTAGCTGATGTCTCCCATGAACCGGAGCGGAGCGCTTCGCAACACTGAGAAAAGAGAGATAGATGGCATCGTAGCGAGACAGGCAATCGTTCCCGCAGTGAGGAGAGAAGTGCAAGAATACAACCGTGAGCCCCCACCGAACGGTATAAAAAAGACAATCGCGGCCAGGCTACAAAATCCTGCAGCCCACACCTTAACCTGAGTATGAGGATGGTTGCGAATCAAAATTGCGACCATGGCACCGCAGGCAAGTCCATCAAGCCGGAACCACGTGAAGTAGGGGTTGAAATATCCAGTGTCGAATGCATACAGGCGGAAAATAGGCTCCGCGGCGCAAACGACGGCAGCGACCGCAAATAGGGTCCGCGGCTGGACAAATCTGATTAGCCAAGGCAAAACAAGATAAAAATGCTCCTCGACAGATAGGGACCAAAGTGGGCCCATAACTAACGGCACACCAAAGAGCACAGACACATTTGATAGATATATGAGACTGATCGCGAAAAAACGCCAAGGCCAATGGTAAAAGACGAGCATCACTAGCAGGGTCAAATAGTACAAGGGGAATATACGCAAAATCCTCTTCATGTAGAAATTGCGATAGAAATGCGGTCCACCCTTTGAATCTAATAAGATCCCTGTAATCAAGAAGCCCGAGAGGACAAAAAAAATATCAACCCCAAGCCAGCCTCGCCTTGTGACAATCAACCAAACACGCAGAAAGTGGTCGGCAGCGCCCGTGGCGTCAAATGAAGGAAAGGAATGTCCGATGTGGTGAATAATAACTAGGATAATCGCGATTCCGCGCAAGCCGTCCAATTCAAGTACATGCCGTGACTCGGAAAATGGACCAGAGCACTTGATTGGCTCAGGTAAACCCTGAACGTCGCGGAAAGTCTTTGGACCATTATCCATTCCAGCAGAATACTACTACATCATGAAAGTCTTTCCCGTTCGAACCGGGCTCGGGACTTCGACCATTTGTTGTGGCGATCATTGGGATGGCTGCTGTTCCGAATTATTGGAGGCATGCTCCCCTATAGCAAGACGTGTGAAAGCAATCCTGCAGTTGCAGCGTTGCAAAAGATAATCTATGAGTCAGTAACGACTTTGTTGTAAGAATCACTGGCAGCGCGCTTCTCGAATCAAGGTTGGGACGACCACGTTTGTTGCCGCTGCGTTGCTTTGCTTTCATCCATTCCTTACCTGCGTTCAGGTCGGGACTATTATGCCGTCGCGCATAACGAGAGGAGTTTGCATCTGTCAATCGGTTGGTTGGGTGGATTTCCACTGATAAGTCACATCTGCTCGGAAAGTGGCGCGAGCCGCCGACCACTTTCGACTGTCGCTGCAGTAGATGATGATAACGGCGCGGGATCCGTCGATCATGCTATATTGCAATCGATGATCGGTTTTCCGGCAATGCGTAGTTCGATCAGACTATCTTGAGTCCGAGTGCCCCGCTTCTTTCATGAGACATGTGCCGATCGTTTTAGTTTTCGTTGCGCTACTGATGATCCTCGCCTGGAGGGTTGCTTTAGACTCTCCTTACGCGTACGACGAAGCGGACTACATGTATGCCACGAAGCTTGGCCCGCTCGCGAACTTTACCGACACGCCCACCATGCCCATTGTGGAGTTTTTGCGAACAGGGCTCGAACGCGGTAAGGATTCGCGCCAAGCTTCACAGCTCTCGGAAATGATTCGGGGAGCAAACGACGTCGTTTTTTACCGTCACTGGCACGGTCCCCTGTATTCCTACTGGTTGCTGCTGACGTCTCATTTCGGTCTGGATGAGCATCGAATGCGTCTTTTCACGCTGGCTTTCCCGATTTGCAGCCTGCTTGTAATTTACTTGGGCTGCATCTGGATTTTTGGCGAGGCTCAGGGAACACTGGCCGCCGTTTTTGCGTCGGCATTGTTTGTCTGGAGCGTGCCGACTGTCAGAAGCACGGAGCTCGCCCCCCACCAGGCCTTCGTGTGTTGCTTTTTGGTCTGCTTGATCTTGCTGTCAAAAACCGTAGCGACGGGAAGCCGGCTGTACTTTTATTGGGCAGTGGTTGCGGCCGCGCTCTGCTGCGGCCTCTTGGAGGTGGGCTTCGTCGCGGTTGCCACAGTCATCCTTTGCGGGTACTTCGAGCGCCGAAGTCTTCGTCCAGATAGGGCGTTCGGGATACGTTCGTTGCTCGCGTTCCTTGCAACCGTGCTCGTAATTTGGCCGGGCGCGATCATGAAACTCTCCTTTTTGAAGGGTTATCTATTCATGGCTTTTCTTGCAATCTTTCGAAAATCTCCTTGGGGCCCAGAGGGATTCATCGGGACTTGGGAGAAACGCTTCTCGAGCTCGCCCGTGGAGTGGTTGGTCATTGGCGTGAGCTTGCTAATCTGGAAATTTTCACGCCGGCTGGAAGGCACGCGACGCACCCTATATCCATTCCTGGTATACGCGGTACTGATGCTGGCTGCAACCCTGCGAGTGACTACGGCGACACCACGCTATGCCCTGCTGTTCGAGCCCGCTCTCGATGTGCTCGCCGGATGCGTCCTGGCCTTGTATTTTGTAAAGTTCACCCGGCCCGCCACAGCCCACGCCGTGGCGGCAGTCCTGGGCCTCATCCTGTTCACGGAGACGTGGGTAAACCTGAAGCGACACCCCGTAGTCCCTGACTCGAGGCTTCCGTCGCTGCTTGCCTACGTACGGGAGAATCATCTCGAGAATGGCCGGATGTTGGTGCCGCAGGCCGACGTCCCCACGCTCCATTACTACTTTCCGAACTCTCATTTGCGAGGCTACGCCGACCAGCTACCGGAACTGTCTACACTTCGAGATGGCCGTGCGGATGGACTCCTCTATCCTGGTTTGCCGCTCCGGTATGAACAGCTGCTGTCCGGAGAATTTAATTAGACTCGATTGAAGTTCTGGCTATAGATTTTGCCTGAATCGAAGATGACATAAATCATGCAAACCAAAAGGCGATTCTCTTTGCGTCGCCTCGTTCTAGAGGTTGGATGGCCACTGTAACAATCACCTTCAGCGTTGATCACCCAGCTTCCTGCAATTCCGCCTGCGGCATTGATCACACGCCAAGGGTCATATCCGAGGGCAACGCGAGCAAGATGGGTCACCTCGCGACCGCCCTCAAGATCCACCTGACTTTGCTTGCTCCACTTTTTCAGGACGAATTGGATCAGCTCAATAAGGATCTGGGCGCTTTTGTGTAATTCCACTGATATGCGGCCAAGGTTGACCACCTTGACTGTCTGGTGCGCCCTATCCATCCTGTCACTGGTCGTCAATTTCTCGGCCCAATGGCGAAGCGAGCACGCCGTGAACTTTTCGTCCGAGGCGGCGCGCGTGTCCTGGGCCCTCCAGCATCACCGAGGGTTCTCCGACCCATATCTTTCCGGGCCGAGCGGCCCGACAGCTCAGATGGCGCCGATCTATCCTCTTTTCCACGCTGCCGTATGCCTGATATTCGGCACCGGAGTGGCTGGATGGGCAGCGATTCTCGCATTGACTGCGCTGGCGTGGTCGCTCCAATGGACCCTCGCCTACGACTTCCTGCGGCATTACGGCCACGCGCGCGCGGGTCTTGTAGCCGCGTTCTTCGGCGTGCTAGTGCCTCTTCCGGGCAGACTCTTCAAGTGGGAGGCGGTGTTCACCGCATGTGCCCTCGCCGCCGGAGCTTGTCTAGTGGCGCGCCTGCTCGCAAAGCCGGACCGTGCCAAGGCCAGTCTTCTCGGTGTCGCTGTCGCCGCCTCACTTCTGCTGGCGCCGGCCACGGCCACGATCCATTTCACATGGGGCGTGTTTATTCTCTGGCGCCAGCCGCTCAAGTTAGCCATCAACGTCCTGGCAATTGCGCTCGTGTGCGCCATACTCCCACTAGGTCTTTGGACCGCGCGGAACTACCGGACCTTCGGTCATCTCTTCTTCATTCGGGACGATATAGGTATTACAGTTGGTTCTTCTAATTCTGATTGCGCTCAGGCCATCTTGGCTGACAATTTGGCGTCTGGCTGCTACGCCACCCTACACCCGAGCGCAAACCTCTCGACTCTTGCGCGACTGAGGCAGCAAGGTGAATACCAGTTTGGGGCTCGCCAAATGGGCACCACTGTTCAGTGGGTTCGTGCGCACCCGGTGCGTTTCGCCACGCTCACTCTGGAACGAATCGCCCACTTCTGGTTTCCGCTGGAACGCGCCGACAAGCGGGCCCTGATGAACGGTATTGTGATGAGCCTTGCGACCGTACTGAGCTTCCTTGCTGTCTTCTGGCGAAGGTCTTCCGGTTTCGCCATCCTGGCGGGAGGACTATCGTGTTACCCAGTAATCTATTACTTCGTTCAAGGTGAGCAGCGTTATCGTTACCCCATTTTCTGGATGTCCGTACTGTTGGCTGCCGTCGGGGTCGAGTTGATGCTCGACCGTTGGGCGAAGACAAAGTATCTAGAGCGCTCAAAACAGGCGTCCGACCTATGATAGAGAGAGCTTGTTTCGATCCCGGACTTCTACCGCCATACAGCTCGCACTCATCGTAACGCATCGCCGGGGACACCTGCCCTTATAGCTCCACTTGCACGATTACAATTCCGGAGATCTCCAATCGAGCGTTGTACTACTCGGTTGACCGAGTCGACGACAATCGCACCGTCGTAACCTCTTATCCAATATGAATTGCAGCGGTGCCGCAGCCGCCTACCGAGAGCGGTTCGTCCAAGTAGGCCGGGGCCTCAAGCGGTACTTACGAGCGAAATTCCGTTGAATGCGTGACTCGAAACGCCGGTGGACTTCCTGGCTCAAAAAGTCACTCGGATCTTCCCTTTTCCTCGTGATAGTCCATCTCGGTATTGACTTCCCAGAGTCCTCGCTTGTCAGTTTTGCCGGCGATGATGTCATCGACCGCCTTCATGGCGGTCAGCATGGAGTGGTCCTGGTTATTGTAACGATGCATGCCATTGCGGCCAATAAGGAAGAGGTTTCGATATCGGTCCACATGCTCGCGAATTTCGACGAACCGGTCGTAGGTACCAAAATACGCAGGATAAGTCTTTTCCATCCGTAGGACTGTTGAGTCGAGCACCTCACAGGCGTCGATGATACCGATCTTGCTAAGCTCCTCCGTCGCGAGCGCGACCATGCGATCGTCGGAGAGGTTCCAGATTTCGTCCGTCTCGTTACAGAAATACTCGAGGCCCAACCAAACATTGGCCGGATCTGCCACCATGAAAGGGCTCCAATTATTAAAGATTTGGAGCCTGCCGAGCAGCACGTTGGGTTCCTGAATATAGATCCAGTTGTCGCGGATCAGCTGTTTCCCCTCGAGCGTTTCGTCGTTGATCCTGAGCGAGCGAAGCAGGAGACCGACGATGACGAAGTCCCTGTAAACCAGTCCTTCCGACACTTCCAAAACGTTTTTCGGGGGCGCAACATCGAACGACCGCATGATTTCCTGTACCGGGGCTGTGGAGAAGAAATAGTCGCCCTCGAAGGTCTCCCGGTCCCCAGTAGAGTTGGTGGTCTCCAGCGCCTTGACCCGCCAGCCATCCGTGATCAGCCGCTCGGCTCGGCATTGGGTGTGGATCTCTCCGCCCAATTCGACGATTCGGCGAGCGACCTCTTCCCACATTTGCCCGGGACCGAACTTGGGGTACAGAAACCGTTCGATCAGCGAGGTCTCGGCGCCCTTTTGGCCGATGTCGCCGCTGCTACTCTTGAACACCTTCCGCAAGGAGTGCATTAGTGTCGACCAGACAGAAAGGCCCTTAATGCGCTGGGCTCCCCACTCGGCGCTGATCTGGTTACATGGCAGGCCCCAGACCTTCTCCGTGTAGGACTTGAAAAACGTGCGGTAGAGTTCCCGGCCGAAACGGTTGATAAAGAACTGTTCTAGGGTTTCCTCCGGTTTGAGAGGAAACAAGGCACTCTGAACGTAACTCACTCCGATCTTGAAGGTGCGCCACACGCCAAGCTTGAGCAGTGTGTCTTTACTTAGTGAGATCGGATAATCGAAGAAACGGCCCAGATAGTAAATGCGGGACTTGCGGGCCCGCAGCAGCATAACGCTGTCCGCAGTGGCCGGGTCAACTCCAAGTGCGGAGGGCGTAATTCCGCGTTCCATACGGTGGTAATTGATGACGACCGGACCATCTTTAGACGCCTGGAGTGGCAGCATCTGCAACCACCACTCCATCACGCGGTCGGATTTCGAAAAAAACCGATGACCCCCGATGTCGATCCGGTTGCCTCTGTAGTTCACCGTGCGGCAAATTCCCCCCACACAGGTGCTCTTTTCAAGGACAATCGGCTTGATCCCGGTCCGGGCGAGCAATTCGTAAGCGGCAGTCAATCCGGCAGGACCTGCGCCAATGATGATAGCCCTTCGTTGATTCATCGAGCTCAACCCAGGATTTCATTTTTGAGGGTTCAAACTAGGGACTTCGATTTTTCTTGCCAGCCGCCTAGCCAGTATATGACACGTCCTTGCCGCGAGTCCACGTGCCGTTCGGACGGGGCATGCCGATGTCATCGACTCAAGATACTATGAATGTGAGTGGGGATTGTTGCTTCAGAGAGAAGCAGAGAATCCCCTAAGGAGCCCTATCAAGCGGAGTGTTCGGCCAAAATCCCGCGGAGAGCGGCAAGGGATCCGTATAGCTTATCGAACGAAATGGTAACCGGCAAAGCTGCACTAATAGTTCCACTTGCGCGATTACAAATCAGGTGATCTCCGATCGGACGCTGTACGATGTGGTTGACCAATTGGATCACAATGACTACGTCTTGACTTCATAGTCCATGTAGGTTGTAGCGGTGCCGTAGGCGCTTGCTCAGAGCGGTTCGTGGCACTAGAAATGGCACGTGAAGCGGCACTTGCGAGCACATTCTTGTGTGCGCGACTGGCCACACACGCAGCGGAGCTATAGCGTGTATTCGTTGATGACGTTGAAAAACTCTTGGGTACCTCAGATTAGTTCTTGGCCTGCGTTTCATGCACTTTACGAATCAGAAACAGCGGCCGGCGCTTCACTTCATCGTAGATCCGTCCGATATACTCGCCCAGGATGCCAATACTCGTGAGCTGAACAGCCGCCAACAGAATGATGAACACAACCGTACTCGTCCAGCCATAAACCATTGGTGAGCCGAACAGTCCGATACCAAGAACACGGCAGACGATCAGGAATAGTCCCACGAGGAAAGAAGCTACGGCTGCTGTCAAGCCAACCAACAGGGTTAGCCGTATCGGCTTATAGCTGAAACTGAATATGGCGTCGAGCGCGTATTTGAGGAGCTTCGAAAAAGTCTGTTTGGGTTCGCCGGACGCGCGATCTTCGCGAGCATAAAAGACTACAGCAGTTCGGAAGCCCACCCAAGCGCGCAAGCCTGGAAGGTAGCGATTCGTTTCGGTCAACTGAAGCACCGCGTCAACCGCCCTACGGTCCATGAGACTGAAGATTCCTGTGTTAAGCGGAATGGGATAGTCCGAGAGAAAACCCAAGGCCCGATAGAAGAGGGGAAACAAGTGTCTACGGAAATCATGCTCCGCTCGGCTCTTGCGTTGCGCCACAATCACTTCAGCGCCGTTTGTCCATTCCTTCAACATGGAAGGGATGACCGAAGGCGGGTCTTGCAGGTCACCGTCGATCAGGACAACGGCATCGCCTCGGGCTACGGACAAACCAGCAGTAATCGCAGCCTGATGCCCCCAATTCCGCGAGAGCTCGACGACTCTTACGCGCTGATCGGCGGTCTTCAACCTCAATAGAATCGAGAGAGACTGGTCGCGGCTGCCATCATCCACGTAAATCAGCTCCCATGGAAACCTGGTGGGCTCCATAGCGGCCACCACCTCTCGATGAAATCTGGACAGGACTTCTTGTTCGTCAAATATAGGACACACCAGAGAGACCATTTGGGTGCTGTGTACCATTGGTTTTTGATATCGTAAAATTACACAAAACCGGGATACTCGCAAGCATCTCGGCCCGCGTGAATCTCATTCGCCTTCAGGCCAGCGGCTCAAGGATGGCAATGGAACCACAGAGCGTGGAAACTGATATTTGCCAGTTCGAAAGTCCGCGCATTTCCACAACGGGCTTAGGAAATGTGGCACTGATTGTAGCCTTCTGCGCCATCTTAGGCGATGTCCGCTGGGTGAAAATGGGCACGCTGGTTTTGGGCGATACCTCGCGCTGGTTGTTTGAGGCGCAGCGCGTGGCGGCCGGCGAGGTCCCCTACAGAGATTTCTCGTGGCAGTATCCGCCGTTCTCGGTGTTGTTGCTGGGCTGGATCATGAGGTGGTTCGGCGTTACCTTCGCCGTTGCGCAGGTGTTCGTCGATATTGTGTCGATTGGTGTAGTTCTGGCTATTTATTCGCTGGTTCGTGTCTTGCTGCCACGTTTTCTTCTGATTCCAGCAATGTTCTGCTTGGTCGCTGTCTGCGGAACGAGCCTCATGTTCTTCAATCTTTTCTCGCTTCTTACCTATGTCCCGGCGCTACAGACAGCAGTTGGCGGCTTTCTCCTATTTCTGCTGGGGGTGCTGAATTACGTCCGGACTGGCAAAATGAAGACGATAACCTGGCTGATGGTGATATCAGGTGCCTTCATCGCTGCCTATAGCAAACCTGAAACCTTCGTTGCGACTTACAGCACTCTGGTGCTCCTGGCACTCATCGATCGTAATTATTGGTTTAACGGACGGAATTCAAAGGACTGGTTCTTGCACTACACAATGCTCGGTGTTGCGTGTTGCGGGCCCGTGCTTGTGGCGTATCTTTGGACCGGGGCTGTAGCTGGATTCGCCAACATGAAGGAGGGCATTACCGGTTACGGCTTGGCCGGCGATCTCTGTCCTTGGTGGCCAACAGGCCTGGGCATCTTCGGTGCCGTATCGTCTTTGGGCGAGGCCGCCTTCATCGCTTCAGCACTCTCGCTGACTCGCCGAAAGTACTTCGTCGCTCGTTTCGGACGCGCATACTACTATGGAATAGCGGGCGGGTTGGTTGGGGCGTGCATCTATTTCGCTTACGTCTTGTTTAACAATTGGAGCCTCCTGACCGGGAGCCGCTCCATTGCTGACAAGATCTGGTACTCCGGCCCGAGTACTTTTTGGACCAGTGCCGTTCTGCTCCCAGTGATGTGGTCTTGTGTGGTCCTGTGGCTTTATCTGGTTGTCCGCCTCTTCCTTCTCCGCAACCATAGGCCGAGCGCGGATTGCTTCACTATCCTTGTTCTTTTAACGGGGCCCGTCGCGATGTCAGCCCGGGGGTGGTTCAACTGGAATCTTGGAAACCGGACAGAGGTCCCGGGCGTTTGCTATCCTTTCTTTTTAGTGCTCGGACCGTACTTGATCTGGCGCTCACTCGCGCTCGGAGGACCCGGCCCCGACCTCCATGTGGGCACTCGCGCGAGGCCTGGGTTCGCGCTGGTGGCTCTGCTTGCTACGTATGGCTTATTGCGGATGATAGCTGCTTATCCGAATCTTCTCTCGAACGGACCCTATCGTGAAATGTCCACGCTGGCGGGGAATGTCCGCCTAACCGACTACAAAACCGATTCGGAAATCTATCGCTTCGTGATAGAAAACACTTCGCCCAGCGACACCGTCCTAGACCTGCCATACGGTGGGGGAATTAATTTTGCTGCACACCGCCTCAGCCCGTTCTTTGAAACACAGTTCCAACTGCTTAGCATGCCGGATAAGTTTCTTGAAAAGGACCTTGAGGTCCTTCGTCAGCACCCGCCCAAAATAGTGATCGCAGACAATGGGCCGAACTATGGCGCGAGTTATGGATTGAAGAGCCATGCGTGTGCATTTCCTCGCCTGGTGTGGTCTCCTCGCCCCAACTCTGATGACGAAAGGGTATTCCCCGCAATTGCCGAAATCCAACAAAACTATCGTGTAGCGAAGGTGGTCGGCCGAAAACTTCTACTCGTGCGTAAATGAAGGCATAACAGTCGGGACAAACTGATTCGCCTGTTGGACGATAGCTTGGCAGCGCTGACGCTCTTTCGTGTTGCGTTGGCTGACAGTTCCCAGTTCGATATGATATGAATGCACGATCGAGGATTTGATGTTCAATTTCCTGTAGTGATCGCTCGCCAGATGAATCACGATGCAAACCTCGGGACCGCCTCCGTTCACGAGTGTGAGGTCGCCGCCGGCTCTCGCTTTAAGTTCGGTGCCAATTGGCTTCGCTTCCTTGAGGTATTGACTGAGGATCACCTCCGCTCGGCAAGGACATCGCTTTCTGAGATGCTCCCCTTTTCACTGAGTGGCAAGCGCTTTATCGACATTGGATCCGGGAGCGGGCTCTTTAGCTTGGCTGCGCGACAAGCTGGCGCTCGAGTCCACTCGATTGATTACGACCCCCAGTCGGTTGCTTGCACAAGTGAACTGCGCCGGCGATACTTCCCGAATGATCCCCTATGGACCATCGAGCTTGGTTCTGTACTCGATACCGAGTACCTGTCCTCGATCGGAGAGTACGATGTTGTGTATTGCTGGGGAGTTCTGCACCATACCGGGGCAATGTGGCAGGCGCTTGAGAACGTTGTCGGGCTGGTGAATGACGGCGGGGTTCTGTTCGTAGCCATATACAATGATCAAGGAAAAAAGAGTCGCCGGTGGAAGGCAATCAAGCACTTCTATAACAGGTCTTCGCAGCCAGTGCAGGTTCTGCTAGAAGCCTCTGTCTGTGTCTTGATTTGGTGGCGGCGGTGGCTGAAGGACCTCCTTCGCTTGAGGCCCTTGGAATCGTGGCGAAGGGCGGGCCGGTCGCGAGGTATGTCGGCGCTGAGCGACGTCAGAGATTGGGTCGGCGGTTACCCATTCGAAGTGGCGAAGCCGGAGCAGATCTTCAACTTCTATCGCCAGCGCGGCTTCTTCCTCGAAAAGATGCGAACCCAAGGAGGCGATCTTGGTTGTAACGAATTCGTCTTCTCAAAACCGCAGAGACCTCAAACTTCCTATCCCCACTAATCCCTTGCCTGACTCAGGCTTCACGCCGGCTCACCCACGTCAGGCACATTTGTCGCTCCAGGTTCCTCGTGCTTGAGGGCCCGGAGCGCGCGTCGTGTGGCAAAATACGTGACGACCGTTATTCCGCCGATGATCGGCAAATAGCCCGTGTAGGCTAAATGGTCGAATATTGTGCCGACTGCATAGCCAACTGTCGAGAGCAGCATGCATAAGCTCAATCCCGCGTAATCTTCGAGACCCTTCTTGCCTGCGGTCCGCCGATAGACCCGATGGTTCAGACCCAGACACGACAGGATGGAACAGACGTAGAAAACAAATCCCGGTATACCCGCCTCGCTCGATACCTGAGTATAGGAATTATGAGTTTGGCGCCAGGCTGGGCGCTCGCCTTTCTTCTCCGATTCACGTACGTCCTCGATCATAAACTCGCCCGGCCCAACTCCGACCAGGGGGTGCCGGAGGGTGATCGAGACACTGTCCCAGAACAACTGCTCTCGCTCGATCTGGGACTCGAGAGCAGACGCATCTTCTTTGTCGGCAACCCGCCTGTCGTCGCCTATCGCAAAATAGGTCAGACGATGGCGCGCACTGGAAGGGAGTAAGACCAATGCGATTACAAATAATAGCAACACGGCGGTGAGGGTCTTTATCTTGATGCGGTTGAACCATAGAAAAACGATCATCACCGCCAGTGCCGCAACAAAAGCTCCCCGAGAACCAGTCCTAAGCATGTACACAACAGAAAGAGCTATGAAGATCATGCTCAGAACTTTCAAGAATTTCCCGCCGCGTAAGAACGCAAATAAGAAAACGGGAATTCCCAACAGCAGCTGTAAGCCGAGTTCATTCGCATTAGCAAAAGAGGAAAAATTGCTTCCCGCAACGGTCAAGCGCCCCCCTCCCACGGAACCAAACGCAAAACAGTTCAGTACAATTAGGAGGTTGCCGATTCCAAACACATACATGAGTGTTCTGATCCGCCCGAGTGTCACGACACAGGCGCAAATCACGAAATACAGCAGATAACTTCTGAAAAAGTAGTTTAGAAGGAGCGAGGCCGTGTCACCCTTCCAAACACTAAAGGGGGCACAGATGCCGAGCCACAGGCCAAAGGCAATCCACCATTTGCCAAATGAAACGCGGGCACCTCTGAAAGCGCTGCCGGTGACCAGGAAGACCCCGGGCAACAAGACCAATGAGATGTTTGAGATGTACGCCTTACCATGGATGAGCCGCAAAGCAAATTCGTTCACAAAACCCGATAAAAGGTAAGCACACAGGATTACGAAACAAACCTCTTGCCAAAGGTTGGGATGTATTTCAGGAACTCGCGCAGATTTTCCCGCAGGCAGATCGTTCAGGACTGCCGGTCCGTCACCCATCGCCTACACTCCGGCTGGAATGGCTTGAGCGCGGTTGCTTGGCCTAGATGGACGGGCGAGCGCACCGGGCGCCTTGGGATTATGGAACCGACTCATGCGAATGCCGCGACGCGGCCTAATTCTAACACGTCGAATGTTTTGTCAGTTGTCATTCGCTACCTTCGAGCAAACGGAGGCTCAATTCTTCTCTATCACTGCAAAGTAGTGCAGGCCCTTTCCTAACAACTCGTTGATGAACGGCGGATAGATGTCGATCGAGGTCAGCTCCTGCTTTAAGCGCACCTGGGCGCGTTCGAACATCTCGTGCCACTTTCCGAGATTGTTGTAGCGGTACGTGCAGGGCACCTCGTACGGGGCATTGGCAGCCCAATCGAGCAGGCTGATTCTTTGCTGAGCAAGAAAGCCCTCCCGCAAGTGGTCCTTTACTATGGTGAGCTCCCGTGAAACTCGGATGCTTTCTCTGAGCAGGTGGTCAGGGTCGAGCTCGTGATGCAGAACGTCCGCCAGGATGACGATATCGAACGTGTTGTCAGGCCAAGGTATGCGCGACCCATCGTAGAGATGCACCGAGATCACCTCGCCCTGCCGCCGCGAGCGTTCCAGGCCCTCAACCGTGACGGTCGAGGTCTGATCCATGATGGCTTTGCCCAACTGTCCATACCCGCACCCGACATCCAATACTCTGCTTCCTGATGGAACATGAGCCATGATCAGCCGCACCAACACTTCTTGACGATGGGCGTATATGGGCGCGTGAAGCGCACGCATGAACCGCTGAACAATGGAAGGCATGATGGCTTAGGAGGGGCGAATTGTTCCGAGCGAACCGGCTGCGATCATCGGAGTGCGGCTCCCGAGAGAGTCACATTGCCGGTTCCTGATGACATCACCCAGCTCACCGTCAAGCTCTGGCTGGCACTGGCTGCGTTGTAGGTCACCGTGTAATTGCGGTCATATTGGCCGGATGTGTTTACTGTCGTGTTCACGAAGTCCGCAGCTGATCCGTCGGATAGATGCGCTGTGAGCGTGCCCCCGCTGTTCCACCCTCCTACGTGTACCGTCAGCGTCCGAGAGGCTTGATCGGCCGGTGCGCTAATGGAAAAACCGTTCCCCATACTGTTGATGTATAGCCCGTTCGTGTTGTTCGTGCTGCTGGCCACCGGTGTGCCATCGCTCCAGCTTAAAGGACGCAGATCCGGACTGTAGTTGTATACCGTTCCACTGCCCACCTCGCGATACGTGCTGATCTCGGCTCCCACCCCGGCCTTGCGGTTCAGGCTCCCATCTCCCCA
>Ga0210384_10002315_pt1 | contig 23450 bp, 19 predicted proteins | sample IncBWH2MmetaG_FD_160574 | JGI IMG/M metagenome (GOLD analysis project Ga0210384, IMG submission 160574) | Forest soil microbial communities from Barre Woods Harvard Forest LTER site, Petersham, Massachusetts, United States - Inc-BW-H-2-M | ecosystem: Environmental > Terrestrial > Soil >...
CCTTGATCCTTCCAACGACAACGGAGACAACCATGCGTCAATTCCTCACCGCGATCGCGCTCGCCGCGTCCTTCTCCCCCGCCGCCCACGCCACCAACTTCTTCGACGGCTTCGACGGCACCGGCGGCCCCAACACCGCGACTTGGCAGGTGTCCAACTGGTCCAACGGCTCGCCGTTCGGCTGCACCTTCGCCTACAGCGAGGCCTGGCTGGCGGGCAACAGCAACCTCGTCCTCAACGTCAACAGCTCGAACCAGTCGGCCATCAAGTGCGCCGAGATCCGCACCTTGCAGAGCTTCACCTACGGCAAGTTCGTGGTGCGCCTGCAGCCCGGCACCATCGCCGGCGCCGACAGCTCGTTCTTCCTGTACACCGGCACCGCGGGCACGCCCAGCCACAACGAGATCGACATCGAGTTCATCAACGGCGGCCGCACGCTGCACACCAACGTGTGGAAGGCCGACGTGCAGAACTACCAGCAGTTCGCGGTGGCCACCGGCTGGCGTACCATCGGCTTCGAGTGGCGCCCGACCTACGTGCGCTGGTTCAGCGTGTCGGACAGCGGCGTGGAGACCGAGTTCCGCCGCGTCAACGTCAGCGTGGCCACGCCGATGCAGCTGATGCTCAACCACTGGGTGGGCGACAACTCCACCAGCGCGAAGAACTTCCTGGGCACGTACAGCGGAGGCGGCGGGGCGGCGTACTACGACTGGGTCAAGGTCAGCGACTGAGGCTAGCTTGCCTGCGGCGCGGGCCGGCCCAAAGCCCAAAGCCCAAAGCCCAAAGCCCAAAGCCTCAAGGCGCTGGCGCTGCGCGGCCTGCGCAACGACCAGATCATGTTGCGCATGACGCGCGCCGAGATCGGCAGCTACCTGGGCCTGACGCTGGAGACGGTCAGCCGCGCGTTGTCACGTCTCGCGCGCGAGGGCCTGATCAGCTTCGTCGACAAGGGCCGGCGCGACATCCACATCCCCGACGTGCGCGCGCTCGAGGCCTTCGTGCAGCAGTGCCTCGCTCCTGTCGTCGGAACGCTCCAATAGTCAGGCCGCGGCCTGGGTCGGCCGCCCCGAGAAGTCGAGCCAGCGTCCGCGCTCGAAGTCGTAGAGCTTGCAGCGGCGCGCCGTGTCGGCGTACCAGCGCCACGAGAACGGCTGGACCACGATGCGGCCCGCGAGCTTCTTCTCCAGCAGGGCCTGCGCGGCCTTCAGGCGGTACAGCGGGATGCCCATGTCCACGTGGTGCGCCGTGTGCTCCATGATGTGGTGCAGCACCGCGCCGAAGGCCGAGCGGAAGGTCAGGTGCACGGTGGTCGACACGAAGGGCTGCGAGGCGCTCCAGGCGGCCTTGTCCTGGTGCCACTCGACACCCGGGTGGGTATGGTGCACGTAGACCACGAAGCCGATCAGGCCGTTCCAGAACACGAAGGGCAGCGCGAAGGCGACGGCCTCCAGCCACAGCACCGATTGGCCGGTGGCGCGCGCCGCGACCGCGAGGCCCGCGATCCATGCCGCCGCGAAGGCGCTCACCAGCAGGCCGTCCTGCACGAACACCGCGCGCCGCGTGGGCATGGCGCGGCGACTGGGGAACAGCATGCGCGTCCACCAGATCTCCACGAGGTAGTACAGCCACGGCGCCCAGCCGCTGCGGTAGATGCGCTCCAGCACGCGGCGCGCCGGGCTCAGCGCCTCGAACTCCTGCAGCGAGCAGGGCTGCCAGACGAAGTCGAAGCCGCGCAGGTTGGTGTAGCCGTGGTGCACCACGTTGTGGCCCACCTCCCACAGGCTGTACGGCGTCAGCGACGGCAGGAACACGAGCCGGCCCAGCCAGCGGTTGAGCGTGCGGTGCGACGTGAGGCTCTGGTGGCAGGCGTCGTGGCCCAGGATGAACAGGCGGCCGATGACCAGGCCCGTGGCGATGGCGGCCAGCGCCTGCATCCAGGCGCGCGGCGCCAGCACGGCGGCGGCCAGCGTCGCGGCGAACAGGGCGAGGTCGACGGCGACCAGCGCGAGCGCGTGGACGGTGCTGCGCTCGGAAAGCGGGGTGAGCCAGGAGCGGATCTGGCGGCGCGAGGGGATCTCGGTCGGGTCGTTGGCGGGCATCGGGCGAGGTGCGGGCGAGGAGACGTTTCCTCGCGCCGGATTTCACCGCGCCGGGGTGCCGGGCCGCTTGCGCTGCGTCAAGCGGCGATGTCGCAGTATGCTCGCGCTTCGTACGTTTTGTGGAGATGCGCGGTGCGGCAGACGGCCCTGGTCGGATTTTTCCTCGTGGCGGGCACGGCGTGCTCGACCGCGCATGCGCAGCAGGCCGCGTCGCCGCTGAAGGCACCGCGCGACTTCGCCGCCAGCTCCGACTCGGCCGAGCGCGCGCGCGCGCTGTTCGTCGAACTGGACAAGGTGCTGCAGAGCCCGCGCTGCCGGAACTGCCATCTGCGCGAGTCCTGAAAGCGGGCGGCCCTCATGGAAAATCTCGACCTGCTCGTGCTGCGCGACCTGCGCGATTGGCGGCGTGCCGGCCAGCGCGCGCTCCTGGTGACGGTCGTCCGCACCTGGGGCTCGTCGCCGCGCCCGGTCGGCTCCATCCTGGCGCTGTCCGAGAGCGGGCGCCTCACCGGCTCGGTCAGCGGCGGCTGCATCGAGGACGACCTGGCATGGCGCTATCGCCAGCTCTGGAAGGACGGCGAGGCGCCGTCGGTGCCCTCGCGGGTGACCTACGGCGTGTCGGCCGACGAGGCGCACCGCTTCGGGCTGCCGTGCGGCGGCACGCTGGAGCTGTTGGTCGAACATGACCCCGACCCGGCGGAGCTCGATGCGTTGCTGCAGTCACTCGCGCGTGGCGGCCTCGTGCGCCGGCGGGTCGCCCTCGCCGACGGCCGCGCCGTCCATGAACACGCCGCGCAGCCCGAGGAGCTGCGGCTCGACGCCGACCAGATGCTCAACACCTTCGGACCGCGCTACCGCATGCTGCTCATCGGCGGCGGCCAGCTGGGCGAATACCTGGCCACGATGGCGCTGTTCAGCGGCTTCGAGGTGGCGGTGTGCGAGCCGCGCGAGGAGATCCGGTCGGCGTGGCGCGTGGCCGGCGCCACGCTGGTGCCCGGCATGCCCGACGACGCCGTGCTCGCGTTCGAGCCCGACCAGCGCAGCGTCGTGATCGCGCTGACCCACGACCCCAAGCTCGACGACCTCGCGCTGCTGGAGGCGCTGAAGACGCCGGCCTTCTACGTGGGCGCCATCGGCAGCCGGCGCAACAACGAAGCGCGGCGCCGGCGGCTCGAGGAGCACTTCGACCTGGGCGCGGACGCGCTCGCCCGGCTGCGCGGCCCGGTGGGCGTGTACATCGGCAGCAAGACGCCGCCGGAGATCGCGGTGAGCATCCTCGCCGAGGTGGTGGCGGCCAAGAACGGCGTGGCGGTGCCGCACGACATGCTCGTGGCACCCGCCAAGAACCTGCGCTCGGAGACGGCGCGTCTTTGAAGGTTCAGGTCGTGGCGCGCCGCCGCGCCGCCTCGAGGTCGTCCAGCGAGTCGATGTCCACCAGCGTGCCGGCGTCGTCGACGTCCACCGCCACGCTGTCCGCGCGGGCGACCACGGCGCGCGCGCCGGTGTCGCCGCGCAGCGCCAGCAGCTCGTCCTTCAGCGATGCGCGAAAGGCCACCGGATGCCCGCGCCGGCCTGCGTGGCTCGCATACGCCGCCGAATGACCGGCGAGCCCCGCGGCCACGCGATGGATGCTGTCGGGCCGCACGAACGGCATGTCGGCGGGCAGCACCAGCCAGCCCGCGGCGTCGGGCGACGCGGCCACGCCGGCGGCGATCGAGTCGCCCATGCCCCAGGCGGGGTGGGCGTCGGTGTCGACGACCACCTGCTCGCAGGCGGGGAGGGCATCGCCCATCTCGTCGCGCAGCCGGGCCGAGATGACCAGCATCACGCGCAGCCCCGTGGCCGACGCCTGGCGCAGCGTGAGGGCGAGCACGCTGTCGCCGGCGATGCGGGCCGCCAGCTTGTGGCCCGCGCCGTGGAAGCGCGTGCCCGAGCCCGCGGCGAGGACGAGGAGGCGCAGGGTCATGAGGGCCGCAGCATGCCCGCGTCGGCGCGCGAAGGCAACGGCCACGTGCGGCCGCGCGGCAGCAGCATCTCGTCGTGCCCGCAGCCGGCCGGGATCATCGGCAGGCAGTTCTCCTCGGCGGCCACGCGCGCGTCGAGGAAGAACGGGCCGGGGCTTGCCAGGCATTCGCGCAGGGCGTCGTCGAGCTCGTCGCGCCGGTCCACGCGGCGCGCCTGCCAGCCGAAGCCGCGCGCCACCATCACGAAGTCGGGCAGCGCGTCGGTGTAGCTGTGGCTGTAGCGGCCGCCGTGGTTCAGCTGCTGCCACTGGCGCACCATGCCCATGTAGCCGTTGTTGGACAGCACCACCTTCACGGGCGTGCGATGCTGCACGGCGGTGGCCAGCTCCTGGATGTTCATCTGGATCGACGCGTCGCCGCTGAAGCACACCACCAGCCTGCCGGGATGCGCCGCCTGGGCGCCGATGGCCGCGGGCAGGCCGTAGCCCATCGTGCCCGCGCCGCCCGACGTGAGCCAGCGCCGCGGCGCATCGAAGGCCAGGTGCTGGGCGGCCCACATCTGGTGCTGGCCGACGTCGGTCGAGACGATCGCGTCGCGCCCTTCCAGCGCGGCGCCCAGCCGGCGCACGAGGGCCTGCGGCGCGATGACGCCGGGCGTGTCGTCGAACGCCAGCGAGGCCTCGTTGCGCCATCCGGCGATCCGCGACCACCACGGCGCGAGGCGCCGCCCGGCCCCCGCGTCCGGCGGCAGCGCGGCCAGCAAGGCCTCCAGCAGCGCGTGGCAGTCGCCCACCAGCGCGGCGTCGGCGCGCACGACCTTGTTGATCGACGTCGGGTCGATGTCGATGTGGATGAACTTCGCCGACGGGCAGAAGCGGTCGGTGCGTCCCGTGACGCGGTCGTCGAAGCGCGCGCCCACGCACACCACCAGGTCGGCGCCGTGCATCGCGAGGTTGGCCTCCAGCGTGCCGTGCATGCCCAGCATGCCCAGCCACTGCGGGTCGGACGCGGGGAACGCGCCCAGGCCCATCAGCGTCAGCGTGCACGGCATGTGCGTGCGCCGCGCCAGCGCGGTGAAGGCCTCGCAGGCGGCCGGGCCGGAGTTGACCAGCCCGCCGCCGCCGTACAGCACGGGGCGCTTCGCCGCCTGGATCAGGCGCGCCGCGCTCTTCAGCGACTCCGTGGGCAGTCGCGGCGTCGGCGGTGGCGTCCATGCGCGCGTGGGCGCGGCGCGCGAGGGGAACTGCTGCTGCACGTCCTTGGGCACGTCGATCAGCACCGGCCCGGGCCGGCCGCCGCACGCGATGGCGAAGCCCTTGCGCAGCGTGGCCTCGAGCAGGTTCACGTCGCGCACCTGGGCGTTCCAGCGCGTGACGGGCCGCGAGATGCCCAGCGCGTCGCACTCCTGGAACGCGTCGGTGCCGATGGCCGACGTGGCCACCTGGCCCGAGATGCACACGATGGGCGTCGAGTCGCACAGCGCGTCGAGCAGGCCCGTGGTGGTGTTGCTCATGCCGGGGCCCGAGGTGACGAAGACCACGCCGGGACGGCCCGTGCTGCGCGCGTAGCCCTGCGCGGCGTGCACGGCGGCCTGCTCGTGGCGCACGAGGATGTGGCGCAGGCGCGGCCGGTCGAACAGCGCGTCGTAGAGCGGCAGCACGGCGCCGCCGGGGTAGCCGAACACGGTGTCGACGCCCAGCGCGATCAGGGTGTCGATCAGCACCTGCGCGCCGTTGGCGGCGGCGGGCGCGGCCTCGGGGTCGCGCGGGGCGGGAGCGGGGCGGCGATGTCCCGGGGCGCCGGTGGCGAGGAGCGTTTCCATGCACCCATTCTTCGCTGTGCCGCGCGGAAATGGCTTCCGAAGTTCCCGATAGTCGGAGAGAATTCAGAAAAATCTTCTGCCGATATCGGATTTCACGGAATGGAACTGGACCGCATCGACATCGCCATCCTCGAATGCCTGCAGCGCGACGCGCGCATGAGCCTGCAGGAACTCAGCTCGCAGGTGGGGCTCACCAGCTCGCCGTGCTGGACACGCATCCGCCGCATGGAGGAGAGCGGCGTCATAGCCGGCTACTCGGTGCGCGTCAACGCCGAGAAGATCGGCCTGGCCGACACCGTCATCGTGCAGGTGACGCTCGACAGCCATTCCGAGGCGGCGCTGTTCGAGTTCGGCCAGGCGCTGGAGGCCATCCCCGAGGTGCTGGAGGCCTTCCTGGTGTCGGGCGACTACGACTACTACGTGCGCATCGCCGTGCGCGACACCCGCGACTACGAGCGCCTGCTGCGCGAACGCCTGTACCTGATCCCCGGCATCGCGCACACGAAGTCCAGCTTCGTGCTGCGCAGCCTCAAGCAGAGCCTGCTGCCGCTGCGCCGCTGAACGGAGGCCTGCACAGACGGCCGGCCTGCAGCGCGTCGCACACCGTGTCAGGCAGCCGAATCCAGGTGGAGCGTCACGCCCTGGCCCGAGTAGGTCGCGGTCGCCTTGAAGCCCTGCACCGTGACCTGGCTGAACTGCCCGGAGATCGCGTGTGCCGACAGCACCAGGAGCGTGTCTCCGACCGCGGGCTTGTAGCCATTGGCGAAGGCCACGTTCAGCGCGCCGGCGATCTTGGCCGTCCTGGTCACGGACAGCATGCCGCCGACGCTGCCGCTCATCGAGAGCTGCAGCGTGGCGCCGGCCAGCTCGAGGTAGTTGCCGCCATCCACGACCGGGCCGTTCGTCGCCGCGCAGACGAAGGTGCCCGCCGCCTGGTAGACGTCGCCGGTGCCGAGCGCCGTCACGGAATCGGCCTGCACGGTGCCCCCGTTGATCGTGGTGCCGCCGCTGTAGGTGTTGTGGCCGGACAGGTGCAGCGTGCCGGTGCCGCCGAACGTGAGCATGCCGGCGCCGGCGATGTCGTTCCGCCAGCTGTCTTCGGCGGAGAAGCCGCCCAGGCTGGCATCCATCGTCACGCTGACATCGCCGTTGAAGTTGCCATAGCCGTCCGCCGCGGCGAACAGGTTCAGGCGCCCCCAGCCTTCGGCGTCGTCCATGACCGGATAGCCGGAAGGCAGCGCCGTGCTCTTGAGCACCACGCGCCGCTGGTCGGCGCTGAGGTAGGGCAGGCGCGTCTCGAGCAGGATCTCGGCGCCCTTGGGGACGACGGCCGGCCTGGTGGTGTCGCCGATCGGACCGAAGCCGTAGGTCAGCCGGCGCAGGTAGTTCGCGGCGTTGGCGGCGTGGTCGGCGAAGCGGTCGGTGGCGCTCGTGCCCGAATGCGCGAAGGCCCTGAACGCGGCCTCGGTCGTGGTGCCGGCGGCGGCCATCAGCGCGGTGTGCGCCTGGGTGTAGGCGGTCGCGCGCAGGTCGTTGACGACGCTGGTGCCGGCGGGCGTCGTGCCGTCCGCCGAGCCCGGGGTCGGCGTCGACTTGCTGGCCTGCGCCACCAGGGCCGCGGCCACGAGGGCCTGCGCCTGCATCCGGCCGGCGATGACGTCCAGCGGCGAATGCATGCCCGCGATGATGCGGTTCTCGCCGAGCTCCAGCCCGCGCGCCAGCATCTCCTGGTAGCGTTCGGGCAGCACGTAGGCCATGCCGATCGCGTCGCGCATGGCCTCGGCGGCGTGGCCGCTGATGAAGCCGCTGTCCGTCGCGGGCGTCGCCGACTCCGCCGGCACCAGCGCGGGCACGACCACGACGGCGCTGCTCCAGCGGAACGGGCGCGCGTACTTGAAGAAGCGCTTGGCGGGTTCGGTGGAGGCGTTGGGCGGGAAGCCGACGAAGTCCACCACGGAGCCGAACGTCGTGTTGCCCGCCGCGGAGCCGACGCCCAGGTTGTTGCCGGTGTCGTTGTACAGGACGGTCGTGGCATCGGCCGCGACGCTCGTGATCGCCGTCGTCTGCCGCGCCGCGGTGCGCCAGGCAGCGGTCAGCGGGCCGAGGCCGTCGGTGACGCTGTAGCCCTTGTTGCGGCGATCGTCGAGGTAGGCGGCGGTGGCCTGGTCGGCGGTGCGCGCCGTCGTTTCGGTGACCACGAACGCGATGTTGGCGGCGAGCACGCTCGAGTTGACGATGTGGCCGTCGCTGGCGCTGCCGGGGATGCCGGTCCACGTCGACGGCGTGATCGCCGGGAAGCTGCCGACGGCCGGCGCGGACTGCCCTGCGTCGACCAGCAGGCTGCTGGGCGTCCACAGGTCGAGGAAGCCCGAGACCACGCGCACGCCCGCGTTGGTCGCGACCGTCGCATGTTGCGCGTAGCCGCGCTGGTTGGTGTAGGCGTAGTCGACGAACGGCAGGACGGTGGCCGGGTCCTGGACGGGCGCGGTGTCCGCGGCTCCGACACCGGTCGGCGCCGCGATGCTGACCGGAGCGGGGCTCGAGCCTGAATCACCGCCGCAACCGGCGGCAGCCAGTCCGAGTGCGAGTGGCGAGAGCGCGAACAGGAAGTTGCGCGAGAGAATTCTGGTTTTCATTGACGCGGCGCCTGGGTGGGCATGTTGAGGGCGCGTCAATTTATTCATTTGTCGTGTCCCGCCGATGACAACGCTGTCGGCTCCGGCGCATCGATGCCGGGACGAACCGGATCGCGCATCGACAGGCGGGCGCTCAGGCCGTCTTCTTCGCTCGCCTTGAAAGGGCGAGGTTGACCCGATCCAGGAAGAGGTAGACGACGGGCGTCGAGAACAGCGTCAGGGTCTGCGAGACGACGAGGCCGCCCACCAACGCGACGCCCACGGGCACGCGCAGCTCCGAACCCGCGCCGGAGCCGAGCGCGAGCGGGAGCGCGCCGAGGATCGCGGCGCCGGTGGTCATCATGATGGGCCGGAACCGCAGGTGGCACGCGCGCTCGATCGCATCGCGGCTCGATAGCCCTGCATGGCGTTCGAGCTCCAGCGCCACGTCGACCATCATGATCGCGTTCTTCTTGACGATGCCGATCAGCAGGATGATGCCGATCATCGAGATGACGCTCAGGTCGATGTGCAGGAGCCACAGCGCGAGCAGCGCCCCGAGGCCGGCCGAAGGCAGCGTGCTGAGGATCGTCAGCGGATGGATGTAGCTTTCGTAGAGCACGCCGAGGACGACGTAGACCGCCAGGATCGCGCCGAGCACCAGCCACGGCTGGCTGCCCGTGGCACCCTTGAACGCGCGGGCGTTGCCCTCGAAGCTGCCGCGCAGCGTGGGCGGCAGCGGCGCCTGCGCGACCGCCTTCTCGACCGCGGAGACCGCGTCGCCCAGCGCGACGCCGGGCGCCAGGTTGAACGACAGCGTCACGGCGGGAAACTGGCCCTGGTGGTTGATCTCCACGGGCATGCGCGAAGCCTCGAAGCGCGCGATGGCCGCCAGCGGCACCAGCGTGCCCGTGCTCGAAGGCACGCGCAGCGCCTCGAGGGCGCTCGCATCCTCCTTCTGCGACGGATCGACTTCCAGCACGACGTGGTACTCGTCGACGTCGGAGAAGATGGTCGCCACCTGGCGCTGGCCGAAGGCGTCGTAGAGCACGTTGTCGATGGTCTGCGGCGAGATGCCGAACTGCGCGGCGCGATCGCGGTCGATGACGACCATCTGGCGCGGCGCCGCGCTGTCGAGGTCGCTCGTGACGTCGGCCAGCTCGGGCAGCGTCCGCAGGCGGGCCATGAGCCTGGGCGTCCAGGCGACGAGCTCGTCCAGGCGCGGATCCTGCAGCGTGTACTGGAACTGCGTCGCGCTGCTGCGGCCGCCCACCTGGAGTTCCTGGCGCGTGCGCAGGTGCAGCTCGATGCCGGGGACCTGGGCGACCGCCTTGCGCAGCCGGGCCATGATCGCGCCGGCGTCGCTGCGGCGCTGGTCGAACGGCTTCAGGTTGATGGCGAGGCGGCCCTTGTTCAGCGGCGACGAGTTCGTCCAGCTGTAGACGCCGGCGACGTCGGGATCGGCCATCACGATGCGCACGAGCGCCATCTGCCGCAACGCGATGGCCGGCGCGGAAATGTCGGTGGGCGCCTCGCTCACACCCACGATCTGGCCGGTGTCCTGCTGCGGGAAGAAGCCCTTCGGGATGAACCAGAACAAGGCGATCGTCGCGACGAGGGTCGCGAGCGAGACGGACAGCGTCGCGACCGGATGGCGCAGGACGCGCGCCAGCGCGCGGGCGTAGGCGCTCGCGAGGCGCGCGAAGGCGCGCTCGGCCGCGCGCGCGACGCGGCCCGGCGCGCGGCCGGTGTCCAGGTGCAGGAACACGCGGCACAGCATGGGCGTGACGGTCAGCGAGACGGCGCCCGAGATCAGCAACGCGATGGCGACGGCGACGGAGAACTCGCGCAGCAGCCGCCCGACCACGCCGCTCATCAACAGCAGCGGCGTCAGTGCCGCGATCAGCGACAGCGTCATCGACACCACGGTGAACCCGACCTCGCGCGCGCCGGCGAGCGCCGCCTTCAGGGGCGGCTCGCCGTTCTCCACGTGGCGGATGATGTTCTCGATCACCACGATGGCGTCGTCGACGACGAAGCCCACGGCGATGGTGAGCCCCATCAACGACAGGTTGTCGACGCTGTAGCCGAGCGCGGCCATCGCGCCGAACGTGCCCGCGAGCGACAACGGGATGGCGAGGGCCGGGATCAGCGTGGCCCAGAAGCCGCGCAGGAACAGGAACACCACCAGCACCACGAGCGCGATCGTCAGCAGCAGCGTGCGCTCGACGTCGACCAGGCTGGCGCGGATCGTCTGCGTGCGGTCGTTGACCACCTCCACGCGCACCGAGGCGGGCAGCGCGCGCTCGAGGTCGGGCAGCGCGCGGCGGATGGCGTCCACGGTGTCGACCACGTTGCCGCCGGGCTGCTTGTGGATGTCGACGATGATCGCCCGGCGATCCTGGTTCCAGGCGCCTTGCCTGACATCCTGCGGGCCGTCGATCGCGCGGCCGATGTCGCGCACGCGGATCGGCGCGCCGTTGCGCCAGGCGAGGACGAGATTGGCGTAGGCGTCGGCGCCTTCGAGCTGGTCGGTCGCGTCTACCGTCGCGGAACGCTTCGGTCCGTCCAGCGTCCCCTTGGGCGCATAGACGGTCGAGGCACCGAGCGCGGAACGCACCTGTTCCAGGCTGAGGCCGGTGGCGTTGAGCTTGTCGATGTCGACCTGCACGCGGATCGCGGGCTTCTGTTCCCCATGGAGGTCGATCAGGCCCACCCCCGGGATGCGCGACAGCTGCTGCGCGATGTAGGTGTCGGCGTAGACGTCGACCTGCTGCAAGGCCATCGCGTCCGACGTGACCGCGAGCGTCATGATCTGGAAGTCGGCCGGGTTGGCCTTTTCCCAGGTCGGCGGGTTGGGCAGCGTGTTGGGAAGGAGACCGGTCGCGCCGTTGATCGCGGCCTGGACGTCCTGGGCGGCGGCATCGATGTTGCGGCTCAGGTCGAACTGCACCGTGATCGACATCGTGCCCTGCGTGCTGCTGGACGTCATCTCGCCGACCCCCGGGATCAGCGCGAGCTGGCGCTCCAGCGGCGTGGCCACGGCGCGCGCCATCACCTCGGGGCTCGCGCCGGGCAGGTCGGCCGAGACGCTGATCGTGGGCAGGTCGACCTGCGGCAGCGCCGCGAGCGGCATCCATGCGTAGCCGGCGATGCCGACCAGCACCAGCACCGCCATCAGCAGCGAGGTGGCGATCGGCCGGTGGATGAACGGCGCCGAGATGCTCATCGCGACGCGGCACCCGACACGCGCACGGCGGCGTGATCGCGCAGCTTGTCCTGGCCGCCGGTCACGACGCGGTCTCCCTCGGCCAGGCCGGTGACCAGGCTCATGCCGGCCGACCTCGCCGTCACCTTCACCGGCTGGATGTGGACGTGCCGGCCGGCGTCGACGACGAACACGTAGGCACTGTCGTTGCCGCTCTCGATCGCCGTGTCGGGCACCAGCATTCCCGCGGGCAGCCTGCCGACCTGCAGGCTCAGCGTGGCGAACTGGCCCGGCGTCACCAGGCCGTCGGCGTTGGCGAACGTGGCCTTGCCGGTGATCGCGCCGGTGGTCGTGTCGACCGTGTTGTCAAGAAAGGCGACGCGGCCGTGCAAGGGGGTGGGCCGTCCGGTGAGCGTCGCCTCGGCCGGGACGTCGCCGCGATGCAGCGCGGCCCGCAGCACGGCCAGCTGGGACTCCGGCAGCGAGAACGTGACGTAGATCGGATCGACCTGGGCGATGGTCATCAACGTCGTGTCGTTGGCCCGGGCCATGCCGCCGACCGTGAGCTGGGCAATGCCGGCGACGCCGTCCGCGGGCGCCTCGACACGCGTGAACTGGAGTTGCAGGCGCGTGGCCTCCGCCGCGGCGCGGTCGCTCTGCAAGGTCGCCTCGTCGGCGTGCAGCGTGGAGCGAGCCTGGTCGACCGCGCTGGCCGACACGAAATTCTGGGCGAGGAGCGCCTCGCTGCGGCGCAGGTCGGCACGCGACTTCTCCAGCACCGCCTCGTCGCGGGCCAGCAGGGCCTCGGCCTGATGCAACTGGCTCCGGAGCACCGAGTCGTCGAGCCGGACCAGCAACTGGCCCTTGCGCACCGGCCGCCCTTCCTCGTACGCGATCTCCGCGACGGGGCCGTCGACGCGCGCCTTGATGGCGATCAGGGCCCGGGCCTCGGTGCGGCCGCTCACCTGCAGGATCTGCGGCAGCTCGCGGCGAACGGTCGTCTCGAGCGTGACCTCCGGCGGCTCCGCGCCGTCGGCTCCGGAAGCGGGCGACGCCGGGGGCGACCTGCCGCAACCCGCCAGCAGCGATGCGATGGCCGCAGCGCCTCCAATCCGTTCCAACAATCGCCTCACGCGTCCGCTCCTCCAGGGAAGCGGACGAGCATATCGGTACATCGCGAACCGCGGCGACGTGGCGCGCGATACCCGATGAGGCGGCATCGGCCTAAGTCAGGGATAACTCGCCGGGCGCATGCACAGGGCATGGACGGGCCGCGCGGCCCGTCCGGGGCCTGCGTCAGGCGCGGCGGCGCCGCGCGCACCAGCCAAGCAGCCCCAGTCCCGCGAGCATCAGCGCGACGTTGTCCGGCTCGGGAACCGGCGCGAGCGCCACGCCGCCCAGGCGTTCGCCATAGGCCGCGGTCTCGAGCACCGTGAACGCGGTGTTCGAGGCCGTGGAATCGGGCCCGACGGTGATCGAGACGAGCTCGTTGGGATCGGCGCCCTGGTCGTGCGTCGCTTCGTTGCTGACGGTGGAGGTCGTGGCGAACAGCGTGAACGTGCCGTTCGCATTGACCTCGCCCGTCAGGTTGCGCAGGCCATCGGCGTTGACGGTCCACGGCAGGCCGCCGCTGTAGCCGGCCTGGTCCAGCAGGCCCTTCTGGAACACCGCGACCTCGGTCCACTTGCCGCCGAAGAAGGTGTATTCGTCCAGGCCCGCGTTGGAGCTGTCCTTGCCGGCGGTGCCCTTCGCCTGGCCGTCGCCCTCGTCGGCCACGAACAGCGTGGTCGCGTTGGCGAACCAGAGGCCGAACGGGTGGGTGGCGGTGCCCGAGGTCGGGAAGCCGGCCAGGGGCGTGATCTCCGTCGACGAGGCGGTCGCGGCCGTGGGCAGCTGGCCCGCGGTGCCGACCTGGTAGACCGTGTTCACGCCGTTGCCGCCGCTGCCCTTGGTGACGTACAGCGTGTTGTTGAACAGCGTCTCGCCGCGGAAGTTGTCGTCCTTGCCCGTCTTGTCGGCCGCCGCGCCCGTGGTGGTGGTCGAGAAGCCGTGCTGGTAGCCCGTGGTGCTGCCCGCGGTCCCGTAGGTCTTGCCGACGACGGTGGTGTTGCCCGACTGGCCTTGCGCGATCATCTGCACGCCCGTGTCGTCGCTCAGCTGGGCCAGCACGCTGCCGCTGACGCCCTTGCCCGAGTTGCCGGCGTTGCCCACGGTGTAGTAGTTGCCGCCCGCCAGGACGGCGTTGCGGCCGTTGTTGCCGCTGTAGGCGTTGATGCCGGTGACCGTCAACGCGCCAGTGGCCAGGCTGACGGTGGCGATGCCGCGCTGGGTCGAGGTCTTCACCGCGTTGGTGGGATCGACCACGCCGGGCGTGTTGGAGTTGGACACGTCCAGCTGGTTGACGGGCGAGACGTAGCCCATGAACGTCACCGACTTGCCGTCCTGCGAGATGTTCAGGCCCAGCTCCGACTTCGATGCGAAGCTGGTGCTGAGCTGGCCGGGATCGATCGCGATGGTGCCGGTCTTCTTGCCGCTCGTGGTCATCTGGTCCAGGAAGATCGGCGCGGTCACGCCGAAGGACGCATCCACGCTTTCGTTCTTGAACACGTTGGGGAACGTGCCGTCGGCCACGGCCTTGCCGCCGCCGGGCAGCGCCTGGCCCGGGGTGACGGTGCCGGCCGTTCCGGCATACACGGTGCGCGACACGATGAGGCTGCCGGGCGCGATGGCCTGGGCGCCGGCGTTGGCGCTCAGCGCCGCGAGCGCGGCCAGGGTCAGGAGGCTTGTTCGGTTCATGTTGTCTTCCTTCTGTTGATGGGTGCGGCCGTGACGGCCAGCGTTCTTCTGGGGATCGGGTGCACGGTAGGAAGCGCGCGTGACGTTGCAGTGACGGTCGCCGGTGCGTCCTTTCGAGCCTTGCGCCAACCCTTCGGGGATGTGTCAGCCGATTCGATGGCGCTGAAAAGCGGCGCGCCCTAACTCCCGGCTACTTCAATTCAGTCGTCGCCAACGAGGAAAGTGCGGCTAATTCCGAGCTAAGGATGCGGGTCCAGAGTTCGTCGAATGATCAATCGAGTTCCCGGACGATGAGCGTCCTGACGACGACCTTGCCGACGGTTCTCGCGTCGTTCATGGCCAGTGCGGTCGAGTTCGTCGAGGCGCTGACGATCGTGCTGGCGGTCGGCGTCGTGCGCGGTTGGCGCTCGGCATTCATCGGCGTGGGGGCGGGCCTGCTGCTGCTGGCCCTCCTCGTCGGGCTGTTCGGCTCGTCGCTCTCGCAGGTCCCGCTTCCCTTGCTGCAGGGAGTCGTGGGAACGCTTCTGCTGCTCTTCGGCCTGCGCTGGCTTCGCAAGGCAATTCTTCGCGCCGCGGGCGTCCTGGCGTTGCACGACGAGCAGGCGGCCTATGCCCTGGAGACCGCGGCGCTGCGCCGCGACGGTGGGCCCGGGCGCACCGGCACCGACACGGTGGCCGTCCTGGCCTCGTTCAAGGCGGTCGTCCTCGAGGGCCTGGAGGTGGTCTTCATCGTCATTGCCATCGGCGCCGGCGGCCGGCTCCTGATGCCGGCAACCGTCGGCGCCGCGCTGGCGCTGGCCCTGGTCGTCGGGCTCGGCCTCGCGCTGCGCAGACCGCTCTCGACGGTGCCGGAGAATGCGCTCAAGTTCGGTGTCGGCGTGTTGTTGTCGGCATTCGGCAGCTTCTGGGTCGGCGAAAGCCTCCACCTCGACTGGCCCGGCGGCGACCTTTCGATCGGCCTGCTTGCGGCGGCGTTCGCCGTGCTGGCGCTGCTGCTGACGATCGCGTCGCGCCGCCTCCGGATGTCGGTGAATCGTCGCCGCCCGCAACGCACGAGCGCCGCCGCGGCGACGCCCTCCGACGCCGGCGTGGCGATGGCGGTCCTGCGCGAGGTCTGGGGCCTGTTCGTGGACGATGGTTGGCTGGCCGTCGGCATCGTCGCGGTGCTGGTCGCCGTCGCGGCGGCCACGCACCTGGGCGCGATGTCCCTCGGCGTCGCCGGCGCCGTCCTGGTCGGCGCCCTGTCCGTGACGCTGGGCGCCAGCACGCTGCGCAGGGCCTCGCGGTGACCCGGGCCCTTTGCCTCGCGAACCAGGTTTCGCGCGGTGCGGCTCCGCTAATCGTGCGCTAAGAGTCGATGGCGACACTGGCCAGGCTTTCGGAGATGACGATGCGGGTATTGCTGGTCGAGGACGATCAGATGTTGGGAAGCGCGGTCGTGCAGGCGCTGCAGGACGTGTCCTATGCCGTCGACTGGGTATCGGACGGCGTCCAGGCTTCCGGCGCGCTGGAACAGCATGACTTCGAGCTGATCCTTCTCGACCTGGGGCTGCCCAACCGGGACGGGCTCGAGGTGTTGCGGCGGCTGAGAGCCTCCGGCGACGCGACGCCCGTCCTGATCATCACGGCACGCGACACGGTCGACGATCGCATCGAAGGCCTGGACATCGGCGCCGATGACTACCTGGGCAAGCCGTTCGCGGTCGGCGAATTGCTGGCGCGTCTGCGGGCGCTGGGTCGACGCCAGGGTGGCGCGGCAACGTCGGTGCTGACCAACGGCCTCATGTCGCTCGAACTGGCGTCGAAGCTGGCGCGCGTCGACGGTGTCGAGTACGCGTTGTCGAACCGCGAGTTCGCGCTGCTGCAAGCCCTCATGATGCGACCGGGCGCCGTGCTCTCGCGCACGCAGCTGGAGCAGAAGATCTACGGATGGGGCGAGGAGGTGGAGAGCAACGCCGTCGCCGTCATCATCCACGGATTGCGCCGCAAGCTCGGCGCCGATCGCATCCGCAACGTCCGGGGCCTCGGGTGGATGGTGGAGCGCAACGATGCGCGCGCCGGCGAGGAGCGCTCGCGGTGAAGTCAGGATGGCCGCGGCGGCCCGCGTTTCACATACGTTCGGAAGGTGGCATGAAATCAAGCCTCGTCATGTTGTCGGCGTTGCTCGCCGGCTGCGCCAGCTATCAACCGATGGCGCTTCCCGAGTCGGATGCGCTCGTCCATGACGTGGGGCGGTTGACCGTCGACGCGGCGGCGATGCCGGACGCGGCCCTGGCGGCGCATCCGTTCGATCCCTCGGACGGCCTCGACATCACCGAGGTGGCGATGCTCGCCGTCGCGGACAGCCCGGATCTCCGGCTCGCACGGGCCGATGCGGGCGTCACGCGGGCCCAGGCGTTCTCCGCCGGGCTCCTGCCGGATCCCCAGCTGGCGCTGACTCGCGACGCGGTACTGGGCTCGCCCGCGGGCGCCACGGTGGCCTTCTCCGCGGGCCTGACCCTCGACGTGGCCGCTTTGCTCGCCCACTCCACCAACGAGGCGGCGGCGGATGCGGACACCCGCAAGATCCGCCTCGACCTGTTGTGGCAGGAGTGGCAGACGGTGGCCAAGGCGCGCCTGCTGTTCGTCAAGCTCGATTCCATCACCCGGACCCAGGACGTCCTGGGTCGCCAGCGCGAGCGCCTGCGCCAGCGCCTGGCGGACGCCCGGCGAGCGGTCGACAGCGGACTCATCACCAGCGATGCGGCGACGCCCCAGCTGGCTGCCTATGAAGATGCCGCTCGCCAGTGGAACGACCAGGAACGCCAGCGCAACCAGGCGCGCCACGACCTCAATACCCTCCTGGGCATCGCGCCCGAGGTGACGCTGGTGCTGGTGGGATCGGCCGAAGTCGCCACGCTGGACGAGGCCCAGGTTCGTGCGGCGATCGCCGAGGCCCCACGCCGGCGCCCGGACCTGCTCGCGCTCCAGGCGGGCTTCGAGGCGCAGGACGACCGGTATCGGGGCGCGCTGCGCGCCCAGTTCCCGGCGATCACCGTGGGGCCCACGCGCGCCCGCGACACCAGCAACGTGAACACGGCCGGCTTCTCGCTGGGCATCTCGCTGCCCTTGTTCAACCGCAACCGCGGCAACATCGCCATCGAGTCGGCCACCCGCGAGAAGCTGCGCGTCGACTACCAGCAGCGGCTGGATGCCACGGCCATCGAGTCGCACCGCCTGCTCGAGGAGCAGGCCATCCTGCGGCGGCAACTGGCCGACATCGATGCGTCGCTGCCCGCGCTCGCGCTCGCGGCCGATCGAGCCGCGCAGGCCCACGCGGCCAGCAACATCGATTCCCTGACGCTCACCGCCGTGGAGGGCGCGCTGCTGGCGCGCCGGCTCGAGCGCATTACGGCCTGGCAGGCGCTGCAGGAGCAGGCGATCGCGCTGCAGGCGCTGCTCGGAACCCAACTCAACCTGCCGGCGCGCGACGGACGCGCCGCCGGCGTCAATCCTGGCGAGAAGACTTCATGAATCGTTCCATTGGATGGGGGCTGAGCGCCCTGGTCGCCGTTTGCGGGCTGGCCTGGGGGTGGAAGCAGCACGGCGCCGCCCCGGCGCCGGCCGAGGCGAGCGCGCCGGTCGCGACCGTTCGAAGCCAGTTGCCGAAGGTCCAAAGCGTCGCGGACGACCTGAGCGCCGTCGGCGACGTCAACGCCGGGCAGACCAGCGGGCTCAGCTTTCCGCGCGCCGGCCAGGTCGTCAGCCTGGGCGTGGTCGTCGGCGACAGGTTCAGCAAGGGGGCGGTGCTCGCGACGCTCGCGCCGGACCCCGTCGTCAAGCAGGCCTGGCAGGCGGCGGTCGACGCGGCCGGCCTCGCACGGCGGGAATGGGAGCGCCAGAAGCAGCTGCTGGCCTCGCACCTCGCGACGCAGTCGGTGGTGGACGCGGCGGAGAAGGCCATGCTCGATGCCCAGGGCGCGTTGAAGGCGCTCGAGGAGCAGGGCGGCGGCACCGGCACGAACCCGCTGGTCGCGCCGTTCGACGGCGTGGTCTCGGCCGTCTCCGTGGTGCAGGGCGACCGCGTGCAGCCGGGCGCGCCCATCCTGCAGGTCGGGCGCGCGGACCTGCTGCGCGTCCTGATCGGGATCGAGCCCGCGGATCGCGCCCGCGTTCGCGCGGGAACGCACGTGACGCTGTGGCCCGTGGTCGGCCCGGCGGTCGACGCCAAGCCGATCGAGCTCGCGCTGTCCGAGGTGCAGGACGCGGTCGACCCGAAGACGCAGCTGATCAACGTCGTGGCGATGCTGCCGCGTGCGGTCGCCGGCCAGCTCGCGCCGGGGATGAAGGCGCGGGCGCTGCTGCAGGTGGGCACGGTCTCGGCGGTCGCCGTGCCGCGCAACGCGGTGCTCACCGACGAGAAGGGCGACTACGTCTTCCAGGTGGCGTCGGGCAAGGCGCGTCGCGTCGCGGTCTCCAAGAAGCTGGATGACGGGACCCTGGTGGTCATCGACGGCATCAAGGACATGAAGCTGCCCGTCGTGACGGAGGGCAACTACGAACTCGAGGACGGCATGGCCGTCAAGGAAGCCGCGCAATGACGTTCAGCGCCTGGGCCGAACAACATCGCCGGTCGCTGCTGTTCCTGCTGGCCGTCGCCGCCCTCGTGGGGACCGTGGTCACCTTCAGCCTGCCGTCGTCGCTGTTCCCGACGGTCGATTTTCCGCGCGTCGTCGTGTCGCTGGATGCCGGCGACCGGCCGGCCGAGCAGATGGAGGCGATGGTCACCCGACCGATGGAGCAGGCGATCCGCAAGGTGCCCGGCGTCAGCGGCGTGCGCTCCACGACCAGTCGCGGCTCGGCCGAGATCTCGGTGAGCTTCGACTGGGGCACCGACATGGCGTCGGCCACGCTCCAGGTCAACGCCGCCACCGCGCAGATCGTGCCGCAGCTCCCGCCGGGCACGCAGGTCGGCACCCGGCGCATGGATCCGACGGTGTTCCCGATCATCGCGTACAGCCTGACCTCGAAGACGCTGTCGCAGACCACGTTGCGCACGATCGCGGACTACCAGATCGCGCCGCTGCTGGCCGGCATCGGCGGCGTCTCCCGCGCGGATGCGATCGGCGGCCACGTGGAGGAGTTCCACGCCGTCGTCGATCCCGCGCGACTGCAGGCGCTGGGCCTGGCCATCGACGACGTGTCCAAGGCGCTGGCCGCGACCAACGTCATCTCGGCGTCGGGCAAGATCGAGGATCACTACAAGCTGCTGCTGGTGCTCACCGATGCCTCGCTGCAGTCCGCCGACGACATCGGCCAGACGGTGATCGCGCACGGCAGCAGCGGCGTCGTGCGCCTGCGCGACGTCGCCACGATCCAGCACGCCTCCGTGCCGGAATGGATTCGCGTGACCGCCGACGGCAAGGACGCGGTGCTCGTCTCGATCTACCAGCAGCCCGGCAGCAACAGCGTGCAGATCGCCGCGGACGTGCGCGCCAAGTTCGCCGAGCTGAAGGCGCAGCTGCCGCCCGACATCCAGGTGGCGAGCTGGTACGACCAGAGCGACCTGGTGGTGGCCTCGGCCGCCAGCGTGCGCGACGCGATCCTCATCGGCGCGGTGCTGGCCGCCGGCGTGCTGCTGCTGTTCCTGCGCAGCCTGAAGGTGACGCTCATCGCCGTGGCGGTGGTGCCCACGGTGCTCGCGACCACCGTGCTGCTGCTGTCGCTGATGAACATGAGCTTCAACGTCATGACGCTCGGCGGCATGGCGGCGGCCGTGGGCCTGATCATCGACGATGCGATCGTGATGACCGAGCACATCATCCGCCGCCTGCGCGAGCGCCACGACGGCGGCCCGGTCGCGACGACGGTACGGGAGGCTGCCACCGAGTTCCTGCGCCCGCTGGCGGGTTCGAGCGCGGCGACGCTGGTCATCTTCGCGCCGCTGGCCTTCCTGACCGGCGTCACCGGCGCGTTCTTCAAGGCGCTGTCGGTCACGATGGCCGGCGGCCTGTTCATCTCGTTCGTCATCACCGCCGTGGGCGTGCCCTTGCTGGCCTCCTCGCTGCTCGGCGAGAAGGAGGCCAGCCATCACGAAGGCGGCCGCTTCACCGATGGCTTGAAGGAGCGCTACGGGCGGCTCATGACCCGGCTGCTCGCGCGGCCGGCGTGGGTGCTCGCCGCGCTGCTGCCGCTGATCGCGCTGGGCGGCTTCGCCTTCACCCAGGTCGGCTCCGGGTTCATGCCGGCGATCGACGAAGGCGGCTTCGTCCTGGACTACCGCAGCCCGCCCGGCACCGCGCTGTCCGAGACCGACCGGTTGCTCAAGCAGGTCGAGAAGATCATCCAGGAGACGCCGGACGTCCGGACCTTCTCGCGCCGCACCGGCACCGGCCTGGGCGGCGGGCTGAGCGAGGCGAATTCGGGGGACTTCTTCATCCGCCTGAAGTCGTCCGGGCGCCGGCCGGTGGACGAGGTGATGAGCGAGATCCGCGGCAAGGTCGAGTCGCAGGTCCCGGGCCTGTCCGTCGAGATGGCGCAGCTGATGGAGGACCTGATCGGCGACCTGACCGCGGTGCCGCAGCCCGTGGAGGTCAAGCTGTTCTCCGACAACCCGGCGCAGCTGGCGGCGCTGGCCGACGACGTCGCGGCGCGGCTGGGCAAGGTGTCCGGCGTGGTGGACGTTCGCAACGGCGTCAACCCCGCCGGCGATGCGCTCGTGATCAAGGTGGACCGCGCCAAGGCCGCGCTGGAAGGCGTCGATCCGGCCACGGTGGCGCAGTCGACCACCGACGGCCTGGCGGGCAACGTCGCCACGCAGATGCTGGTCGGCGTGAAGACCGTGGGCGTCCGCGTCGTGGCGCCGGCCGGCCTGCGGCGCAACGCCGGCGACGTGTCGGCCCTGTTGATCAAGGCGCCCGACGGGCACCTGTTCCCGCTGGGCCGGATCGCCAGCGTGCAGACGGTGACGGGCCAGCCGGAGATCGGCAAGGAAGACCTCAAGCGCATGATCGCGGTGACGGCGCGCATCGAGGGGCGCGACCTCGGGTCCGTCATGGCCGACGTCAAGACGATGATGAGCCAGGCCGGCGTCGTCCCGGCCGGCGTCCACGTGGTCTATGGCGGCCTGTACGCCCAGCAGCAGATCGCGTTCAGCGGCCTGCTCAAGGTGTTCGCCGCCGCCGCGGCCCTCGTCTTCATCCTGCTGCTGTTCATCTACGAACGCTTCTCGATTGCCATCGCGATCGTGGTCACGTCGCTGCTGTCGGTCTCGGCCGTCTTCATCGGGCTGTGGGTGACCGGGATCGAGCTGAACATCACCGCGATGATGGGCATGACCATGGTGATCGGCATCGTCACGGAGGTCGGCATCTTCTACTTCTCGGAGCAGCAGGAGGTGGAGGCTGGACGATCGCTCCACGAGTCGCTGGTGCTCGCGGGCCAGAACCGGATGCGGCCCATCGCGATGACGACACTCGCCGCCATCCTGACGCTGCTGCCGCTGGCCTTCGCGATCGGACAGGGCTCCGAGATGCAGCAGCCGCTGGCCATCGCGATCATCTCCGGCCTGTTCGTGCAGCTGCCCCTGGTGCTGCTGGCGATGCCGGCGTTGCACCTGTTGATGCGACGCCATCGAAAGGCTGACGCGGCCTAAGTCGAGGCTAACTCGCGAACGCCACAGTGCATCGGCGGGGTGGCTCGACGCGCTCCGCCTTTCACCAGGAGTCCGCATGTCCGCTTCCAGAACCCCGGCCGCGCCGCCGGACAACCGGGTCCCGCCGGTGACGACGTCCTTCTGGGCGGTGAAGATCCTGGCGACGACCGTCGGCGAGACGGGGGCGGACTACCTGGCGACCCACGTGGGACTGGGGGCCGCCATGACGGGCGCCCTGATGTCGCTGTTGCTGGCCGTGGCCCTCGTCCTGCAGTTCCGGCAGGGCCGCTACGTGCCCTGGATCTACTGGCTCACGGTGGTGCTGGTCAGCGTGGTCGGCACGCAGCTCACGGACGCGCTGACCGACGGCCTGGGCGTGAGCCTCTACGCGAGCACCGCGGCCTTCGCCGCCGCGCTCGCCGCGCTGTTCGTGTGCTGGGCGAGGTCGGAGGGCACGCTGGACATCCGCCGCATCGTGACGCGACGCCGCGAGTCGTTCTACTGGGTGGCGATCCTGCTGACGTTCGCCCTCGGAACGGCTGCAGGCGACCTGGCCACCGAGGCGCTGGGCCTGGGCTTCCGCGTCGGCGTGTTCGTGTTCCTTGCGGCGATCGCGGCGACGGCCGTGGCGTGGCGCCTGGGTGCCAGCGGCGTCGCCTGCTTCTGGGTCGCCTACATCCTGACGCGCCCGCTGGGTGCCTCGCTCGGCGACCTGATCTCGCAGTCCGGCGAGTACGGCGGGCTGGGCGGCGGGACCGTCAACACCAGCCTGCTTTTCCTGGCGCTGCTCGCGATCCTGGTCGGCGCCGAAACCTTCAGAAAGACCATTCGATGACCGAAGCCATCTCCTCCTCTCGCCGGCGCTTCTCGATCCAGGTCGCGCTGGCCGGCATCTCCATGACCGCGGTCGTCGCCGCGAACGCCGGAGCACCGTCCAAGCTCGGCGACCTGTCGAAGTTCCGGGCGATCGCCCAGGATGTGGCGAACCTGGTCGACAAGGGCGATCTCGCCGCGGCCAGGACCCGCATCAAGGACCTGGAGCTGAGCTGGGACGAGGCGGAGGCCGGGCTCAAGCCACGGGCCGCGTCGGACTGGCATGTGCTCGACAAGTCCATCGACCGGGCCCTCGACGCGCTGCGTGCCGCGAAGCCCGAACCGACGGCCTGCCGGCAGGCGCTGGCGGACCTGATGCAGACCTTCGATCGCCTGGCCAAGGGCGCCTGACAGCATTACGGCGACACTTACCGCGAGGGCCGCGCTACGGAACCACGCCAATCCTGGCAAAGCAGGAAATTGAAATGGGCCAGCTGCCT
>Ga0210384_10002316_pt1 | contig 23449 bp, 15 predicted proteins | sample IncBWH2MmetaG_FD_160574 | JGI IMG/M metagenome (GOLD analysis project Ga0210384, IMG submission 160574) | Forest soil microbial communities from Barre Woods Harvard Forest LTER site, Petersham, Massachusetts, United States - Inc-BW-H-2-M | ecosystem: Environmental > Terrestrial > Soil >...
AGTACGTGAAGATGGCGCTGCGCCAGGGCGCCCCGATCGTCCCCTTCGTCACCGTCGGCAGCGCCGAGATCTACCCGATCCTCGGGCGCGTCGACTCGAAGCTGGTGCGCCGGGTGGCCGAGTGGCCGTTCCTGCCGCTCGCCCCGAACTTCCCGCTGCCCGGCCTGCCGCTGCCCTCGAAGTGGCACACCCGCTTCCTCGAGCCGCTGCCGGTCGGCGACCTCCATCCGCCCGCGGCGGCGGAGGACCCGGAGGTGGTGCGGGCGATCAGCCGCGAGGTGCGGTCCCGCATGGAGGAAGCGATCCAGGGCATGCTGACGCGCCGCAAATCGATCTTCCGCGGCGCGATCTTTTCAGGGAGTCCGTCGACGCCGTAGCCCCCTCCCGTTTAGATCCTATTTAGTCCGGCCGCCTCAGGCGCGGCCGAAGTTATCAACTTACAATGGTCTAAAGGGCGCGAGCTCCTGCCATGACCCCTATTGCCAACGCACGTCGTCTCTTCCGCATCCTGCGGTTGGTGTCCGCCTACCTCGTCGGCTCCGTGCTGGCCTCGCGGCTCCGCTTCCTCCGGACGCTGCTCGGCGGGCGGCTGCTGGCGATCGTGGCGCCGACGTCGGGCCTGCCGGGGCCGCAGCGGCTGCGGCGGCTGTTCGAGGACCTCGGCGGCACCTACATCAAGTTCGGCCAGATGCTGGCCCTGCAGCCGGACATCCTGGCGCCCGAGTACTGCAATGCCCTGTTCGATCTCCTCGACCGGGTGGAGCCCTTCTCCTACGCCGAGGTGCGCCGCGTCGTCGCCGAAGAGCTGGGACGGCCACCGGAAGTGATCTTCGAGGCCTTCGATCCGGTGCCGCTCGCCACCGCCTCGGTCGGGCAGGTCCACGTCGCCTTCCTGGAGGGCCGCAAGGTGGCGGTCAAGGTGCAACGGCCCCGGGTCGAGGTCGAGTTCTCGAGCGACCTGCGACTGATGAGCACCGCGATCGCGACGATCCGCTGGCTGCGCCTGCGGGCGCTCTACTGGTTGCTCGAGCCGATGAGCGAGTTCATCGGCTGGACCTGGGAGGAGATCGACTACCGTCACGAGGCCCGCTACTCGGAGCGGTTGCGCAGTCTCGCCGAGGGTAACCCCATTCAGCGGGTGCCCAAGGTCTATCTGGCCTACACCACGCGCCGCACCCTGGTGATGGAATTCCTCGAAGGGGTGACCCTGCTCCAGCTCCTGCGCGCCCGCGAGCGGGGCGACGAGCTGCTGCAGCGGCGGCTGGATGCGATGGGATTCGACGGCCGGCGCTTCGCCGCCAACGTCATCGACAACCTGATCGGCGACGCGTTCCGCCATGGTCTCTACCACGCCGACCTGCATCCCGCGAACCTGATGATCCTGCCCGGCAACGTGGTGGGGTACGTCGACTTCGGCATCACCGGGGTGATCTCTCCCTACTCGCGCCAGCACCTGATGCTCATGACCCTGGCCTTGGCGCAGGGCGACATGGACCGGCTGGCAAGCGAGTTCCTGATGCTCTCGGTGTACGGCGGCGACTCCGATCCCGAGGGTTTCCGCACCGGCCTGCGCGAGCTGTCCCGCGACTGGTACGAGCACGATGGCCGGCACCGGCGGCTGCAGGTCAACTTCACCCGGGTGATGACCGACATGCTGCGGCTCTCGCGGGCCACCAACGTCATGCCCGAGCGCGACATCGTCAAGTACATCCGGTCGGCAATCGCCATCGACGGGCTGAACCTGCGCTTCGAGCCGGGCTTTCACGTCGGCCGTCACCTGGAGGAAGAATGCGGGCGCTTCCTCGAGAAGCAGGCGGTCCGCCACGCCCTGTCCGAGGACACGTTCCTCGCGTGGTCGACGCTGGGCCCCCGGCTGCTGGCCGAGGGTCCCGCGCGGGCGAGCAGCTTCGTCGAGCGGCTGGCGCGCGGCGACCTCGAGGTGGGCACCCGGCTCGTCGAGCGCGAGGCGCGCAGGACCCACGATTCGCGGCCTTCCCGGCAGACCCGCGAGGAAGCAGTGCGCTCCCGGGCCGTCAACCTGGCGGGGACGGTCCTGGCCCTGGTCGCGCTGATGGCGGCGACCGGGCAGCGCGTGGCCTTGGGCTGGAACCTGTTCACCGTCGAGGCCGCCCTGGTGGCGGCTGGATTGGGGATGCTCGTGCCGACCTTGCGGCGCCTGTCTTGAAGGGATGTCTTCGGTAGGAAAGGAGCCCAGATGCGGGAGCTCACCAAGTCCGTGACCAGCTTTTCGTGGGCGATCTCGTTGTTCGGCGCCCAGCAGCTGCTCAACTTCGTGCGGCGCCCTGTGCCCGTCGCCGACCACCTCTCGACGCGACAGCTGGGGACGGTGGCCGAGGCCGGCGAGGAGCAGCTCGGAGGCTTTTTCGAGCGCGCCTTCAAGGCCGGCGACCAGGTGCAGCGCAGCGCGGTCGACCTGGCCTTCGGCCTGGTCAGCACGGAGGTACTGGACCCCAACCGGATCGTCGCCTTGTCGGCGGATCTGCTGCGCAAGTCGACTTCGGCGGTGCGGACGCTGCTGCCCGGCGGCCAGCCCGGCGACTCGAGCTCGTGCGGCCAGCCCTGCGGCTGGGGACCCATGCCGCCCGCGAGATAGCAAGGGGCGACGAGCGATGGAGAGATCCAGGACGAGGCCGGAGCGGCGATGAGCACGGCGCGACAGCGGCAGCGGGTAGGCGAGGCGCACCGGCGCGAGCGGCGCGCACGCCGCGAATGGGTGGCGCGGCACCTCGCCGCGCTCGGCCTCGCGCGGGAGACGTGGCGCCGGCCATGGCCGCCGTTGCGTTTCCCACGCGCCGTCGCGGCGCCGGAGGTCGCGGGATCGGCGGCACCGGGGGGCTTGCCCGGGCGTCAGGGCTTCCCCGGCTCGACGGCAACCGGCGGGCCGGCGGCCCTGCGGCTGGCGGCGGCCCTGCCCGAGCTGGGCCCCGTCTTCTGCGCTTTCGGCCGCTACCTGGCCGGCCGGCCCGACCTGCTTCCCGAGGACGTGTGCCAGGCGCTGGCCGAGGTGCCGGTCGACCGGCCGCCGCTGCCCCTCGAGAGGGTGCGCGAGCTGCTGGCCCGCGAGCTGACGCAACGCCCCGCCCAGGCGCCTGCCCGAGGGATCACCCTCGAGCCGGAGCCCTCGGCTTCCACCCTGGTCTACCAGGAGCACCACGGGCGACTCGCCGCCGGCGATCGCACCGATCCCGGCGACCCCGGCGATCCCCGCGATCGTGGCGACCCCGGCGAGCGGGTCGTGGTGCGCCTCGTCCGTCCCGATCTCGAGGCCGAGCTGGCCTGCGATCTCGAGCTGCTACCGCTGCTGGGGCCGGCGCTCGCCGCGGCCAGCGGGGATCCTCGCGAGCGCCCGAGCTGGCTCGCCGCCACGGTGGACGACTTCGCCGGCGCGACGGCAGTAGCCGCCGACTTCTCGCGCCTGACCGCCGCACTGGCCGCACTGGACCAGGACGGGGCCGCCTCGGGGCTGGCGGTGGGTGCGTCGCGGGCGCTGCCGGAGCTCTCGAGCCAGCAGATCGTCACTCTCGAAGATCTTCCCGGCACGACGCTCGCCGATCTCTTCCGGGAGCATCCCGAGCCGCCGTGGGAAGCCGCCGAGCTCGCCGCGCGCTGGTGCCGGGCCTGGCTGCGCCAAGCCTGCTTCGGACAGGTCTTGCCGGTCGACTTCGAGGCCGCCGACGTGCGGCTGCTTCCCGACGGCCGATTGATCTGGACCGGCGGCACCTTCGTGGCGTTGCCGCCGGCGGCCAAGAGCAACCTCTGGGACTACCTGGTCGCCGCGGCGGCGGACGACCCCGACCGTGCCGTCGCCGCGTTGGTCCGCGAGCTCGACGGTGGCCCTGCCGACGGCGGCAGCGCGCTGCACCATCGCCTGCGCCAGCTGGTGCCGTTCCGCGACGGCGGTTGGGCGGCGAAGGACGACCTCGCGGGCTACCTCTTCCTCCACTGGCGCTGCGCCGCCGAGACCGGCTATCGGCCGCGGCCGCCCCTGGTGGCGTTCTATCGCGGCCTGGCGCGGCTGGCGGCGGTGGCCCGGCGGCTGGCACCGCGACGCGACGCGCTCCGCGAGGGGCTCGAAGCGGCGCGGGTCACCGCCGGCATGGGCGAGCTGGCACGCCTGCTGGACCGCGAGCAGATCCAGCAGGTCCTGGGCAGCTACGCGACGGTGCTGCTGGCGATGCCGCAGCGGATCGACGACCTGCTGAGCCTCGCCGCCGCCGGGCGCGTCAACGTCAAGGTCGAGGTGATCGAGCGGTCCGCCGATCGCCGGCGCCGGGACTGGACCGCGACGTCGCTGGCGGTGCTGATGGCGATGGCGGCGGTCATCCTGCTCGCCCACCACCTCTCCTCGGCGAGCGGTCTCGGCCCCTGGCCGGAACGGATCGCGGCGGCGATGCTGGGCGTCTTGGGGGCGTTCCTGCTGCGCTCCGGAGGCCGCGGCGGCCGCGGGGGCCGCCTGGGAGCTGCTGGGGGAGGCGATCGAGAGCCTTGACCATCGCGACGGAGAGCACATGGACGTCGCCCACGACGCTGCCGACTGCCGCGGCGACCCAGCAGGGAGCCGGCTCCGGGCTGGGCGGCTGGTTGCGCCTGGCCGGCGAAGCGTTGCGCCTCCCCTTCCGCGTCCTCGGGCTGGGGCTCGAGCTGATGGCGCAGACCGGCCAGCAGTCGCGCCGCCTCGTCGGGGGAGGTGTGGAGGACGCGGTGAGCCAGGGCTACAGCCCGGCCGGCTCGGCGGCCGCCACGGATCTGTGGGCCGTCCGCTCCAACCTCGCCCCCCCCTCGCCGAGCACGCCGAGCACGCCGAGCAGCGCGATCAGGCCGAATGCAGGGCAGGCCCCACCGGCGGCCGCCGGCGCGCCTGCTGACACTCTTGCCATAACCACGGACCAAGGAAAGGAGACACCCATGTCGTGTGACGCGGATCATCTCAGCGGATGCGATCTCAAGGTCATCTCGTACTGGATCATCAACGCCAATCCCTACATCGATGACTGCGAGGAGTTCGAAGAAGGTACGACGGACAGCAGAATCCTCTTCGGGCCCAAGACCATCTCCACCACCCAGAACCTGAGCGAGGCGGACTTCACCGCCTGGGTGATCGCGCTCAACATCCAGGAGGATCCGGAGAAGGTCAAGCATTGCGACAAGCAATACCTTCGGGTCTGCTGGGCCCTCGTGTGTCGCGTGCCCTTGCCGATGGCGAACTACCCCAAGAAGGAGTTGGAGGTGGCCCAGTCGCAGGTGAGGATACTCCGGGAGATCAGGGAAGAGCTGGGCGGGCCCAAGAAGGCCGAGTACAGGAGTGGCGAAGCGAGCTCATTGGTCAGGGACGACAGCGGCAAGAAGAACAAGTAGGCGCCCCGCGGGGACGGCACTCGCCACCTCCCGCGCGCTGACGCACGAGCCGACTCGCGTTCCAGCGCGCGAGCCGACTCGCGTTCCCGGTGGTGAGCGTTCCCAGCGGCCGGCGCCTCGGCGTCCCGGGTGGCTGCCGGCCGAGCGCAGGCCTCGCCGGGGCGAAGGAGTGCCCGGACCCGCCCGGAGCTTCGGCGGTCCGCCGGGCTCGTTTGGAGGGAGACGACAGTGAGCAATGACCGAGCCCAGCAGGCTGTGTCGGCGGGAGCACAGGAACCGAGCCCGGCCACTCTCGCGGCGCCGCCCCAGGTGCCGGCCGGGTCCGACCCGCTGACCTGGCGGCTCGCGGCGGTCGAGCGCCAGATGCGGTCGGCGTTCTTCTCGCTGTTCTCGGTCCCCAACGCGCAGACCCCCGACATATCCATCTATGCGACGCTGCCGTTCCCGTTCTCGCTGCTGCAACAGCTGCCCTTCTTCGACACGCTGTTCCTGGCGGCGGTCGAAGTCCACGAGGCGCCGCTGCGCTTCCGGAGCAGCGTCGACGAGGCCGCCTGCCAGCTGCTCGCCACCAACGCGGTGGGCCAGCCCATCGCGACCGTCGACATCCGCTGGACGCCGATCCCGTGGGAGTATCACGCCAACCCCTACACCAACCCGCCGCAGACCATTCTGAATCCGCTGGTCTCGCAGCGCTTCGAGATGCTCAACGGCGAGTTCCGCTTCCAGGACTCGCACAATACCGGCATTCACGGATTCGGATCGGGGCGCACCTTTCCGAATTTCCCGCGCGGCCTGTCGCTCAACATTGGCGCGGTCATCGACGTCCTGCAGGGATACGGCAAGCTCGCCGGCCGCACCGGCCTGCTGGTGGTCAACGGGGTCATCACACCCCCGAAGGCGCTCGACCTCAACATCATGGCGCGCATCCTCGACCCCGCGGGCGACCTGCTGACCGAGGAGCCCCTGCCGCCGCTCGTGCAGCAGCCCTTCCCGGACAAGACGGCCACCTTCCTGATGCTCCTGGCGGAGCCCGACCCCGGCCGCCCCTCGACGCTGCGCGTCGGGCCCGACGGCAAGGTGTTGGGTCTCGACCTCCATGAGCGCCTGCGCGCGGTCGGCCTCGACTTCGCCGTGCTGCCGGTGCGGGGCCTCAAGAGCCAGGTGCGGGTCGGCAAGGTGATCGGGCGAGCCACCTCGACGCTGCACCTGCCGGTGGGCGAAGGGGTGCCGATCCCCGTGCAGACCACGGACACCGAGTTCGAGCTTTTCGACGCCGAGCTCGGCCTCTGCTTCGGCACCGTCCGCGCCGACCTGGTGGAAGGACGGGGGTTCCCCACCCCGGTGCCGGAGGCGCCGGCTCCCATTTACCGGATCGCCGGTTTCGGCCCCATCCAGGGGGGCACGGGGGAGTTCGCGGGCGCCTCCGGGATGCTGTCGCTCAACTCGCTGGTGAGCCTCTATCCGCGGACCTTCTCGAACCTGTACATCTTCCGTTTCCACGACCCCCAGGGCCGGTACCGCCCGCTTGCCGGCAGCCTGGGGAGCTGAGGTTGCCGGAGACTCCATGCCGGCCCCTGCCTCGCCACTCGCCGCGCCGCCGAGCGCCGCCTTGACCGGCCAGGAGGCTGCCGGCAGCGCGTCCGCGGCGCCCAGCCTGCTCGGCGCCTTCACCTCGCTGCCCGGCGTCTCTCAACTGTTGCAGGCCATCACCACCTACGACATCGGTCCGGTGACCGAGCTGCTGGACCGGTCTGCCTACTTCCCGCTGCTGGTCTCGATCGGCGCCGCGCGCGGGGACCTTACCGCCCCACAGGTAGGCGCCGGACGACGCTTCGAGCTCGCCACCGAGACCGCGGCGCCCGCCGGCAGGATCGTGGGGCGCAACCGGGTGGGCGGTCCGGCTGCCTTCGTCCGCTGCCGCTGGCGGGTGATCCCGGACGACTACGTGGGCAACGCCGGCAAGGTCTTGCCGGTGCCCGTGATCCCGCTCGTGCCGCGGCTGCGCCAGCGCGTCGAGGTCTACGACTGGGTGCTGCGTTTCGGCGCCGGCGAGAGCGGTTACCGGGCCTATGGCACCGGCCACACCCTGCCGGACGAGAACGCGGGGGGCGGGCCGGCCGCCGCCGTCGGGTTCGTGCTCGACGTCGTCGAGGGCTTCGGCCAGCTCGCCGGGCTGGCGGGCACGGTCGTCGCGAGCGGCACGGCGGCAGCCTCGGGTGAGCTCGAGCTGCTGACGATGACCCGCATCGTGGACCCCGCCGGCGGGCTGATTGCGCGGTTGCCGATCCTGCCGCCGCCTCCGGGGGCCGGGCCGCCGCTCGGCGTCACCTACCTGACGTTCCTGGGGCAGGTCGACCCCGCCCATCCGACCACGCTGCGGGTGTCGCTCACCGAGGGCTTCCTGGGATCCAACGTCGCCGAGCTGCTGCAGACGGCGACGCTCGACTTCGAGGACGGTGGCGCCGCCTCGGCGGGGGGCGCCGCGGGCGGCCTGCGGAGCAGCGCCGTGCGGACCGGCCTGGTCGGCTCCCTGGTCGCCCGCCTGTCCTTCGACCCGGTGACGCTCTGCGCGATCTCGCCGATCCAGACCCGCCTCGGCGTCTTCGAGTTCCGCGACCAGGCCGGGCGGAGCCTCGGGTCGCTGCGGAGCAACATGACCGAGGGACGCGCCTTCCGCACCAGTCTCCCCGGCAAGCTGATCCCGGTCTATCGCTTCGCCGGCTTCGGTCCCATCCTGGGAGGCACCGGCGAGTTCGCCGGCGCCCGCGGCATCCTGGTCATGAACTCGGTGATCAGCGTGCAGCCGCGGACGCTGTCCAATCTCTACGTGCTGAGGCTTCTGGACCCGGACGGCCGCTACCGCGCCGCCGCCGGCGTCCCGGCCGGCGCCGCCCCGGCCGCCGGAGACGCAGGGAGGTCCGCGCGGTGACGGCGCCGGCCGCGAACGACCCGCTGGCCGGGTTCAGCTGGGAGGAGCGCAACATCCTCGCCAACGTCGACCGCTGCCTGGCCGAGGGGATCGCCATCAGGGACTGGTGGCGGGTGGCCGATGCCACCGACAACATCCCTGACCGCTTCGAGCTCACCCGGGTGTGGAACCGCCCCGAGAGGAGCTACAGCTTCTTCGCCACCGTGCCCTTGCCCGCGGGCCCCTTGCCGGTCATGGGCGACGTGCCCTGGGTGTTCTACGACCAGCCGAAGGGGCGAGAGGTCACTCGCTGGGACCGCGAAGTGGAGGAGCTCGTGCTGCGCTACTTCATGCGCATCAGCTCCTTCCGGCTGCCCCAGACGATCGTCGCCGAGGACGCCCCGAGCGTGCCGCCGCCGCTGGACCTGCTGAGCTGGTGCCCGAAAGGCTTCATCAGCCGCGAGGGCTTCGGCTACCAGCAGCTCTTCTACAAGCTGCGTGGCAGCGGCGAGATCGGCCGCTTCCCCGAAGCGGCGAGCTACGCCATCGTCGACCAGCGCGAGCTGGCCAGCCGCTACGAGTGGGTGGTGGCCAAGGTCCAGATCTTCAACTTCAAGCTGGCGTTCCCGCCCGACCCGGACCGGGCGCAGGTCAGCCTGCCGCTGACCGAGATCCAGTACATCATCCTGAGCAACGCCTTCGTGATCGACCAGATCGCGCCGGCGCCGGGTCTCCTCGGCCGGTTCCAGTTCGGCTACGCGATGCTGCGGCCGCAGCACGACGACAGCGTCCTGGCCTACGGGCCAGGACAGTTCGACGCCGGCTTCCAGCTCTTCACCTTCACCGTCGCCGCCGACGGCACCATCCGGGTGCGCATGCCGTTCGTGGTCAACCGGCCGACGCGGATCCTCGACATCTCGCTCGATCCCCTCGACTGGGGCTTCCGCGCCGCCGAGCTGCTGACCCTGGGGCGCGCCAGCAAGCTGCTCGATCCATTGCACGCGGCGTTCGACGACCTGCCGTTCCGTCCCGGCGGCTTCGACCCTGTCTTCACCGGCATCGAGCTGGCGAATCTCTTCACCCTGGGCCTGGCAGGGCGCCTGTTCTGCATCAGCAAGGAGCAGCTGGAGAAGTTCTTCCTGGTCTTCCACTTCGACCAGTACTACACGATGATCACCGGCACCCTCCTGACCTGGCGCCAGGTCCCCGACTGGCTGGACCCCGCCGGCATCCCGGAGTGGGTCAAGACGGGGAGGAGCTCGTGAGCGTGGACCCCGCCGTCGGCGTGGTGCTGTCCGGGGGCGCCGCCAACGGCGCCTACGAGGTCGGCGTCCTCAAGGCGCTGCTGCATGGCGCCTCGCCGGCGACCGGCTACCGTCCCATCGATCCCGGGACCTACACCGGGACCTCGGTCGGGGCGTACAACGCGGCGATCATGGCCTCGCGGCCGGGTAAGCCGGCCGCCGCCGTCGCCGACGAGCTCGAGGCACTCTGGCTGGACCGCGTCGCCAACTCTCTCCTGCAATGCGGCAACGGCGTCTTCCGAGTGCGCGGAGCGCCGTTCCAGTTCTTCGACCCTGGCTGCCTGGCGCGGCCGGTCAGGTCGCTGCTCGACTTCGGCGTGGACCTCCTCGATCTATCCGCCTTCGGCCTCCGCAAAGGCGCGGAGTTCGCGGCCTCCGACGCTCCGCTGCAGTCCCGCCTGTTAGAGCTCTTCGACGTCGAGGCCTTCGTCTCGGAGTCGCCGCTCAAGCAGCTGGTCGAGGAGACCGTCGACCGCGACGGCCTGCTCCGCTCCGAGCAGCGCTTGACGATCGCCGCCTCGAACTGGAAGTACGGGGTCGTTCAGCTGTACTCGAAGCTCCAGATCGCCCAGGTGGGCAACAACACCATCCTGGCCTCGGCGGCGCTGCCCGGCATCTTCCCGCCGGTGATCATCGAAGGTGTTCCCTATGTCGACGGCGGCGTGCTGCTCAACACGCCGCTCAAGCCGGCCATCGCCGACGGCGCCACGACCATCCACATCGTCTTCGTGGATCCGCTGGTCAAGAACATCGTGCTGCCGAAGGAGCCGGCCTCGATCGACACCTACTACCGCCTCTTCGCCATCATCTGGGCGGCCAACGTGCACCAGGACGTCCTGACCGCTGCCGCGATCAACGCCGGCCTCGGGCTCGCCGCGCGCGCACAACCGGAGGCGGCCGCCACGGCCGAGGCAAGAGGATTCCTGCGGGTGGCGCAGCGGCTCTACCAGCGCTCCGCGGCGGGCGGAAGCTACCACCAGCTCGACGTCCACATGTACCAGCCGGTCGCCGACCTTGGCGGCGGCGCCGGGCTGCTCGACTTTCGGCGCGAGCGGCTGTCGAAGCTGATCGACATGGGCTATTACGACGCCGTGAACCACGACTGCGCGGCCGCGGGGTGCGCACTCGCCGGACCGAGCCCGGCGGCGACGACTGCCGCGCCGCGGTTGGCGGAGGCGAAATGAGATGAGCGCCCCGGACGGCCGGAAGGTCGCGCTGGTGCTGTCGGGGGGCGGCGCCAACGGCGCCTACGAGGTCGGCGTCGTCAAGGCGCTGCTCGCCGGCAGGTCTCCGGCCACCGACTTCCAGCCGCTGGCGCCGGACATCGTCAGCGGCACCTCGATCGGCGCGCTCAACGCCGCCTTCCTGGTGTCGCAGTGGGCGGAGCTCGGTGCGGCGGCCGGCGGGGCTCTCGAGAGGCTCTGGCTGGAGCGGCTGGCCGGCGGCATCCGCGGCAACGGCGTGTTCCGCCTGCGCGGCAACCCCCTGGACCTGGCCGATCCGTCGGCGTACCTGCCGAACCCGTTGCTGCCATTCCAAAGGCTGTTCGAGGACGGCGGCTTCCTGACCTGGGATGGCCTGCAGCGGGCGGTGTCCTTCGCCACCTCGCCGCAGGGCGGGCCGATCGAACGCCGGCTGGTGAGCCTCGTCGACTTCACCACCCTCATCTCCCTGGAGCCGTTCGAGCAGATGCTGCGCGGGCTGGACTACCAGGCGATCCGCCGCTCGCGGGTGTGGCTGAAGATCGCCGCCACCAACTGGGCGACCGGCCAGCTGCGCGTGTTCTGGAACCACGACATGAGCGACGACTTCGGGCCGCTCGCGATCCGCGCTTCCGCCGCGGTTCCGGGTCTCCTCCCGCCGGCGCTGGTCGGCTCCCAGCCATACGTGGACGGCAGCGTGCTGATGAACGCGCCGCTCGCTCCGGCCATCCACGCCGGGGCGGAGATCCTGCACGTCGTCTACCTCGATCCCGATGTCCGCAACATCCCCCTGGACCGGATGCCGCAGGCTTTCGGCACCTTCTCGCGCATGATGCAGATCGGCTGGGCGGCAGCGCTCAAGGACGACATCGGCGACGCCGCCAGGGTCAACCGCAGCCTGGCCGCGTTGGCGCGCGCGCGCGACGAGCTGCGGGTCGACGCGAGCACGGCCAGTCTCATGCTCGAAGCCGCGCAGGTGCGGCCGTACGCGGACGGCGAGCCCATGCGGCCGCTCGAGATCCGCCGCTACAGCCCCAGCGACCTGCTGCTCGGGGAGCTCGGCTTCCTGAACTTCGATCGCGACCGGATCGAGGCCCTGATCCGGCGCGGCTTCCAGGATGCGATCGATCACGACTCCGTACAAGCGCAAGACGTCTTTCCCAGCCCGGAGCGCGCGGCAGCCGCGCGGCGGGGCGATCCGGCGCAGGCGAGGTCCGCGGCGGCAGCGGCGGGCCAGGCCCCGCCGTGATCAACGGAAGAGGAGGCAGCAATGCGTGAATTCACCAAGAATCTGTTCAGCTTCTCCTGGGCCCTGTCGTTGTTCGGGCTCAAGCAGGCCGGCGCCCTGCTCAACCCGCAGCAGGCGCTCAAGGGTTCGCCCGACGCGGCCAAAGCCTTCGACTCGGTGACCGGGTCGGTGGTCGACCAGTTCGGCAAGACGCTGCGGCAGACCTTCGACGCCGGCGACAAGCTGTCGGGCGAGATCGTCGACCTGGTTTTCGGCGTGCTCGGGGTGCGGCCGGGGCAGGCAGCCGGCCAGGCGGCGGGGGGCAGCTGCGCACCGGCGGGCCCGGCGATCTTCAACGCCCGCAGCCCGGCCTGCGAGACGGTGCTGATCACCTACACCCGCGGCCGCGGCGAGTTCAGCCAGGACCGGCAGTTCATCGCCCTCAACAACCAGCTCTACAACCTCGACGGCACCGAGAACGGCAAGCACGAGGGCGTGTGGCAGGCGCTGTTCAGCAGCCCGGCGGCCCTCCTGGCACGCCCCGCGCCGCCCACCGGCCCCCTGAACGAGCCGGTCGGGCCGGTCGAGAGCTGGCCGGTGTCGGCCAACACCATCGCCAAGTGGACGCACGCCGACGGCAGCTCGATCAGCTCGGTCGGACCGGCGGCCAGCCACCTCATCCCGCTCTCCGACGGCTCCTTCCTGTTCCTGGTCATCACCGCTCAGATCATCACCCAGGGAACCGGCCGCTTCGCGGGCGCACGCGGGCTCACCCAGTCGCTCGGCGCCACCTTCGTCCCCGCCGGGATCAACCTGTTCTCGCCGCAGGGGCCGTCCTCGTTCGAGGCCCTCACCCTCGACACGTTCAAGTTCGTCTCCGCCAGCGTCGATCCGAGCGGGACGGCCGCCGCGCCCGGCGCAGCTTCGGGCGCCCCCTCGTCTTCCCCTTCTAGTCCCGCGGCCTCCGGCCAGTCCCAGGCCGAGCCGGGGGCGGCCGCGGGCAGCTCCGGGCCGAGCGGTTCGACGGCCGTGTCCGGTGCCTATGACTACGTGATCGTCGGCGCCGGCTCCGCCGGCTGCGTGCTGGCCGCGCGGCTGAGCGAGGACCCGGCGGTCCGCGTCCTGCTGCTCGACGCCGGCCCCGATCCCAACACCCAGGTCGGGCCGGACATCGAGTCGGACATCGACGATCCGCTCCGCTTGCAGTTCCTGCAGGACAGCTGGGTCGACTGGAAGTACACCTTCGAGCCGGAGCCGCAGCTCGGCGACCGCCGCATCCCGCTGCCGCGCGGCAAGCTGATCGGCGGCTGCAGCACGTTCATGGCCGGCGTGGTCAGCCGGGGCAACCAGCTGGACTACGAGGAGTGGGCGGCGGAGGGCAACCACGGCTGGCGGTTCGAGGATGTGCTGCCTTACTTCAAGCGGCTGGAGAGCAACCGCGGCTCCTCGATCGAGCCGGGATACCACGGCTTCGACGGACCCCTGGTGGTGAGCGACCTGCCGGAGCACACGCCCGCGGGCTGGGCCTTCATCGAGGCCGCCACCGCTCTCGGCTACCGTCGCAACCAGGACTTCAACGGCTGCCACCAGGAAGGGGCCGGCTTCTACCAGACATACATCAACTTCCTCGAGGGCAGCGGAGATGGTGTACGGGTGAACTCGGTCCACGCGTACCTGACCGCGGCGGTGCGCGCGCGCCCGAACCTCACGCTCGCGAGCTTCGCTCGAGCGACCGCGGTGCTGCTGGATCGGCGGCCCGACGACGGCGGCAAGTCGTCGGTGCGGGCCACCGGCGTCGCCTATGAGGACGTGCAGGGTGGCGGGCGGGTGCCGAAGACCGTGGCGGCGACGCGCGAAGTGCTGGTCAGTTGCGGCACGATCAATTCGCCGCAGCTGCTCATGCTCTCGGGCATCGGGCCGGCCGCGGAGCTGCGGCGCCACGGCATCGAGCCGCTGGTGGAGATGCCGGGGGTGGGCAAGGGCCTGCAGGACCACATCATCGCGCCGGTGGTCTATGCCTATAAGCCGGGCACGCAGCCGGCCCGGATCATCGGCTACAGCATCGAGAGCGGGCTGTTCACCAAGACCAGGAGCGATGTCGCGAAGCCGGACCTGCAATTCATCTGCAATCACGGCCTGGTCGGGCAACCGCAGACGCCGGTGCTCAACGTGGCGTTCATGGTGGTGCCGCTCCTCACCCAGCCGGTGAGCCGCGGCGAGGTTCGGCTGGCCAGTGGCGACGTGGCCTCGCCGCCGCAGATCTATGGCAACTTCCTCAGCGCGCGGGAAGACCTCGAGGTGATCGTCGAAGGGGTGAAGATCGGGCTGCGAATCGCCCGCAACCCGGCCTTCGAGGCCCTGCGCGGGCCGCGCCTGTTCCCGCCCGACCCGGGTGGGAAGGATGCCCTCCCCAGCGATGCCGACATCCGCAAGTTCATCCAGCAGTTCGCCGGCACCCTCTTCCATCCGGTCGGGACCTGCCGGATGGGGCCACACCGGTACGAAGGCGCGCTGCCGGCGGTGGTGGACGCGCGGCTGCGCGTCCACGGCATCGCGGGCCTGCGGGTCGTCGACGCGTCGATCATGCCGCGGATCACCACCGGCAACACCCACACCCCGACGACGATGATCGCCGAGAAGGCGGCGGACATGATCAAGCAGGACCGGAGCCGGAGCTGATCCGGCCGCGATCCGCTTCCAGGTCCGAGCCGCGTAACCAGAGCAGAACCGAGGAGGACGTGATGACCGCAACCGCCTATGTCGTCGAGAACCTCGCGAACTTCACGCCGGCCCAGGCCGACCCGCGCGAGCAGGTGCTGATGCGCTACTGCAACGGCCGCGGCCGGTTCAGCGCGGACAAGCAGTTCATCAACCTGCAGATGTCGATGTTCGAGCCCTACGGCAAGCCGGACGGCTACATGGCAGGGGTCTGGCAGGCGCTGTTCACCGATCCCCAGCAGCTGTTGGCGGTCCCGCCGCAGCCGCAACGGGCATTCAACGTGCCGGAGGGACCGGTGCCGGCCCTGTCGCCGGCCGCCAACACCAAGGGCACCTGGACCTTCGGCGACGGCTCGTCGATCACGGCGGTGGGGCCCGCGATGACCACCCTGACGCAGCTGCCGAATGGCGGTTTCCTGTTCATGGTGGCCACCATGCAGTGGATCACCAACGGCACCGGGCGCTTTGCCGGCGCCCAGGGCCTCAAATCGTCGCTCGGCTCGACGTACGTGCCGCCGGGGGTCAACCTCTTCAGCCCGTCCTACAACAGCCCCTTCGAGGCCACCACCATCGATACCTTCCGGGTGATGCCCGGGCAGTACATCGGCGCGCCGCCCAAGCTGTGAAGCGGCGGGACCGGAACCGGGGTTGAGCTCGGAGGGCCGCCGGCCTGGCCGGGCCTGGAATGCTGGAAGAGGGAACGTGATGACGGTGGTCGAAACGGTGATCGCGCTGCTGCGGGCCCATCGGCCTGGCCTCGTGCTCGACGAGCAGTGGCAGCGCTGGATCTCGCAGTCACGGTCGCGCGGCGGATCGCGCAGCGAGATGGGCACCGGCCCGGGCGGGCGCCAGGCGGACGGGGGAGAGCCGTCGCGGACACGGTCTGCGGAGCCGGAGGGCGAGCGGCGGGCGGAGGAGCCACAGGAGCGTGCCGGCAGCGGGAGGTGGCGGGAACGCGTCCGCGCCGCGGCGGCGCAGGCGCGCGCGGGTGCTCCGCCGCGGCAGGAGCGCTCGGGCGCCGGGGCGCGGCGCGCAGCGTCCGGCGGTAGGCAACGCGGCGGCGGCACGGACCGCGGGCCGAGTCCGGCCCTGGCGCGCTGCTACGCCGAGCTCGGGGTGCCCCCTGGCGCCAGCCTCCGGAAGGTGCGGCGGGCGTGGCTCCGGTTGGTCCGGCGGCACCATCCTGACCTCTGCGGGCCGGATCGCGAACGGCAGAGGCTTGGCACCGAGCTGCTCAAACGGTTCAATCATGCCTACGACGAGATCCGCAAGCACTCGCGAGGGTAGGGTAGGCCTCTCGAGCTCATCGCACGCATCGCATGCACGACCAACTCGATTCCCGGTACCTGCCAGGTCCCGCGCGCCCAGGCGTGAGCCCGGTACGCTCGGCTTCGGCGCCGGAGGCCGGGCGCCGCCGCGGTGGGCGCCTGCCGAAAGCGCTGGGGCTTGCCGCCGCGGCGTTGCTCGTCCTGCTCGTGCTGCTCGCCGCCGCCATGCTGGCTCTCCGCCTTGCCTATCCCGGCATGGCGAGCGGCCTGTGGAACCAGGAGCGCTACGGCACCTGGGAAGAGAATGCCAACCTCTGGCAGTGCAACAGCTACTGGCTGACCTTCATGCAGAAGCTGCGGCTCGACCCGGCGACCGGCCGTTACGACTTCAGCCACGCCCGCGAGGCGGGCCTCGACGACTTCGAGCTCGGGCGGCTGGCGTTCCACCGCGGCGACTTCCCGCGCGCCGTCGCGCAGCTCGAACGTCACCTGCGGCGGGCCGGCGAGAGCGAGCAGGGTCTCTTCTGGCTGGCCATGTCCTACATGCGCCTGGGCGAGGCGCAGAACTGCCTGGCCCACCTGGTGGCCCCTGCCGCTCACGCCATGGGCGGCCAGCGCGGCCGGCCGGCGACGGGTCTCGTCGAGACCGGTCATCCCATGGACCACGCCGCCTACTGCTCGCTGCCGCTGCGCCTTGCCCACGACCGCCAGCAACCGTCGCGGCGTGCGGCCTGGCTGTTCGCGCGCCTGCTCGACCGCTTCGATCCCGATCCCGACAGCGCCCGTCTCTACCGCTGGCTGCTCAACTTCTCCTACATGACGGTGGGCGGCTTCCCCGGGGAGGTGCCGCCGCGCTTCCTCATCAGGACGCCGTTCGTCGACGCCTTCTACGGTGCCGCCGCCGAGCGCGCGCGGGAGAGGTACGGGTACCTGAAGTTCGCCGACCGCGCCCAGGAAATGGGTGTCGACAGCCTCGGCAACGGGCGCGGCATCGCGGTCGAGGACTTCGACAACGACGGGCGGCTCGATCTCGTGGTGGCGAGCTCGAAGCTGCGGTATTTCCACAACGTGGGCGGCCGCTTCGTCGACGTCACGGAGGCGGCGGGCCTGGGCGGCATCGTCCAGCCCTTCACGATCTCCGCGGCCGACGTCGACGGCGACGGCTGGATGGACCTGCTGGTCGCCTGCCCGTTCACCCACTTCCACCTCTTCCTCAACAACCGCGACGGCACCTTCCGCGACGCCACCGCCGCCTCCGGGCTGCTGGCCGCTCTGCCGCCCGACGCCATCGCCGCCAGCTGGATCACCGCCTGGGGCGACGTCAACAACGACGGCAAGCTCGACCTGTTCATCGCCAACTGGGCGTTCAAGATGCCCTTCCTGCACGGCATCATGGCCAAGCCGCGGATGGATTCGAAGCTCTTCATCAACAATGGCGACGGCACCTTCCACGACGGCACCGCCGAGTTCGGGCTGACCGACCTGCTGCACGACCGCTTCTACATCGGGGCGGCGTTCGGCGATTACGACCGGGACGGCTACGAGGACCTGCTGCTGACCAGCCCGCTGCGCGCCACGAGCGTCCTGCTGCACAACGTCCGAGGCCGGCGCTTCGAGGTCACCGACCTGCTGCCGCGCCAGGAGCCCGTGTTCACCGGCTCCTTCGTCGACGTCGATCAGGACGGCCGGCTCGACATCTTCGAGGCAGGCTTCGGCGACGCCCGCACCTCGGTGGAGCAGGCGGTGTTCGGCGTGCATGCGGCGGACTTCCTGACCGGGCACAGCACCATCCTGCTGCAGACCAGCGACGGCCGCTTCGTGGATCATCCCGAGCTTTTCGGCGGCGGGCAGATGCCGATGGGGACCATGGGGGCGAGCTACGGCGACCTCGACAACGACGGCTGCCTCGACTTCTATCTCGGCACCGGCAACCCGGAGCCCTGGTTCATCCTGCCGCACCTGATGTTCCTCGGCGAGGAGGTCGGCGGGCGGTGCACCGGCCGCATGGTCAACGTCTCCATGCTGCAGGGATTCGGCAACGTGCAGAAGGGCCACGGCATCGTCTTCGCGGACTTCGACGGCGACGGGCGCCAGGACGTCTACTCGAGCCTGGGCGGCATGTGGCCTTCCGACCAGTGGACCAGCCAGCTGTTCATGAACCAGACGGCGAACGGCAACTCCTGGGTCAAGGTGCGCCTGCGCGGCCGGCGCAGCAACCGCTTCGGCGTCGGCGCGATGATCACGGTCCACGCACGCCGCGCGGACGGCACGCCCATCGTGCGCACCTATCACATGGACAGCAAGACCGGTTTCGGCAGCGCTCCCTATCTCGCGCACATCGGTCTCGAGCGGTCCACGGCCATCGACGGGGTCGAGGTGCGCTGGCTCGGCTCGGGTTGCGTCGGGACCTACCCCGCCCGGCTGCGGGAGCTCAACGTGCTGGACGAGGCCGACTGCCTGCAGCGGCTGCAGCGGCCGGCCGGAGCCCCTCCCGCCGCCGCCCGGCGGTGAGCTGCCCGGCCGGCGATGGGCGCGGTGGCCGCGGTGGCCGGACTGGCCAGGATGGTTCTTTTCTAATCCCGGATGCCTATACCGTTTGGCACTGATCTTCGTTAAGAAGGCACAGCGGATCCAGCGTGCGACGCTCTCCAGCCATCGCAGGGCGAGTGCGCTGAGCCCAGGAGGCCAGCTCGGATGCCCAGGAAACGCCTCGTTCTCAGCCTTGCCTTCGCGCCGGCAGCGGCCGCGGCGGGTGCCCTGGTCGGCGCCCTGGCCGGTCTGAATGCGCTCGACCGGCGGGGCCGCCGCTTCTTCGCCGCGGGCCGCTCGGTGGTGGACGCGCTCGACGAGCTGGGCGCGGCAGTGCTGGCGCGCGATCTCGACCGGGTGCGGGAGTGCTACGCGGCGGACTATCGCGGCCGGCCGCTGGGGCTCGGCGCCCTGGCGGGGACGGCGACGACGGCGGCCGCGGCGGCGGTGGAGGCCGTGGAGGTGGTGGAGAAGGACGGCGTCCGCATCGTGAGGCTGGGAGCGCCGGCAGGCGGGAGCGCGGAGGCGGACCTCGGCGCCGCCGGCGCCGCCGCCTCGTCCGCCGCGTGGGAGCTCTACCTGGGAGGTTTCGCCGAGATCGAGGAGGCGGGCTTCCACCTCGACCGGCTTCTGGAATGGCGGGGGAGAGAGCTGGCGGCGCGGGTGCGGTTCGAGCTCATCGGCCGCCCGCGCGGGGCGCCGGGGGCGGGCATCGACCGCGCCCTGCTCGAGATGCGGTTCCGGCCACGTGCGGAGCTTGGCGCGCGGGGCGCGCCGGGCGCGCCCGCCGGCGGCACGGGGCTCGAGATCGTCGCGGCGAGGCTCGTCGAGGGCGAGCGGGTGATCGCCGAGCGGCCGCAGTTCGCGGATGTTTCGCGGGCTTCGGGGATCGACTTCGAGAACCGGACGTATCCGGCGTTCCTCGAGCAGCCGCTGCGCTTCGGCATGATCCGCTACGGTCCCGGCGGCATCGCCGCGGCGGACTACGACAACGACGGCTTCTACGACCTGTTCATCCCCGATGGGGTGTCGTCGCGGCTGCTCCGCAACCGCGGCGACGGCACCTTCGAGGACGTCACCGAGCGGGCGGGGCTGAGCGGGCTCGACGGGGTGTCGGCGGCGGTCTTCGCCGACTACGACAACGACGGCTGGAAGGACCTGTTCGTCAGCCGCACCTTCCGCCCGAACCAGCTGTTCCACAACAACGGCGACGGCACATTCACCGACGTGACCGCGCGCTCGGGGCTGGGCGAGGACTGCTGCACGACGGTGGCGTCATGGGGCGACTACGACAACGACGGTTGGCTCGACCTCTACGTCGGCCGCTATCTCGACCCGCGAGAGAGGATCCCGACGACCTTCTACGCCAGGAACGGCGAGCCGAACCGGCTGTACCACAACAACGGCGACGGCACCTTCACCGACGTGACCGAGCAGGCCGGGGTCGGCGACACCGGGCTCTGCCTCGGGAGCGCCTGGGGCGACTACGACGGCGACGGCCACCCCGACCTGTTCGTGGTCAACGACTTCGGCCGCAGCACGCTCTACCATAACAACGGCGACGGCACCTTCGAGGACGTCACGGTGGCCGCCGGCGCGCTGGCCTATGGCGCCGGGATGAGCGCGTCGTTTGCCGACTACGACAACGACGGGCTGCTCGACCTCTACACCGCCGACATCCGCTCGGAGCATGCCTGGTTCGCGGCGCCGCCGACGGTGGGCCGTTACATGGCGAACTCGTGGAAGCAGGGGGTGTGGCGCACCGACATGCCGCTGTACTGGCAGATCTTCCGCCAGTCGGGGTTCAACTTCGTCGACGTGTTCCGCGAGATGGCGGCCGGCAACCACCTGCTGCGCAACCGCGGCGACGGCACCTTCGAGGACGTCAGCGTGAGGACGGGCGCCAACCCGGTCGGCTGGTTCTGGGGGTCGGTGTTCGCGGATTTCGACAACGACGGCTGGCTCGACCTCTACAGCGCCAACGGCTGGGTGTACGGCGAGCGCGGCACCGAGATCGAGCTCGAGTTCCTCGACAACGTGGTCGGCCGGCAGCGCGACTACAAGACCGGCGTGTTCTTCGACCCGCGCCACTTCGGCGACCGGTCGTGGCACGGGTGGGAGCGCAACCGGCACCTGCGCAACAAGGGCGACGGCACCTTCCAGGAGATCGGCCGCGGCGCCGGCACCGACCTGCTGACCAACAGCCGGGGGGTCGCGGTGGCGGACTTCTGGAACCGCGGCGCGCTGGACCTGGCGGTGGCCGCCAACGGTGGGCGGCACGCGCTGCTGCGCAACGAGGTCGGGGTGCGGCGCCACTGGCTGCAGGTGGAGCTGACCGGCGTCCGCACCAACCGCGACGCCGTGGGGGCGCGGGTGGAGGTCGTGGCCGGCGGGGTGCGGCAGCTGCGCGAGGTATCGGCGGGCGACGGCTATGCCTCGCAGAGCACGCTGCGGCTGCACTTCGGCCTGGGCGACGCGGCCGTCGTCGAGGAGATGACGGTGCGCTGGCCGGCCTCGGGCCTCGTCGAGCGGTTCGAGGACGTGGCCGGCGACCGCATCGTGGCGCTCACCGAGGGGAGCGGGCAGCTGGTGGAGAAGCGGTATCGGGAGGCGCCGGCGGCGCCGAGGGTGGAGCCAGTCACGGAGCCGGAGAAGGCACCGAGGGTCGAGCCAGTCACGGAGCCGGAGCCGGTGCTGGTGGCAGCAGGCGTGACGAAGGAGAGTTGACCCAGCACGGGGCGGTCAGGCGGCGCCTGCGCTAGCGAGGACCGGCGAGCCCGCGCGCGGAGATCAGCCGGTCTTTTCGAGCAGGCAGATGCCGGACCAGGGGCGGGAACCCTGGCGGCCTTGCGACTCCGGCAGCAGCGCGAAGAGGCGCATGCCGAAGCTCAGCCGCTTGAAGCGGGCGGCGGTCTTGAGCGGCGAGAGGACCTTGACCGGCTTCCAGCCGTGAGGCTCGAAGTACCCCGGTCCTTCCGGCGGGCCGAATTGGAGGGTGGCGCTGGCCCGCGTCAGCTGGGGGCCGATGTTCTTCTGCAACAGGCGCAGCAGTCCCGGCGAGGCGATGTCGAGGATCCAACCCTGGAAGGCGGCAGGCGCAGCCAGGTCGCGGGCGAGGCTCGCGGCTTCGTCCGCGGTGAGGTAGATGAGCAGGCCCTCGGTCAGGATCAGCGCCCGGCGGGACCGGCTTCCCAGCCGCGCGAAGAGGTCGCGGCGGGCGCCAGCGTCGGCGAGGTCCAGGCGGACGCGCTCGAGCGCGCACGTCGGCTGCTCGCCGGCGAGGATCTCCTCCTTGTAGTCGAGGATGCCGGGCAGATCCACCTCGACCCACTGCAGCGCGGGCGGCAGAGCCATGCGGTACGGCCTGGCGTCGAGGCCGGCCGCCAGGTTGACGACCATGTCGACGCCCTGCCCCAGCTGCTCGACGATGAGCTGGTCGAAGAGGTAGGTGCGTCCCACCCAGGCCCAGTCCGCGCGGACGGCGCCAGGCATCGACTCGGCGATCTGCCGGCCGCGCTCGGCGGCCAGGCGGCGCGCGTACGGATCGCGGAAGAGCGCGTCCGGGCGCTCGGTCTCCGCGGCGCGGTACACCGCGGACCAGAGGGCGGTGTCGGAGACGTTCCGGATCAGGGGTTCGCTCTGGCTCATGGGGTCTCCAATGGGTCGGGGTGGACCCTATCTCATCCCGGGAGCCTATACTTTCTGGCTCCATTCGTCGTTAAATAAGGCAGACAAGTTCAGCGTCCGGCGGTGCTCCGCGTCCCGCGGGGCCGCGGAACGAACTTCGGAAAGACGCAGACCGATGGGTAGGTACGGTGTCCCTGGCGTTCTCGAGCTGATCCCGGCGATCGTCCTGGCGGCCCTGGCGGGCGGCGGCGCCGGCGGCGCGGTTCGGGCAGTGCCGGCCGTGGCGGCCGTGGCGCCCGCCGCCGCGCCGGCCGCGACCGCGGCCCCCGCCCCGGCCCCGGGCGGGCCGGCGGGGAGCAGGACGGCGGCGCCGGATGCCGGCGCCGCCGGAGAACACGGGCGCTGGTTCGAGGACGTGACGAAGCGGGCGGGGCTGGCGGTGGCGCATCACAACCGGGTGTTCCACAACCCCTACGCCGACATCATGGCCGGCTACACCGCGCTCGGCGCGGCAGCGGCGGCCGCCGACTACGACGGCGACGGCTACGAGGACCTCTTCGTCACCGACTCGTCCGAGGGGGGCAGGAACCACCTCTACCACAACAACGGCGACCTCACCTTCACCGACGTGGCGGAGGCCGCGGGGGTCGCCGCGGGCAACGACGCCGAGAACGCCACCGCCGACGCCATCTGGTTCGACTACAACAACGACGGCCGCCCGGACCTGTTCGTGGTGCGCTTCGGCCACAGCCAGCTGTTCGAGAACCTGGGCAACGGCAAGTTCAAGGACGTCACCAGGCAGGCCGGCCTCGGCCGCTACCTGAACAGCATCACCGCGATCGCCTTCGACTACGACCACGACGGCTACCTCGACCTGTTCGTCGGCAACTACTTCCAGCCGGTCAACCTGTTCCATCCCCAGACGCCGCGGTTCTTCCCGGAGAGCTTCGAGACCGCCAAGAACGGCGGTGGCGTCACCGTCTACCACAACAACGGCGACGGCACCTTCACCGACGTCACCGCCAAGGTCGGCCTGGCGGGGATCAGCGGCTGGACGCTCGACCTCGGCCACGGCGACGCCAACAACGACGGCTGGGACGATCTCTACGTGGCCTGCGACTTCGGGACCGACTACTTCTTCGTCAACAACCGCGACGGCACGTTCTCCGACCGCACCGCCACGGCGATCGGCTACGACACCAAGAAGGGGATGAACGCCGACTGGGGCGATTACGACAACGACGGCTGGCTCGACATCTTCGTCACCAACATCACCGACGATTACATGC
>Ga0210384_10002317_pt1 | contig 23446 bp, 11 predicted proteins | sample IncBWH2MmetaG_FD_160574 | JGI IMG/M metagenome (GOLD analysis project Ga0210384, IMG submission 160574) | Forest soil microbial communities from Barre Woods Harvard Forest LTER site, Petersham, Massachusetts, United States - Inc-BW-H-2-M | ecosystem: Environmental > Terrestrial > Soil >...
GAGTGGTAGCAGCCACAGTTAGCGTCAGTCCTACCAGCGTCAACTTTGGCAGTGTACAGGTTGGGCGCAGCGGCACTCAGTCCGAGACGTTAACTAATTCCAGCGGCTCCAGCCTGACTGTTTCTCAGGTTAATGTCATCGGCGCTGGTTTCAGTACCGCTGGATTAGGCGTGCCTCTTACTCTGGCGCCGGGCCAGAGCGTAACCGTTAGCGTCGGCTTCACGCCTCAGGTGGGAGGATCATCGAGCGGGAGGCTTAGCGTGATCAGCAACGGGCTCAATCCTACGGTCGCAGTCTCTCTCTCTGGTACTGGATTCACACCAGGCGTTCTCAGTGCCAACCCGTCGAGCGCAAGCTTCGGCAGCGTGCAAGTGGGAAATAGCAGCAATCAGTTCGCAACCCTAACCAATACCGGTTTCGTCAGTGTGACCGTGTCTCAGGCCAATGTCAGTGGCGCCGGCTTCAGCCTAAGTGGTTTGGGCCTGCCCTTGACCTTGACTGCGGGACAGAGCTACACCTTTGGAACGATCTTTTCCCCGAGCTCGGCGGGCAGCGTCAGCGGAAGTATTTCGGTGGTTTCAGATGCCACGAATTCCACTCTTCCCATCTCTCTGTCGGGCAACGGCACTGCCGCCGGGATGTTCGGCGTCAATCCTACGAGCCTGAATTTCGGCAGCGTCGGGGTGGGACAAAGCAAAAGTATGCCGGTAATGCTGAGCGCCACCGGCTCGGCCGTGACCATTTCCTCCGCTGCCATGAGCAACACAGAATTTACCCTGAGTGGTCTCTCGTTTCCGCTCACAATCGCCGCCGGTCAGAGCACGCCGGTTACGATGACCTTCACGCCCCAAAGCAGCGGGGCAGCTTCGGCCAATGCTTCCTATGTCAGCAACGCTTCCAATTCCACCGCACTCGAGGCGTTGACCGGCACCGGGGCTGCGCCGCAGCACAGCGTTGATCTTTCCTGGAGTGCCAGCGCTTCGACTGCCGGCTACAACCTTTATCGCGGTAATAACCGGGGAGGGCCCTATTCGAAAATCAGCGCGGCGCTTAACAGCAGCAGCTACGTCGACAGTTCCGTCCAACCTGGACAGGCCTATTATTATGTGGCGACGACGGTTGATGCCAGCGGAAGGGAGAGTGCCTATTCGAACGAGGCGCCAGCCGTCATTCCAAGTCCCTAGCGACTCGGGCGACTGCCTTTTCGCGAAACGAGGTTCAAAGCCACTATGGAAAGGGTTTGCAAACTTGTGACTATTTAGCATGTCCTAGTGAGACCTAGGACTGCACTCACGAATGTTGCAGACTTACGGCCATGGCCTCCCCCAGATACCGCCATAGGTCTCTCTCTGTTCTATTATTCGCACTTTTATTCGCACTTTTCCCTACCTGCCAGATCAGTCTTGCGCAAAACGGTGCAGATCCGAATCTGTGGCAGCGAGGCAGTGCTGGTTCTGACCCACTAACCTGCGCTCCTTGTCATTTTTGGTTTGGCGCGGTCCCCGTGGGCCGAACTGAAACGCAGTCCGCGAAACTTACCAACACGGGTTCGACCACGATTACGCTTTCGAGACTGTACCCAGCGGCTCCCGGATTTATCCTGAACAACCTATCATTGCCGATGACGCTCGGTGCGGGAAAGAGTGTCCAATTCAGCATCAGCTTCACCCCCCGTGCAGCCAGCCGCACGGATGGTAATTTTGAAGTGATTAATAACACCGTATACGGACCCCTCTTCCTTGACGTTCATGGCGCGGGAGTAACCGGGGGCATCCTCGGGGCCAACCCTTCGAGCGTCAGCTTTGGCAGCGTGCCGCCGGGGAAGAGTGAAACTCTTCCTGAAACTTTGACTAACTCAGGCGGTTCCAGCCTCACCGTCTCCCAAGTCCGTCCGGCTGGCACCGCGTTCAAAGTGAGCGGATTAAGTTTGCCGCTGACGCTCGCCCCCGGACAAAGCTTCACCTTTGGCGCGGTCTTTGCCCCGACGACCAGAGGTAGCGCGTCAGGAAGCATTTCGGTGATATCAACCGCGTCGAATTCATCGCTCACAATATCGTTGTCAGGTGCCGGCGCGGCTTCTGGACAGTTAGCGGAGTCTCCCACCAGCATGAATTTCAATAACGTAACGGTAGGGACGACCAAGAGCCTGCCAATTACGCTCAGCGCAACCGGGTCGAGCGTCACTATCTCGTCCGCCACTACTAATAATTCGGAATTTACGCTGAGCGGAGTGACGTTCCCGCTGACTCTGGTGGCCGGAAAAAGCGCATCGTTTAGTCTGAATTTCAAGCCTCAAAGCTCGGGCACGGCGTCCGGCAGCATTTCCTTCGTCAGCAACGCCTCGAACTCGCCAATCGCGGAAGCCGTCACTGGAAGTGGAATTTCGACAACAGGCCATAGTGTCAATCTGAGTTGGGACGCGAGCAGTTCTAGAGTCATCGGTTACAACGTTTATCGCGGCTCTGTTTCAGGGGGCCCTTACATCCAGATCAACCCGACCGTCGATCCCAGCACTACCTATACGGACACCACGGTCGTGGGTGGGAACACTTATTACTACGTCTCGACCGCCTTGGATTCCAAGGGCATGGAGAGTGGCTTCTCGAATCAAGTGAAGGCGGCGGTCCCTTCACCGTAGCCTCGATCCCGCAGACGCATTTCGAATCAACGCGGCCCGTACCGCCGCGTCTTTAATTAACGCATTTCGTTTCAGCATATTAGCGCCATCACTGAAGCGCGGACTTTAATACGCCAAATCGAGCAACAGGAAAGTTACGTAAGTTGTCGTATCACTGCCCTCGCGATGATGGACCTCTGACCTCTAGCAACCTCAACCGCCATCACGAAGAATGGATCGCTGTGAAGAACTGCAAACATCGGACAGGAGGTTACCTCCTGTTACTAGGCCTGACGATTGCGGTGTTCGTCGGTTGCGGTGGCGGCGCGGGCACGGGCACGAAGTCTGTTACTGGGGGCGCCGCGCAGCTCGCAGTGTCTCCCTCCTCAATGAACTTCGGCAGCGTGCTCGTGGGTGGGAGCAAGGCATTGCCAGGCACTCTGACGGCAACTAACGCCAGTGTTACGGTGTCGTCAGCGGCATGGAGCGGCGGAGGGTATTCCGTCAGCGGAATCAGCTTCCCTATCGTGTTGCCGGCCGGACAGGGCATTTCATTTACAGTTACCTTTGCTCCGCAGGCTACAGGGAATTCTCCCGGAAGCATCAATTTTGTCAGTAGTGCCTCAAACTCCCCCGGGTCGCAAGTCCTCAGCGGCAATGGAACCCAATTGTCGACGCATAGCGTGAATTTGTCGTGGGATCCCAGCGCCTCTCAGGTGATGGGCTACAACGTTTATCGCGGCATAAAGAACGGAGGACCGTACTCGAGGTTGACCTCCACGCCGCAACCAAGCACAAGCTATGACGACGTAACGGTTCAATCCGGCCTTACCTATTTCTACGTCACCACCGCAGTGGATTCGGACTGGAAAGAGAGTTCATATTCGAATCAAACGGCGGCCGCAATTCCGTAGAGAGGACGATTGCGGGCCCTCCGAGTCACAAGGAACACAATCAAGCGCCGGTCAGATCTGAAGCTGGCGCCAGGGGTTGCTGATCTTCGCTCCGGCGTAACATCCAGAGCAGAAATAAAATCGCCGCCAGCGCCAAAACAAAAAACACAATCCCGCCTCTATGGTGCAGGTTTCCAAACAGGAATCCCGGATCTACGTGAATTCCCAGCATTGACAGAACGAAAATTCGAAATCCATTCCTGGCAATCGAAAGCGGAATCGTAGCGAGCACAACCAGAATTTTCCTGCTCATCGAGCGTAAAAAAAGATGTGCCAGCACCATACCCGTGACCACTAACATCAGCGTGGAACGAATGCTGCTGCACTCTTTAGCCACTTCAATCGTCAACCTCGGGATGTACAGCAGAACACCGTTTTGGCTAACTGGAACGCCAGCCAAGATAAAGAGCTCTCGGGCCGTCCAAGCGGAGCTGCGCTGTAAGCCGCTGACTACTCCATTCAAGATGTTTTCTGGAATCGGTATGAGCCAATACAGGAAGCAAAGAGGAAAGACCAGGGTCCGCGCAATACGACTCCCGAAGAAAAAGACAAAGGCTGCAATCCACCAAGTTACCAACGCGGCCATGTTCAGAGAAAGTCGGACGTCGGGCGATACCCGTCCCGCCCCAAAGCTGCCAAAGCAGCCGATGATAGAAGCGAGCAGAATTAACGCCGAACCAAGCGGAACATTCGGCTCAAGCGCGCCGTCGACCGAGCGCCACTCCAGAAAGATAAGCGCGGCGCTCACGGGAACAATCAGGAATATGTGAGTGTACTGGTCATCGTTCGCCGCCAGCACAAGCGTGGTGGTTAATGGACGCCACCAAATTGCTAGAGAAATCGCACCGAGTAGGGCAAAACGCAGTTGTGGTGAGAACTTGGTCATCCAACCTTCTGATTGTTGTGCCTGTCGGGTCTCCACTCGCTAGCAGGGCACAATTTTCGGGCTGCGGATGCCGCGGGTCGCATTGCGCGTGTCCACCACCAGTTGTGATTCGCGCACGATGCGTTCGTAGTCATAGTCAGAGTGGTCGGTCACGATCAGCACGCAATCGTATTGCCCCAGGTTTTCCAGCGTGGCGCACTTCATCTGTAGATCGTACTTTCGTCCCTTGCCCACGGTCGGGAAATAGGGATCGTGGTAGCTGACCACGGCCCCCTGCTTTTGCAGCAATTCGATGATCGTGAGAGCGGGCGATTCACGCAGATCATCAATGTCCTTTTTATAAGCCACGCCTAGAACCAGTACTTTGGCCCCGTTCAGCGCCTTCTTGTGCTGATTCAAGGCTTTAGACACCGATTCCAGCACATGATACGGCATATTGGCGTTGATCTCGCCCGCCAGTTCGATGAAACGAGTGCGGAAATCCCACTCCTTCGCCTTCCATGCCAGATAAAAAGGATCAATGGGGATGCAATGCCCACCTAATCCCGGCCCGGGATAGAAAGCGTGAAAGCCAAACGGCTTGGTGGAAGCCGCTGCGATCACTTCCCAGATGTCCAAACCCATACGCAGCGACAACAACTTCAGCTCGTTCACCAAAGCAATATTCACGCAGCGGTAAATATTCTCCAGGAGCTTGGTCATCTCCGCCACCGCCGGCGATGAGACCCGCACTACCCGGTTAAAGATCGCTCCGTACAGCGCTGCGGCCAGCTCCGAGGCTTGCGGATCCAGCCCGCCCACCACCTTTGGAATATCCCGCCGCGCTACCGTTTGATTGCCGGGATCTTCCCGTTCAGGCGAGAACGCCACGTAAAACTCCTGCGCGCTCGATGCTCCTGACCGCGCCGCCTTCAAACCGTGAGGGTTCCCCTTTTCGAGGATGGGAATCATGACTTCTTCCGTGGTCCCGGGATAGGTTGTGCTCTCTAGTACCACCAGATGACCGGCACGCAGATGAGGAGCGATGGCTTTGGCTGTGTCAGTGATGTAACTGAGATCAGGCTCGTGATATTCGTTCAGCGGCGTGGGCACGCAAATGATGATGGCATCCATCTCAGTCAATCGCGAATAGTCTGTGGTGGCTTCGAAGCCGCGTGCCCTCGCTTGCTGGATCTCGCTGGCCGCAATGCGAAAAATGTAAGATCCGCCCTGGGTTAGCGTAGACACCTTGCGTTGGTCGATGTCGAAGCCCGTCACGGGAAACTTCTGCTCGCTATAGAGCAGCGCTAGCGGCAACCCTACATAGCCCAGTCCCATGATGGCAACCCGCGCCTGGCGCTTGTCAATCCGGCTCTTCAGTTCGGAAAAAATAGTCGTGGATGAGGACTCAGTTATCGTCATTGTCATTTGGAAATTTGGTAGTCGCGTCTGGATTCTAGCATGTCATTCTCCCCTATTGAGCCGCCCGGAAGGCCCTGAACCGAGGTTATATACTCACCGAGTGCGCAGCAGGATCCGGGGTTAGAGCAACTATGTAGTCGTCTTCGACTGCATCATTCATGCCCGATCAAAACTTTGACATCGTGGTAATCGGCGGTGGAATCATCGGATTGTCGACCGCCATGCACGCCACCGCACTCTATCCCCACCTGCGTCTGCTGCTGGTAGAAAAAGAAGCCGGTGTAGGCCGCCATCAAAGCGGGCACAACAGCGGCGTGATTCACTCCGGCATCTACTACAAGCCGGGATCGATGAAGGCGCGGTTGTGCGTAGAGGGCGCTGCGGCCATGTTGAAATTCTGCCGCGAGCACAATATCGCCCACCAGGTTTGCGGAAAACTGATCGTAGCCACCCGGGATGACGAGCTTCCTCGTCTGCAATCTTTGCTTGAGCGCGGCCGGGCAAACGGAATTGCCGGGCTGCGCCTTCTCGAGCCAGAACAATTCCGCGAGATCGAGCCTCAGTGCGGAGGCCTACGCGGATTGCACGTGCCCGGCGCGGGCATCACGGACTACGCTGCGGTGTGCAGCAAATACGCCACTATTGTGGCCGCGCGCGGCGGTACCGTGAAGACCAGCACAAAGGTGGTGGGTATAGTCGAGCGTGGCGGGAAAACGATGGTCGAGACTAGCGGTGGCGTGTTCGAGGCTGGTTACGTAATAAACTGCGCTGGGCTGCACAGTGATCGTGTAAGCCGCATAGCGGGACAAGAACCTGAAGTAATGATCGTACCGTTTCGCGGAGAATATTACGAACTCGTTCCGGAGAAGCGATATCTTGTGCGAGGACTCATTTATCCTGTGCCCGATCCACGGTTCCCGTTCCTTGGTGTGCATTTCACCCGCCGCATCGATGGCACAGTGGATGCCGGGCCGAACGCAGTTCTCGCCTTCAAGCGGGAGGGTTATCGCTGGACCGATTTCAACCTTCGCGACGCCGCCGGAGTGCTCACCTATCCAGGGTTTTGGCGTATGGCGTACAAATACTGGCGAGATGGCGTGAGTGAGGTTTATCGCTCTGTGAGAAAGAGCGCGTTCGTAGAAGCTCTACAGCGCCTAGTTCCTGGGATCCACGACTCCGATCTGGTCGCCAATGGTTCCGGAGTGCGGGCGCAAGCTTTGAGGCGAGATGGATTCCTGGTGGATGATTTTCAGTTCGTGCGCGCGAAAAACATGCTGCACGTTTTGAACGTTCCGTCGCCGGCCGCCACCGCCTCTCTCGCCATCGGACGCGAGATTCTGCGGATGATGACCGAGGACGTGCGCGCGGCGCGCTTGCAGTGAGAGTGGCAAGCCCGACGGGCTCCTGGATCCTTGCACTCGGCTTTTTCACCCATTATGCATGACGGCGACAGCCCACGAACACGGCTGGAAACAGGTGTTCAAATGGCATTCAAACTGGCGGCAAGAATTGCTTTGCTGCGCACTATGGATGGACAGGTAGGCGCTTGGGGCATTACGGAGCGGGAATTGTGGCTTTCACTTGGTTCGAGAATCCACTCTCCACACCACTCGCATCCACAGCGGTAGAGACATAATAATAGGTTTGCCCACCCAGGACTGTGCTGTCCGTATAACTCGTGCTGGGATCGAGCATCGGGTTGATCTCAGTGTAGGGCCCGCCTGAAGTGTTGCCACGGTAAACGTTGTAGCCTACCGCCCCGGAAGTGCTCGGGTTCCAGGAAAGATTGACGCTGTGTGCCGGCGGTGGAGTGCCGCTGCCCGTGAGCGACACCTGCATCGTGGAATTTGTCGCATTGCTAACAAAAGAAGCACCAGCCGAAGCTGCACCGCTGGCTTGCGGTGTGAAAGTCACAGTAAATGACGCGGACTGGCCGGGGGGAATCGTCAACGGAAGCGACGGCCCGCCCACGGCGAACTCCGAAGTGCCCGCGGAGGCGGAGGAGACCACCACGCTCGATCCCGTGGCGTTGAGAGTGGTGGTCATGCTCTTGCTCTGCCCCACGACAACGCTGCCAAAGCTCAGGGTGGCCGGACTAATTGTCAGCTGACCGGCGACCGCTCCGCTACCTGACATTGAGATCGCAACATTCGGATTCGAGGCATTCGAGACCACCGCAATGTTGCCGCTGGCGTTACCCCCTGAAGTAGGAGTAAAGACGGCGCCGAAATTGAAGCTCTGTCCCGGGGTCAGGGTTAACGGCAAGGTTAATCCAGTTACGCCAAACCCCGTGCCGGTAACGTTGGCTTGAGTGACGGTCAGGCTGGAGCCTCCTGAGTTGGTTAGCGTCTCCGATAATGTCTGACTATTACCGACCTGGACGGTACCAAAGGTAAGGCTGCTGGCGGTAGCGGTAAGCGATCCAGGAGTGACACCTGAGCCGGAGAGCGGGACGCTGAGGGTAGGACTTGAGGCGTTGCTGGTGATGGAAAGATTGCCGCTGGCCGATCCGCCGGTCGTCGGCGTGAACTTCACGCTGAACCTGGTACTCTGACCAGCCGCCAGAGTTGCCGGCAAGCCAAGGCCGCTCACCGCATAGGCGCCGGTCACCGTTGCCTGGCTGATGGTGACCGAAGATCCGCCGGAGTTGGTCAGCGTCTCAGAAAGTGTCTGACTACTTCCCACCTGAACGCTACCGAAGCTAAGGCTGCTGGCGGTAGCGGTAAGCGATCCAGGAGTGACTCCGGTTCCAGAGAGTGGAACCGCCATTGTCGGATTCGAGGCATTGCTAATGATGGAAAGATTGCCGCTGGCCGATCCACCGGTCGTCGGCGTGAACTTCACGCTGAAGTTGGCGCTTTGACCGGGCGTTATGGTTGTAGGCAAGGTCATTCCGCTCATGCTGTAAGGAATAACGGTGGAGGCCGCGGTGATGGTCACATTGGACCCGCCGGAGTTGGTCATGGTTTCCGAAAGTGTCTGACTGCTTCCGACCTGGACGCTGCCAAAGCTAAGGCTGGGGACAGTAGCGGTGAGTGCTCCAGGCGTGACGCCTGAGCCGGAGAGCGGGACGCTGAGGTTAGGATTCGATGCATTGCTGGCGATGGACAGATTGCCGCCGGCCGATCCGCCGGTCGTCGGGGTGAACTTCACGCTGAAGCTCGAACTCTGACCAGCCACCAGAGTCATCGGCAGGCCGAGGCCGCTCACGCCGTAAGCACCCGTCGCCGTTGCCTGGCTGATGGTGACTGGAGAACCTCCGGAGTTGGTCAGAGTTTCCGAAAGTGTCTGACTACTCCCGACCTGTACATTTCCGAAGTTAAGAGTCGGGGCGGTAGCGCTGAGTGACCCCGCAGCGGCCCCTCCTGTGCCGGTAAGCGGAATGGTTAGGCCGGCACCTGACCCATTGCTAAGAATCGTAACGCTGCCGGTTACAGCACCGCTGGATTGGGGGGTAAAGGTGACGCTGAAGGTCGCAGTCTGACCCCAACCGAGCATGAGCGGCAAGCTCGGTCCGCTGATACTGAACCCACTCCCGGAAACTACCGCCTGATTGACGATCACGCGGCCAAGAGTGCTCTTGATGGTTACGTTTTGTGTGGCCGTTCCCGTGAGGACGGTTCCAAAGCCGATGCTGGGAGGATTGACCGTAAGCAGACCCGGGATTGCTCCCCAGCCATGAACGTTGAGATTGAGGGTCGGGCCCGAGGCGATGGTGAATCCGAACGTTGCATCAACGCGTCCACGTGCCTGAGGGCTGAAGCTGACGCTGAAGGGCACGCTCTGTCCGGGGGATAAGGTAAGAGGCAAATTCAAGCCACTGATACCGAATCCAGAGCCCCCCGGGACGACGGCCGAAACAGTTATGGTCGTCGAGCCAGTATTGCTTAGGGCAACAGGTATGGTGGTGGACTGGCCCACAAACACTACACCGGACCATATCTGGTCGGGACTGCAGCGCAGCCCCAGCGTGCCGTAAGGGGACCCTGCGTAACATAAGGTCGAGGCTAGTGAGAATACAAGGATGATAAATCGAAGCAGGAAGGGCGTGAGGGTGCGTTCGGGGAAACGCATAGCAACCCCAGCCTTGCAGATTCGGAATCAGGAGAGAAGATATCCATCGGCTCGATACCTTCGGGTACTGCAACTTTCCGATTTCTCAAACCGTCTTGCAAAAATCGAAAACCTGTGGCAACGAAACTGCGAGGGCGCGCGGACGCGCGCTTTGTGCGATCGAGGCGCGATCTTCGCTGTAAAAGAAACCGGGTGCCGGTAATCTGTTACCGATTGATCTAGTCCCACCCTGCTCGACGAAGAACGTCGCACCGAGATGTTGAGTTCTTCCAGACCCTCGAAGAATGGCCTCGTTGCTGGTACGAGGTACTCAGCCCGAGCGGCATCAGCGCATTCGACAAGAATATTGTCAGCGAGATCGGGAGCGGTGCACGGCGCCCGGGAAATTCACAACGAATTGAGGTCCACGCAAAACGGCTTCCCAGTCGGCACTGACTCTCACGCCAGTGCCCTCGCTAGCCGATGAATTGTCGTTTCGGACCCTGAAGGGCTTTGATTCACTCCCAATGAACTGGCCGAAATCCTGCTATTTGTCCAGAGTCGTGGCAGCCTTAGACCAGCACATACTGCTGCAACTGAATCGTCTGCTGTCCAGGCAACTCCGTCAGAAACACATTTACTGTAGAAGTGGTTGTGCCCCCCTTTAGGACACTCCTTTCCTTCCCTGATGCTAATGATGATCGACATAGCTGACGCACTGCCCTTGATTCACTGTACTCTGAAATTCACGCGCCTGGCGGGGAAAATAAAAATGGCCTGGGTGGGATATCCGCGTTACAAACGTTGGCCCAGTTCGGCGAAGTGGAAACGAAGCTGGACTCACAATCAGAAGGTCCGTTGCGGGAATGGGTTATTGGGCTGAGAGAAAATCTTCAGCGAGGGTCAGCCGGCGCTATCGGCCCCAAACCGTCTTCAAGCGTCCGGCCGGCCGCAGCAACCCATGCCCGAGCTAAGCCCAATTTGATGAGCGCATTGCAGAAATGGCTGGGCGCCAACTGGAATACGCTTGCTGCACCTTCGCTTTGAAACTATCTCTGATCTAGGATGGAGCGAGATCGCGGTGCCAGAATAGTGTGTGAGTCATGGAGCGCAGAGATTCTATGTCGAGTTTCCAAACTTACAGCCGGGACAGAATCCCTCTGATCCGATCTCCTGCATGACCGTCCCATAAGGGTGGTATCTTACCTGTTTTTGCTTTTCCTTCCAGAATCCTGCTTAGCTCGAAACTCAGCTTCCTCCGGTCCTGGCCGACCAGCACATTTGTTCCTAGGGTGACGGTTACGGGACGTTCGGTATTGCTGCGCAAGGTTAAGCATGGCACTCCCAAATAGGTTGTCTCTTCTTGAACACCGCCCGAGTCGGTGATGACCACCGCAGCACCTAGCTGGAGGGCGAGGAATTCGATGTAAGGCAAAGGCTCCAGCAGGTGAAGCCTTTGGATATCGATGTCGATTTTGTCGGTAGAGTGGCGCGTCCGCGGGTGCACCGAAAGACAACCTCCAGCGTTCGACTGACCTCAAGCAGGGATTCGAGGATGCCCTTCAAGGTCGCCCTGTCATCGACATTGGAAGGGCGATGGAGCGTGACTAAGGCATAGCGATCAGGCACGCCATTCTTGCGACACAGGGTTGCGCTCGGGAGAAGCCGAATGAGGGAATCAATCATCACATTGCCGACCCTATAAATCTTGTCTTCAGGAATGCCCTCACGTTTGAGATTGATGTCTCCATCTTCGGAAGGAGTGAACAAGAGGTCAGAGAGGTGGTCTGTGACGATGCGATTGATTTCCTCTGGCATAGTCCGGTCAAACGAGCGGAGACCAGCTTCCACATGACCTACCCGGACAATTAATTTAGAACACACCAGGGCAGCCGCCAGGGTGGAGTTAACATCTCCGTAAACCAAAACTACGTCCGGCCGATAGTTGACTACGATGGTTTCGAAACGGCTCATGATCTCTGCGGTCTGGCGCGCCTGGCTGCCGGAACCAACTCCCAGATTTGCGTCCGGTTCTGGAATTTCAAGCTGCGAAAAGAAAACCTCAGACAAGTTCTTGTCATAATGCTGGCCGGTGTGGACCAAAGTCTGTCGCACTTCGGGCAACTTCTTAAGCGCACGCATCACGGGCGCGGCTTTCATGAAGTTCGGCCTAGCTCCCACGACATGAAGAATATGCATGGCTTTTTCGACTATGGTAGTCCCTGATTTGAACGGTGGACGGTGCTGAATACGTTATCGAGCTAGTCTATCGAAACTCCGAAAGGCTATTCCAGGTGTTTGGCCTGCCGGACTGTTGACCCCTTGCCTCATTCGATTTGCCACGCAGCCTGCAGCGCCTCACCGGCGGAATCGTTACCACAGTTGCCATTTTTCAAGGGACGGGTTGGGGGCACGACAGGTAACCCTCAGACTGTTACTTTTGTGCCGTCGCGCGAGAGAGGTAATTGCCTTACTCTAACCTTGCCGCGGTCGCCAAGTGGCAAGGCATAGGTCGGCAAAGCCTTTATCGCTGGTTCGACTCCAGCCCGCGGCTCCATCCTCACCGCAGCCCGAAGGCTTGTGCAGTCGAGCATAGCGATCAGATGCGGATCTTTCGGCAAGTGTGATCTCAGACGATTGTGCGTGTCGAGGCCGGAGTCTGTCGTACCGCTACGCCGATGATGTGCTGTCAGTCCTTCGAAGTCCGTCGGGTTGTCGGATAAGAATTACTTGCTCCCAACCGGCTGAGTTGGGCTCTTTTGCGAGGTAAGATTGCTCGCGCTCCATCGATTAGAAGTGTTGCAAGTCTGTCTTCCCGATCGTGGCAACCCGGAGGAGTTTCTCTTTGCGTCCTGCGTACTCTCAACAAGAGTGGTTCGTTCAATCGCCCGAAAGCTATACCATTTCGCCCGAATATTGACACCTGCTTTGATCACGCTACTTGGAAGAATTTGATGGAGTCCACGATACAGCCGTGCTTTTACGCAGATTTTTCCCCACGGCGTTAGCGGAACGTAATACCGGGGAACCAGCACGTTCTCAAAGCCATTTCGAATCTTGAAATCCCGAAGGCCGGAATCGTCTTTATTTCCGTAATTAAATCTTCCGTAAGTGAGGTAGGAGATTCCTTTCGTTTCGCAGATCTCAACCGCCTTTGCCAACAAGGCATTGGCGGGTCGCTTGTCGTAATGGGCCACTTGTGAATTCAATTGCATTATCGACGCCACATCTCCCCGGTCAACCAGCTTCAAGAAGCCGATCAATTCGTTTTCGAAGCGAGCGCAGATAAAATCGCTCCGTTCCGCAAATCCTGAATGGTCTCGTTTCACCTGGTCGAAACTCTTTCCATAGTGTTGGTAGAGTCGTCCTTGCCGCACCGAACACTCATTTTGTATTTGGAGAATTTCGCCGACCAGTTCGTCGCTGAAATCCTCACATGCAATTTTGACGCCTCGTTTCTCTGATCGTCTGACATTCTTCCGGGTTTCACGAGGCAACTGCTCCCACCAGTTTTGCCATGTAGTGATCCGAATAGCTGCCAGGCTGTCCCATTCCATGGGAAATGTGTGCCTTGGAACCGTGGCGGACACTTTTTGTGTAAACGAGAATAAGTCAGGTCGGAGCTCGGATCCTTGCTCGCGCAGCTGGTTCACGCAAGCCTCGGGATTGATCAGCTCCGTCTCCAGCCATTCCTCATCGTGAACTGTAGCACTCTTGATCCAACTGCCCGTGATTACAAATATCTGGCGGTTTATTTCCAGCGCGGGGGCTCGAACCCAACGGCCTCGAACGCTGATCTCGATGGTGTTTCCGTCTTTCGAAACACTTTTCGGAGTGTACAATGACGCGGCATGAAGTCCTGTCCCCATCCCGGAATGGCCGATAATAACCTCAACATCCTGGTTTCGCATAGAATCTGGGAGCGTCCCTCTACCGCAATTACAGGAACCCGTACTCTCGGGCGACGCCGGCTCAGCGGTTTCTACTATCCGAGTCTATCGCTCTTCAACATCGTCGACATCGCACAACAGTAACTGTTACTCAACGGTAATCTTCCTGTTAGTCGGGCGGCGGCGATCGCCTCAAAAGGTTGATAATGCCGGCGTGATCCCCGAGGCGTTACGTACTTGCAGGAGTATTTGAGCTAGTTTGAGCGACCGCCTCCCTGGAGAGTGCCGGAATCCGGGGATCAGCGCGTGGCATTCGGTCCAGCTTGTTGTGATTTCAATGCCGAAGGATCAACTTACGCAGAAGGTTGCAAGGCGGGGGTTGCGGGGGTTGCGGACGCCGCATCTGGGCCGTATCTATCGATGTTGGCCTAGCCACCTTAAGGAAACTGTTGTAGCTGAGGTACCATAGCAAACACCGTTCAGGTTTCAAAACAACAGTGGAGCATCGCCTCCACATTAGCAGAAAGACGAGAACAGAGTAGTCACATGCTTATTTCTCGCAGAAACTTTCTCCGCACGATTAGTACTGGCGCAGCTGCAGGGGCCGCAATGCCGGTGACTCGCATCTGGCCGGCCCATGTTTTAGAGCCAACCGGGCCAATAGTGCCCAGGGGACCCGTTCGTTTGAACGAGAATGAGAATGTTTACGGGCCGTGCAAAAAAGCTCTCGCCGCAATGCACTCAGCCGTGTCCACCGCCAACCGCTACCCCAATGCAGACTATGCCGAATTGACGGGGAGCATCGCAAGCTTCCATGGCGTCAAGCCGGAGCAGGTCTTGCTGGGCTGCGGCTCCACCGAGATCCTACGAGTAGCCGCAGTTGCGTTTCTTCGGCGTGGCAAGCAATTAGTGCAGGCATCCCCTACTTTTGAAGCTATCGGTCGGTACGCCAAGGCGGCGGGAGCAGAGGTCGTCTCGGTCCCGCTGGATCGAAGCTTTGCCCACGATCTCAACGAAATGCTGGCACGTGTCGACGCCACTACGTCACTAGTCTACATCTGTAACCCGAATAACCCGACTGCTTCGCTCACGCCCAGAAAAGATTTGGAGAGCTTCATCGCCAATCTCCACCCCAGTTGCTACGTATTGATTGACGAGGCCTATCACCATTACGCTGGTCAATCTTCCATGTATGCATCGTTTGTCGATCGTCCCACCAACGCGGAAAAAGTCATCGTCTGCCGTACGTTCTCCGAGATATACGCGCTGGCGGGACTCCGCTTGGGATACTGCATTGCCGCACCTGCCGTCATCGAGCAAATGCGCCCTCACATCACGTTGAACAGCGTGAATGGCGTAGTGGTTCGTGCAGCTACTGCCGCGCTGGAAGACACGGAAAGTGTCCGAAACTTCGTCAAGCAGAATACGGATGCTCGCCAGGAATTCCTGAACCAGGCCCAGGCTCGGATGCTAAGGTTCATCGATTCTCACGCAAACTTCGTGATGCTGAACACGCAACATCGGGCCGGCGAGGTTATCGAATATTTTCGCAAAGAAAATATATTGCTCGGCAGTCCAGTTCCCGCGATAGATACCTACATACGCGTCTCGCTAGGCGCAGCGAACGAAATGCGCGCGTTCTGGCGGACCTGGGACAGGTCACCCTTCGCGAGAGCGCCGATGCACCACTGAGAAAATCGCCCCGCAGCGAGATCGGGTGATGAGGAAAGTTGCGCGTCCTACGGACGTGGCGCCACGACCAAGCCCCAGGGTCGTCCGCCCACTTTAATTCGCTGTTCTACGCGCCCCGTTTCCACATTGATGACCGACACGTCATCGGACGGACCGTTAGCAGTGTAGATCTTCCTCCCGTCCGGACTCACTCCAATCCCCCACGGGCGGGCTCCGACATTATCGATCATCCGCATTACCTTATGGCTGGCGACATTGATGACGGCGACGCTTCCACCGCGCCCATTCGACACAAAAATCTGGCTGCCGTCGGGCGCAAGCACGGAGCCCATGGGTCGCGCCGGCTGAAGGTTTCCGGCCACCGACGGGATCGTGATCGTCCCGACCGTCTTATGTCTGATTCCATCAAGAACGGTTACAGCGGCACCTCTTTCGGCTGTGGCAAAAGCGGTCGAGCCGTCCTTAGTGAAGACGACGGACCTTGGCCTCGGCTCGGTGTGCATGTGGGACACAACTTTCAGGGTTACGGTGTCGATGGCTACCACTTCACTGTCACCCTCACAGGTGACATACACCACTTTTCCGTCGGGGCGTACCGTCACACCCTCCGGCTCTCTGCCGACGAGCACTTTTTGAGTAAGCTTACCAGTTGCCACATCCAGCACCGCCACTTCCGCCGTCTCTTCATTGGAGATAAAGATCGTCTTGCCATCTGGAGACAGGTCGAAGGCTTCTGGATCTTGGCCACTGGGTAGCGTACGCAAGAGTTTGAAAGTTGCAACATCCACAACTCCGATACCATCGGCGGTGCGGTCCGGGGATGGGAGCGTGGACTCATCCACTCCTGGACTAGCCCCGGGCGAGCCGGAAAGTGCCACGTAGAGTAGTTTACCGTCGAGCGTCAGCTTTATGCCGCGCGGACGTTTGCCCACATGAATGCGGCGCAGGATTTGACCCGTCGGGGGTTCGACGACGGTAATCTCTCCGCTGTCTTCGTTGGAAACGTAGATCCGAGGGGTTTCTGCAGCTTGGGTTCGCGAGGCAAGGACCAGCGCGAACACAACAATGCCCAAGCTCAAAAACAATTTTTCGGGATGAGCCATGTGCAGAATTCGTGTCGTCCAGTTCTTTTACAAAGTTGAGTTTGCGAACGAATTGATATCACATCAAACCTGAACTACGTCAAAACACGGTGTTGTCACTTCCATCGCGCAATCTTTCGTTTGTGCCCTCGCAGGCGGAATTATCTTCCCGACTGAACGAACTTTCTCCAGGGGTTTGCGGTGATACGCCCCTTACGGCAATAGCCCGTACACCACCAACTTGTTCTGGGCGCCAAGAAACACTTTTCCATTTGCCACAAGCGGGATGCTGAACTTCGAGGCTACCCCTGGCGCGTCGCGAGAGCCAGCTTGGCTGGTGTTGTAAAGCTCGTTCCCCAGATTACCTGCGTCGTAAGCGTGGAGAATTCCACTTCCAGGGTTATTGTCCTGCATAGCCCACACAATGCCGTTAGTATTGCCATTGCCCGAGGCGGCGAACGCTCCACCACGATTCGGGTAAACATCCAAGGACTGTGACGTGGGCCCGTTAGACAACAGACCGTTACTCAACTGGAAAGCCTTGAGGGTATCCTTTACGGCGGCAAAGTAAACATATCCGTTGAAGAATACGGGCGCGCCGAAGTTACCTTCATCCAAGAGGCCATGCGGAAGAATGCCCGGGAGAGACTGGACAATTTGGTTGTCGTTTCCCGAATGGAAGTGGCCCATATTATCTCGGTTGACAACATAAACGGTTCCATTTTTCCCGGCAGTGACCAAAAGGTGGGGAATCGAACCGGGCTGATCCAGCAGGAGGACCGGACCCGCCGACCCAAGGTCAAGATCCTGAGACTCCAGATTCCCCTGGTCGAATGGCGTAAAGTAATCCACGACACTTCCAGCCGAACCGAGTTTGACAACCGTATCTCCGTAGTCTTTACCCCCGGTATTAACTGTAAAGTCTCCGTTACCAGTATTAAAGAAGATGTTTCCGCCGGAATCGGCGCCCAGTCCTCCTCCGCTTGACCAGACACCACCGCCGTAACCGTCGGGGCTGACGCAATAGACCATCGACTGCTGAAGCGTAGCTGCGTTGTAGCCAATAACCCAGCCGTGCCACGGATGCTGATCTCCGTGCGAACCCCACCCTATGTAAACCACCCCGTTGCTCAACACAAGCGCAGGCCGTTGGTTCTCTCGGAGAGGATCAAAAGACAACTGGCCCCCTTGGGAAGCCTCACCGGATCCCGGGATGAGGGCTTGAATCAACACTGGTCCGTTAAACTTCTCAGCGCCCGTAGCGATATCGAGGGCATGCAGCCTCTGTACGTAGTTCACTCCCTCCTTCGTCTTTGCAACGAGGTACAGTGTGCCGGTGCCCTGATCGATTGTAGGTGTTCCGGTGATGCCGATTTCATTGGGGATGTCACCGCATTCGCCGGTATCTCCGCAAGGTACTGACGTCACACCGGACTGAAGGAAGCTGACCTTCCACAGAGGAGTCGTACTCAACCCATCAGCGTCCCAGGCGTAAATGCTGTCATGCTCGGTTGCAATGTACACCACGTTGTGGAAGCCCTGCCCCGGGACGTTTACGTTGGCCACGTACAGCGGTGAGGCAAACGCAATTCCATCCATGGTGTAGGAAAAAAGCTTTCCAAATTGGGCGTGGGTGACGTTGCCCGGAGTCAACACTGTCTCGTTTGTATTCTGGCCGGTTCGGAGGGTGTCATTATGGTGCGTGAACGTACCGGGGTAGTTGGTGATATATACGGTGGCACTCGCCGATTGCGATTGGTCAGTAGTGGTTACGGTGACGATGTGCATTCCCACACCGTTTGGCGGAGCGTATAGACCGGTACCGCTTATCGTACCGGAGGTTGCCGAGCCACCGGGTATTCCGTCTACAGACCACGTCACGGTTCCACCATTGACCGTGAATTGTTGCGTCCGGGTAAGTGTCAGCGCCGCAACCCGCGGCGTGACCGTGAGTCCGGTTCCTGTGCCCGAGAGAGGAACGGTATTTGTGCCGCCGGGTGCATTGTCGCTGATAGCTACGGCTGAACTACGTGCGCCTGTCGTTGTTGGAGTGAAAGTCACATTGATCGTACAGGAACCGCCGGGAGCGACGTTGCTTCCGCAATTGTTAGTCTGGGCAAAATCCCCGACGTTGCTCCCGGAAATCCAAATGCTACTGATCACCAGTTGCGCGCCGCCGACGTTCGTCAGGGTCAGCCGCTGCTGCGCACTCGTAGATCCGGTCGCCAGGCTGCCGAAATTGATACTCTGCGGGCTGAGGCTTACCGAAGGTAGCTGGCCACTGCTACCGATTGGTGTGGCCATGTCTGACTGAATCTGAGTTTGTGTCAGAGGCTGGTTATATACCCGGACCTCATCAATGCTGCCCGAAAAGTATTGCCCGTAAATGTTGTCGCCTCCAATCTGCAGTGGGTTAGAGGAAGTCGTGATGGCACCCGTCTGGGCCAGGCTGGCTACCTGTACACCGTTCACGTACAGCCGCAGCGCCGAACCGTCATAAGTGAATGCTAAGTGCGACCAGGCATTGGCCGATAGGGATGTGGATGCGCGGATCACATTATCCGCCGAACCAACCGTCACACCACTACCCGGTGCGCCATTGTCCGATGTCCCCTCGAGAAAATAATTGTCGTTTCCCTTGTAAATAACGTCCCGCCATCCATTGTTCACTATGGACGGATTCACCCAGGCCTCGAGGGTCATCCCCGTTGTGAGATGCAACGAGGAAGAATCGTTAACCGTGATCCGCGAGTTGGAGCCGTTGAATACAAGGGCATTCCCATACTTGGCCGCGGTCGTCCACACGGTGTTTGCCAGCGTTCCATTATTTCCGTTACCCGACAAGTCCGTGATAGTCGAGCCGGCACCCTCATCGAATGAGTAAGCGGCCACCAGCCCGGGAATGGTGACTAGCGTGGTTGCCGACGCGAGATTGGAATAGGAACTGAAGTTCCCTGCCGCATCAGTGGCCCGAACGCGATAACTGTAACTTGTGGACTGGGTCAGCCCGGTGTCGCTATAGGTGGTTCCCGATGGGGAGCCTATCTGTACAAAGGTCGCACATCCTGTACCCTGACAGCGCTCGATCAGGTACCCGGTTACGCCCACGTTGTCCGTCGACGCCGTCCAGCTTAGATTGATCTGGCTTGCAGTCGCTGCTGTCGCACTCAAATTCGTGGGCGCGGTTGGGGGTTGCGTGTCTGGGTTCTGGGTCGTCGCGCTCGCTACGGTGGAATATCCGCTCAGGTTCCCCGCTGCATCAGTGGCCCGAATCCGGTAGCTGTAACTCGTATTTGCCGCCAGTCCCGTGTCATTAAATGTCGTCGCGGTCGGCGTCCCGATCTGCGCGAAGGTCCCACAACCGGTACCCTTACAGCGTTCAACCATGTACCCAGTCACACCTACGTTGTCGGTCGAAGCGGTCCAAGTCAGATTGATCTGGCTCCCGCTCACTGCCGTCGCGGTCAGGTTTGTCGGCGCCGTCGGCGGCTGGGTGTCGCCTCCCAACACCTGTGCGCGGAAGGCAACCATCTGCATGATCCAATTCCCGGTTACCGGGGCCGTCGCACTATAGGATCCAGTGGCCGCCACCATCCGGTCTTCCACAATATCGCTGTCTGGAACTGTCAGTACCCTGCGAGTAAAGCCACTCCCCGCTGCGCCAGTCCCACCGGTGACAATATTCGCCCCGAACAGGAGATCCGTAGCGTTCGTGGTCGTCACCGACCCGCTATTGCTTGTGCTTGTCCCACCGTTCCCGCTGCTAGCTGCCGTTACGTCCACCGGAATGGTCAAATCCGCGCCGTTGTACTCGAGAATACGAATGTCCGGGTATACCGCAGCCTGGCTAAATACCACCTTCACGGTGTTGGCTCCTGCCCCGGCAGCTACGATGTTCCTGGCATAATAAATCGATTGCGACAACACTCCGCTGACCACTGTCGGCCCCACTGCGCGCAGGTAGGAGTTTCCGCTGCTATCGGTAACTGAACTTACAGTCGCAGCGCTGTCGTTCCACCCCACGACTACTACGCTCAGGTTACCCGCAGTCTGGGCCGCGTTGAACTTCACCGTAACCGTGGTCTGAGGCGTTTGCGGCACCGCGTAGTTGCTCTGCACATACCTGATCGTGGGTGCAGCCAGCAAACTGGCCGGATACAGCCAGAAAAAAAGCGATGCGGCTGCGAACACTGCAAAGCGCGGATGCTGGGAACGTGCAAGACCGCGAGGGAGGAGCAGTCTTTCCATAAGTCTCCTAGATTGACGTTGTTGGCTGATGTCCTGTAGACCTGAGATTCCGGTCGAAGATCATTACCAAGACGTGACTCTGCTATTTAAACGTAACCATCTGCATGACCCAGAAGCCCGACGAGCTTAATGTGGACGGCGCACTGTAGCTCCCCGTCGTCGTCACCACCCGGTCTTCCACCAAATCTGCGTCCGGATCAGTCACAATCCTCACCGTGAATCCACTCCCTACTAGCGCGCCCGAAGATACCGTGTTCGCGCCCACGATCAACTCGTTCGCGGTCGTCGTGGTTGCCGACCCGCTATTCGCCGTCCCACTGTTCCCACTCGCTCCCGCCGTCACATCTACCGCACTTACCCCCCGATACTCCAAAATCCGAATGTCCGGATACACCGCCGCCTGACTGAACCGCACCGTTACCGTGTTGTTCCCACTCTTAATGTTCGGCGCGTAGTAGATCGATTGCCGCAAATTCGTCCCACTCGTCGGCCCGATCGCCAAACTGTATACGTTCCCCGCACTATCACTCACCGACTGCACCGTGGCGCTGGTATCATTCCATCCCACCACCACCACGTTCAGGTTCCCTAACGTCTGCGCCCCCGGATACCCCACCGTCACCACCTGCGTCGGCGTCTGCGGGGTCGCTGCTGCCAGCTGCGCAAACCCAATCGCCACTCCTGTGGTGTAGGTATACCCATTGGTCAGCGTCCCCGTCTGCGTGTCCGGGTTGGTCACCACCACGTTCACCGCTCCCGCCGCATGGGCCGGCGTCGTGGCCGTGATCTGCGTTCCGCTCACCACTACCACACTCGTCGCCGCCGTTCCCCCGAACTTCACCGTCGCTCCCGATACGAATCCCGTTCCCCCAATCGTTACTCCCGTCCCCCCTCCGGCCGCTCCGTTGTTCGGCGTCACACTCGTCACCGACGGCGCCCCCGCGTACGTAAACCCATTCGTGAGTGTCCCCGTCTGCGTGTCCGGGTTGGTCACCACTACGTTCACCGCTCCCGCCGCATGGGCAGGCGTCGTTGCCGTGATCTGCGTCCCGCTCACCACCACCACACTCGTTGCCGCCGTTCCACCCAACGTCACCGTCGCGCCAGTAACGAAGTTCGTACCCGTAATCGTAATCCCCGTACCCCCGGCCGCTGGCCCCGTGTTAGGACTCACACTGCTCACCCCAGGCCCTGCTGCGTACGTGAACCCGTTCGTGAGACTTCCATTCTGTGTGTCCGGGTTGGTCACTGTCACCGTCACCGCTCCGGCCGCATGGGCTGGTGTCCTCGCCGTGATCTGCGTCCCGCTCACCACCACCACGCTGGTCGCCGCTGTCCCCCCGAACGTCACCGTCGCTCCCGTAACGAAGCTCGTACCCGTAATCGTGATCCCCGTGCCGCCCGCCGCTGGCCCCGTGCTCGGACTCACGCTGCTTACCCCGGGCGCTGCTGCGTATGTGAACCCGTTCGTGAGACTCCCACTCTGCGTGTCAGGGTTGGTCACCACTACGTTCACCGCTCCTGCCGCATGGGCCGGTGTTGTGGCGGTGATCTGCGTCCCGCTCACCACTGCCACACTCGTCGTCGCCGTTCCTCCCAACGTCACCGTTGCGCCCGCGACGAAGTTCGTACCCGTAATCGTGATCCCCGTGCCGCCACCCACTGGGCCCCCATTTGGCACCACGCTGCTCACGGCGGGCGCTCCTGCGTATGTAAACCCGTTCACCAGCGTCCCCGTCTGCGTGTCCGGATTGGTCACCACTACATTCACTGCTCCCGCCGCATGCGCCGGCGTCGTGGCCGTAATCTGAGTTCCGCTCACCACTACCACACTCGTCGCCGCCGTTCCGCCCAACGTCACCGTCGCGCCCGCGACGAAGTTCGTACCCGTAATCGTGATCCCCGTACCCCCCGCCGCTGGCCCGGTATTCGGACTCACGCTGGTAACCGTGGGCGCACTTGGCGAGGTGTAGGTAAATCCGTTCGTGAGACTGGCACTCTGCGTGTCCGGGTTGGTCACGACCACATTCACCGACCCTGCGGCGTGGGCCGGCGTCGTCGCCGTGATCTGCGTCCCGCTCACCACCACCACACTGGTCGCCGCTGTCCCCCCAAACGTCACCGTCGATCCCGATACGAATCCTGTTCCCCCAATCGTTACTCCCGTCCCCCCTCCCGCCGCTCCGCTGTTCGGCGTCACACTCGTCACCGTCGGCGCCGATCCCAGATACGTATACCCGTTGGTCAATGTCCCCGTCTGCGTGTCCGGGTTGGTCACCACTACGTTCACCGACCCTGCGGCATGGGCAGGCGTCGTCGCCGTGATCTGCGTCCCGCTCACCACCACCACACTCGTCGCCGCCGTTCCGCCCAACGTCACCGTCGCGCCCGATACGAATCCTGTTCCCCCAATCGTTACTCCCGTACCCCCACCCGCCGCTCCGTTGTTCGGCGTCACACTCGTCACCGCCGGCGCCGATCCCAGATACGTATACCCGTTGGTCAGCGTCCCCGTCTGCGTGTCCGGGTTGGTCACCACTACGTTCACCGACCCTGCGGCATGGGCAGGCGTCGTCGCCGTGATCTGCGTCCCGCTCACCACCACCACACTCGTCGCCGCCGTT
>Ga0210384_10002318_pt1 | contig 23433 bp, 16 predicted proteins | sample IncBWH2MmetaG_FD_160574 | JGI IMG/M metagenome (GOLD analysis project Ga0210384, IMG submission 160574) | Forest soil microbial communities from Barre Woods Harvard Forest LTER site, Petersham, Massachusetts, United States - Inc-BW-H-2-M | ecosystem: Environmental > Terrestrial > Soil >...
CGATACCTTCTTCCAGCGACGCGCCGCCTGCGTGTCGTAGTCGGCATCGATCAACGGGGAGTCCGCGGTGGCGCCGGCGATTCCGGGGATCGGAATCGAGGATGCGATCACGTGGTAGTCCTTGGTTTCGGTGGTCACGCGCACGCCGCCCGTGAACATCAGGCGATCCAGTATCCGGTAGTTCGCCTCGCCAAACGCACCGAGGGAGTTGGTGACGATATGCTGGTCGAAATCGGTGATCGAGCTGAAGGGCGCGATGTTCCAGTAGATGTCGTGGACACGTTCTCCTTGTTCGTGAAAGAAGTACAGGCCCGAGGTCCACGAGAACTTGTTCTCGGTGCCCATTTCATTCGGCGTATTCGACACCAGCCGAAATTCCTGGCTGGCCGAGGATGTCTTCTCCTTTGCCTGCGTATACGCCGTGATGTTCCGGGTTCGTCCGAGATCCTCGAGCATATGGTTGTTCTGGCTTCGAACGCCGGTGATGGACATCACGTCGAACGCGGACGCGGCATAGCGCGCATTCAAGACGACGCCGTCGGACTCGACTCCCTGGCCTCCGTTGATCGCCGAGCGCGCGGAGAGGAGGTTTGACTCCTGCACGGGCAGCGGCGTCGTACCCGGGCGCGGCGCGCCTGCCCCGTCGTGCAGGAAGAACTCGTACGGCGTCCCCGGCGTGTCCGAAATGACGCTCTTGAGCAAACCGTGCTGTTCGTTCTTGCCCCAGTCCGCGATCAGGCTGAGGGTGAGATCCTTCGACGGCGTGGCCTTGAGCGTGCCCCGGACGCCGTTGTTGTCGACGTCATTCGCCCTCTGGCCCGTCGTCAGGTTCGTGTAGAGGCCATCGCGGTGTTCCGTCGTGAATGCGAGCCGGCCGTAGAGCAGGTTGTCGACCAGCGAGCCGCTGACGGCACCTTTCAGGTCTTCCCTGGCGTAGTTGCCGAGATTGGCCTCCAGGTAGCCCGAAAGCCTCTTGGTGGGTTCGCGGCTGATCACGTTGATCGCCCCGGCGGTGGCATTCTTTCCGTACAGGGTGCCTTGCGGCCCCTTCAGCACTTCGACGCGATCCACGTCGAAGTAGCCCACGTTGGAAGCCGCCTGGCGCGACATGTAGATGTCGTTGAGGAAGACGGCCACGCCCGGATCCGCGCTCAGGTCGTCGCTCGTCCGGCCAATGCCGCGTATCGTGTAGAAGGCGGAATCGACGGTTTCGGAGAACACGTGCAGGCTTGGCGTGTACTGCGAGAGATCCTCGACGTTCTTGATCTGCAGCTGTTCGAGCGTCTCGCCCGACAACGCGGTGATCGAGATCGGCACGCTCTGCGCATCTTCAGCCCTGCCGCGGCGCTGCGCCGTGACGGTCACTTGCTGCAGACCACTGTTTTCGGCGGGGCTCGCCACCGCGGGCCGATCCTGCGCGATCGCGGGTCTGGCCAAGAGAATTCCCAAGGTCCCGCAGACGAGGGCCGTTCGCCGGAATTCGTGTTTCATCGATTTGTCTCCTAGTCATATATAGAGAAGCGACCTGCCGAGATGGCACGAATTGCTTCGTCTGCGGTCGACCTTTGCAGGACTTGCCGCCGTATTCCGATGCCCATGAGCATCGCGGATCAGTATTGCGCGCACGACAACGTGCATCCAGTCCAGGACTTCAAGCGATTGATATGGCGCTTGAATCAGTGGCGCCTCGCGCGTTCCCGGCGCGCCGACGTCGGGCTCAGTGCTTCGCGAAGTTCACGTTGCTGAAGCCGGGGATCGGCACTTCCTCCGGCCGATTGCCGCTCAGGCGCAGTCCGTCGACCACATAGTCGGCAACGCAATTCGAGAGCAGTTGTTGCGGGTCCTCCATGATGCGGCGCAGGCGCGCGACGCAGGTCGCGTGGTCGTCGACCGACAGGATCGGCGGCATCGCCGGCAATTCGTCGGGCGAGAACTGGTAGGCCGGATATCCCTCGAACGCCCGGCGCGACACCTCCACCGAGGCGCGGGTGTGGCACCACAGGCGGCGATAGCCTTGCTCCAGCGTGACGAGTCCCTGCGCGTCGGGCATGTCCGCCACGGAGAAGCCCGGCGCGTGCGGGGCGACGTAGAGTCGATCCGCGGGGAGCGTTCCATCGGCGCTGTCGTGGATCAGGTGGCAGATGTTGTTCGACGACCAGGTCGCGCCGGCGGTGGGCCGACCCGACTGGCCGCTGACCAGCACCATCGCACGGGACCAGTCGATCCGCAGCTCTCGCAGCCAGTTGCCGATGCGGTACGCGATGTCGATATAGGCCAGGCAGAACGTCGCGAACATGACCTCGTTCATCGATACCGGCAACCGATCCCGCGAGGCGTCGAGATAGCCGCTGCGCAGCGCCGCGAAGTCCAGCACCGACGGGTCGGACTGCGCGCGGCGCAGGTAGGCGATGGTGGTCGCCGCGGTGTAGTCCACCATCTCCACGATCTTCTGTTCACGTCCCTGGAAGGCTCGCAATGCAACGTGATCGCGCCACATCTCCAGCGTGTTGGCGGACTGCGCCTGCTGGGCGTGCCAGATCAACGATTCGACGCTTTTCAGGGAATCGGAGTCGCGCTGCCCGAGCTCGCGCATGCGGGCGAGGTAGGCCAACGCCAGCGGCAGGTGCGATACGGCGGTGAGCTCGATGAAGCCGCGTGTCGACTTGCGGAAGCTCTCGAAGCGGGGAGGGCCGCCCGCACCCGGAAAGAGAACGATGTCCGACGCCGTCGAGACGAGCATGGGGGCGTCCGCGCTCTGGCTGTTCATCTGCTGCGTCAACAAGGAACCGACGCTTTCCGCCTCGCCGGTGAATGCGCGAAACAATCCGGCGAAGGCGGCGGCGGGTTGGTAGGACATGGGCGATCTCCCGTTCTTGGTGCGATCAGGGGCCGCTGGTCAGCGCGGCGAATACCGATAGATGCAGGTGTCCGTGCGGAACCGGAGCGATGCGTCGAGGCTGTTGGCAACCGCGAGGAACGTTTCTCCGTCGACGACGAAGGCAGCGGCATCGGTGCCACCCGAGGTGGGGAACTGGTCGACCACCTGGAAGCTGCTGCCGTCCCACTCATGGATGAACGAGCTCAGTACCGGCTGCGGCGCCTCGCGCGATCCGTGGATGAAGTTGACCTGGACGAGCCGGCCCGAGCCGGACGTCCCGGGCAGCCATTCGAATTCACGGCCGCCCGGTCCGCTGAGAACCTGGTGCTTCAGGAAACGAAGTCCGTCCCAGCGGTAGAGCAGCGACTCCCCGAGCAGATTGGCGAAAGCGAGCCAGGATTGCCCGTGGGCGTCGAAGCGGCAGAAAGCCCGCCCACTCTTGCCGTCGAGCTCCTGGAAGGGCTCGAACCTCGACCCGTTCCATGCCAGGAGGCGCGAGGGTTCGACGTGGTCGGCGTAACCCAGCAGGCGCTGGCCGCCGATCTCCATGAAGCACCAGTTGTAGCCCCAGGCCGAAGCGACTTCCTGGAATGGCACGAAGCGTTCGCCGTTCCACTCGAAGATGCAGGACTTCGCATTCGGAGCGGCGCCGCCGTCATGCGCCGTCACCCCTTGGGCCAGCGCCAGGAACACGCGGCCGTCGAAGGCGAAATGCTTCCATTGCTTGGCGGCGAAGGTCGCGAAACGCTGGAAGGGCTCGAACCGGCCATCGATCAGTTCGTAGAGCACCGATTCCACGTCCATCGCGTACGGCCCGTGCCCGGTGCGCAGGCTCGCGGTGGCAAGGAAACGTCGCTCGCCGATGCCGAAGAACTCGGCGTCCTCGCCGCCAGGCACGGCCAGGCGCTGGTGCTCGACGAAGCCGGCGCCGGTGGTCCATCGATAGACCACGGTCGCCACGTCGCTGTCGCCCGCTCCCATGGACGGCGCCTGTCCGGGCTGGTCCCGCGCGAGCTGCGCGATCGCCAGGTAGGTCGAACCGCCGTGCGCGAACGGCTGCACCGCACGTGCCCCCGAGCTCGGGAGCCGCTGCACCTCGCGCAGCATCGTGCCGCCCGTCTCCGATGCGGAAGGGGGTGTCATTGCGAAAGGCCGTAGAGGCGCTGCGGGTTGGCGGCGAGGATGCGGTCCCGCTCCGCTGCATCGGGCACCCAGTCGGCCAGCAGGTTCAGGAGCGATCCTGTGTCCATCTGGCCGTTGGGAATATGAGGCCAGTCGCTGCCCCAGACCGTGCGCTCGCCGAGGGCATCGACGATCGCGCGCGCGTAGGGCTTGAGCCGGGCGAAATTGCCGTCCTTCGCCAGCCGGTACGGCCCCGACAGCTTCATCCAGCCACGGCTGTTCGCCAGCACGTCGATCAGGCGATCGAAGTCGGCGCGCGTCAGGCCGTCGCTCTCCAGCATGTAGCCCATGTGGTCGATGACGAAGTCGGTCTCGATCTCGGCCAGCATGGGAGCCAGGTCGCGAATCACCCGCCCCGGTGTATAGAACTGGATGTGCCAGCCAAGCCGGCGCACGCGCGCGGCACTGCGCTGGATGTAGGCGGCAATTTCCGCGATCGGCCACGCGGCGCGCAGGAACAGGTCGAGTCGCAGTGCGCGCACTCCGCGCGCGTGCATGGCGTCGAGCGCGGCGTCGTCGATGTCGTCGTCGACCATCGCGACGCCTCTCGCACGGGGGCCGAATTCGTCGAGTGCGTCCAGCATGCAGCGGTTGTCGGTGCCGTAGAAGCTCGGCTGCACGATGGCAAAGTGTTCGATGCCCAGCGCGCGGGTCATGCCGTGCAGCAAGGCGGGCGCGCCGTCCGGCAGCGTGTAGTGCGGCTTCGGGACGCGCGGATAACGCGCTTCACGCCCGAACACATGCACATGGCTGTCGCAGGCGCCGGCAGGCATGACGAAGCCAGGGCGGGTCAGCGTCGCCGCGTCGCGCATCGGAACGGATTGAAGGATTTCGTTGTTCATGTGTCGGTTTCAAGGGAGGCGAGCGCCTGCCGCACGCGCTCGTGCGCGGCGGCAAGCAGGAGGTCGGTGTCGATGCCGGTCATGAGGAATGGTGCCGCGCCGCGGCGGATCAGCTGCGCGCTGTAGCGTGCGTCGGAGATTCCGCCGATGACGAGCGGCTTGCCGGCACGCTGGCAGACAGCCAGCGCGTGGTCATGCGCTTCGCGTACCCGCGCGTGCATGAACTCTCCCGGCACGCCGAGTTCAGCACTGAGGTCGTTGGTGCCGATCGCGATGATGTCCACGCCCGGAACGGCGGCGATCGCTTCCAGGTTGCGGATCCCGAGCGGACTTTCGATCAGCACCTTGACCAGCGTGGCGCGGTTTGCGGCGTCGTACAGCGCGGCCGGCGGCATGCGTCGATACTGCAACTGCGGCACGATCGCCACGGCAGAGCGATGACCGAGCGGAGGGAACCTGCAGGCCTCGACGACCGCCATGGCTTGATCCACGGTCTCGATGCGCGGCGCGATGATGCCCATCGCCCCTCCGTCGAGAAGCCTGCCGATCACGCCATATTCGCGCTCTGGCACGCGCACGAACGGCACGATGCCCAGGTCGCATGCGCAGGCGCAGATCTGGGCCGCGACATCGACGGGCAGTGCGCTGTGTTCCATGTCGACCCAGATCACGTCGTGGCCGCTGGCCTTGGCAAGCCGGGCGATCTCGGGCGCGCGGGCGCTCCGCACGCCAAGCGCCGTGACCGGCAGCCCTTTGGCGAGTCGATCGATGACGAAGTGGACGCCCCCGCGGTCCCACCAGTCCATGTTGGAGCTCATTGCGACGCGGCGCCCGCGTTGTGCCTGGCCAGCGGCTGCATGCTGGCGGCCCCGTGCGACTGCGGGCAAGGGGGCGAAGACGCGAGAATTTTCATGGGAGCTTTCGTTGAATCCAGCAGGCTTGTGGCGATGTCCGTCGGTCGTGCAAATCGTAAGAGCCCGCTTCGATACCCGGAAATACTTGTTTTGGATTGCCATCGATACCGGTTTTGTATCGTCCTTGCAGCTGAGGCACCTCGCTCAGACGTGCTGCGCCGGCACCCGGGACGCATCACCCGCGCCGGGAGGTCCTGCCGATGAAGCTCATCGCGATCGCCGCGGCGATCGTGGGCAATGCCGCCAGCAGGAACAACTGGCTCCAGGCGAGGTGCGCCGAGACCAGGGTGCCCCCCAGGAACGGCCCGACGATGGAGCCGAGTCGACCGACTGCCATCGACAGGCCGACGCCCGTGGCGCGAACCTCCGCGGGGAAGAAGTGCACGCACAGGGCCGGCATGTTCATCTGGCCGCCGATCAGCAGGAAGCCCAGCAGGAAGATCAACAGGAAGGCCGCGGCGCCACTGGCCGCCATGAAGAAGCCGAAGACCGGGATCAGCACGGCGCACACGCCCAGTGACAGCGCGATCGGCCGGAAAGGGCTCCGATTGGCGATCACGAACGACATTCCCAGTACCCCGACGACGCCGCCCACATTGAGCACCACCGCGGCCAACGCCGCGCGCTGGGGGTTCATGCCGTTCAGCGTCAGCACCGTCGGAGTCCAGCTGATGAGGAAGTAGCTCACCAGCAATATCAGGAACGTGGCGGCGCACAGCAGCACGGTGCCGGGCAGCCTGCCATCCGCGACGAGCCTCGAAAGCGGCCTCGTCGACCGAACGGCCTCCTCCCCTGCCGGTTCGCCGTTCCGGGCGTCCGTCACTACCAGCGACAGGGGCAGCAGCAGCAACGTGACGATGCCGCCCCCGACGAAGATGCCGCGCCAGCCGATCACGGGCATCAACGCGGCCGTGATCGCGCCGCCCGCGATCGCGCCAATGGGGAAGCCGAGAAACATGCGCGACACGGCCACTGTCCGCCGGTCCGGGCGGGCATGTGCCGCTGCCAGCGCGGAGACAGTCGGGATCGCGCCGCCCAGGCCGAGTCCTGACAGGAAGCGCAGCAACATCAACTGCGACGGCCCGTCCGACCAGGCGCACGCGGCTGTCAGGACGCCTGAGATGACGATCGACAGGACGAGCAGGTTCCTGCGACCGAAGCGATCCGCTGCCGCGCCGATCGTGAAGGCTCCGATGGCCGCGCCCGCGAATCCCGCGGCGAAGACCTTTCCGAAATCGCCGGGCGGCATCGCCCATTCCTTCGAGATCAGCGGCGCGATGAACGAGAGCATCAGCGTGTCATAGCCATCGATCAATGCCACCAGGAAGCAGACGAGGATGATGATCCTGCTCCTGGCCTGAGTTGAAGACACGGGGCTCGACGCCGTGACCAACGGAACTGCGGACATCAATGGACTCCTTCTGATCTGGATTGGCCGTCGTGCGCCCGCGCTGTCGACGTGCGACCGCGGTCATGCTCGCCCCGGCGCCGAAGTGACGTGCCGACTTTCGCCGCCCGTCCGCCGGCCTGGCACATCCTAAGGTCGCGGCTGGATACCTGGAAATACTGGTTTTGCATCGTTGTCCATACCGAAAAGGTATCGCGGTGCGTCGGGAAGCCTTCAGAATCGATCCCCATGGACATCCGCCAGATGCGTTATTTCGTCGCCGTCGCCGAGGAACTCAATTTCACGCGGGCGGCCGAGCGTCTGCACATGGCGCAGCCACCGCTCAGCACCCAGATCCGCGCGCTCGAGGAGGAGTTGGGGGCGGAACTCTTCGTGCGCGACAAGCGGCGCGTGTTCCTCACGGCCGCGGGACACGAGTTGCTGAGCCGCGCACGGGCCATCCTCGAGGCCACCGCGCAGGCCAAGTCGGCCGCGCGCAATGCGGCGAACGGCCTGACCGGCCGGCTCGCGCTGGCCTACACCGCGTCGGCGATGTTCACCGAGCGCCTTCCCGCGGCAATCCGGAAGTTCGCCGGCACCCATTCGCAAGTCGAGCTGACGCTGCACGAAATGGCTTCCCTGGACCAGCTCTATGCGCTGCACGAGCGGACGCTCGACGTGGGAATCCTGCGCAAGCCCGATGTCGTTCCACCGGCCGGCGTCGAGATCGAGCCGTGGTACCACGCGCCGCTCGTCGCCGCGATACCCTCGGATCATCCGCTGGCCATCCGGTCGAGCGTGCGCATCAAGGACCTCCGCGACGAGCCCTTGATCACCTACCCGCGCGACGCCGGCATCGGCCTGTACTGGCCCGTCCTCAAGCTCTGCGCGCAAGCCGGCTTCCGGCCCCGCATCGTGCGGGAAGCGCGCGAGCCATCGGTCATGATCGGTCTCGTCAGCGCGGGCATTGGCATCGCGATCGTGCCTGCGGACACGCAATGCATACGGCTCAAGGGTGTCGCCTACCAGCGCCTGGTCGGCAAGGACGCCGTCTCGACCCTGTACCTGGCGCATCGATCCGGCGACGGGAACGAGCACGCCAAGGGGCTGCTCGCGGCGCTGCGCGCTGGCGCACCGAAGAGCGTGCAGTGATGCGGTTGCCGGCAGGCATCGAAGTTTCGCGCGGCGCACGCCGCGATCGGCAGGTCGTGTCTTCCGTGCCCGCCGCCAGCGACGATCCGGGCCATTCAAGATGAAAGCAGAAACGTGCAACCTGCGCCACCTTCGCTATTTTGTCGTTCTTGCGGAGGAGCTCCACTTTCGCAGGGCGGCTGAAAAGCTCGGCATCTCCCAAGGGCCGCTCACCCTTGCGATACAGGCCTTGGAGGTGGATTTCGGTGCCGGACTGTTCGTCAGGAACCGGCGCAATGTCGCGCTCAGCGAGGCGGGGGCGGCCCTTCTCCCGGACGCCCAGGCCATCCTCGCGCGCATGGAGTCTGCCCGGGAGACCGTGCGCCAGACGGTTGCCGGGGAGGTGGGTCACCTGCGGCTGGGATTCACCAATGCGTCATCCCTGGCGCCGTTCTTTCCCGTGCTGATACATGACTACCGGACGCAGCACCCCAATGTCAGCGTGTCATTGCGGGAACTGACATCGGAGCGCCAGATCGCGGCACTCGAGAATCGCGACATCGACATCGGCCTGCTGCGCCTGCCTGCCAACGTCCCGTCGGACATTTCGCTGACGCCTCTCGTGGAGGATCGGCTCGTTGTCGTGATGCAGGAGGGCCACAGGCTCGCGCAGCGAGGCGAAGTCCGCCTTGACGACCTGCGCGACGAGGCCTTCATTGCCTACCCGCGTGAAACGGGCATCACGATATTTTCGCAAATACTCGCCCTGTGCGAAATGCGGGGCTACGTACCGCGCATCGTGCAGGAGGCCCAGCAGGCATCGACCCTGATCGGACTCGCGGCCACCGGGCTGGGCATCGCCATCGTGCCCGAGGCCCTCAGGGCGATCAGGCTGGCAGGCGTGGTATTCAAGCCCCTGTCCGACACGGACGCCGTGTCGACGCTCTATGTCGCATGCAGAAGGATGGACGTGAACTCGCGTGCGCGGCAGTTCATTGAATTGGCCCTGTCGATACGATCCCGGACATCGGACTCCTTGTCCGGAATCGACGCGGCATGATGCTCCCGCCCGCAGGGAAGGTGCGCGGGCAGTGATTCTGGTTTCATATCAATGAATTGGAATCGCCACATGGACAGCGGCAGGCCTTGACGCAACACTCCCGGAAGACTTGGCAGGGCACCGCCGCTGACCGAGAGCTCACCGACCATGCACTGCGCACAATCCGTCCACACCATGAAATCTCGAATCCTCGCCCTGATCGCCGCGCTGCCTCTGCTGTGGGGATGGCCTGCCCACGCAGCGGAGCTGAACTATCACGTCGCTGATCGGCAGAGCCTTCCGGGCAACGCGAGATGGGACTACCTCACCTTCGATGGCGCCAGCGGACGACTGTTCATCACGCGCGGCGATCACGTCGACGTCTTCGACGCGGCCCTTCGCCGCATCGTCGGGTCGATCGACGGCACCGCGGGCGTGCACGGTGTCGCGCTCGCGCCGGCGATGAACAAGGGTTTCACCAGCAACGGCGACGGAAAGACGGTGACGGTCTTCGAGTTGTCGTCATTGAAGGTGCTGGCGACGATACCCGTCCAGAACAGTCCGGACTCCATCGCCTACGATCCCTTTTCGAAGCGCATCTTCACCTCGAACGGCGACGCTGGAAGCCTGACGGCCATCGATGCAACGACGAACGCGGTCATCTCGACCGTCGAGATCGGTGGCAGCCTGGAATTCATGGCCGTTGACGGCAAGGGCAAGCTGTACGTGAATCTCGAGGAGAAGAACGGCGTGGCCGTGATCGACACGGACAAGCTCGCCGTGCTGGCTCGTCACGACATTTCAGCCGGCTGCAACGAGCCCACCGGGCTTGCCATCGACGCCGCGACGGATCGTCTTTTCGCGGTCTGTCGCAACCAGAAGATGTTGGCGATCTCCGGTTCGACCGGAGAGATCCTCGCCACTGTCGGCATCGGCAAGGGCTGCGACGCTGTCGCCTTCGACAAGACGTCGAACAAGGTGTTCGCATCGAACGGCGAGGGCACGCTTTCGGTCGTTTCGGCCGACACCTACAAGGTCGAGCAGACGGCAAGGACGAAGCCGACGGCGCGTACCCTGGCGCTCGATGCCGCCGGGCATCGCATCTTCACGGTCGCCGCGGATCCCGAGGGCGTCCCTGCTTCCGGTGCAAGGCCGAAGATGAAGCCTGGCAGCATGGTGCTGCTGACCGTGTCGCAATGACTCGTTGAGCTTTTCTCGAGGCGCAGGCGCAGGCGCTGGCGCCGGCGAGGCCTCGACGGAGCTTGCGTTCAGGGATGGGGCGTGACGAGGCATGCCGGAGTCACCTCGTTCAATCCCGTCGCGCCGATCATCGCCATGTCGCGGTCGACCTCGTCACTCAAGAGCCCGATCGCATGCCGCACCCCTTGCTCGCCCTGGACGGCGGCGGCGTACATGAAGGGCCGGCCGACGAAGACCATCCTGGCGCCCAACGCGACGGCCTTCAAGACGTCGGTGCCTCGGCGTATCCCTCCGTCCATCATGACCGTCGTCTTGTGCCCGACGCTGTCGACGATCGCCGGCAGGACTCGCAGCGGTGACGCGGCGCCGTCGAGCTGGCGGCCGCCGTGGTTCGAGACGATGATGCCGTCCGCGCCCACGTCGACCGCGCGCCTGGCGTCCGCGTCGCCGAGGATGCCCTTGATGACCAGGTTGCCCGGCCAGCGCCTGCGGATGTCCTCCAGGTGGGCCCAGCCCAGGTGATCCCGGCCCGTCGTGTCACGCAGGGCCGAACTCGAGAACATGGGCGCACCCCGCTCGGCGAAGGAGTTCTCGAAGTGCGGCATGCCACGCTGCATGAGGGTTCGCGCGAAGGTGCCGAACAGCCACCGGGGGCGCACCATGCCGTCCCAGGCCAGCCGCAACGAGGGGCGGAGAGGCATGGAAAAGCCGGCCCGCACGTTGTTCTCGCGGTTCGCCCAGACCGGGATGTCCACGGTGACGACCAGGGTCCCGAAGCCGGCAGCCTTCACTCTGTCGACGAGGGCGCCGATGCGCCGGGTGTCACCGGGCAGGTAGGCCTGGAACCACGTGGAAGGGGCCGCGGCGCAGACTTCCTCCATCCGGATGAGGGAGGTGCCGCTCATGATCGCCGGTATGCCCGCCGCTTGTGCGGACCTGGCCATCACCAGGTCCCCCTCGAAGGCGGAAATCGCGCTGATGCCTATGGGAGCGATGCCGAACGGCGACGTGAACGCCTGCCCGAAGATCGTCGTCGCCTGGCTGCGGCAGGAGACGTCCTTGAGGACCTGCGTCAGAAAGCGGTAGTCCTGGAACGACGCGCGGTTGTCGCGCAGTGACACGTTGTCTTCTGCTGCGCCGGCGACATAGCCGAACAAGGGACGGGGCAGGTGCCTTCTGGCCGCTTCCTCGAAATCGTCGAGGCACAGGATGCGCTGGAGCCGCGACGCCAGACCGGCCTTGGCCGCATACGCCGCCGCCGCGGGCTTGGGCGCCGGTGAAATCGGGGAAGCGGCTCCGGTACCTTCTGAACGCATGGTGAAACTCCAGTCAACAGTTGCCGTCCGACCGCGAGTATCGGGGCACTCGCGTCGATGTGCAGGAATCTGGACTCACCACCGGCCGCCTGTCGAAGCTTGCAACGGACCACCGACGACCTTGCGCCAAGGTTTCGCGCGGCGACGTCCGCTCATCGCGTCGCTTCCCTCGGGTCCAATCCCCGCCGTTCGTGCCGCGCGCCGGGCAGGGGGTGCCGCGATTCTCTCCGTCAACGGCTGGATGCCGTGCCGCGTTGTTGCAGCGTGTCCAAAGCCCTCTCGAACCTCCACAAAGGTGCCTTCATGAACAAGTCCATGTCGAAGATCGTCCTCTCCATCGCCGTCCTCGCGCTGGCTCCGCTCGCGGCCTCGGCGCAGCAGCTGCCCGGCAAGCACCCGGCCTACCTGCACGCGCTCACCGACCTGCGCACGGCGCGCTGGCAGCTCGAGCACCAGCCGGGCGACGCCAAGGTCTACGGCGACGAAGACGTGGCCATCACGGAAATCGATGCCACGATCAACGACATCAAGCGCGCGTCGATCGACGACGGCAAGGACCTGCGCGACCATCCGAACGTCGACGTGCACGAACACGGCAGCCGCCTGCTGCGCTCCATCGAGAGCCTCAAGAAGGCGCGCGCCGACATCTCGGGCGAGGAAGACAATCCGGAAACGCGCGAGCTGCGCCATCGCTCGGTGGAGCATCTGGATCGCGCCATCCGCGCCGCGGAACACGCGCACGCCGCGTGGCTGAAGGACGTGAAGGGCTGATCGCCCGCCCGGCTGCGCGGCCCTCGCGCAGCCGCCGGATGCGCCTCACGCGCGCTGCAGGCTCACCAGCACCACGTCGTGCGTGCGCAGGTCCAGCCGTACGACGGCCGCGCCGTCCGCGCCCACCGTCAACTCGTGCTCGGACTCGGGCACGTCGGCGGTGCGGCGCTGCAGGTCCGCCAGCATCGCCGCGTCCAGCGTCTTGGGCGATCCCGCTTCGAGATAGGCCGACTGCGCGTCGTTGGCGTTGAATCCGGTGCGGCGCCGCTGCACGCGATACCGGCCCGGCGGCACCTGCCGCAATTCGATCGTCAACCGGCCGGCGGGCTTCGCCGGTTGCGGCTTGCCGAAGTACGAGCGATTGCTGATCGTCTGCGCGGGCGCGCGCCAGTCCCAGGCCAGCACCTGGATGCCGCGGCCGTCGGTGGCGGCCCAGGTCCGCGCGTCGCTGCTCGGGATCTCGCGTCCCTGCAGCGCCGCGAGGTACTTGTACGCGAACCAGGCGGGCTTGCGGATGCCCTCGCGCGTCATCAGGCCGAAGCCGCCGTGGAAGGGCGCGTCGGGCGGGCCGGGCTCCTCGAACAGGTCGGTGTAGGTCCAGTAGGACATGGACTGCGCGAGCCCGCGGCTGCCGCGCAGCTTGTCGAGCACCCAGGGCGCGCTCATGTAGGAGTCGTGCACCTTGTCGCGCGGGTTGTAGCTGGTGCTCCACTCGGTGAAGAACAGCGGCAGGCCCGGCAGGTGCGACGCCTCGATCTGCGCGCGCACGCGCCGCACGTCGCCCACGATCGCGTCGGGCGAGGCGCTGAGCCAGGTGTCCTGCTGGCCGTGTTCGTCGAGGAAGCCGCTGTCCACGCCGTAGGCATGCGTGCTGACGAAGTCCACCGGGGTCCGCGTGGCCTTCGCGTGCGCGAGGAATTCCGTCACCCAGGCGGCGCCGGCCGTGGCGGGGCCGCCCACGCGCAGCTGCGGGGCTATCGCCTTCATCGCCTGCGCGGTGCGGGTGTAGAGCTCGAAGTAGGCCTTCTGGTCGGCGCCTTCCCAGAAGCCGGCGAGGTTGGGCTCGTTCCACACCTCGAAGTACCACTGGCACACCTCGGCGGCGCCGTAGCGCGCGAGCAGGTGGCGGGTGAACGCCTCGATCAGCGCGACCCAGCCGACGGGCTCGGGGTGCGAGGTGTTGCCCTGCCAGTAGAAGATCGTCTGGGGTGATGTCGCCAGCGCCTGCGGCGTGAAGCCCAGCTCGACGAGCGGGCGGATGCGCCTGGCCAGCAGCGCGTCGTAGAGCTTGTCGATGGCGCCGAAGTCGAACGCGAGCGTGTCGCCGTCCTTGCGCACGGTGTGCAGCACGTCGTGGAAGATGGCGTGGAAGCGCAGGTAGCGGAAGCCCAGCTCATCGGCCGCGGTCTTCAGCTGGGCCTGGCAGTCGTCGCGGATCAGCGTGCCGGGGAAGTCGGAGCCGATGCAATGGTCGAAGAAGCGGTCGAGCGGCTGCGTGGCCTGCGCCAGGTCGAGCCTGACGACGCGGTCGGCGCTTTCCGGCGCGGCGCTGGCGAGCGTGTGCGCGAACGGGAGCGCGGCGGCCGCGATCAGGTGTTGCCGCCGGTTCATGTGGGGTACAGACATCAGGAGAGTCCTCGGTAGCGGAAATTGCGCGCGCGCAGCTCGCCATCGCCGGCGCTGAACAGGGCGATGCGCAGGCTGCGGAAGCCGCCGAACACGTTGTGATGGAAGCCCGACATCTCCATCTGCCACGGGTTCTGCGTCCACTCGATGCCGTCGGACGAGTGAAGGAACGTGACGACGTTCTCGCGGTTCACCAGCTTCAGGTGGCGGATCGGCGCCTTCAGGTCTTCGCGCATCCAGCGCTGCTCGGCGCCGTAGCCGTAGGTGAGCATCTGCGTCGTGCTGACGCCGATGCCGGCGTGGGCGCGTTCGTCGTAGAAGAGGGCGAGGCCGCCGTGGCCGTCGCCGCTCACCTCGATCTCGACCGAGGCCTCGTAGCTGCGGTCGCCCACCAGGCAGCACAGCGGCGAGCAGTCGCCGAGCGCGCGGCCCTGGCCGCGGATCACGAGGTCGCCGGTCTCGTGGCGCAGGCGTTGCGCCGAATCCTTGCCGGGCGCGTGGAAGCTCCACTGCAGGCCGAGTCGGTCGGTCGCGAAGTCGTCCGAGAGCGCCAGGCCCGCCTTGCCTGGCGCGCCACCGCGCGGCTTGCGCAGCGGTTGCGCCAGCGTGCCGCCCTTGGCGCGGAACCAGCCGTCGGGTGTCCATTCGATCGGCTCCAGCAGGGTCTGGCGGCCCAGCGTGCGCAGGCCGTTCTCGTAGCCGTGGTAGACCATCCACCAGTCGCCGGCGGGCCCTTCGACCACGCTCGCGTGGCCGCGCGACCACCACGGCTCGCCGGCGCTTCGCGTGCGCACGATGGGGTTGTGCGGGCAATGCTCCCAAGGCCCGTGGATGGAGCTGGCGCGCGCCAGCGTCACCATGTGGCTGGTGGGCGGCCCGGCGGTGCCGCCGACCGCGGAGACGAGATAGAACCAGGCGCCGCGCCGGAAGACCTTGGGCCCCTCGGGCGCGAACATCTCCACGACCCAGTCCTTCGGGTACTGCCACGGCGTCCACGCCTGCTCGAGCGCGCCGTCCGTCGCCAGGCCGTCGTCGGCGAGCCGGATGCGCCGGCCGCCGTTGACGAACAGGTAGCGCCTGCCGTCCTCGCCCACGGCGTGGCCCGGGTCGATGCAGCCCGGGATGCGCAGGTCGACGGGCTCGCTCCACGGGCCGCGGATGTTGTCGGCGTGCACGACGAAGATGGCCGTGCCCGCGTCCAGCAGCGCCGGGATGTAGAGGAAGTAGCGTCCGGCATGCTTGACGAGGTCCATCGCCCAGACGTTGCCCGGCGGCTTCGCGAGCGCCGCGGCGATCGGCGTCCAGCCCACGAGATCGGTCGAGTGCCAGATGACGGCGCCGGGGCTGGCCTCGAACGACGAGAACGTCATGTAGTAGTCGCGGCCGTCCTTCAGGATCGTCGGATCCGGATGGTCGCCCGGCACGATCGGGTTGCGGTAGGTGCCGTCGCCGAGGTCGGCCGTGCGCTGTCCTTCCGCGCCCGTGCCGAACCCGTTCGACGTCGCGGCGGCGACGCCGGACGCGCCCGCCACCGTGCCCGCCAGGGCGAGCGCCTGGCGTCGCGAGAGCGTCACCATGATGGCTCAGGCCTCCCAGGAGAGACTCGTCGCGGACGACTGCACCGCGCTGCGGCGACCGTCCACGTCCAGGCACCAGTCGCGCAGCGCGCCCTCCGTGATCTCGACCTGGTAGCGCCCGCCCGTGCGGCGCACCGTGCCGCGCGCGGCGATCGTGCCCTGCAGCGAGGCCACCGCGAACGAGGCCGTCGCGCCGTCGGCCAGCGCGAACACGCGCAGCGTCACGCCCCGGTCGAACTCGTAGTCGGGACGCTCGGCCTCGTTGCCCCACGGCAGCACCGTGTTCGGCGCCACGTACAGCGGCAGGCTGAGGAAGTCGTGCGTCTCGCGCACCCAGCGGCCGCCGGCCTTGACCTCGCCGGACAGCAGGTGCGTCCACGGGCCCTCGGGCAGGTAGGCGTCCACCTCGCCGCTCTCCGTGAACACCGGTGCCACCAGCAGCGAATCGCCGAGGTGGTACTGGCGATCCAGCGTCGTGCACGCCGGGTCGTGCGGATACTCCATCACCATCGAACGCATCATCGGCACGCCCGTCTCGGTGGCGGCGATGGCCTGCGAGTAGAGGTAGGGCATCAGCCGATGCTTCAGGCGCGTGAAGGCCTGCAGCACGGTGCAGCTCTCCTCGTCCACGAGCCAGGGCACGCGGTAGAAGCTGCTGCCGTGCAGCCGGCTGTGCGACGACAGCAGGCCGAACTGGATCCAGCGCTTGTAGACGGCGGGCGGCGGGTTGCCCTCGAAGCCGCCGATGTCGTGGCTCCAGAACGCGAAGCCGCAGGTGGTCAGCGACAGGCCGCCGCGCAGGCTCTCGGCCATGGACTCGAAGTTGGACCAGCAGTCGCCGCCCCAGTGCACCGGGTAGCGCTGGCCCGACGCATAGGTGGAGCGCGCGAACACCACGGCCTCTTCCTCGCCGCGCACGTCCACCAGCAGGTTGTAGACGGCCTCGTTGTACTGCAGCGCGTACAGGTTGTGCATCTCCACGGGATCGGAGCCGTCGAAGTAGACGACGTCCGCGTCGGGAATGCGCTCGCCGAAATCCGTCTTGAAGCAGTCGACGCCCATCGCCAGCAGGCGGCGCAGGTGGCCCTGGTACCAGGCCACCGCGGCCGGGTTGGTGAAGTCGACGATGGCCATGCCGGGCTGCCACTGGTCGGTCTGGAACACCCCGCCGTTCGTGCGCCTGATGAAGTAGCCGGCCGCGGCGCCTTCGGCGAACAGCGGCGACTTCTGCGCGATGTACGGGTTGATCCAGAGGCTGATCTTCAGGCCCCGCGCGTGCAGGCGCGCGAGCATCGCCTCGGGGTCGGGGAACTGGCGCTTGTCCCACTGGAAGTCGCACCACTGGAATTCGCGCATCCAGAAGCAGTCGAAGTGGAATACGCTCAGCGGCAGCTCGCGCCGCTTCATCTCGTCGATGAACGACGTGGTCGTGGCCTCGTCGTAGTTGGTCGTGAACGAGGTCGTGAGCCACAGGCCGAAGCTCCACGCGGGCGGAAGCGGCGCGCGGCCGGTCAGCGCCGTCAGGCGCGTGACCACGTCCTTGGGCGTGGGGCCGGCCAGCACCACGTAGTCCAGGCTCTCGCCCTCGCGGCTGAACTGCACCCGCGTCGTCTTCTCGGAGGCGACCTCGAACGACGCGGGCCCGGCCTCGTTGACCAGCACGCCGTAGCCGCGGTTGGTGAGGTAGAACGGCACGCTCTTGTAGGCCTGCTCGCAGGCCGTGCCGCCGTCGCGGTTGGTGTTCTCCACCACCTGGCCGTTCTTGACCCAGGGCGTGAAGCGCTCGCCCAGGCCGTACACGGTCTCGCCGACGGCCAGCGTCAGCTGCTCCTGCATGTAGTTGCCCTTGCCGGCCCATTGCATCCAGGCCAGGCCGCGCCAGTCGCTGCGCGTGAGAACGCGGTCTCCTTCGCGGAAGACCAGGCCCCAGTTGTCGCCCTTGAGCACGTCCACCGACAGGCTGCCGGTGGTGAGCGTGACCTTGGCGTCGCTCTCCGCTATCGTGACCTTGGGGGCGCCCGCGCCGGGCATCGGCACATGCAGGCGCGGCGGCTGCGAGGCCGCGTAGTGCTCCACCTGCACGCGCACCGCGCCGGGCAGCGGCGAGCTGATCGTGAGCGTCAGCGTCGGGCCCTGCAGCGTGTCGCCGCGGTGCTTGATATGGCGCGTGGTGGCCAGCACCACCAGCCGGTCCTCATGGAGTTCCACCGCATAGGCCTGGGTCGCGTAGTGCGCCGCGACGCCGGGCTGCAGCAGCCACTGTCCATCCGTGAATTTCATGTCGATCTCGTCCTCTCGTTGTCGTCGTTGTCCCGGGCTGCGCACCGCGGCCCGGTGGGGTTGCAATGTCAGTTCGGAACGGGCGCGCGCACCTGGCGTTCGATGAAGTCGCCGTGATCGGGCGTGCGGGCGACGAAGTGCGCGATGTCCGCGCGCAGGCGCGCGAAGTGCGCGCGCAACTGCGCCTCGTCGAGCGCGTCGACGAACGGGTCGTAGGTCTGCGGCGTCGCGCCCAGCCCGAGCAGGATGGCCTCGTGCGAGGACTCCGAGAAGCCCTCGGGCGCGAGGATCGTCACGCGGCCCGTGGCGCGGAACAGCTCGATCTGATGGGCCAGCGTGTCGGGAATCGGCATGGCGGCGCAATGCTTCCAGAACTCTGAATCGGTGCGCTGCGTGATCTTGTAGTGCAGGATGATGAAGTCGCGGATAGCCTCGTACTGCGCCGCCATGCGGCGGTTGAATTCGGCCGCGAGCGACGGCTTGAAGTCGGAGTCCGGGAAGAACTGGACCAGGCGCCCCACGCCGTCGATGATTAGCTGGATGCTGGTGGATTCGAGCGGCTCCAGGAAGCCGCTGGCCAGGCCGAGCGCCACCACGTTCTTCACCCACGACTCGCGCCGCCGGCCGGTGGTGAAGCGCAGCTGGCGCGGGCTGTCCAGCGCCGCCGTGTCCAGGCCTTCCAGCAGCACGCGCGAGGCCTCGTCGTCCTTCATGAAGCCGCTGCAATAGACGTGGCCGTTGCCGGTGCGGTGCTGCAGCGGAATGCGCCATTGCCAGCCGCTCGCGCGCGCCGTCGAGGTGGTGTACGGCGTGAGCTTGCCGGCCCGCGCGCTGGGTACCGCCTGCGCGCTGTCGCACGGCAGCCAGTGGCTCCAGTCCTCGTACGCCGACTTCATCGCGCCGGAGATCAGCAGGCCGCGGAAGCCCGAGCAGTCGATGAACAGGTCGCCGTCCACGCGCCGGCCGTCCTTCAGGCGCACGGCCGTCACGAAGCCGTCCTCGGGGCGTTGCTCGACGTCGACGACGGTGCCTTCCACGCGCACGGCGCCGCGCTGCTCGGCGTAGTCGCGCAGGTACAGCGCGTACAGCGAGGCGTCGAAATGGAACGCGTAGGAATAGCTGCCGGCCACGGGCGAGCCGTCGGCCGTCGGCGGCACGAAGGCGTTGGCGCGCGCCATCATCGTGGCGGTGGACCAGTCTTCGTACGACGCCATCCCGCCCGCGCGTTGCAGCCGCTGCCAGTACATGATGGGCGAGCGGTTCTCGATGCGCGGACCGAAGTCGCCGAAGCCGTGGAAGAAGCGGTGGCCGAGATGGCCCCAGTCGCGGAACTCGATGCCCAGCTTGAACGAGGCCTGGGTGCGCTTGATGAAGTCGGCGCCGTCCAGGCCCAGCGAGCTGTTGTAGAAGCGGATCGTCGGCAGCGTGGCCTCGCCGACGCCGATGGTGCCGATCTCGGGCGACTCGATCACGACGATCTCGCACGGGCTGGCGTTGCGGCGTTGCATCAACATCGCCAGGGGCGCGGCCGCCATCCAGCCGGCGGTGCCGCCGCCGACGATGACGATCTTGCGGATGTTCTTGTCGCTCATGGACCCTTGTCTCCAGCGCGCAGTTCGATGCTGCGGCGCACACATTGAATCGCGCGTCGTGGTCGTCTCGAGGCGGCCCGATTCGCGCAGGCCCGCATCTTGAACTTCGGCGATTTCGAAAGGCTAGGTGTTTCCACGGCCTTTAATTCGTTCGACGATCGAACTAACATGTGGCCCATCGAAGCGAAGACTTCGACGTCTGGAGACATGTCTTGCCGACCGAATCCCCTGGAAGCCAGCAGCTGCTGAAGGTTGTGAACCGCATGGCCCTCGTGCGGCGCATGTGCGCCAACCCGGGCCTGTCGCGCGCCGACCTCGCCACGGCGGTGGGACTCACCAAGTCCACCGTCAGCATGCTGGTGCGCGAGCTGATCGACGAGGGCTGGCTGGTCGAGCGCGAGATCGTCGCCACCGGCGAGCTCGGGCGCCGTCCCACGCCGCTGTTCATCGACGATTCTCGCCTGCTGATGCTGGGCGCCGAAGTGGGCATCGAGTCGGTGCGCGTGGTGGCGGTGTCGCTCACCGGCGAGGTGCTCGCCACCGTCGTCGCCAACTACGGCTCGGGCCGCAGCGCCAAGGTGTGCATCGGCAGCCTGGCCACGGCGCTGCTGAAGCTGCGCTCGCAGCTCGATCCCGTGCGCCACCAGATCATCGGCATCGGCGTGGGCCTGCCGGGCGGCGTCGACGAGGCCAACGCGGTGCTGCGCTTCGCCCCCAACCTGGGCTGGCGCGACGTGCCGGTGGGCGCGCTGCTCAGCGAGAAGCTCGCGGGCTCGACCCTAGTCGGCGTGCCGCTGTTCATCCAGAACGAAGCCGATGTCGCGGCTCTCGGCGAGATGGAATTCAATCCGTCGCAGGCCTCCGACCCGCTGCTGTACCTGAGCATCAACCAGGGCGTGGGCGCGGGCGTGATCGTCGGCGATCGCCTGCTCACCGGCAGCCGCGGCTTCGCGGGCGAGGTGGGCCACATCATCCTGAAGCGCAACGGCCCGCAGTGCTCGTGCGGGCGGCGCGGCTGCGCCGAGGCGATGATCGGCCTGCGCGCGATGCTGCCGGCCGGCGAGGACGCGGGCCTGCCCTCGTTGTCGACGCCGCTGGCCGAGATCCAGCGCCGCCTCGCCGCCGGCGACGCCGAGGTGCTGCGCGCGGTCCGGCGCGCCGGCAGCTACCTGGGCGTGCTGCTGCAGAACCTGGCCGCGGCCTACGACCCCGCGTGCATCGTGCTCGGCGGCTCGTGCGTCGACCTCGGCGAGCCGTTCGTCGAGACCGCGCTGCAGACCCTCAACGACTACGCCGCCGCCGCCAACCTGTTGCCGCCCATGGTGCAGACCTCGCGCTTCGGCGCCGACGCCGTCGCCGTGGGCGCCGCCGCGCTCGCGCGCTTCCGCCTGACGCGCCCGATGGCCGCGCCCAACTTCGTCGGCGCCGTCGCCGCCTGATATGTACCTCGGCATCGATCTGGGCACCTCCGAAGTCAAGGCCTTGCTGCTTGACGGCGCCGGCCGCATCGTCGGCCAGGCCGGCGCGCCGCTGACGGTGTCGCGCCCGCAGCCGCTGTGGTCCGAGCAGGATCCGCAGGACTGGCGCCGCGCGATGGACCTCGCCGTGGCCGGCCTGCGCGGCACGCACGCGGAGGCGTTCGCGCAGGTGCGCGCCATCGGCCTGTCGGGCCAGATGCACGGCGCGGTGCTGCTCGGCGAACAGGACGAGGTGCTGCGCCCGGCCATCCTCTGGAACGACGGCCGCAGCCACGCCGAATGCGCGGAGCTCACCGAGCGCGCGCCGCGGCTGCACGCGATCGCGGGCAACCTCGCGATGCCCGGGTTCACCGCGCCCAAGCTGCTGTGGGTGAGCAAGCACGAGCCCGCGCTGTTCGCGCAAGTGCGCAGCGTGCTGCTGCCCAAGGACTGGTTGCGGCTGGTGCTGTCCGGCGAGAAGGTCTCCGATCCGTCGGACGCCGCCGGCACCTTGTGGCTCGACGTCGCCGCGCGCGACTGGTCGGACGAGTTGCTGGCCGCCTGCGGCCTCACGCGCGCGCAGATGCCGCGCCTCGTGGAGAGCAGCGAGGTCTCGGGCTTCCTGCGTCCGCAACTCGCCAAGGACTGGGGACTGGGCCCCGAAGTGGCGATTGCCGGTGGCGGCGGTGACAACGCTGTCAGCGCGATCGGCATCGGCGCGACGCAGCCCGGCGACGGCTTCCTGTCGCTGGGCACCTCCGGCGTGCTGTTCGTGGTCAACGACCGCTATCGCCCGAACCCCGCGTCGGCCGTGCACGCGTTCTGCCACGCGCTGCCCGAGCGCTGGCACCAGATGAGCGTGATGCTGTCGGCCGCGAGCTGCCTCAAGTGGTTCGTGCGGATCAGCGGCGCCGCCGACGAGGCCGCGCTGCTGGCCGAGCTCGGCGCGCTGCCCGCCGACGCGTTGCGCGACGCGCCGCTGTTCCTGCCCTACCTGGCGGGCGAGCGCACGCCGCACGACAACCCGTTCGCCAAGGGCGGCTTCCTGGATCTCACGCACGAACACGCACGCGCGCACTGCACGTACGCGGTGCTCGAGGGCGTCGCGTTCGGCCTGTGCGACGGCCTGGCCGCGCTGCAGGAGGCCGGCACCGAGGTGCGCCAGCTGCACCTGGTGGGCGGCGGCGCGCGCAGCCCCTTCTGGGCGCAGCTGCTGGCCGATGCGCTGGACGTGGAGATCCTCGTCAGCGCGGGCAGCGACGCCGGTGGCGCGCTCGGCGCCGCGCGCCTGGGCTGGCTCGCCGCGGGCGGGGACGAGGCGATGGTCTGCGCCAAGCCCGAGGTCGCCGCGCGCCACGTTCCCGATGCCGCGCGCCACGCGCACCTTCGACACCGGCTGCAGCGCTTTCGCGAGCTGTACCGACGAATCGAGACTCCGTCCCGCCCTGTCGCGGCTGCTTGACAACCACCCGGCTCCCTCCGCCGGTGCCTCATCCAACCCCTTCCCGTTCATGAACAGCTACTTCAAAGACCTGCCGCGGATCGACTACCGCGGCCCCGATTCCACCGCCCCGCTGGCCTTCCGTCATTACGACAAGGACCGGCTGGTGCTGGGCAAGCGCATGGAGGACCACCTGCGCTTCGCCGTCTGCTACTGGCACACCTTCTGCTGGAACGGCTTCGACGTGTTCGGCGCCGGCACGTTCCAGCGTCCGTGGTTCGAGGGCGGCTCGCCCATGGAGCTGGCCGTGCAGAAGGCCGAGGCGGCGTTCGACTTCTTCTCGAAGCTGGGCGCGCCGTACTACTGCTTCCACGACCGCGACGTCGCGCCCGAAGGCGCCACCCCGCGCGAGAGCCACGACAACTTCGCGCGCATGGTGGACGTGCTGGGCGAGCACCAGCAGCGCACGGGCATGAAGCTGCTGTGGGGCACGGCCAACCTGTTCAGCCATCGGCGCTTCATGTCGGGTGCCGCCACCAATCCGGATCCGGCCGTGTTCGCGATGGCGGCGCTGCAGGTGCGCGACGCGATGGACGCCACGCTCAGGCTGGGCGGCGAGAACTACGTGCTGTGGGGCGGCCGCGAGGGCTACGAGACGCTGCTGAACACGCGCATCGGCCAGGAGCTCGACCAGCTGGGCCGCTTCCTGAGCATGGCCGTGGAATACAAGCACAAGATCGGCTTCAAGGGCGCGATCCTGATCGAGCCGAAGCCGCGCGAGCCGGCCAAGCACCAGTACG
>Ga0210384_10002321_pt1 | contig 23409 bp, 21 predicted proteins | sample IncBWH2MmetaG_FD_160574 | JGI IMG/M metagenome (GOLD analysis project Ga0210384, IMG submission 160574) | Forest soil microbial communities from Barre Woods Harvard Forest LTER site, Petersham, Massachusetts, United States - Inc-BW-H-2-M | ecosystem: Environmental > Terrestrial > Soil >...
CGGCTGCATCGCAGGCCCCCGGCCGAAACCGACATGCAGGAATATTTCCGCGTCAGCCCGCCTTCGGTTCACCAGATGGTCCTGACGCTGGAACGTGCCGGCCTCATCAGACGGCAGCCAAGGACGCCTCGCAGCATCGAGGTCCTCATTGATCCGAAACTCCTGCCGGAGCTAATCTGACCGCCGGACCCAACCTGTCAAAATCACTGTGCAGCGCCACTAGCCGTGAACGCATAAATTAGCCGGGCCGACGTCGCGCCAGAGTCTGCTGTTTCCCGATAGCCGACGTCTTGCCGAAGCGCGGCGAAAAAACACTATAGGCCAGTAGCTGACGTCGGGCGTCGCCGTCCGCACCACGCACCATGGTCAAATCCTTCGCGTACTCACCGCTGTCGATCTAAGTTAGGCCCCTTCGGTCGGGAGGGCCACGGGTACGGCGGCGATGGTGGTTTAATCGCTGCGAGGTGCGCCTGCTGCCTTCTTCGAAGTTGCGAGGGGAGAATGAACCCTCCCAAAATGATTACAATAGCCCCTACTGTTAAAAGCAAATTCTTCACAAGCGCGGCTACGAACATTCCCGGCGCTTGGCCGTACGTCGTGTGAAAGCCATGGCTATATTTGCTCGGATACCAAAGGTTTCCAGTCTCGTACCAATGATAAAGATCGGAGCCCGCAACGGCTAAGAGGAAGACGCCGATGCTCAACAACACGGCTTGAAGGAGAGAAAAATTTCGGGTCATGGGTTTGATCAGACCTCCCCGTCGCTCGCGGGCGGGCAGCTAAACCGCCCGTGCCGTCACTAGGTTGTAAGGGTTGCTGACGTCAACCTATAACGTGCAGAATAGTCAATTTTGACTGAAACGGTGCCTCCTGCGCTTCGGGTCAATAGGGGCAAGAGCGCCCCGGCGGCAAATCCGATCATATCGGCTATGCCGCCGAAAGCGGAAGTAATTCAGAAGCGGAAGTAATTCGGAACGCCAGCGGCCTCGCCATAGGCCACTCGTACCTCAGCTCTCGAAGAAGCGGTTCTTCGGCCGCGGCAGGCCGAGATTCTCGCGCAAGGTCCGCCCTTCATATTCTTTGCGGAAAATCCCGCGCCGCTGCAGTTCCGGGATCACCTTGTCGACGAAGTCGTTCAGCCCCTCCGGCAGATAGGGGAACATGATGTTGAAGCCGTCGCAGCCGCGGCTCATCAGCCATTCCTCCATCTGGTCGGCGATCGCTTTCGGCGAGCCCATGAAGGAGAGGCCGGAGAAGGCGCCGACGCGCTGGGCGAGCTGGCGCACGGTGAGGTGATCGCGCGCGGCGACATCGACGAGACGCTGGCGGCTGGTCTTGCTGGCGTTGGATTCAGGGATCGGCGGCAGCTGTCCGTCCGGATCGAAGCCGGAGGCGTCGGTCCCGAGCGCGATCGAGAGCGAAGCGATGCCAGAATCGTAATGCACGAGGCTGTCGAGCCTGGCACGCTTCTCCTTGGCCTCATCGAGGCTGTCGCCGACGAAGATCATGGCGCCGGGCAGGATCTTGCAGTGCTCGGGATCGCGGCCGACCTTCTCGATGCGGCCCTTGATGTCGGCATAAAGCTTCTGGGAATCCGGCAGCGGACTGCCGCCGGTGAACACCGCTTCCGCCGTTTCGGCCGCAAGCTGCCGGCCGTCGTCGGAGGCGCCGGCCTGCACGATGACAGGCCAGCCCTGAATGGGCCGGGCGATATTGAGCGGCCCCCGCACTTTCAGATATTCGCCCTTGTGGTCGAGGGTATGCATGCGCGCAGGATCGAAATAGAGCCCTTGCTCGACGTCGCGCGGAAAGGCGTCGTCGGCAAAAGAATCCCAGAGCCCGGTGACCACGTCGAAGAACTCGCGCGCCCGCCTGTAGCGCTCGGCATGATCCATGTGCTCGTCGAGGCCAAAATTCAGCGCCGCATCGGGGTTCGAGGTGGTGACGATATTCCAGCCGGCACGGCCGCCGGAGATGTGGTCGAGCGAGGCAAAGCGGCGGGCGACGTGATAGGGTGCGTCAAAGGTGGTCGAGCCGGTCGCGATCAGGCCGATACGCTCGGTGGCGCCGGCCAGCGCCGAGAGCAGGGTGAACGGCTCGAAGGAGGTCACCGTGTGGCTGCGCTTGAGCGCATTGATCGGCATGTTCAGCACCGCGAGGTGATCGGCCATGAAGAAGGCATCGAACTTGCCCGCCTCCAGCTTGCGGATCATCGTCTTCAAATGCTGGAAATTGAAATTGGCGTCCGGCCAAGCCCCAGGATAGCGCCACGCGCCGGTATGCAGGGAGACCGGCCGCATGAAGGCGCCGAGTTTGAGTTGACGTTGTGTCATGGACCCAATTTCCAGGTTCGAGGTTTTGATCTGACATAGGGATGCGTGGGCGCTGCGGCATCACGGCCGCACCAGAAGATTATTGCGATTTGCGGCGTCACCTTGGACGGCCATTCCTCGATCCGTCCTCGGCTATTTATCCATTTTGCAGATAAATCATATCAGATGATGTTGACTACCCGTATTTCTCAAATGGATCAAATTGCGGGGCATCGCGGTTCGCCGCTTCATCGAACGAGGAGGATGCCATGACCAGGAAGCTTGAAGGAAAAGTCGCAGTCGTCACCGGAGGCAGCGCCGGGATTGGCCTCGCCGCAGCCAAGCGTTTCGCCGAAGAGGGCGCTTTCGTGTTCATCACGGGCCGCAAGCAGCCGGAGCTCGACGCGGCGGTGAAGGAGATTGGTCCCAATGCCGCAGCCGTGCGGGCGGACGCTTCGAGCATCGCCGACGCGACGCGGCTGTTCGAGACGGTGAAGGCCGCCAAGGGCCGCATCGACGTGCTGTATGTGAACGCCGGCGTCTATGAGTTCACGCCGTTCGGCACCGTCACCGAGCAAGACTATGACAGGATGTTCAACATCAATGTGAAGGGCGCGCTGTTCACGGTGCAGCAGGCGGTGCCGCTGATGACCGGGGGTGGCTCGATCATTCTGACCGGATCGATCGCCGGCTCGAAGGGCTTTGAGGCCGACGCGGTCTATGGTGCCACCAAGGCCGCGATCCGCTCCTTCGCGCGGAGCTGGACCGTCGACCTGAAGTCGAAGAACATCCGCGTCAACGTCCTGAGCCCCGGGCCGGTGCAGACACCGGGACTGGACATCTACGCCAGTGACGACGTGAAGGGGCAGCTGAAATCGCTGGTGCCGATGGGGCGCCTCGGCAAAGCCGACGAAATCGCCAAGGCCGCGCTGTTCCTAGCGTCTGATGATTCCAGCTTCGTGGCCGGCGTCGAATTGTTCGCCGATGGCGGTGCGGCGGCGATCTGAGTAGTGCGCGGAATATATCAACGTCGTCATTCCGGGCTCGCGCTTCGCGCGCCCGGAACGACAGGAGAGAGCTACTGCCCCTTTGCCCGCTGGTCGAACGCACTCAGCACCGCGAGCGTCATCGCGGTGACGCCGGTCTCGATCGTGGGCTTTGGCACCGGAGCGAACAGCGGGGAGTGATTGCCGGGGAGCGGTGGGCCGCCGTTGCGTGCAGCCGCAACGCGCTCGGGGTCGTAAACGCCGATGTTGAAGAACATCGAGGGCACGCCGGCATTGACGAATTCAGAAAAGTCCTCGCTCGCCGTGCCCGGCGGCGACGTGTTGAACTTGTCGCCGAATGCGGCCTTCAGCACCTTCTCGGCGGGGCCGACGACAGCGGCATCGTTCACGACGGCCTTGGTGCCTTCGTCCATGTTGATCTCGGGCGGCGGCGCATCCGCCATCGCGGCCACCGCCTTTGCCGTGCGCTCGATCCCCGCCAGCATCTTGTCGCGCACCTGCGGCTTGAAGCTGCGGATGGTGCCCACGACTGTGGCCTCGTCAGGAATGATGTTCCCGGCGCTGCCGCTGTGAATCGCACCGATCGAGACCACACCGAATTCGGTTGGATCCTTTTCGCGGCTGACGACGCTTTGCACGTCGACGACGAAGCGGGCCGCCATCATCACGGGATCGATGGTCGTCTGCGGCATCGCGCCGTGACCGCCGCGGCCGTGGAATTTGACGAACAGGCCGTTCACGGTGGAGGAGCCGATCCCGAAGCGATAGCTGACATTGCCGTAGGCGAAAGCGCCGTCGTGTAGGGCGAAGCCGACATCCGGCTTCGGAAACCGCGTGAACAGGCCATCCTTCAGCATCGCTCTCGCGCCCGACACCTCTTCCTCGGCCGGCTGGGCAATGAACATCAGCGTGCCGTGCCATTGATCCCTGAGGCCGACTAGCGTCTTTGCGGTGCCGACCCAACTCGCCATGTGAATGTCGTGGCCACAGCTATGATCGACGAAGGTTTCGTGGCCCTGCCAGATCGCCTTGTCGCGGCTAGCATAGGGCAGCCCCGTCTTTTCCTCCATCGGCAGCGCATCGAGCTCGGTGCGCACCATGATGGTCGGGCCGTCGCCGTTCTTGTAGATCGCGACCAGGCCGGTCTTGCCGACATTCTCCGTGACCTCGAAGCCGATGGCGCGCATCTCGGCCGCGAGCTTGGCCGCGGTCTTCACCTCCTGGAAGGCGATCTCGGGGTGGGCGTGGATATCCTTGTAGAGTTCGTCGAGCTTTGGATACTCGTTTTCGACGGAAGCCTCGATCGTGCTCTTCAGCTTGGCGACGTCGAGCTCGGCATAAGCGGGCGAGGCCAAAGGAGCGCACAGCGCGACGGAGACGAGCAGGGGTTTCGCAAACTGCATTGTCAGACCCTCCAATCGTTCAGGCGCCTTTGCCTTCACCGAGTTTATCCCGGTGCATCTTGCCGGCATAGAAATGATAGAACGGCACGTCTGCGTCATGCCGCAGCGGTCCGGTGGCGAGGCGGCGCTCCAGTTCTCCCAGCACATTCTTGGTCATCGGATGCAAATCCGCGAGCGGTTTTGAGCCGAGCTCGACCCAGACCAGCTCAACGAGCTCGGCATCGGGATGGATCACGCCCTCGACGCGATGGGTGATGGCGGAGGCGTCCGCGGTGAAGAAGCGGGTATCAAAGCGTTTGATGCGGCCGGGCGGGGTGATCGCGCGCGCGATCAGATAAAGCCCGGACGGATCGGGCAGCAGGCCCGCGTCCGCAAACGGCTTCCAGGCGCCGTCGAGCTTTGGCGCGGCGCCTTCGGTCTTGCGGCCGAGGCAGAGCCCGGTTTCTTCGCAGGCCTCGCGGATCGCGGTGACCGCCAACGACTTTGCGCGCGCGGCATTGATCTTTGGGCTGCCCTTTTGAAGGTTCTCTTCCAGCTCTTTCGGGATCGAAGCCGCGACCGGCACGCGGTAATCGGATTTATCGACGCGTCCGCCGGGAAAGACGAATTTTCCAGGCATGAACACCACCTTGTCGTGGCGCTTGCCGACCAGCACTTTCGGAACGGCACTGCTACGATCGACCAGGATCAGCGTCGCCGCGTCCTTCGGGCGATAATAGGGATGGTGATCGGCTTCCTTTTCTTCCGGCTTTTCTTGTCGTTTTTGCTGGGTCGCCTGCGCGGTATCGTTCATTTCCGTCCCGTTTTATTTTGCTTCTTTGTCTTTTGTTTTTGAATGTCAGACCGGTGGAATGCCCTCCGGCGGATTGTCGTCAAAGCCGTGCATCTTCAGCGCCCATTGCATGCCGACGACGGCGCCTTTCACGGGCTGCAGCAGCGCCAGCGACAAGATCAGCGTGAGCGGCAGATAGATCGAAAGCTGCAGCCAGACCGGCGGCGAATAATCGGTCTCGATGATCAGCGCGGTCGGCACCACGATGTGGCCGACGATGACGATCACGAGATAGGCCGGCAGGTCGTCGGCGCGGTGCGGGGTGAAATCGAGCCCGCATACCGAGCAGTTATTGTCGACCTTGAGGAAGGCGCGAAACAGCTTGCCTTGGCCGCAGCGCGGGCAGCGGCCACGAAAACCGCGCTTGATCGAGGTCCAGACATCGCGCTTCTCGGTCACGCCGGTTTCGCGAGACCAAACCTTGGTGGCAGGGGTCATGGTTTCCATGATTTGCCTCGCTTTGACTTGCCGGACTTCTTCTTCTCCGGCTTATTCCTAGCCTTGTGCTTTCTCTTGTTCTTTTCTTGGCGCTTCGGGCTGCGACCGGGCTGCTCTTTGGGCCGGCCGCGGGCGAACCGGTCCTGATTTCTGCCGCGCGGAATGGACTGGCCTTCGGATAATAGCTCAAAACGCAGCGCACCGGCGATCGGTTGAGCTTCTACCAGACGGACATCGACGACATCCCCCAGCCGGTGCATGGCACCGCTGCGCGAGCCGACCAGGGCGTGCCGCGTTTCGTCATAATTGAAATATTCCGTGCCGAGCGATCTGATCGGCACCAGCCCGTCAGCGCCAGTGTCGTTTAATTTGACGAAAAGCCCGGCGCGGGTGACGCCGGAAATCCGGCCCTGGAAGGTCGCGCCAATGCGGTCGGCAAGGTGATGGGCGATCAGGCGATCGGCGGTCTCGCGCTCGGCCTTCATGGCGCGGCGCTCGGTCAGCGAGATTTGCGCGGCGACCTCGCTCAAATGCTCCGGCGTTTCGTCGTCGGGCAGGGCGCCGTCGCCAAGACCAAGCGCCTTGATCAGCGCACGGTGCACGACGAGGTCGGCATAGCGCCGGATCGGCGAGGTGAAATGCGCATAACGGCGCAGGTTGAGGCCGAAATGGCCGTAATTCTCCGACGAATATTCGGCCTGCGCCTGCGAGCGCAGCACCACCTCGTTCACCAGCGGCTCGTAGTCCTGGCCTGAAACCTGCGCCAGCACGCGGTTGAACAGGGACGGGCGCAGCGCACCGGCCTTGGCAAAGGGGATATCGAGCGTCTTGAGGAATTCCTGGAGGTTATGCACCTTCTCCAAGGTCGGCTCGTCATGGACGCGGTAGATCAGAGGCAGCGCCTTCTTCTCCAGCGCCTCGGCGGCCGCGACGTTGGCGAGGATCATGAACTCCTCGATCAGCCTATGCGCGTCGAGCCGTTCGGGGACGATGACGCGGTCAACGGTGCCGTCGGATTTAAGCAAAATCTTGCGCTCGGGAATGTCGAGCTCGAGCGGATCGCGCTCGTCGCGGGCGCGCTTCACCAGCGCGTAAGCCGCATAAAGCGGCTTCAGGATCGGATCGAGCAGGGGGCCGGTGGTGTCGTCGGGCTTGCCGTCGATCGCGGCCTGCGCCTGCGCGTAAGCAAGCTTGGCGGCCGAGCGCATCAAGACGCGATGGAACGTATGCGAGCGCTTGCGTCCATCGGGCGCGATCACCATCCGTACCGCCAGCGCGCCGCGTGGCTCGCCCGGCACCAGCGAGCAGAGATTGTTGGAGATGCGCTCGGGCAGCATCGGCACCACACGGTCGGGGAAATAGACCGAGTTGCCGCGGATCAGCGCGTCATGGTCGAGCGCCGAGCCCGGTCGAACATAGAAGGCGACGTCGGCGATGGCGACATGGATAATGAAGCCGCCCTTGTTGTTGGGATCGGGATCAGGCCCGGCATGCACCGCGTCGTCATGGTCTTTCGCGTCGGGCGGGTCGATCGTGACCAGCGGCAGCTCGCGCCAATCCTCGCGGCCTTTCAGCGTCGCGGGCTCGGCTTCCTCCGCTTCGTGCATCGCGTCGCGCGAAAACGCCATCGGAATATCATGGGCGTGGATCGCAATCAGGCTGATCGCCTTTTCGCTGGCGATCGAGCCGAGCCGCTCCTTCACCTTGCCCGAGTTGAGGCCAAAGCCGCGGCTGCGGACGCTGTCGACGCTGACGAGGTCGCCGTCTTGGGCGCCGCCCGTGTCTAGCCTTGCGATATTGAGCTCGCGTCCGGCCTGCTTCTTGTCGACGGGAACGAGCCGGCCGCCGCCATCGGGAGTGCTGCGGAAGAGGCCGAGCACGCGCGATTTGGCATGGTCGATGACCTTGATGACGCGGCCGCGATAGGTCGCGCCTTCGTCGTCGGTGAGGGCCTCGATGCGCAGCAGCGCGCGGTCGCCGACGCCGGCCATGGCGCCGGGCCGCGCGTGGCGTGGAATATGAATGCGGATCCGCGGCGGGTCGCCCTGTTCCTCGTCCCACTCGGCGGGGGTTGCGATCAACTCGCCATCGGCATCGCGCCTGGTGATGTCGGCGAGCAGGGTTGCCGGCAGCTGCGCGGCCTCGGTGACCTTCTTGCCTTGTTTCTGGATGGTGCCATGGTCGGCGAGGTCGCGCAGAAGGCGCTTCAGTTCGGCGCGGTCGGCATTCTTCAGGCCGAACTCGCGCGCGATTTCCCTGGTGCCGACCTTGCCGGGATTCTTCCGGATGAAAGCGACAATGGCGTCCCTACTCGGAAAGCCATGGTCGGGTTTCTGCTTCACTTACCCACGTGCCTTTCCGGCGCTCTTCTTCGAAGGAGTTTTCGCCGCGGGCTTTGCCGCCGAGGTCTTGGCATCCGCCTTGACCGGGGCGCGCGCCTTGCTGACGGCGTCCGATTTCGACTTGGCCGGTTTCTTTGCCGAGGACTTCTTCACCGCTTTGGCGGCTTCCGCCTCGTCGGCTTCCGTCTCGTTTGGCTCAGCTTTGGCCTTTTTGGCCTTGGGCGCCTTCGCTGCCTTCTTGGCTTTCGCCTTGCCGCCGCCCTTGGCCGCGCGCTCGTCGATCAGCGCGATGGCTTCTGCGAGCGTGATCGTATCCTTTTCCTTGTCGCTCGGGATGGTCGCATTGACGCCACCCGCCGTGACATAGGCGCCATAGCGGCCGCTCTTGACCGCGACCGCGCCGAGCGAGGGATGATCGCCGAGCGGTTTGCCGGGATCGGCGCCGAAGCGGCCACGGCTCGGGCCTTTTGCCACTTTTTCCGCAATCAGCGTCACAGCGCGATTAAGACCGACGTCGAACACTTCGTCACCGGCTTCGAGCGAAGCGTAGGTCTTGTCGTGTTTGACGAAGGGACCAAAGCGGCCAATGCCGGCGGTGATCGGCAGACCACTCTCGGGATGCTTGCCGATCTCGCGCGGCAGCGACAGCAGCTTTAACGCGCGATCGAGCTCGATATCGCCGGGCGAAGTCCCCTTCGGGATGCCGGCGCGCTTCGGCTTCTCGTCCTCGCCATAATCCTTCTGCTCGCCGAGCTGGATATAGGGCCCAAAGCGGCCGGCCTTGACGTTGACGTCGAGGCCGCTCTCCGGATCCTGGCCAAGCAGGCGGTCGGCGCTGGCCTCGGTATCGGCGGCAAGCGGGCGGGTGTAGCGGCATTCCGGATAGTTGGAGCAGCCGACAAAGGCGCCGAACTTGCCGGCCTTGAGATTGAGCTTGCCGGTGCCGCAGGTCGGGCACTGGCGCACGTCACCGCCATCCGCCCGCTGTGGGTAGATGTGCGGGCCCAGCATGTTGTCGAGCACGTCCAGCACTTCGGCGACGCGAATGTCCTTGATCTCGTCAACCGCGCCGATGAAGTCGCGCCAGAAATCCTTTAGCACCTGCTGCCAGGAAATCTCGTTGTTGGAGATGCGGTCGAGCTGCTCTTCGAGGTCGGCGGTGAAATCATATTCGACATAGCGGCGGAAGAAGTTCTCCAGGAACGCGACGACGACGCGGCCCTTGTCCTCGCCATGCAGGCGCTTCTTCTCCAGCTTGACATAGCCGCGGTCCTTCAACACCTGCAGGATCGAGGCATAGGTCGAGGGACGGCCGATGCCGAGCTCTTCCATGCGCTTGACCAGCGACGCCTCGGAGAAGCGCGGCGGCGGTTCGGTGAAGTGCTGGGTGACCGCAAGCGACTGCCGCTTCAACGGCTCGCCCTGGCTCATGGCGGGCAGGCGGCGTGAATCCTCGTCCTCCTCGTCGTCATGGCCTTCCTGGTAGAGCGCGAGGAAGCCGTCGAACTTGATGACCTGGCCGGTGGCACGCAGCTCCAGCACGCGCGCGCCGGCCTTGGCCGTGATGTCAACGGTGGTGCGCTCGAGCTCGGCCGATTCCATCTGGCTGGCGATGGTGCGCTTCCAGATCAGCTCATAAAGTCGCGCCTGATCATGATCGAGCCGGCCGCGCATTTTGTCGGGGCGGCGGGAGAGATCGGTCGGGCGGATCGCTTCGTGCGCTTCCTGGGCGTTCTTGGCCTTGGCCTGGTACTGGCGCGGCGCATCCGGCACATAGGCGTTGCCGTAATCCTCGCCGATCACCTTGCGGGCTTGCGTGATCGCGGAAGGATCGATCTGGACGCCGTCGGTACGCATATAGGTAATGAGACCGGTGGTCTCGCCGCCGATGTCGATGCCCTCGTAGAGCCGCTGCGCGATGCGCATGGTGTGCGCCGGCGCAAAGCCGAGCTTGCGGCTCGCTTCCTGCTGCAAGGTCGAAGTGGTGAAGGGGGCCTGCGGGTTGCGCCGCGCCGGCTTGGCGTCGACCGTCGTGACGGTGAAGGCGGCAGCTTCGATCGCCTTCTTGAAATCTTCGGCTTCCGCGCCCGAGCCGATGTCGAGGCGGGCGATCTTCTTGCCGTCGGCGCCGACCAGGCGTGCTTCGAACGCGTCGCCGCGCGGCGTGGTCAGCGTCGCGACCAGCGACCAATATTCCTTCGCGACGAACTTCTCGATCTCGAGCTCGCGGTCGCAGACGAGCCTCAGCGCGACCGACTGCACGCGGCCGGCCGAGCGCGCGCCCGGCAGTTTGCGCCAGAGCACGGGGGAGAGGGTGAAGCCGACCAGATAGTCCAGCGCGCGGCGCGCCATATAGGCGTCGACCAGCGCGCCATCGATCTGGCGCGGGTTCTTCATCGCGTCCGTGACCGCCTGCTTGGTGATGGCGTTGAACACCACGCGCTCGATCTTCTGATCCTTCAGCGCGCGCTTTTCCTTCATCACCTCCAGCACGTGCCAGGAGATGGCTTCGCCCTCGCGATCGGGGTCGGTCGCGAGGATCAGGCGGTCGGCGCCCTTCAGCGACTTGGCGATGTCGTTGAGGCGGCCGGCTGCCTTGGCGTCGACCTCCCAGATCATCTTAAAATTATGTTCCGGATCGACCGATCCGTTCTTGGCCGGGAGGTCGCGGACATGCCCGAACGAGGCCAGAACCTCGTAGGACGAGCCCAAATATTTGTTGATCGTCTTGGCTTTCGCCGGCGACTCCACAATGACGATATTCATGTAATTCCAGTGACTTACGGGAAATTCTTGGGGGCGTTTCGCGGGATTCGCGTTTGCCCCGTCGGGGCGAACATGGGTTCTGGGACCGCTCCTGTCAAATGGTAGAACGGTGAAAGCTGGCCTCGCACCCTCGACTCAGTATCTAATTAGTTGTGAAATACCGCCTCTGAGTTGCGCTCTTTTTGATGGTATTTAAATACTTATGCACGGATTTGAACGTAATTGAGGAAGCCTTCACGCAAGCGAAAGCAGGTCGCGTCGCCCAAGCGGCGGCGCTCGCATCCGACCGAGCCGCCGGGCGAGGGAGGCCCGGATGAGGCGGCTACGCTCATCGCCGAGCAGGCCGGGAGCCTGGCGCGGCTGGCGCGGCGCCACCGTCTCGATCACCTCTCTTATTTATTGGCGCTGGCGCAGCTCGAGGCGGAGGAGCATCTGCGGCTGAGGAGCAGGCGAAAGTTATCCTAAGGTCTTTCTCATTCTCGTAGTATCCGCGCGAGATTACGCATCGCGACAGCCACGAATCTGCGACACACAGCTCTCGGCGGGAGGGCTGGAAATGAAGCGAGCCATTGGTCTGGCGACTGCGACGTTATTATTGTTTGGCAGCTGCGCGACGACATCGCATGCGCAGGGCCTGCCATCCTACATGGAGCCGATCTCCGGCAAGACCACGGCCACTCCTTCCGACGTCGCAACCAAAGACGTGCTGGCGCTCAACAGCGCGATGTTCGATCTCTACGACAATGCCGCGCGAATCTTCCAGAAGAACCTCCTGAGCAAACATCCGGTGATCCTGGCGCTGTTTTCCGGCGCGGGCGGCCGCATGATCCTCTATCGTCCGGGCATGGCGCCGACGGAAGCGCCGCAGGTGCCGATCGTCTATCAATTGCTGAAGTCGGTCGGTCACAGCACCATGGCGTTGGCCGAGGTGGTCGGTCCCTATGTCGACAATGCCGATGACAAGTCCTGGCGCGGCGCGATGCTGGCTTACCGCGCCAAGATGCAGGCGGCGTTGGACGGGCTCGATCAGACGCCCATGGAAAGCGATTGGCGCGACAACAACCGCACCATCTTGCAAAACAACATCGCCTTCATGGATGAGTGCCTAAACAAGGGCGTCATTCCCTTTGCGACGCTGGAGGCGTTCGGCAAGAAGCAGGCGCCATTCCTTGCCAAGAACGTCGCCTGGGCGGCGCAGACCCAGGTGGCGCACTGGATGGGCGTATTGGCCGACTGGAAGACCCAGCTTGGCGCCGATTGGGACAAGACCTACGCCGCCAGCAACACGATCTATGTGGCGCGCCAGAACAACCTGCTGTTCAGCGTGCTCGCGCAGTTCTTCGGTCCGGACGCCATCAACGACCGGCTGCTCCTGATCGAGACCATTTCGTTCACGACGACGCCGGCCGACATGCTGGAATCGCTGACGCGGATCATCGCCGATCGCTCGGTCGGCTCGCTGTTCTTCGGCAATTACCACCTGATGGATTACGAATTGATGGGGGGCGATGGGCGGGTCGCGATCGCAGCCGAAACCGGCAAGCGCGGCATGACGACGTTCCTGCCGCCGGTGGTTCCGTTCGGCTCGAAACAATGGCCGACGTTGGTGACGCCGGGACCAGGTCCCGCATCCATCGCCGACTTGAAGTAAGATTCCGTTTGATCGTGATTCGAGGGAATCGGCGATTGACCGACGGCGCGTGATGACGCGGATCGAGGGGTAGGGCATGCGGCCTTCGCGACGCGAGTTCGTGAAGTGGATGACGGCGAGCGGCATTGCGCTCAGCCTGTCGCGACTGGGAGCATCAGTGCCGGCGGGCTTTCCGGCGCGCGCGACGCTGCCAGGGCGCGGCAACTGGAACCCGGCGGCGAATGGCGCGGGCCGCATCGACGGCGTCGCCAAGGTAACCGGCGCCAAGCTCTACGCTTCCGATTTTCGCGCCGCCGATTTGCCGGGATGGCCATCGGCGACCTCGCACGCGATCCTCGTGCGCGCTGGCGATGCAACGCATGTCTATCTCGGAATGGACCTTGCGCGGCTCGATGGGGCGGCAAAGCCGTCGGTGGTGGTGACGGCGGAAGAGCTCGCAAAAATCGGCGCCCGTGTTCCCGAATTCTATACGGGCGATCTGTTCTGCCCGCTCGGCAAGACGCCCATTTATATGGGCCAGCCGGTGGCGCTCTTGATCTTCGAGCATTTCGATGCGTTCGATCAGGCGCGGCTCAAGCTGCGCGACGGAACCTTCGTGAAGTCAGGCGAAGAAACCGGTCCCGTCGTGATGCCCGATTACGGCGCCTATCGCTTTACGCGCGTGGCGGGGCCGACGCCGGAATCTCCTGATGTCTATTCGCCGCTGCAAGCCGGCTGGGTCTCGCCGGGACGCATCCAGGCCACCGCGCTGCCGGTCTGGTCGTCGCTGGCGGAGGAAACACTGGCGCCCTACGGTACGGCGGCGGCCTATGGCGAGGAGATCCGCGCCTCGCTCGACGCGAAGAAGCCGGGCTTGCTCGTACTCGACCGCAATTTCGAGACCCAGTCGGTCGATCCAATGTTCCTCGAGCCGGAATGCGGGCTCGGCTGGTATGACTGGAAGGATGCAAAGCTCGAGCTCGTGCTCGGCGTGCAGTCGCCGTATGAGGCGACCGAGTCGATCGCGTACCTGCTCGGTAACGCGCGCGCCCCGTTCAAGCCGGCGCATATCAACACCCAGTTCACCTATGTCGGCGGTGGTTTCGGCGGACGCGATCACACGCCCTTCGTGCTGTATGTCGCGCTCGCGGCGCTGTTCTTTCCCGGCAAGCCGGTCCGTCTCGCGCATGACCGCTATCAGCAGTTCCAGGGCGGCATCAAACGTCATCCCTTCAAGATACGCTCGCAAATCGGGATCGACCGCGTAACCGGCAAGATCACCGCATTTGCCGCCGACCATGTGCTGGACGGTGGCGGGCTGCAGAACTTCTCGCCCAACGTGGCGACGGTGGCTGCCACCGCGGCGATCGGCATCTATGACGTTCCGAAGGTGGACGTCACCACGGTTGCATTGCATTCGCGCGGCGTGACCGCGGGCTCGATGCGCGGTTACGGGACGATCCAGAGCATGACCGCGCTCGAGGTCCTGATCGACGAAGCCGCGGCCGCATTGCCGCTCAACCCGATCGAATTCCGGCGGCGCAATGCGCTGAAGCAGAATGGTCGGACCATGACGGGAAATCCGTACATCGTGTCGGTGCGCACGCCGGAGATCCTGGACAAGCTCGAAATGCATCCGATCTGGCGGCAGCGCACTGAGGAGAAGGCGCGTCTTAAGTCGAGCGGAACGCTGGTCGGCACCGGTGTTGCCTGCGTCACCAAGGATTACGGCACCGGCGCAGACACCTCGCTCGGGCGGGTCGAGCTCAGCCCGGACGGCAAGATCTCGATCACCTGCGATCACGTGGAGATGGGTAACGGCATCGGCACCGCGCTCGCCAACCGCGTCGCGCTCCATCTCGGCGGCGTCGCCGACGAGGTGTCGGTGGCGCGGGTCGACACCTTCCAGCCGCTCGGGCTCGTCACCTCGGGCGACGTCCGCGCGATGGACGAGAGGACGCAGGACAATCTGGCGAAGAATCCGCGCTGGGTGCCGGAGATCAGCACCGCCACCAGCGCCTCGATCGGCGCGCATGTGGGCACGCACGCTGCCGCGGAAGCGGCGCGCGTCATCTTCCAGCACGGTCTATGGCCGGCGGCGCTGGCGCTCTGGCATATCCCTCCGACCGATCCCAGGGCGAAGGATTCCGCCAAGGCGAGCTGGAAGGGTGGGCATCTCGTCATGGCGGGCCTGCCGCCGCTCGACTTGCCGGCAATCGCCGCAGTCGCGCATGCGCATAATCTTGTCACGGGCGCCATCGCCCACAGCTTCTGCCGCTGGGCCTGGGCGCGGGCGCGTTTCCAGATCGGCACCGAGCAGCACCGGGCGGAGATCGACGCGCTGGCGATCCGCAAGGGCGGCGGAGCATTCGCGGCCCTGAAGCGCACCAGCGTCTGGTTTCCGCCGACCGACAACAACCGGATCGGCACGGCCTTCGCCTCGACCTGCGGCACGCTGGTGCGTGTCGAGATCGAGCGCGCCAGCGGCGCGATCCGCATCGCCAAGGCCTACAGCGTGTTCGAATGCGGTCAGCCATTGGTGCCGGAAGTCGTGATTGGCCAGGCGCAGGGCGGCTTTGCGATGGGTGTCGGCTATGCGCTCTTGGAGAATTTGCCGCCGCTCGAAGGCGGCCCCGGCAACGGGCAATGGAATCTCGGACAATATCTGGTGGCGCGCGGATCGGACCTGCCGCTGCATGATCTCGAGATCGAGATGCTGCCGCCGCTGACGCCGGACGAGCCGCCGAAGGGGATGGCGGAAGTCGTGATGATCCCGGTCGTGCCGGCGCTTCTCAACGCCATCTTCGACGCGACCGGGCATCGTTTCCAGCAGCTTCCGGTCACCCAGGCCATGCTCAAGGGAGTGACCGCGTGACGAGGCTTGCCATCACCATCAATGGCCGCGCGATCGAGCCGCTTGAAGTGCGCGACGATCTGTCGATGAATGATTTCCTGCGCGAATATCTCGGGATGACCGGCACCAAATTCGGCTGCGGCGCCGCGCAATGCCTGAGCTGCGCCATCATCGTCGATAATCCTGATGGCACCAGCTATGCGAGCCCGACTTGCGTCGTCCCGGCGGCAAGTTTCGACGGCAAGGCGATCCGGACCGTCGAGGGGCACGCGAAGAATGGCGAACTGACTGCGCTTCAGAAGGCCTTCATCGACCACTTCGCGTTCCAGTGCGGCTACTGCACGGCCGGCTTCCTGAACGAAGCTCAGGTCCTGCTGGAGCGTCTGGCGAAAAAGCCGGTGGCGCGCGCCGCGCTCGAACAAACCATTGCTGAGGCGCTTGACGGACACATCTGCCGCTGCACCGGCTACATCAAATATCACCGGGCGGTCCGCGACGTGATCCTCGCCGATCCCCAGCGCTATCTGGCCTGACCATGACATCAGACACGCGCTTCCGGATGCTTGCTTTGGTCACCGCGCTCGGCACGAGCCTGCTGACCGGGTATGCCGCTTCGCAAACCCTGTCGAACAATCTGGCCTCGCCCGAGAGTTTTGCCGATATCGCCGACCAAGATGCGCGATCGGCCGCGATCTTCACCGAGCTCGGCAAGGTGTTGACCCATCCGCGCTGCATGAACTGCCATCCCGCCGGCGATCGGCCGCGCCAGGGCGAGGGCGCCTGGCGCCGGCTGCATCAGCCGCCGATCGCGCGCGGCGCCGACGGTCACGGCCTGGAGGCGATGCGTTGCTCGATCTGTCACGGCAACGCCAATTTCGAGCCCGGCCGCATGCCCGGACATCCGGAATGGCACCTCGCGCCGCGCGAGATGGGGTGGGAAGGCAAGACGCTCGCCGAGATCTGCGAGCAGCTTCGGGATCCCGCCCGTAATGGCGGCCGCAAGGGCGAAGACCTGATCCATCACATCGGCGAGGACACGCTGGTCGGTTGGGCGTGGCATCCCGGCTTCGGCCGCTCGCCGGCTCCCGGCACGCAGCAACAGGCGGGAGCGCTGGTCGCCGCCTGGGTGAAGACCGGCGCCGCCTGTCCCGCGAAATAGGTTAGGCGAGGGCGCGCTGGCGGCGTCTGGCAGGCGGCCGGGCCTTGAGCGTGGTGTCGGCAAAGCCGAGCAAGCGGCCGTCGGAGGCGTGCAGCTCGAGCTTCTTCACGGGACGGCCGCTGTCGCGATCGACGAGCAGCGTTGCGATCTCTTCCGGGTGCTCGTCGAACTCCTCGGTCCATTGCCGAAGCGCGACCAGGATCGGGAAGATGCCGCGGCCTTTCGGCGTCGGCACATATTCCTGATAGGCGCTGCCGTCGGACGCCGGCGCCATCTGAAGGATCCCGCGATCGACCAGCGTGCGCAGCCGCGTCGTCAGGATGTTCTTCGCAAGCCCCAGGCTCTTTTGGAACTCGCCGAAGCGGCGGCGGCCGAGCAGGGCGTCGCGGACGATCAAAAGCGACCACCAGTCGCCAATGACATCGAGCGCGCGCGCGATCGGGCAATCCGCGTCGGCGAGAGAAGTGCGTTTGACCATGGCGGGTCTCCTTGTCCTGACATCACGGACTTGTGTAGTTGCAATATTAAACCAGATGGCCTAGGTGTGCAACACAAGTTTAATAATGCAACTGGATAGATAGGAAAGCAGCCATGAGACTCAAGAACAAGACCGCACTGATCACCGGCGGCAATAGTGGCATCGGGTTCGAGACCGCGCGGCTGTTCGTCGCCGAAGGCGCCAAGGTCATCATCACCGGCCGCAACCGGGAGACGCTGGATGCGGCGGCCAAGGTACTCGGGGCGAATGCGATCGCGCTCGTTGCCGACGCGACCGACGTTGCGGCGACGGAAGCCGCGATCGCGAAGGGCGTCGAGAAGTTCGGCAAGCTCGACATCGTCTTTGCCAATGCCGGCATTCCCGGTTCGACGCCGGTCGGCGGCACCAAGGTCGATGCGTTCGAGCAGGTGCTGCGCACCAACATCACCGCGGTGTTCTTCACGGTGCAGGCCGCGGTCGCGCATATGAACGACAACGGCTCGATCGTGCTGAACGGCTCGGTGATCTCCGTGCTCGGCAATCCCGGTTATGCCGCGTACGCCGCGAGCAAGGCCGGCGTGCGCGCGATGGCACGGGTGATGGCGTCAGAGCTCTCGCCGCGCGGCATTCGCGTCAACGTGGTGGCGCCCGGCGCGATCCGCACCCCGATCTGGGGCGCTGCGATCGCAACGCCGGAAGCTGAGAAAGCCTTTGAGGCGCGGATCAGCCGCACCACGCCGCTCGGCCGTATCGGCGAGCCCGAGCATATTGCGAAAACCGTGCTGTTCCTCGCATCCGACGATGCCGCACATATCCAGGGGCAGGAACTGTTCGTCGATGGTGGCGCGACTGCGTCTCCCGCCGGCGCGCCGATTTTCCGCTGATAGGCGGAGCACGTCGATCGATAACAACGGTGTCGTCCTGGCGAAAGCCAGGACCCATACCGCGGAATCTCTCCGTGTTACGCGGTGGTCGAGACCGCGTGTAGCAACGGCGGCCGCTGGTAATGGGTCCTGGCTTTCGCCAGGACGACACGGTGTGGTTGCAGCCGGGGTTCCATCGTTCCCACGCATTTTGAGGAAGAACCCTGCACTCGCATTGAACCTTCGTCGCGGCTTGAAGGACTACATTTTCGGCAGGGGTGATTTTTTGCCAGAAATGAATTGGAGAGTCCGAAATGCCTAAAGCTGTCGCTTCCACCATTCCCGCGTCGTATATTCCGACCAAGCCGATTGCCAGCGAGTTCGATTTCAATCAGCTGGTTCCGATCGCGCTGTTTTCCGGAATTGGTTTGCTCGTTTCACTGGTTGCGATTTTATCCGGCATGCAGGGCGCCTGGTACTGAGCTTTTTTCCGCTCGCATCATTGCAACCGCCCGCCGCTGTTGAGCCAGCGGGCGGTGCCAATCCAGGATCTATGCGGCCTGAAGTTTCGTCGCCGCTTCGAGCGCGCCGGCGAGCGCCTTTTCGCGATGTCCGGCCTGAATGCCGTCGGCCGGGATGAATTCGAGATTGGTCACGCCGATAAAGCCGAACACGCCGCGCAGATAGCTTTCGAGATGTTCGAGGGCAGCGGTAGGCGTGCCGGCACCGTAGAAGCCACCGCGCGAGATCGCGACGATCACGCGCTTGTTGCCGGCGAGTCCCTCAGCACCGTTCTCACCGTATTTGAAGGTCTTGCCCGGGACCAGGATGCGGTCGATCCACGCCTTGAGCTGGCTCGGAATGGTGAAATTGTACATGGGCGCGCCGAGCACGACGATGTCGGCGGCCAGAAACTCCTCCAACACGGCTTGGCCAGCGGCAAGGTCCGCCTGCACTTCGGCAGCGGGCGCGGCGCCTTGGGCGGCGGCGAGATGCGAGCCGGAGAGATGGGCGAGCGGGGTGGTCGTGAGATCGCGGTAAGTGATTGCGAGGCCGGGGGTCGCCTGGCGCAGGCGGTCGACGATGGCGGCGGAAACCTGGCGGCTAACGGAGTGCGGGCCGAGAACGCTGGAGTCGATATGCAGGAGCTTCATGGGGGTCACCTTGGTATAAGTTTGTAACTGGCGCTATATGAGTGACCGTCGTAAAATCGCGCAAGAACGCACATTTTTGAGCCCCGAGCACAACCATGAAACCCGAGCACATCCGTGTGCCTAGCCTGCCACCTCCACCCCACGCCCATGAGGGAGGCGACTGCCGCGCGGTCGCTTCCGTACTGGCGCGGGTCGGCGACAAATGGAGCGTGCTGTTGATCATGATGCTCGGCGACGGGCCAAAACGCTTCAACGAGCTGAAGCGGATGATCGGCGGCATCTCGCAGCGGATGCTGACCTTGACCTTGCGCGGCCTCGAACGCGATGGCCTTATCACGCGCACGGTATTTCCGACCATTCCGCCGCGCGTCGATTACGAGCTGACCGACCTCGGACGTGGTCTGGCAAAACCGGTGCAGGCGCTCGGCCAATGGGCCTTCGAGCACAAGCAGGAAATCGAGGGCGCACGGACCAAGTTCGACGGCCGCAACGAGGACTAGGTCAGCGAAGGCGACGCTTCACAGGTGCGCGATCACGCTCATAACAAGGATTTTAGGATATCGAGGTCGTGCAGTCGGCGCGTTGTCTCCTATGTGTTGTGGGATAGGAGATTGATCATGATGACGATCAGACTAGCGATTGCCATGTGCGTAGCTGTTGGCCTCGCAAGCGCGCCCTTCGCTGCGGAAGCGAAGAAGCACAAGCACATCACGCACTATGTTTCGGACGTTCAAACCGGCGGTTATGCGAACGGCGCGGTGTCGACGGCGGGGGTGTCGGTGCCAGTAAACGGACCCCATGGATCATCCGGACTGTCTGTTGGAACGGTCACGGCTCCCTCAGTGGGGACGTATAGTTGGCCATCGGTAGGCGTGACAAACTCGGTGCCCACCTGGAGCAACACGATGCCGCGCTAGCGCGCGCGTCCTAGAGGAGCGACACCAGGCCGCCGCCGTGGCGTTCGAGGCGTCCGGCGAGCTCAAGCTCCAAAAGGATGGTGCGCACGATCGAAGCGGGCGCGCCGGACATCCGGATCAGATCGTCGATCGAGACCGGGGTCGGGCCGAGCAGGCCGATGATCTGCGCGCGATCGCCGGCGTTGGGATCGCCTTCGAGCGGCTCGTCGTCTTCGCGGAGCGGCAGTATTGCCGGCCGCTCCATGATCGGCGCGACCGCCTGGATCACGTCGCTGGCTTCGGTGACCAGCGTCGCGCCCTGCTTGAGCAAATCGTTGGTGCCGGCCGCGCGCGGATCGAGCGGCGAGCCCGGCACGGCAAAGACCTCGCGGCCCTGTTCGGCCGCCATTCGCGCCGTGATCAGCGAGCCCGAACGTTGTGCGGCCTCGATCACGACGACGCCGAGCGCGGCGCCCGAGATCAGGCGGTTGCGGCGGGGAAAGTCGCGTGCCCGCGGCTCGTGACCGAGCGGCATTTCGGAAATCGCAGCGCCCTTCGCGTCGAGAATTGCGGCGAGCAGTCTTCATGCTCCGGCGGATAGATCCGGTCATGGCCACCGGCCAGCACCGCAACCGTGCCGCTCGCAACACTGGCGCGATGTGCCGCCTGGTCGATGCCGCGCGCCAGTCCCGAGATGATGATAAAGCCGGCCTCGCCAAGCTCGCGGGCCAGCGCGCTTGCGAATTTCAGCCCCGTGCCCGACGCATTGCGTGAGCCGACAATGGCAATCATCGGCCGCATCAGCGTATCCAGCGCGCCGCGCACGCCAAGCAGCGGCGGCGCATCGTCGATACCAGCAAGCCGCGGCGGATAGCCGGCTTCTTCCGGCGCCAGCAGCGAAATGCCGAGCGTCTTGCAGGCCGCCAACTCGCCGCGCGCATCCTGCTCGCTGCAAATGCGCGGCTGCCGCGAAGCCCCGCCGCGCCGCGCCAGATCAGGCAGCCGCCCCAGCGCCTCGCGCGCGCTGCCGCAATGATCGAGCAGCGAACGAAACGTCCGCGGCCCCGGTATTATGGCGCAAACGCCACAAGAATTTTAAGCCGTCCACACCACGTCTCCGCCAACAACGGAGACGCCCATGCCCAGCGGCAACAGACCAACACGCGATCCTCACACCCGGCCAGCGATCCATACGCTTGAACGGCTTCACTCGGAACTAGGTGGCGCGATCCTAGAGAACCGCCAGAAGCATCAAGAGCTGAGCGACCAGATGCGCCAGGTGGAAGCCGTCATCAAGATGCTGGACCCCAGTTACAACCTTGGCCGGATCGCCGTGAAGCGGCGGAAGCCAAACAAGTGGTTCAAGCGTGGCACGCTATACCGGCGTGCGCTGGACGTGCTCAGGACTGCCACAGACCCGATGACGGCAAGCGAGATCGGGGCGGCTGTGCTCAAGGCCCATGGGGTGGAAGGCGCCTCTTCAGAGGACGTACAAGGCATTGCGCTGGGCATACAGCACAGCCTCAAGAACCATGATGGCAAAGGCGTCCAGCGCGTCGGGGAAGCTAGTCCCGCGCGCTGGGCTCTCGCGTCTAGTCAGCCTTAGGCTTCTTCCCTGTGCCCTTACATGCCGGGCATGGATGCCAAAGGATTTTCCGTATCGGGTAAGGTGATCTCACCTTGGTTTCAGTCCCGGTACCGAAACAGGCTTGGCAGTCTTCTTCCGTGGATGTCGTCGCGTTCATGGCTTTGCTCCTAGGCCCACGAGTCGGGGCGCGAGGATCACGACATTCGGCTGCTCAAAGTACAACGCACCGCCTTCAATGGACGGCGAGGCCAACCCGGCCGGGTGGCGAATCGTGAGCAATCAATAATGCGTTCGCGGCCTTTTGCGGCAGATCAACGCCCTATATTTCTGTTACACTACCTTGACAGCGCTCTTGGCCGGGCGAATGTTAACGCATTCTCAACTTGGCCGGGAACAAACTGTCTTCGACTGACTTGTTTTGCGTCAATCGGTGAGGTTTCCCCCATGGACCGCATCATCATGATATTGGAATTGTTGGCCTTTTTTACTATGGGCTTGGTGGCTGCATTGACGGTTGCTAACGCAGCTATGCTTGTGGCTGGATTGATGCATCAAGACCGCCTCGTGAAGAAGACCCAAATGGCCCTTGCGAACGTTTTGTGGGTATTCCGCCTTGGGGGAGGCAGTGCGAGATATGACGATCGCCGGCATCACGTAAGTGGCGGCGCCTGAGCCCCTTACAGCTTACGGAATTGGTGTTCTAGGCAGCCTTGCTGTCGAGTTGGCTGCTGCCGTCAAACTCACGATAGAGCACGACGGCGTCTGTCCCCCAATCTACAAGCGCCCATTTTATTTGCTTGTCCGCATATTGTTCGCGGTTATCGGGGCGGGACCTCTCCCTGTCATGATGGATGCATCGTCGCTTTGGAGTGCATTCTATCTAGGGATTAGCGCTCCCCTCGTATTTGATAGGCTGGCGCGAGGATTGCAGCCTGACAAACTCTTACCGCCGCCGGCAGCGCCACCGCATGGTTAGTCGGCGATATGGCGCTGCCAATAGCCGGTAAAATCGACACTCTTGCCGCGCTTCAAAGCCAGCTTCGCAATCCGGTTCACCTGTTCGCCGTTCGAGACGCGGCGGTTGTCCTCTCGCCATGAGGACTCTTGTGCGTAGCGGAGGAGATACGCTCCCGCGATGTGATGGTGGATGCCGATTTCGGCGCGGCGCAACCGACTAAAGTATTCCTCAGCTTGGTTGGTGCATGCGCCGTCCAAGGAGTATGCTTCCTGATGATTGATTCGTTTCATTTCAAAGCGCTCGTGAAGTCCATCCCATGAGGAGGCTTCGTCGGCATGAACAACCGTTCCCTTGGCAATGCGGGCACGAATGAAGGCGGACGCTTGGCTTTCCGCACCAAACACGGCTGGGACCGAGTTGCCGCCGCGCTCGCGGATGACGACGACCACCTTCCGTTTTCCGGACTGGTTCTGGCTATAGCGACGGTCGCGGCGGTGCTCCTTCTGGTTAGCTGGTTTTACATAGCCACCAAAATAACCGCCATCGACCTCCGCTTCCTTGCCTTCGCCCCCGACAATCCGGCCCTTCAATTCGTCGGCCATGGCTTCGCGCAACTTGTGTAGGAGGACAAAGGCGCACTTGTAGGAGACGCAGAGATCGCGGGAGAGCGCGAGCGCGGACTTGCCCTTGACCTCATTGGTGAAGATAGCGATGGCGGCGAGATAGCAG
>Ga0210384_10002322_pt1 | contig 23407 bp, 28 predicted proteins | sample IncBWH2MmetaG_FD_160574 | JGI IMG/M metagenome (GOLD analysis project Ga0210384, IMG submission 160574) | Forest soil microbial communities from Barre Woods Harvard Forest LTER site, Petersham, Massachusetts, United States - Inc-BW-H-2-M | ecosystem: Environmental > Terrestrial > Soil >...
ATTCGGCAATTCTGGAACCGTGAGCGGCGGCGGCGGCGGTGGCGGCGACCCCGGACACTACGCCGGCAACGGCGGCAATGGCGGCGCGGGCGTTCAGTTCGGCAGCGGGGGGACCTTCACCAACATCGGTACCGTGAGCGGCGGCAATGGCGGCGGCGGCGGTGGTGGCGGTAGCGCTAACGGCGGCAATGGCGGCGCGGGCGTTCAGTTCAGCAGCGGGGGGACCTTCACCAATATCGGTGCCGTGACCGGCGGCAATGGCGGCGTCGGCGGTAGCATTATTGGCGGCAATGGCGGCACCGGCGGCACCGGCGTTCAGTTCACCAACGGGGGAACCTTCACCAACTCCGGTTCGGTGACCGGCGGTACAGGCGGTCTCAACTTCGTCTCCGGCCGCGGCGGCGCGGGCGCCGGCGTGTCCGGGGCAAATCTCGCCATCGTCAACAGCGGCACGATCAGCGGCGGGCTCGGCGGGGCTGGCGCCCGCGCCGACGCCATCGCCTTCACCGGCGGCATCAACAGCCTGACCCTGTGGGCGAATTCGATTATCAATGGCAATGTCATTGCCGCCGGCACATCCAACACGCTGGCGCTCGGCGGCGCTGCGAACGGCAGTTTCGACGTCGCACAGATCGGCCCGAGCGCCCAGTATTAGGGCTTCGGTCTGTTCCAGATGACCGGCACCGGCGTCTGGACACTGACCGGGACCAATTCCAGCGCGATGCCATGGACCATCGCTGCCGGCACGCTGGCCGTGAATGCTAGCATTCAGAATTCCACCATGACCGTAAACAGCGGCGGCACGCTCGCTGGCACCGGCATCGTCGGCAACACCCAGGTCAATGCCGGCGGCGTCTTCGCGCCCGGCAGCGGCGCGCCGGGTTCATCGATGACGGTGAATGGAAGCCTGACGTTGGCGTCGGCGGCGATCTATCTGGTGCAGATCAATCCGGCGACGTCATCCCTTGCCAATGTCACGGGAACGGCGACACTCGGCGGCGCGACGGTCAGCGCGAACTTCGCGAGCGGCAGCTACATCTCGAAGCAATACACGATCCTCACCGCCGGCAGCGTCAGCGGCACCTTCGGGACGTTCAACAACACCAATTTGCCGACGAATTTCCACGATAGCCTGAGCTACGACGCAACCCACGCCTATCTCGATCTGGCTCTAAACTTCGGCATTCCGGGCCATCTCAATGGTAACCAGCAGGCGGTCGGCAACGCCCTGACCAACTTCTTCAACACCACCGGCGGCATCCCGATGACGTATGCTGCATTGTCGTCGGCTCAGCTCTCGCAGGCCTCCGGCGAGCTCGGGACGGGCGCGCAGCAGACCACGTTCCAGGCGATGGGCCAGTTCCTGGGACTGCTCACCGATCCCTTCATGGGCCGCGGCGGCGCCGTCAACGGCGCGGCGGCACCGACGGGCTATGCGGACGAGGAGGGCGATCAAGCGAGCGCCTATGCCGCGCGAAAAAAGAGCGCCGACAGCTTCGGCCTCCTCACCAAGGCGCCCTACGCGAAGGTCTATGAGCCGCGCTGGAGCGTTTGGGCCTCTGGCTTTGGCGGTTCGCAATCCACCGATGGCAATACAGCGTTGGGGTCGAACAGCACCACGAGCAGCATCTATGGCACCGCGGTCGGCGCCGACTATCTGCTCTCGCCGCACACCATCGCGGGCTTTGCGATGGCCGGCGGCGGTACAAACTTCTCCGTGGTGAACAGCGGCAGCGGCCGATCCGACCTGTTCCAGGCCGGCGCCTATGTCCGCCACACCGAGGGGGCGGCCTACGTGACTGCCGCGCTCGCTTATGGCTGGCAGGACATCACCACCAACCGGACGGTGACGATCGCCGGCCTCGATCAGTTGCGCGCCGAGTTCAATGCCAATGCGTGGTCGGGGCGTGTCGAAGGCGGCTATCGCTTCGTCGCGCCTGTCGCCGGTGGCGTTGGCATCACGCCCTATGCCGCGGGCCAGTTCACCACCTTCGATCTGCCGGCCTATGCCGAGAGCGTGGTCACGGGCACGCCGAATTTTGCGCTGGCCTATGGCGCCCAAAGCGTCACCGACGCGCGCAGCGAGCTTGGCGTTCGCAGCGACAAATCCTTCGCGGTCCAAAACGGTATCCTGACGCTGCGCGGCCGCGTCGCCTGGGCGCATGATTTCGATCCGAGCCGCGCCGCCGCCGCGACATTCCAGGCGCTGCCTGGCGCGAGCTTCGTGGTCAACGGCGCGGCGCAGGCGAGCGAGTCCGCGCTGACCACGGCGTCTGTCGAGATGAAATGGATGAACGGTTGGTCCGCGGCGGGGACCTTCGAGGGCGAGTTCTCGGATGTCACCAGCAGCTACGCTGGCAAGGGCGTCGTACGCTACGCATGGTGATCGTTACTCCGCGTGTTCGTGCGCTTTGGTCTCGAAATGCTCGACCATGAGCTTGCGGTAGTGCGCGGCCATTTCGCGATAATGCTGCCGTGAAATCGGATCGGCGGCGTTGTCGGCACGCTGTTCGAACATTTCGGCTTTCTGCCGGAAAACGGATGCGTCGGACATGGCTCGCTCCCTTCACGGAGTCATTTAAGGATTAGTCGCGCCGACCAAATGGCGGATGACGTCGGTTGATTTCACGATCGAGTGAGACGGTGCCTCAGTAGCCGGCTTCGACGGCCTGTACCGTGAGCCTGCCTGCGAAGAGCTGATATTCCAGGTCTTCAATCACTTGCGCTGCCCGCTCCCGCGATAATGCGTCGCCCGGTTCCATGGCGAGCCCGCGGGCCCGTGAGAGCTTGCGTTGCAGTTCTTCATGTTCGCGCCGTGTCATCTGCGTGGTCCTCGTGAAGGTCCGGTTGGATAACCATTGGTGCGAAGCTAGCGGCGTTCGGTTCGCGCCGTACGTGATACCGCTCACGCCGATCTCGCGATGGGGGAGTCGATTTCCGTGATGGGCAGATTAGGTACGGATGCAGCGTGGCGGGCGAGAGCTCGTGCCACGTTCGTCATTCCGGGATGCGCCGTCAGGCGCGGGCCCGGAATCCATAACCGCGATCGGGAGGATGGATTCCGGGCTCGACGCTGTCGCGTAGCCCCGGAATGACGGCGGGGGAAGGTGGGTTCCATGGCAATCCCCCCAATCCCCACCATATCTGGCATAAATACCAAGGCCCTACCGCAATCGCTTGGCCGAGGCGGGCCAATGTGCTATTCGGCTCGCACCCGCTTGACCGCCACCCAAAGACCGGCCGCGCCCCTAGGGGGTTGCGGGCGTTGAGGATATTTCGCCGATGAACCCTCCCTCGACCAGCGCCAAGACTGCTTCCGCTCCCGATTCCTTCTTCACCGCCAGCCTTGCGCAGGCCGATCCCGAGATCGCGGCCGCGATCCAGGGCGAGCTCGGCCGGCAGCGGCATGAGATCGAGCTGATTGCGTCGGAAAACATCGTCAGCCGCGCCGTGCTGGAAGCGCAGGGTTCGGTGATGACCAACAAATACGCGGAAGGCTATCCGGGCGCGCGGTACTATGGCGGTTGCGAATGGGTCGACGTTGCCGAGACGCTGGCGATCGAACGCGCCAAGAAGCTGTTCGGCGCCGCCTTCGCCAATGTGCAGCCAAACTCCGGCAGCCAGATGAACCAGGCGGTGTTTCTGGCGCTGTTGCAGCCCGGCGATACCTTCATGGGCCTTGATCTCGCCGCCGGCGGGCATCTCACCCATGGTTCGCCGGTCAACATGTCCGGCAAATGGTTCAAGGCTTCGCACTACACCGTGCGCCGCGAGGACCAGCTCATCGACATGGACGCGGTCGCCAGGCAGGCCGAGCAGGTGAAGCCAAAACTGATCATCGCCGGCGGCTCGGCCTATTCGCGCCCCTGGGACTTCAAGCGCTTCCGCGAGATCGCGGATAGCGTCGGCGCGTATCTGCTGGTCGACATGGCGCATTTCGCCGGTCTCGTTGCCGGCGGCGTGCATGCGTCGCCGGTGCCCTACGCGCATGTCACGACCACGACCACGCACAAGTCGCTGCGCGGCCCGCGCGGTGGCCTGATCCTCTGGAACGATGAGGCGCTCACCAAGAAGCTCAACTCGGCGATCTTCCCGGGTTTGCAGGGCGGTCCCCTGATGCATGTGATCGCGGCGAAGGCGGTGGCGTTTGCGGAAGCGTTGCGGCCGGACTTCAAGGTCTACGCGAAGAACATTGTCGAAAACGCCAAGGCGCTGGCGGAAACGCTGCGCGGCCACGGCTTCGATATCGTCTCCGGCGGCACCGACAACCATCTGATGCTGGTCGATCTTCGCCCGAAGGGGCTGAAGGGCAACGTCTCGGAGAAGGCACTGGTCCGCGCCGCCATCACCTGCAACAAGAACGGCATTCCCTTCGATCCCGAGAAGCCGTTCGTCACCTCCGGTTTGCGGCTCGGTACGCCGGCTGCGACCACGCGCGGTTTCGGCGTCGCGGAGTTCAAGCAGGTCGGCAGCATGATCGCCGAAGTGCTGGGCGCGATCGCGCAGTCCGAGGGCGGCCAGGCGCCGCTGGTGGAAGCTGCCATCAAGGAACGGGTCAAGGCGCTCACCGATCGTTTCCCGATCTATTAAGTCAAAGGCGCTTTCGAATGCGTTGCCCGAGCTGCAACAGCCTCGATACCCAGGTGAAGGACTCCCGTCCGACGGAAGACTCTTCCGTCATCCGTCGGCGGCGGGTGTGCGTGTCCTGCAATTTCCGTTTCACCACCTTCGAGCGCGTGCAGCTTCGCGAGCTCACCGTCATCAAGCGCAACGGCCGCCGCGTGCCGTTCGACCGCGACAAGCTGGTGCGCTCGGTGTCGGTCTCCTTGCGCAAGCGGCCGGTGGACAGCGAGCGCGTCGAGAAGATGGTCTCAGATATCGTGCGTGAATTGGAGAGCGGCGGGGAGGCGGAGGTCTCCTCCGAGGTGATCGGCGAGATCGTGATGGAGCATCTGCGCAAGCTCGACGACGTCGCCTATGTCCGCTTCGCCTCGGTCTATCGCAACTTCCGCGAGGCAAAGGACTTCGAGAACCTGCTCGGCGAGCTGTCCGGCGAAGAGGACGCCGCCAGGATCGTCACGATACGCAAATGATCTTCCGCATCCTGGAAGATCAGCTCAGGGAAAAATCGAGCGCCGCCAAGGAAGCCGCAAGGGAAGCGGATCGCCGCTACATGCTGCTGGCGCTGAGCCTCGGCCGGCGCGGGCTCGGTCGAACCTGGCCTAATCCAGCCGTCGGCGCGGTCGTGGTGAAGGATGGTGCGATCGTCGGGCGCGGCTGGACCCAGCCCGGCGGCCGCCCGCATGCAGAGCCCGAAGCGCTGAGGCGCGCCGGTGAGGCGGCGAGGGGCGCGACGCTTTACGTCACGCTCGAGCCCTGTTCGCATTTCGGCAAGTCGCCGCCTTGCGCCGACGCCATCATCGCTTCCGGCATTTCCCGCGTCGTCGCCGCGATCGAGGATCCCAATCCGGAAGTCGCGGGTAAGGGCCACGCCAAGCTGCGCGCCGCCGGCATCGCTGTCGATGTCGGCCTTTTCGCAGAAGAGGCTGCCCGCGACCACGCCGGCCACTTCCGTCGCGTCCGTGAGGGACGCCCGCATGTGATCTTGAAGCTCGCGGTATCCACGGACGACAAGATCGGCGCCGCCGATGGCAAGCCGGTCGCGATCACTTGTGAAGCGGCGCGGACACGGGTGCATCTGTTGCGCGCACAGAGCGACGCCATCCTGGTCGGTATCGGCACGGTGCTGTCAGACGATCCGCTCCTGACCTGTCGTCTGCCCGGTATGGCCGCGCGTTCGCCCGTGCGGGTGGTGCTCGACCGTGCCTTGCGCATTCCCGGCACCAGCCGGCTGGTGCATTCGGCGCGCGAGACGCCGCTGTGGGTGGTCGCTTCGGAACTGGCGGATGCCCCGGCCGCGGCGAAACTCGGCGCGGCGGGCGCACAGGTGCTGCGGATTGCGCCGACCTCAGCGCCAGAACTTGATCTGAAAGGCCTTGATCTCAAGGGTGTGCTGCACGCGCTGTCCGCCAAGGGTATCACGAGGCTGATGGTGGAGGGCGGCAGCCGCGTGGCTTCGTCCTTCGTGGCCGCCGATCTCGTTGACGAGGCCTGGCTGCTGCGCGGGCGCGAAACCATCGGCGCCGGCGGCGTTGCTGCGCTGGATGCATTGCCGCTGTCGGAAATCACGCAGTCGCCGCGGCTGAAACTTCGTGCTAGCGAGACGCTGGCTAGCGACACCCTTTCGATCTACGAGCGCGCATAAACATGTTCACCGGCATTGTCACCGATATCGGCGAGATCACGAGCCTGAAGCCGGTGGCGCAGGGGCAATTGCACCGGCTGCGCATTGCCTGCGCCTACGATCAAGCCACCATCGCCGACGGAGCCTCGATCGCCTGCAACGGCGTGTGTCTTACGGTCGTGGCCTCGGGTGTCGAGGGCAGCAAAACCTGGTTCGATGTCGACGCCGCCGCCGAGACGCTGGCGATGACTACCGCGAAACATTGGGCGGTCGGCACCAGGCTCAATCTGGAACGGGCACTGAAGATCGGCGATGAGCTCGGCGGTCACATCGTGGCGGGCCATGCCGACGGCATCGCGAAACTCCAAAGCCGTGACGACCTCCCGGACATGGCGCGGTTCGAGCTGTCGACCACGCGCGAACTCGCGCGTTTTATCGCGCCGAAGGGCTCGATTACGCTGGATGGGGTGTCGCTGACGGTCAACACCGTGCAGGACGTGAGCTTTTCAGTGCTGATCATCCCGCATACGCTTGAAGTCACCACGCTTTCCGGCTGGCGCGCGGGCGGCGAGGTTAATATTGAGGTTGACTTGATGGCGCGCTATGCCGCACGCCTGACCGAGATGAAGGTGTAAGATGGCAGACGCGCGGCGCGCCCCTCTGAAGGACCAGACCGATATTTCCGGCGCTTGCGCGCTGATCGTGGAAGCGCGCTTCTATGACGACATCCAGGATGCGCTGCTGGAAGGCGCGATTGCGGAACTGAAGGCGGCGGGCGTTTCGTACGACATCATTACGGTGCCGGGCGCTTTGGAGATTCCAGCCGCGATCTCGATCGCAATAACGTCCGGTAAATACGGCGGCAGCCCATATGACGCGGCGATTGCACTCGGCTGCGTCATTAAAGGCGAGACGATCCATTTCGAGATTGTCTCGATGGAATCCTCACGCGCGTTGATGGATCTGGCCGTCGCAGCAAAATTTCCAATCGGCAATGGCATCCTGACCGTCAACAATGAAGAGCAGGCCTGGGCGCGGGCGCGTGCCTCGGAACTCAACAAGGGCGGCGACGCCGCGCGCGCGGCGCTCGCGATGCTGCGCATCAAGCGCCGGCTGGCGAAGGCTTGAAGATGATGGCCGAGAGTAAACCGGCGAAAGGTCCTGAGAAGAAAGCCAACCGGCGCGGCGCGGCGCGGCTCGCCGCCGTGCAGGCGCTCTACCAGATGGACATCGCAGGCGCCGGGATCAACGACATCTTTGCCGAGTTCGAGAGCCACTGGCTCGGCAATGAGGTCGAGGGCGAGAAATATCTGCCGGCGGAAGCTGCGTTCTTCCGCGACGTCGTTGCCGGCGTGGTCCGCGACCAGGCCAAGCTCGATCCCCTGATCGACGACGCGCTGTCGAAGGGCTGGCCCTTGAAGCGGATCGACGCGATCCTGCGCGCGGTGCTGCGGGCAGGGGCCTACGAATTGGAGCATCGCAAGGACGTGCCCGGCCGCGTCGTCGTCTCCGAATATGTCGATGTCGCGCACGCCTTTGTCGAGCGCGAGGAGACCGGCATGGTGAATGCCGTGCTCGATCAGATCGCCCGCCAGTTTCGCGGCGACGAGTTTTCACGTGGCTAGCGGCGCCTCCGGCGAGGACTCGCTGATCGCGCGCTATTTCAAGCCGCTTGCGACCGACGCCGGCGCATTTGCCCTGGATGATGACGCCGCGGTTCTGAAGGCACGCGGCGAGGACATCGTGGTGACCACGGACGCCATCGTCGAGGGCGTGCACTTTCTGCCCGACGATCCCCCGGACACCATCGCGCGCAAGGCGCTGCGGGTGAACCTGTCGGATGTCGCGGCGAAAGGTGCTGCGCCTGCCGGCTTCGTGCTGACGCTGGCGCTGCGAAGCGTGGATGAGGCCTGGCTCGCAGCCTTTGCCGGCGCACTTGGCGAAGACGCCAGATCGTTCGGCTGCCCGCTGCTTGGCGGCGACACCGTGTCGACGTCGGGTCCGCTGACGGTGTCGATCACCGCCTTCGGCCGTGTGCCGGAAGGCAAGATCGTTCATCGCAGCGGCGCCAAGCCCGGAGACCGGGTGATGGTGACCGGCACGATCGGCGATGCTGCGCTGGGGCTCGATATCCTTAAAGGTGGTCCGGTCGCGGCCGCGCTGGTGGGCGATCCCACAGCCAAGGAGTTGCTGGTCTCCCGTTATCGCGTGCCGCAGCCGCGCAACGATCTGGCCGATGCCGTGCGCGCGCATGCGAGCGCATCTATGGACGTGTCCGATGGGCTCGCCGGCGATCTCACCAAACTCTGTGCGGCGTCAGGTGTCTCCGCAGATATCGATACGCCGCTCGTTCCGTTGTCGGTCGCGGCCGCCGGCCTGCTGGGCCGCGGCGTGGTCGGCTTGGACGGGCTGATCGCCGGTGGCGACGATTACGAAATCCTGTGCACGGTTCCGCAAGCGCGACTCGCTGATTTCACGCAGGCTGCCGGCCGGGCAGGGGTTGCCGTGACCGAGATCGGCGCCATCGTTGCCGGAACCGGCGCACCGCGGTTTATGGACGCGAAGGGCAGCGAGATCGTGTTGACGCGCCGGTCGTACAGCCACTTCTGACCCGGCGCCGGTAATGGAATTTTGATGTCGACGACAGCCCCATCAGCGATGAAAGTCGTTCCCGGCCGGGAATGCGGAAGCTGCTCGCTTTGCTGCAAGGTCTACAACGTTCCCGAAATCGAAAAGCCCGCCGGCAAATGGTGCCAGCACTGCACGCCCGGCAAGGGCTGCGCGATCCACGATGCGCTTCCCCAGCAATGCGCGGAATTCAATTGCCTGTGGCTCACGGAGCCGACCATGTCCGAGGCATGGAAGCCGGAGCGTTCGAAGATGGTCGTCAGCATCTTTCCGCAGACCGGTTTCATCTACGTTCAGGTCGATCCCACTGCGCCGTCGGCCTGGCGCAAGCAGCCCTATTACGACCGGCTACGGCAATTGGCTCGAACCAATCTCGAACTCGGCGCTCACATCGTTGTCTTCGTCAATGACCAGGCGACCCTGATCATGCCGGACCAGGACGTGCCGCTAGGCCCGATGAAGCCGACCGACGGATTTTCGGTTCGGCGGGTTCTTGGTCCGAATGGCCCGACCTACGAGGTGAGGCGGGGCGAGGCGCCCTCGACCGGACCGCTGCGTTAGGATTTTTCGCCTTACGCGTGGGCCGACTCGTTTTGGCCGGAGCGGCCCGGTTGCGCCGGTTGCCGGTCCAATCGCAAAATGTCGCGCCAAAACCGGTGCTTGCCGCTCAAAAAAGCCCGGTTTTCGCCCTCGGCGGCGTTGCGCGGCCGGGTTGATTTTGGCATGGTCCGGCCCGATTTGAGGCCGTCCTTTTGGGCAGGGCGGGCCTCCTTTTTGAGCGTCCGCCGCGTTCGCGGCCCGGGCGTGGGGCCATCCAAGATCTGAGGCAAATTAGATGACAGCATTGTGGTTGATCGTGCTCTGCGGGGCACTTTCCATTCTCTACGCCATCTGGGCGACGAGTTCGGTCATGAAGGCCGACGCCGGTAATCCGCGGATGCAGGAAATTGCGGCCGCCGTGCGCGAAGGCGCGCAGGCCTATTTGCGCCGCCAATACACCACGATCGGTATCGTCGGCATCGTGATCTTCGCGCTGCTCGCCTATTTCCTCGGCACGCTGGTTGCGATCGGCTTTGCCATCGGCGCGATCCTGTCGGGCGCGGCCGGCTTCATCGGCATGAACGTCTCGGTTCGGGCCAACGTGCGCACGGCGCAGGCGGCGACCACCTCGCTCGCCGGCGGCCTCGAGCTCGCCTTCAAGGCCGGCGCGATCACCGGCATGCTGGTGGCCGGTCTCGCGTTGCTCGGTGTCACCATCTATTTCGCGATCCTGACCCATGGCATGGGCCTGGAAGCAGACAGCCGCACCGTCGTCGACGCCATGGTGGCGCTCGGTTTCGGCGCCTCGTTGATCTCGATCTTCGCCCGTCTCGGCGGCGGCATCTTCACCAAGGGTGCTGACGTCGGCGGCGACCTCGTCGGCAAGGTCGAGGCCGGCATCCCCGAGGACGATCCGCGCAACCCCGCCACCATCGCCGACAACGTCGGTGACAATGTCGGCGACTGCGCCGGCATGGCGGCCGACCTGTTCGAGACCTATGCGGTGACCGCGGTCGCCACCATGGTGCTCGCCGCGATCTTCTTCGCCAAGACGCCGATCCTCACCAACATGATGACCCTGCCGCTCGCCATCGGCGGCATCTGCATCATCACCTCGATCATCGGCACCTTCTTCGTCAAGCTCGGCTCCAATCAGTCGATCATGGGCGCGCTGTACAAGGGCCTGATCGCCACCGGCGTGTTGTCGCTCGTCGGCGTGGCCGGCGTGATCTACACCCTGATCGGCTTCGACAAGCTGCCGGGCGTCGACTACACCGGCTTGGCGCTGTTCGAATGCGGCGTGGTCGGCCTCGTCGTCACCGCGCTGATCATCTGGATCACCGAATACTACACCGGCACCGACTATCGCCCGGTCAAGTCGATCGCGGCGGCCTCGGTCACCGGCCACGGCACCAACGTGATCCAGGGTCTTGCCATCTCGATGGAAGCGACCGCGCTGCCCGCGATCGTGATCATCGCCGGCATCCTCGTCACCTACAGCCTCGCCGGCCTGTTCGGCATTGCGATTGCGACCGCAACCATGCTGGCGCTGGCCGGCATGGTCGTGGCGCTCGACGCTTTCGGCCCGGTCACCGACAACGCCGGCGGCATCGCCGAAATGGCGGGCCTGCCCAAGGAAGTCCGCAAGTCCACCGATGCGCTCGACGCGGTCGGCAACACCACCAAGGCGGTGACCAAGGGCTACGCGATCGGCTCCGCCGGTCTCGGCGCGCTGGTGCTGTTTGCGGCCTATAACCAGGACCTCAAGTTCTTCATCAGCAACGGCACCGGTTACTTCAAGGGCGTCAATCCGGACTTCTCGCTGAACAACCCCTATGTAGTGGTCGGCCTGCTGTTCGGCGGTTTGCTGCCCTACCTGTTCGGCGCAATGGGCATGACCGCGGTCGGCCGTGCCGCCGGCGCGATCGTCGAAGAGGTCCGTCGTCAGTTCCGCGAGAAGCCCGGCATCATGCAGGGCACGGACAAGCCCGACTACGGCAAGGCCGTCGACCTCCTGACCAAGGCGGCGATCAAGGAAATGATCATCCCGTCGCTGCTCCCGGTGCTGTCGCCGATCTTCGTCTACTTCGCGATCTATGCGATCGCGGGCGGCGGCGCGGCCGGCAAGTCGGCGGCATTCTCCGCCGTCGGCGCCATGCTGCTCGGCGTGATCGTCACCGGTCTCTTCGTTGCGATCTCGATGACCTCGGGTGGCGGCGCCTGGGACAACGCCAAGAAGTACATCGAAGACGGCCATTACGGCGGCAAGGGCAGCGATGCCCACAAGGCGGCCGTGACCGGTGATACCGTCGGCGATCCCTACAAGGATACGGCGGGCCCGGCGGTGAACCCGATGATCAAGATCACCAACATCGTGGCGCTGCTGCTGCTGGCGATCCTGGCGCACTGAGTCCGAGAGCACTGAAAGTCAAAACCCCGCGGTGCGAACCGCGGGGTTTTTGTTTGGGAAGGTCCCAGACCTAACCCCGTCATTGCGAGCGGAGCGAAGCAATCCATCTCTCCGCTCGCGGAAGCATGGATTGCTTCGTCGCTTCGCTCCTCGCAATGACGACGGAGGTCAATTGACTTCCATCTGCAGTCCTTCCTTCTCGATGATCCCGGCGAACTTCTTGGTCTCCGCATCGACGAAATCGGAGAACTGCTGCGGCGTGCCGTAGTCGGCGCGGGCGCCCATCAACGCGATCTGCCTCTTGATGTCCTCGCGCTCGAGCATCGCCTTCACCTGCAGATTGAGAGCGTTGACGATCTCGGGCGGACAGGTCTTCGGCAGCATGACGCCGAACCAGGAGGAGACGTCGAACCGCGCCAGCTCCGGTGCGCATTCGTGCATGGTCGGCAGGTCAGGCGCGGCGGCGCTCCGCTCCGTGGTGGTCACGCAAAGCCCGTTCAGCTTGCCGCCCAGGACTTGCGGCAAGGAGGGATAGAGATTGTCGAACAGGATCTGCACGTCGGCGGCGAGCGCCGCCTGCAATGCCGGACCGGCGCCGCGGAACGGCACATGCGTCATCTTCAATCCCGTGAGCTGCAGGAACCAGACGCCGGTGAGGTGAGGGCTCTGGCCCACGCCGGAAGAAGCGTAATTGTACTTGTCCGGATTGGCCTTGAGGAACGCGATCAGATCGGCGATCGACTTGATGCCGGTCGAAGGAGCGGCGGAGACGATGTTCGGAATCCGGATCATGTTGGAGACCGCCTGCAACTGATAGGCCTTGTAGGTGAGATTGCGGAAGATGCTGTAGGCGATCGCATTCGGTCCGGGATTGCCGATCAGGATCGTCTGCCCGTCGCCCTTCTGCCGGATCACTTCGGACGTGCCGATGGTGCCGCCACCGCCGGAGCGGTTCTCCACCACGGCATTCTGGCCCCAGGCCGATTGCAGATGCGCCGCCAGCAGGCGCCCCATCACATCGGTCGAGCCGCCGGCCGCGGCCGGCACGACCACGCGGATGGTCTCGGTCGGCCGCCAATCGGCCAGACTCGACCGCGGCAGGATCGCTGCCGTCGAAAGCGCCGCAGCGCCCGCAAGTACGCCTCGGCGAGAAAGATATCCTTTGGTCAATTTTCTGGTGATCGATCCCCTGGTCACGACTTCGCTCCCTGCATGATCTTGTTTTGCAGGGAGCGTAGGCATGGCGCGGCCGTCCGGCAAGCGGACGACTTGGCGCAGCTGAGTTGGCGCAGGTCCGATTCAGCTCGGCGGCGCGGTTACACCAGCGCGTCGGCGTTCTTTGCGAAGTCTTCGTCGCTGGTGAATGGGATTTCCGTTACCTTGATGACTTCGGTCTTGTTGCTTCCGATGATCACGATCTCCTTGAGGTAGGAGCCGGTGAAAGACCCCCGCACCTTGTAGGGCTTGGTGCCCTTGCCGATCGGACCGGTCCATCCCATCACCTTGATGGCGAGACCACCGACCCATTGCTCGTCGCGGACGAGCTTGATTCCGGATGTGAAATTCGGGGCGTGGCCCTCGACGATGACGGAGAAGAAGCCCGGCACGCCGAAGCCCGTCCAGACATAAACGGCTTGTGCGGTATCGAAAGGTTCCGGTCCATAAAAGCCCATGACGTTGATCTCCCTGCAAATGAAGGCTGGTGAGAGCCGTTGAAGAGCCCGTTGAGGTGACTGGGCTCGCGGCAACCTTAGCGTGCAAGAAACGACCAGCGTGTGAGCTATCTTACAAGCAATTATAAATTGTTTTTGAACGGACGTGACTGGTGGCGCAGGAGCGCGCATCGCAGCCGCGAAGATATTGGGACGTTTTTCGGGCCGGGTCTCTGGCGAGCAATCCGCTCGCCAAGCCTGGTTGAAGCCCTAGTTGAAGCTCAGCAGCTTGAACAACGGTTGCAGGTAGGAAAGCTCCTGACCTGACGTCGGCGTGGTACGGCTGATGAAGTCGAAGATGTGGCCGTCCTTCAGCCCGTAATTGGCGAGACGCACCACCTGGCGATTCTTGTCGAAGTAGATCGCGATCACGCGCTGGTCGACAACCTTCTGGTTCATGAACATCACCGGGCGCTCGGCGCGCTGGGAGATGTAATAGAAGACCTCGCCGTTCAGGGTCGCCACGGTGGAGGGAGTACCCATCACGATCAGGACCTGGTCCTGGCTGGCGCCGATCGGGATCTGCTCCAGCGCACCCTGCGGCAGGATATAGCCCTTCTGGAACTGCTCGCCGGTGCAGGCCGCTAGCAGCCCGCAGACGAGCGCAGCCGCAGCGGCCATACGCAGTCCGCGCCACGCAAACAGGCCGCGCGAAGCGGTCCTTGGGATATTGGTCGTCTCAATCATGACGGAACGGGTCCGGTCCTCTTGCATCCGGCGAGGCGTTGACGTACCGGGCGATAACCTTGTTTGCAAGATGCGCGTAGCCCCAAGAGGGCTCGCATGCGGAACCCACAATGCTCTGGCCGTTCAATCACTTCAGGAAACCCCGGCTAGCCCCGCGCGGCACCATCGAGGCCATCTATGGCATGATCGTGACGCAGGCGCGAGAACCCTTGTTTTATCAGGACTTGGGCGTCCCGGACACGGTTAATGGCCGTTTTGACCTGCTTCTCCTGCATTTGTGGATGGTATTGCGCCATTTGCGCAGCCTTCCGGGTGGTGTGGCGCTGTCGCAGGCCCTGTTCGACCATTTTTGTGCCGATATGGACGCGAACTTGCGCGAAATGGCTGTGGGCGACCTGAAGGTCCCGAAGCAGATGCAGGTGCTTGGCGAGGCCTTTTACGGCCGCGCGGCGGCCTATGACATGGCGCTTGCGGACAATTCCGAAGCGCTGGCACAGGCCATCAACCGGAACGTGCTCGACGGCCAGCAGATCGACAACGCGCGACGGCTCGCTGCCTACACCGAGGCTGCGATCGCCGCGCTCGCGCGGGAGAGCGATTCGAGCCGGCTTGGTGCCGCCTGGAAATTCCCGATGCCTCTGGCCGCAGGTGCATCCGCATGAAAAAGACCGACGAGCGAGCTCCTCCGCGTGACCCTTCTCGCGACCCTCTACGTGATCCTTGGCGCGTCTTCGTTTCCGTCGAGCGGATTCCCGATACCGGGCTGCATCGCGAGATCGAGGCGGATGAAGCCACGCGCGCAGCGATAGCCGAGATCGCGGGCCTGCGCGAGATTGCCTATGTGCGTGCCGCGTTCGATCTCAAGCCGCGCAGCGGTGGCCAGGTTCATGTCACAGGTCACGTCCAGGCACGTGTCGGGCAGAATTGCGTCGTGACGCTCGAGCCGCTCGAAAGCGACATCGATGAAGAGGTCGATCTGACCTTCGCGCCGGTGGAGCAAATCCCTGAGCTCGCAGAGTCCGAGGACGACGACGGCGACAGCGCCGCCGACATGACCGACGCGCTGGAGCCGATCGAGAACGGCGTCATCGATCTCGGGCGGCTCGCAAGCGACATGCTCTACCTCGCCATCGACCCTTATCCGCGCAAAGAGGGCGCCGTGTTCGAGCCGCAGATCACAGCCAGCGATCCCGAGGACCATCCCTTCGCGGCACTGAAATCGCTGCAGGTGGAGGCTGCGAAACCTTCGTCCAAGCCGAAGCGCAAATAGGCGTCACAAAAGTACCCATAAACCCGGGATTTCATGGGCTTAAGGGTACATCCTGATTCACGGCCGGAGCGGTTCCATGCGCAAATGGCGGGGGTCAAGAGGTTGTGTCGCCACGCCGAAACGCTATTGTCCGCCCGCAGGGCCGGGCGGCAGCGCCGCTGGCCGCTCTGGCCTCCAAGGAATTGGCGACCAAGGGATTGTCGACCAGGACATCAGGTTTCCGGGAAATTCATGCCTCAAAAGGTTCGTATCGCGCTTGACGCCATGGGCGGCGATGTCGGCGCGTCGGTCGTCGTGCCTGGGGCTGCCATGTCGCTCGCCCGGCATCCCAACTCTGAGTTTCTGCTGTTCGGCAAGCGCGAGCTGATCGAGGCTGAGCTCGCCAATCATCCGCGGCTGAAGGCGGTCTCCCGCGTCATCCACACCGACGTTGCCGTCAACATGGAAGACAAGCCGAGCCAGGCACTCCGCCGCGGCCGCAAGACGTCCTCGATGTGGCTCGCGATCGATGCGGTGAAGAAGGGCGAGGCCGATGTCGCGGTCTCCGCCGGCAATACCGGCGCGCTGATGGCGATGGCGAGGTTCATTCTGCATATGCTTGACGGCATCGACCGTCCGGCGATCGCGGCGATCTGGCCGACGGTGCGCGGGGAGGCGGTGGTGCTCGATCTCGGCGCCACCATCGGCGGCGATGCGCGCCACCTGGTGGCGCTGGCGGTGATGGGCAGCGCCATGGCGAGCGTGCTGCTCAACATCAAGCGGCCGAAGATCGGCTTTCTCAATATCGGAACCGAGGAGATCAAGGGCCACGAGGAAATCCGCGACGCCGGCGAGATGCTTCGCGCCATGAACCTGCCCCAGCTCGACTATGTCGGCTTTGTCGAGGGCGACGGCATCGGCAAGGGCGTCGCCGACGTGGTCGTGACCGAAGGCTATAGCGGCAACATCGCACTGAAGACGGCCGAAGGCACGGCGCGCCAGATCATGGACCTCCTGCGCGAGGCGATCGGAAAGAGCTGGCTCTCGAAGATCGGCTATCTGCTGGCCCGACCGGCCTTCCGCGCGCTGCGCGACAAGCTCGATCCCAAGAAGTCAAATGGTGGGGTGTTTCTGGGCCTAAGGGGCGTCGTGGTCAAAAGCCATGGCGGGATCGATGCCGAGGGCTTTGCCTATGCTGTTGATGTTGGCTATGAGATGGTCCACTACAATCTCCTGACCAAGATCAATCAAATGCTTAATCGTGATGGCGGCCTCGGCCCGCCCACGCCGGAGGCTGTCTCGTGACCTTACGTTCGGTGGTGCTCGGCTGTGGTTCGTATCTGCCGCAGCAGACTTTGACCAATGCCGAACTGGCGGCTCGGATCGACACTTCCGACGAGTGGATCGTGCAGCGGACCGGCATCCGCGAGCGCCATATCGCCGCCGACGGCGAGTTCACCTCGCACTTGGCGATCAACGCCGCGAAGGCCGCGCTCGCCAATGCCGGCATCGACGCGCAGGCGATCGACCTGATCGTGCTTGCGACCTCAACGCCCGACAACACCTTCCCGGCAACCGCCGTGGCGGTTCAGAACGGGCTCGGCATCAACCATGGCGCGGCCTTCGATCTTCAGGCGGTCTGCTCCGGCTTCGTGTTTGCGCTCGCGACCGCCGACAATTTCCTGCGCACGGGCGCGTTCAAGCGGGCGCTGGTGATCGGCGCCGAGACCTTCTCGCGGATCCTCGACTGGAACGACCGCGGTACCTGTGTGCTGTTCGGCGACGGCGCCGGCGCCATCGTGCTGGAGGCGCAGGAGCAGCCGGGGAAGATCTCCGACCGCGGCGTGCTGACCACGCATCTGCGCTCCGACGGGCGGCACAAGTCGAAGCTCTATGTCGATGGTGGCGTGTCCTCGACCATGACGGTCGGCCATCTGCGCATGGAGGGCAAAGAGGTATTCAAGCACGCCGTCGGCATGATCACCGACGTGATCGTGGACGCCTTCAACGCCAGCGGGCTCACGGCCGAGGACATCAACTGGTTCATCCCGCATCAGGCCAACAAGCGAATCATCGATGCGTCCGCGCACAAGCTCCATATTGCACCGCAGAAAGTGGTGCTGACCGTGGATCGGCACGGCAACACGTCGGCGGCGTCGATTCCGCTTGCGATTGATGTCGCGGTGAAGGATGGACGTGTGAAGAAAGGCGATTTGGTGCTGCTGGAAGCGATGGGCGGCGGCTTCACCTGGGGTTCCGCACTGTTGCGCTGGTGACGCACTTCTAAACTTGTCCGTATTCCGTACACCGAATTTAGGGCCTATCTCTGGAGGTCGCTGTTGACCATTGGCGGTTAACCTCTTAATTTCAGATGCAAATTGTTCGCCGTGAGTTGGGGCAAGGCGATGAGCGAAACCGGAAAAACAGTCACACGCGTTGATTTGTGCGAGGCCGTCTATCAGAAGGTCGGATTGTCACGTACCGAATCTTCGGCCTTCGTCGAGCTGGTGCTGAAGGAGATTACCGACTGCCTGGAGAAGGGCGAGACGGTAAAGCTGTCCTCGTTTGGCTCATTCATGGTGCGCAAGAAAGGTCAGCGTATCGGTCGTAATCCAAAGACCGGCACGGAAGTACCAATCTCGCCGCGGCGTGTGATGGTGTTCAAACCGTCGGCGATCCTCAAGCAGCGGATCAACGGTCATGCCGTTCCCATGAACGGCGCCGAGAAGGCCGAGTAACCAACACTCGAAGGAAGCTGGCATTTGGACAAGGCGCCGGATGCGTTCCGAACCATCAGCGAAGTCGCTGATGATCTCGATATTCCCCAGCACGTGTTGCGGTTCTGGGAGACTCGCTTCGCGCAAATCAAGCCGATGAAGCGAAGCGGAGGCCGGCGCTATTACCGGCCCGACGATGTCGACCTGCTCAAAGGCATCCGCCGGCTCCTGTACGGCGAGGGCTACACCATCCGCGGGGTGCAACGCATCCTGAAAGAGCACGGCATCAAATCGGTGCAGAGTCTCGCGGACAGCAACAATGCGGTTTCGTTCGGCGCGATCGAGGAAGCGGTCGGCCAGAGCCTCCTAGAAGACAGCAAGGAGGAGCTGGGCGCTGACGTTGAGGATGAGGGCGAGGACGAGGAGTATGCGGGCGGCGAAGCGGACGGGATTGATTTCCGCTTCGTGAACGCCGAGGACGACATCCTCAAGACCTTCCGCGCCCAGTCGCACCACGGCCGCGCTGAGCACAATGAGGTCGACCGCGATAGGCTGGAAAGCGTCCTGAAAGAGCTGGTCTCCTGCCGCCAGATGCTCGACCAGGCCCTGAAGGACGGCTAGGCGGCTTTTCGGCGGAATCGAAGGCCAATCCGCGCCTTGCGCGGCGGCCGGATCGAAGCTAAGGGAACGGCATCGGAGCGTGGCGCAGCCCGGTTAGCGCACTAGTCTGGGAGACTAGGGGTCGGAGGTTCAAATCCTCTCGCTCCGACCATTTTTCCTCTTCGAAAATCGATGGGTTCCGAGAGCGAGCGCGCGAAGGCGCGGGTCTCAATTTTGGAACGAGACAGCGCCAAAGTGCACCAGCCTGGCGCCCAGCAGTCAAAGACTGAGACCACTTTTGCTTCGGACAAGCGCGCAGGTTTACGGCGCCTTAACCATGCGGGCACAGCATCAAATCATGAAGATTCGCGGTGATTCGAGCGCGGTGAGCAAAGGCCCGGTCAGGGATCACGCCCTTCTGGCCGCATTTTTGGACGCGACCAGCAGGATCGATCGGCGCGCCCTCCAAAAGACAAGCCTGCTCAGCGAGGCGCCCAACGCTGTCAATCTGGGGCCTGTCAATCTGGAGGCTGTCAATCTGGAGCCCGCAAATCTCGAGGCACAGCCGATGTCATTTGAAGCAGACCCGGTGTCGCTGGAAACGCCGCCGGCGTTGCTGGAAGCAAGCCTGACGCTATTGGAAGCACAGCCGACATCAACGGCACCAAAATCCCAGATTGCGCCCTTTACCTTTCGACGGGCCAACCTGGTGAAAGCTTAGGCCGCCAAAGCTGACGGCCCCGATCTTTCGTTTAAATCCCGAGCACCCAGACCGCGAGGATGGTTCCGATCACGGCCAGGCCGCTGATGGTCCATCCGGTCACATAGGCCGGCCCATTGTCCTCGGGCCGCTCGACCATGGTGTCATGCCACTGGTGGTTCATCCTTGCCTCCTGCAGGACTGCCTCCCGTAAGATAAGTCTGGACCCCCCGTGCAAGGTTCAAACAAAGTTCTGGGTGCAGCGGCTTTGCTCGCAGTGCGGGAAGCCGCACATGCCGGCCGTTGACTTCGGCCGCCGCCCGTCCGATGCAAATTCCAACAACAATTTGCAGGTGAGGGAGCCATGAAGGAGTTTGCCGGAAAGATTGCCGTGATCACCGGGGGCGGCACGGGCATGGGGCGGGAGCTGGCGCGCCAGCTCGTGGCCGAGGGCTGCAACGTCGCGATGTGCGACGTCTCGGCGGAGAACATGGCCGAGACCAAGCGGCTCTGCGAGGTCGAGAAGCTGCCGCAGGGGCTGCGCGTCACCACCCACATCGCCGACGTCTCGATCGAGGACCAGCTCAAGCGGTTCCGCGACGAACTGATCGAGCAGCAGCAGACCGACAGGATACATCTCTTGTTCAACAACGCCGGCATCGGTGGCGGCGGCAGCCTGTTCTCCAATTCGCGCGAGCAGTGGGAGCGCACCTTCAACATCTGCTGGGGCGGCGTCTATCTCGGCGTCCGCACCTTCCTGCCGCTGCTCGTCAAGGCGGATGAAGCCCACATCGTCAACACTTCGAGCGTGAATGGCTTCTGGGCTTCCGTAGGCCTTGGCGTATCGCACACCGCCTATAGTGCGGCGAAATTCGCGGTGAAGGGATTTAGCGAGGCGCTGATCACGGATCTGCGGCTCAACGCGCCGCATGTGAAATGCTCGGTGGTGATGCCCGGCCATATCGGCACTTCCATCGTGTCGAACTCGCGCCTGGTCCAGAACGGCTCCGAGCAGCTCCAGCCGAACGAGCTGATGCAGGCCCGCCAGCGCATGAAGGGGATGGGCATCGATGTTGACGCGATGAGCGACGACGAGATCCAGCAGAAGGCGCAGGATCGAGCCCGCACCTTCCGCGACGAGGCGCCGACCACCGCGGCGCAGGCCGCAAAGATCATCCTCGACGGCGTCAAGGCGGAGCGCTGGCGCATTCTGGTCGGCGACGATGCACACATGCTCGATGAGCGCGTGCGCCAGACGCCGGAAGAGGCCTATACGCCGCAATTTTTCCAGAGCTTTGTGGAGTCGGTTGGCTGGAAGCTTGGCTGAGCGCGGCTCAATCCGGCCGCAGCAGGAACATCGAGAAAGCGGGCAGCGCGAGCCCCAGCACGAAGCCCGCGAGCAGGATCATCCAGATCGCGGGCTTGTTGCCCGGCGGGCCACCTGCCGGCATGGCCTGCTCGCGGCTCGCGAGCGCCAGGATCAGGACCACCAGCAGCACGATATCAGTAGTGTAGTGCGGGGCTGTTGGCTGCGCACTGAGCTCGGTCAGAAGATCGAGGGCCAGCCGCGCCAGCGCCAGCAGCACCGCCAGGATCAGAACAAGCCGCTGATGCTCCGCTGAGAGTTTCAGCATGGATTCCACCCGCGTTGGCCCCCGCCCGGCCAACGCACAAGTGGAACTTTGGTTTCGCCGTCCCAGCCCGCTACCGTGCATTTACCCGATAGGCGAGGCGGCTGTGGCCGGGGCAATAGGGCATGCCTTCCAGCGGGGTGTTGCCGCAGAAGCAGAAATCGTCGTGCCCCGGGGTGGAGATCGGCCAGCGGCAGGTCTCCTTGGAGAGCTCGAACAGCGAGCAGGTATGACCGTTATGGATCGGCGCGTCCTCAGCGATTGGCGCCTCGGCCTCCTGCGGGAATGATCGCAGCAGGATCTGCCGCAGCCGTCTCGCACCGCGCGGCGGCCGTGTGCCGGACGTGCCCTCCTTCCGAGGCGTGCGCATCACGTCCTTGTCGCGGATCAAATTGAGCCGGGAGATCTTGCCGATCACGGCATTGCGGCTGACGCCGATCTCATTGGCAATCTCGCGGCAGGAGAGGCCGGCTTGAAAATGGATTTTCAGGGCTTCGACGCGGTCGTTAGTCCAGGTTTGCAAAATTGAGGGCATGAGTAGGGTTCCAAGTTGTGATCCTTTCGGGATCGCCTTGGCCTTGCGCTGCACCGAAGCTGCCGCGCCCCAACGCCCTCAACTACGCTTTCCCATTGTCACGGATGGAAAGCAGTCCGTCCTTGATCGCGGACCTGATGCCTTCCTCAATCAACGTCCGGGCAACGCCGGGGACGCTGGTGCCGTGGGTGCCCTGTCTCACAAGTTTCTCGAGATAGGCAATGGTCGAAAGCGCCAAGGTGACGGGGATACGGTCAGTCTCGGCTTTTTCCGTGGCCATGCCAAACGCTAGTCCGTTACTCGTGTACAGAAAAGTATCAATTAAGACTCTATTAAGCTACGAGAAATTGATGCAGCCGTCAATGCTACCGAGCTAAGCTATTGAAAATCATCGTAAATCGAGGGTGCGCGAATCCGGCCCTCTCCGCTCAAGCGAGCGGATAGGCGATAACCCCGGTATCGTACGGAAAAGGATGGGAATCGGGGGGCGCGCGAGGGCGCGTGAACTCGAGCTCAAAACAAAAGCGGCGGGCCGATCAGCCCGCCGCCTCGTTGATAGGTTCGACGCCTAGAACAGCGACGGCACGTACATATCCTGCGGGATCTGCTCGCGCCGATATTTGGGATCGTGCTCGCGATCCGGCAGGATCACGGCCTCGCGGTGAATCTCGTTATAGGGAATCTGCGTCAACAGATGCGAGATGCAGTTGAGCCGCGCGCGCTTCTTGTCGACGGCCTCGACCACCCGCCACGGCGCTTCCGGAATACTGGTCCGGTGCAGCATCTCTTCCTTGGCCTTGGTGTACTGCTCCCAGCGTGCCCGCGACTGCACGTCCATCGGGCTCAGCTTCCACTGCTTCAGCGGATCGTGGATGCGCATCAGGAAGCGGAATTGCTGCTCCTCGTCGGTGATCGAGAACCAGTATTTGACCAGGATGATGCCGGAGCGAACCAGCATGCGCTCGAACTCGGGGACGTCGTGGAAGAACTCCGCGACCTGATCTTCGCTGGCGAAGCCCATGACGCGCTCGACGCCGGCGCGGTTGTACCAGGAGCGGTCGAACAGCACGATCTCGCCGCCGGCCGGCAGGTGCGAGACGTAGCGCTGGAAATACCATTGCGTGCGCTCGCGGTCGTTCGGGGCGGGCAGGGCGGCGACACGGCAGACCCGCGGATTGAGGCGCTGGGTGATGCGCTTGATCACGCCGCCCTTGCCGGCGGAGTCGCGGCCCTCGAACAGCACGACCACCTTGAGCTTGTTGTGCTGGACCCAGTCCTGCAGCTTGACCAGCTCGCCCTGCAGGCGGAACAGCTCCTTGAAATAGACGTGGCGGTCCAGCGGTGGATGTCCGTTCTCCGGCCGCGGCAGGGTCCTGAACTGCTCGAACTCATGGTCCTCCAGCTCCAGCTCGAGCTCTTCGTCCAGGCTGTCCCGGAGGTCGGCGCCAATGAGCTCATGTATGGCCTGGTCGTTGCTTCTATCCATCTCCGGTCCTCTCGCCTGGGTTAGGTTTCCCAGATTTCCCAGCGACCTTTGACGGTGGTGTGACAACGCCCGGGACGGAGGCGAGTTACCTTCACAGCGGCGTCAAGAACGGCCGTTACAGCGGCCCTTTCGGCAGCATTTGGGGGCAGAGGCGACCATGCAGCGGATGATCGAGAATTTGCGGATCGGCCCCTATGCCATGCGTTACAGCCAATTTGTCCCACGGCTCTACAACTACTGCCGGTCGCTGGGCTTCGAGCGGGAGCGG